>Ga0157372_10006178_pt1 | contig 12734 bp, 7 predicted proteins | sample C55metaG_FD_115307 | JGI IMG/M metagenome (GOLD analysis project Ga0157372, IMG submission 115307) | Corn rhizosphere microbial communities from Kellogg Biological Station, Michigan, USA - C5-5 metaG | ecosystem: Host-associated > Plants > Roots > Rhizosphere > Soil | place: USA: Michigan... | reverse complement strand
TCGATGGCCTTCAGCACATCCTTTATTGTCACATTATCAAGCTTTAAGCTGATGTTTCCCTGACCATAGCTGCTGGCCGCGGCCGGGAGAGTAAAGCCTATAATGAGTATAAGGGCAAGCTTCGTCATCAGGAAATATTTGAATGTTAACCTGGCTGCCGGACACGGCAATCCATGTCTTGTTTTTTTCATACCTTAGCAAGAGTTAAATGTTAGTTTAAATAGCCTCCCACGGCTGTTTACTGTCTTTTACGAATACGGAGAATGCTGCAAACATTCTCCGTTTAATTTTTTTACGTAGTTATTTTCATATGCAGCAGTTTTTTAGTTTTGTTAATGTCCGACAAACGGGGCCCTTCGAAATATAACCCGTTTGCCGGAAAGATCTTATATCTGTCCTTCGGACAACGAACCTGTGGTTCGTTCCGGGCAGTCTTATCGCAAAAGGTCTCACGGCCTTATAACAACCTCATTCCGCCGAACCACATACTTGAAGTTCCCCGACAATTGCAGCGCATACAGCACTTCCGTCAGATTGTCGTCGTCAAATACACCGGTATACTCTATATTCTTCAGCTCATCCCCCTGTATGATCACTTTCACCCCATACCAGCGCTCCAGCTTCAACGCCACTTCGCTCAGGGTCTCCCCGTCAAACACCAGCTTGTTCTTCGTCCACAGCACCTCGGAAGCTACCGTATCCTTGTTCAGATGATGCACCTGCGTCAGGGTCATCGCCGCCGGCTTCTTCCGCACATCGGCCACCTGTATGCTGTCACTCTTCACCAGCGTGCTGTCATTGCTGACGATGAGCTTCTCGTTGGGTTTTAAAAATATCTTCTTATCCGCATTGGCCTTTAATGTAACTTCCACCGCCCCCTTGATCAGAGAGGTCTCCGTTACCTTCTCTTCCGGGTACGAGCGGACATTGAACGCCGTCCCCAGCACTTTTATATCTACCGTTGCCGTATGAATGATAAAAGGCCGCGCATTGTCTTTCACCACATCAAAAAAAGCCTCTCCTGTCAGTCTGACCTGCCGGGTGGCGCCGCCAAAATCATTGTCGTACGAAATATTGCTTCCTGAATTGAGCCATACCTGCGTCCCATCCGGCAGCTGTAATTTTGATTTGGAACCATTCTTGGTGCTGACAAAATTTCCCGAGGCCAGCGGAGCGGAGGTCTTGACGCTGCTTCCATTCTCCTGGAATACATTATAAGCCAGTAGGACGACCAGAACCACAGAGGCCGCAACAGCCATCGCTGCCACCAAAGACCGGATCCGCCGGAACCGCCGCGGCCGCATGTCCGCCTCGGGGCGGGCAGGGCGTTCGCCGTCCAGAACCGTAGGTTCCGGCCGAGGAGGAGCGTGTCGAAGCAGCTCCGACGAAGGCTTACCATCATTGGATCTTTCCGGAAAACCGGCTATATTTCCCGGGGAGTCCGTTTTCCGGACATTATGATAAAAAGGAGTATTCTCCACCGTATCATCGCTCAATCGCTGCAAATGCCGGTTGAACAGCTCATCGGTATTCTCGCCGGCCTCCACCCCCTTGCTCTTCCACACACCCTCGACGGATGCCGCCTGCACAGCCATATCAGGATGCTGCTGCAATAGATCGTTCAGCTCCTTCAACTCCTCATCCGTGGCTTCACCCGACAGCTTCAGGATCAGCAGATGCCATATTTTTTCATTGTCCATTCGAAAAAAATTACTCCCCGCATGTGGCGGGCTATACCAATAGGACACAGGAATGGAGCCCATATACTAAAAGAAGAAAAAATAAAATTAGGGATTGATTCTCAGGACTGTCTTGCCCTGGTCCGCACCACCGGAATATCCAGCTGCGCCACCGAAGCGATCTTTTTGACGGCGATGACCAGCTGGTTACGCACCGTAAACTCGGAAATATTCAGGATGGCAGCGACCTCCTTATGTTTCAGACCGCCCTCCCGCACCAGCTGAAAAATGATCTTGCATTGGGAAGGCAGCCCATGGATGGCCTGCTGGATTCGCCTGGCCAGCTCTGCAGAAATAAAGAGCTCTTCCGCGTTGTCAAAGCTGGAGATATTCTCTACCTCGATGGTGTCCAGGCTCACCTTCGGATACTTGTAGTTCCGGGTGATATGATTGATGGACAGATTCTTGGCGATGGTATAGAGAAAGACGGTAAGGTTCTCGATGGCCAGCAGCTCATTCCGGATACGCCACAGCTTGATGAATACATCGGAGACGATCTCCTCGGCCACCTCTCTGGACTTTATGATGGAATAGGAAAAATAGAACAGCTCCCTATGCAGGGTGTCATACAGCGTACGATATGCCGCCATGTCATCACAGAGAGCGATCTTTCTCTGCAGCTCCGATATCAGTTCCTTTTTCTCCATGTGTAGGCTTGTTCTTATTTTTTACCCACCCAGACGGTCATTTCTCCCGCCCCCCTATTGGCCCAGGTATAGTAAGGTATCATCGTAATATCCACGGCCCTGGTCGCGCCGGAAACACTGTCCTTTCTCATTCCCTCTCCCTTCAGCACGGTGATCCTTCCCAGCGCGCCATCCTGCACGACAGGTTCCAGCTTTACAACGGCCGGCAGCGAAATATCGCTGACCTTTCCTCCATTGTCCTTCCATTCCAGACAATACATCAACGGACCGCGCTGTACCGCCACCTTGCCGGCATCCTCCTGTAGATGGGCATTGGCCTTCACTTGCCGCACAGGCATCAGCAGGTTCATCGTGATCTTATCGCCTTTCTTCCACTTGCGTTGCAGCACGGCATAGCCGGACTCTATCTTATAGGGCGTCCGCTCCCCATTGATCCGGATCAGCGGCGTACCCCCCATTTTATCCGCGAAAGAATACAAAGAAGAAGGCATCTCCTGGTCGATCGCCCACCCTGGAATTCTGAGCCGCACGGTCATAGGTTCTGACATCGCCGCCCCAGCCGCCGGAGACACAGTAAAGGACAAATGCCCATCCCAGGGATAGTTATTCTCCTGGACGATCTCCACCGGTCCGTCGGCCATGTTCACCGTGGTCTTGCTGCTGATAAACAGGTTCACATACAGATCGTGCTCCTTCTGCGCGTAAATATATCCCGGCAGCGAAGGCAATAAGCGCAATATGTTGGTGGGACAGCAGGAACACTCGAACCAGCCTGAACGCTGACGCTCGAGGGCGCTATGTGAAAAGCCATCGGTGACCTGCATGGCATTCGTATAGAAGAAGGACTTGCCATCCAGTCCCACACCGGAAAGCATTCCATTGTAAAGCACTTTTTCCATCAGGTCGATATATTTCGACTCCCCATGCAGCAGGAACATTCTTTGATTCCAATACACATCTCCAATGGCGGCACAGGTCTCATTGTAAGCGGTTCCGTTCGGCAGTTCATAATCCTCCCCAAACCGTTCCCCGGAAGGCACCGCGCCGATGCCCCCCTGCACATAGATCTTTTTGCCGGTCATGTTATTCCATAACCTGTCCACAGCCGCCACATACCGCTGATCACCGGTAAGGGCCGCCACATCCGTCATCCCCGAATACAGGTACATGGCCCGTACGGCGTGCCCCTCCACCTCGTCCTGGTCCACCACAGGCTTGTCGTCCTGCCAGTATTCCCCGTTCTTCCACTCGTCAGGGTTGCTCTTGTCATAGGCCCGCTTGCCACGGGCGTCGATAAAGAATTTCGCCAGCCGCAGATAGTCGGTCCTGCCGGTGATACGATACAGCTTTACGAGACCCATCTCCACGATCTCATGCCCCGGTGCAACCTCCCTCTTCCCCGGACCAAAAGTGCGTACCAGCAGGTCCGCATTTTTCAGCGCTATATCCAGCAGATTGCGCTGCCCCGTCGCCAGGTAGTGCGCCGCTGCCGCTTCAAACAAATGACCGGAGTTATACAATTCATGACTCAGCTCGTGCTCCTTCACCCACCTGTCGTTTCCCGACCACTCATGCGGATGCAGACTGTCGATGGTCCGGGCTGTATACAAATACCCGTCCGGCTCCTGCGCCCTCGCCACGGTGTCGATCAGCGCATCTACATATGCTTTCAGGGCGGGGTCGGGATGCACGGCCAGCGAAAAAGAAGCTCCCTCCAGTGTCTTGTAGATATCGGTGTCGTCAAAAGGGAATTTCGTTCCGAACTTACCCTTGTGCTGCGCAGCCATGACAAAGTTCTCTACCCTCCCCGTACTTTCGCATCGTGCAAAGGACGCAGGTATCGTCACGGTCCTGTTCATTTCAATACGGGGAGCCCAAAACGAGTCCGTGAGCTGTACCTTGGTAAAATCTATAGGTCGAATGTGATAATCAGCAGATTGTGGGTAGGCCGCCGCGAAGGGGCAGAAGGCGAGAAGTAGCAGGAGCTTTTTCATGTAGCAATGCTTTAGACCCTACAATATTACATTTTTAATTGTCAATTGTACATTTTTATTTTTTTTGGATAGCCGGTCCCACCATAGTCCCGACAGGTTCGTCACAGTTTCACGCTCCGCCATGGTCTTACTGTCCCAGTCACCGTTTCACGACCAGCCACAGTCTCATGCCCCGCCTCAGTCTCACGCCCCCCAACAGTCTCACCAGCCCCATTACCCCCGCCCCTGGCCAATTCCCCCCTGCCCGCCGGCATTTTCCCTAAATACCCCGATGGAAGCCTCATTCCCCCACAGGAGCCGCCAAAGCCGGCTCGCCCGGTAGGGCAGACTTTAACTATTTTTTTGCCCCCTCGGGCTTTTTCGATAAATTCAACGGCACAAGCCGTCATTGATGTCATTCAAAACTAAATTGCGTACATTTTGCACGCTCCTTATTCTACCCTCATTCCTGCACGCCCAGCCGTCCGCCGGGGACTCTTCTTCCCGCATCGATCGATGGCCCATCGTAAGCATTGCTCAAAAACAGTTAGCAGGTAACCTCCGCCTGTTCACAGGCGCCGAATACATCCGCAATGGCCAGCACGCACAGGGATATCCTTTTTTTCGATCCGAACTGCCATTGGACGGCTCGGTCTTATATGACGGGGCCAGCTACGAACATATCCCCCTTCAATACGATCTGGTCACCGGCGAGGTCGTCACTCACGACTCTGCCAATAATGCCAATATTAGCCTGGTACGCGAAAAGCTCCCCCGCTTCACCATTTCCGGACACACATTTCTTTGGTTGCCCGCTGCCGGCGATTCCGACAGATCCATCAGCCCCTCCTATTATGAGCTGCTGGAAGACGGCCGCACCCCGCTGTTGGCCCGGCACGAAAAAAAGCTGGTTTTTCCCACTAATAAGGAGGACTCCGTAAAGTATCTCTCCTTCGATACCTATCTTGTACGTCTCGATGGTAAATACCTGCGTGTCGATGGACGGCGCTCATTGTTAAGCATATTGGCGGATAAAAAGGATCAGCTTAGGAAATTTATCCGCCAGCATGATTTGAACTTCAATAAAGACCTTGAAAACGCATTGCAACAAGCGATCCATTATTACACCCAACTCAAGAACTGATATGGTACGGGCCCTCCATTCCTTCCTGCTCCTTATCCCTTTGATCTTTGTCCTGCGGACAGCACATGGCCAGGATAAAAAGAACATCAGCGGCAATTTCACAGGCTATACCTTCCAGCGTCTCGTAGACTATCTGGAGAAGAATACCCCCTTTACCTTTTATTACGACCCCAAAGAAGTAGACAGCATCTCCGTCAATATACAGGTCACCAATGCCAGCCTCCGTCAATTGCTTGACCTGGTATTCCAGGGCACGGCCCTGCATTATGCCATCGACGCTTCCGGAAGGGTCTTTGTCTCCAACCGCGTGACTATCCGCACTGAGCTGCCACCAGGCTTCTTTCATCCCGGCAAAGACACCATGGCACTCATAAAAGAGCCAGTGGAAGAGGACAATTCCGCCCAAAAGACAAAATTCAAAGCATCGGAAGAATTCCAGCTCATCACGGTAGGAGATAAGAACGTACGGTCTGGGAAAGCCAAGGCTACCCTCGCAGGTTACATCCGCGACATTGCCACCGGTGAAGCCATCGTGGGCGCTTTTCTCACGGTAGATACACCTGCCATCAGCGTCGTCACGGACCAGTTCGGCTATTATACCCTCTCCCTTCCAAAAGGCCGGCATTATATCCGGATATCCAGTCAGGGCATGACCCCCACGCGGAGACAAATACAACTGTACAGTGATGGCAAATTAGACATTAGCCTGAAGGAGTACGTCGCCAACCTTAAGGCCGTTCTGGTCACCGCCGAAAAGACATCCAATACCCGCAGCCTGCAGATGGGTGTCAACCGTCTGTCCATCAGCACGATCAAACAGGTGCCCTCCGCCTTTGGCGAAGCCGACGTCCTGAAAGTAGTGCTCACGCTGCCTGGCGTCACATCGGCGGGAGAGGCCAGCAATGGATTCAACGTACGGGGAGGATCGGTCGACCAGAACCTCATCCTGCTGGATGATGCTACCATATACAATCCGTCTCATCTGTTCGGCTTCTTCTCCGCATTCAACCCGGACATCGTCAAAGGCATCGAACTGTATAAAAGCGCCATTCCTGAAAAATATGGCGGCCGCCTGTCCTCCGTGCTGGACGTATCCATGCTGGATGGCAATAATAAAAAATGGACCGGCAATGTCGGTATAGGTCCGCTGACGAGCAAGATATTCTTACAAGGGCCCATAAAAAAAGAAAAGACAACGCTGGTCCTGGGCCTGAGATCCAGCTACTCGGACTGGCTGCTTAAAAACATACCCAACTCTGCCTACAGCAACAGCAGCGCTAACTTCTACGATGCCAATCTCCGCCTGACACATATCATCAACAGCAGGAACACCCTCTATCTCATGGGATATGCCAGCAAGGACAAATTTAATTTCAACAACGACACTACCTACAGGTACAGTAATAAGAACGCCAATATAAAATGGAAACATTTCTTTTCACCCAGGTCTTATGCCCTGTTCACCGCAGGCATCGACAGATATGACTATAGCATATCCGACACAAGGGACTCCATTAATGCATTCAAGCTGGGTTTCGATATCCGCCAGACCTATCTCCGCGCCGACTTTTCTTACAATCCGGGCAATAAACACTCCTTTAACTATGGCGTCAGCAGCATCTACTATCAGCTGCATCCGGGCTACTATGATCCCGTAGGTCCTCACTCCATCGTGGTCCCTGACAAAGTGGAGCCCGAACAGGGGTTGGAGAGCGCCATACACATCGGCGATCAATACGCAGTTAATGACAAGCTCTCTGTTTCCGCCGGATTGCGGTTCTCCCTCTTCAATTATCTGGGTCCCCACGACATCTACGGATATGCGCCGGGCCAGCCCAGACAGATCAATACCATGGTCGACACTACCACCTACGGGAATAACAAGGTCATAAAGACCTACTCTGCTCCGGAGATACGTCTGTCCGCCCGTTATAGTCTTTCCGGCCAGGCGTCGATAAAATTCAGCTACAATACCCTTCAGCAATATATCCATATGCTCTCCAATACGGTCACGGTCTCTCCCACGGATATATGGAAATTGAGCGATCCGTCCATAAAGCCCCAATCTGGCGATCAGTTCTCCCTGGGATATTACCGCAACCTCAAGTCGAATACCATCGAGCTGTCCATCGAAGTATATTACAAACGGCTTAAGAACTTCCTCGATTACAAAAGTGGTGCGGAGCTGGTGCTGAACCACCACATCGAGACAGAGGTCTTTACCACCCGCGGCAAAGCCTATGGCGCAGAGCTGCTGATCAAAAAGTCCAGCGGCAGGCTCAACGGCTGGCTGAGCTATACCTTTTCAAGAACCTTTTTACGACAGGATGATCCTCTCGCGGGCGAGCTGATCAATAAAGGGAAGTTCTATCCTGCCAGCTTCGATAAGCCCCATGCCGCCAACCTCATCGGCAACTATGCATTGTCCCACCGCTATAGCTTCTCCCTTAACGTCGTCTATAGCACAGGCCGCCCCATAACACTGCCGCTGGCAGTCTTCAACCTGGGCGGCTCGCCGGGGCTCTTTTACTCGGCGCGCAATGCTTACCGTATCCCGGACTATTTCCGGACCGACTTTTCCGTCAATATAGACGGAAATTATAAAGTAAAACAACGCTTCCATAACTCCTGGTCCGCCGGGATCTACAACCTGACAGGAAGACAAAATGCCTACTCCGTCTATTTCATCCAGGAGAACGGATTGATCAAAGGTTATAAAATGTCTATCCTGGGTACCCCAATTCCCTTCGTCACTTATAACCTTAAATTCTAACCTTATGATGACCAGCCTCCGAAAATGTAGTATGATCCTGTGTCTGGCGCTGCTCATGTCGGATTGTAAAAAACCGTACGCACCGCCCGCCATCGTCGGACCCAACAATTATCTGGTAGTGGACGGTGTGATCAATACAGGGCCTAATTCCGTCACGATCATCAATCTCAACCGCACCCGCAACCTCAACGATACCATCGTCACCGGCATTCCGGAGCTGGGTGCACAGATATCCATAGTCGACCTCAGCGGAGCCGGCTATCCCCTCATCGACTCGGCAGGCAATGGCCTGTATAGCAGCAGCCCGCTCACCCTCGATCCCGCTGGGCAATACAAGATCGAAATAACCACCGCCGACAATAGAAAATATATTTCTGACTATGTCACTCCCAAGGCCACCCCGCCTATAGACAGCATTTTTTACGAACAGCCGCACGACTTCACCATATACCTTACCACTCATGACCCAACCAACAGCACCCATTACTATCGTTGGGACTACCTGCAAACATGGGAGCATGATTCCCGTTATCAAAGCCCCTGGGAGCTCCGCCACGGTCAGGTTTGGGCAAAAGATCCTGACTCCGGCTCACAGCAGACGGACAGGTGCTGGTCCACCTCCATGTCCAATACCATCCTGCTGGGCAACACCACCGCCCTCAGCCAGGACTTCGTCAACAAAATGCCCATCATCACGATGGTCAACAACGACCTCCATCTCGACATTGCCTGGTATATCCTCGTTCGTCAATATGCGCTGACAAAAGAAGCCTACAATTACTGGCAGCTGATCCAAAAGACCTCCCAGCAGGTAGGAACGCTCTTCGACCTGCAGCCTACCCAGCTCACGGGGAATATATACTGTACCAGCAACCCTAATGAACCGGTGATCGGCTATATGAGCGCTTCCTCCATCCAGCAGGCACACCTCTATATTGAACACTCCCAGCTCAACGACTGGCCTCATTATGTATATATGGAGGGCTGCCCCACTGCCGAAGCCCGAAGGCTAAGTCCGGATGATTTCCATAGTTGGCTTTATACAGACACCGCCTATGGTCCCTACTATTTTGTCAGCAATGGCCCCCTCATCGTCGCACCAAAAAGATGCCTGGACTGCAGATACCAGGGCGGCGTCAATGTAAAACCTTCCTTCTTCCCTTAAACACTGACATTCATGAACAGGATCTGTTATATACTTTTTTTCCTTGTATCCTTCCACACAGGCATATATGCGCAGGACCCGATGATCGCCCGCCTGGAGGACAGCTGGAGGCAATATCAAACCATGGACTACCAGGAAAAAATATTCCTTCACACCGACAAAACATTTTTTTTGTCAGGAGAGACGCTTTGGTTCAAGATCTATAATGTCGACGCGGCCGCCAACTATCCTGGCATCTCGGTCGTCGCCTACGTTGAATTGCTCAATAAAGAACAGTCGCCTGTCCTGCAAATAAGGGTTCAGCTTAAAGAAGGCATGGGAGCCGGGTCATTCATCCTGCCCTCAACCCTCCCTTCCGGCAATTACCATCTGCGCTGTTACACTTCCTGGATGAAGAACTTTACCCCTTCCGCCTTTTTTCATCAGCAGATCACCATCGTAAATACATTTACCAACGCGGCCCCGGATCCCGCCAATCCCCCCTCACTCTCTGTAAATTTCTTTCCCGAAGGCGGCAACCTCGTATATGGCCTCGCCTCCCGCGTCGCATTCAAAGCCGTCGATATACATCAGCATGGGGTAGATTGCAGCGGCGTCGTGGTCGACGAGGATAAGGATACGGTCGCGAAATTCAGGTCTGCTCACCTGGGCATGGGCAGCTTTACCTTCACCCCCCAAAAAGGAAACAGATACAAAGCCGTCGCGTACCTGGCCGATACCACCATTACCCAGAACATGCCCGCCGCCTTTGACGATGGCTATGTCATGCATCTTACAAAAGAGGATAACAGGATCAAGGTGCTGGTAAATGCCGCTGCGCCGCCTGCCACAGGGACTTCAACCTACCTCTTTATAGAGGCGCGCCACCGGCTCACCACCATTCGGCAGACCTCCTTTACAGGCAGCCAGGCACTATTTTACATCGATATAAAAGACCTGGATGAAGGCCTGTCTCATTTTACCATCTTCAACCAGGACCGTGTCCCCGTTTGCGAAAGGCTGTACTGTCCGCGACTGACACAGCTCAATACCATGACGATCAGCCCCCAGCTTTCACAGCAGTCCTATGGTCTTCGTAAAAGGGCCGATCTCACCCTGTCCGCCACCGACAGGACAAGCCACCCGGTCAACGCCAACCTCTCCCTCTCTGTATTCCTTATCGACTCCCTGCAGCCTATCCCAACTGAGGATATTACCACCTACCTGACGCTTGCCTCAGAGCTGAATGGAGTTATTGAAGAGCCGCAATATTACATGCGTGACTCTTCCGCCGATGCCGCCGATGCCCTGGACAACCTGCTCCTGACACAAGGATGGTCGCGGTTCAAATGGGAAGACATATTCCAGCATAAGAAGCCGTATTTTGAATCCTTGCCGGAGACCAACGGATCACTCATCACCGGTAAGATCATTGACAAGACCACAGGACACCCGGCGCCACCCACTATCGGCTATCTCTCCGTACCCGGAAAAGCATTTACTTTCAGCGCAGCCAAAAGCCGGTCCGACGGGTCCATCGTCTTTAATACAAAACATTTCACCGGTACGGGCGACATCATCGTGCAAACAAACAGTACCACCGCGGACAGCAACTACCGCATCGACCTCGCCAATCCCTTTTATGACAGGGCTGATAGCTGGACCCCCGCCCCGTTCAATATCGCTCCCGCCTTGCAAAACCAATTGCTCGGGCGCAGCATCGACATGCAGGTAGAGAACGCCTACCTGCGTGACCTGAAAAGACAATGGCGGTCCGGCGGTGACAAGGATACACTCCCATTCTACGGATTGGGAGATCATGGGTATAGATTGGATGATTACACCCGGTTTCAAACAACGGAAGAAGTATTGCATGAATACGTTGAGGAAGTACACCTTGCCAGATCATCAGGAAAAGTCCATTTCAGAGTGAGAAATAATCTCTTTAACACTTTGTTCGACGACGATCCATTAATGCTCATCGACGGAGTACCTGTATATGACGCTGAAAAGATCCTGGCCATCAACCCTCTAAAGTTCAGGCAGATCGATGTCGTGGCAAGAAAGTTCTATACCGGCACATTGATCAACGATGGCATAGTCTCTTACAAGACCTACGAAGGCGACCTTGGCGGGTATCAGCTGGACCCCAATGCAGTGGCCATCCACTATGAAGGCATTCAATTGCAGCAGGAGTTTTATACCCCCATCTATGACAAGGGCACACCTCCTTCCTCCCGCATACCCGACTTCCGCAATTTATTGCAATGGTCGCCGGATCTCCATACGGGCGAGGATGGAAAGCTGACCACATCTTTCTATACATCAGACATCCCGGGGACCTATCTGGTATTTGTCCAGGGCATTACGGACCGGGGACAGCCGGGGAGCAGGATGATGACCTTTACGGTGCATTGAGCTCCATCTGGAAGCTGACCGCTACCCGGTCCAGCGAAACCTTCATCTCCAGGTTGCCGTTGAACCTCCGGAGAATGTCACCGGCAAGTATTATATAAACATCGTCCGCCCTCGTCTCCAATTCCGGAAGAAACCTGCGGGAATGAAGCTGCAGCTTTACCATCAGCGCATGGTCTTTTACCACCAGCTCGTCGATCATGATCGTTCCTTCTTCCGCCACCTCGCAAAACCACAGCAGCATGGACTTCATTATAAAATGAAGCTCGTCTGCAGGCAGAAGGCATGGAAGGAACTCTCTATGCATATCGACTATGGAAAACCTGATGGCACAGGGAAAGGATCGCATCGTCTCCAGCAATTGCCCGGCCAATGCCACTGAACCCACCGGCCTGCCATTCACCGAACCCGTCGGCAGACGCCTGCCGTCCATCGAACCCATCAGCGGATGCCGGCCACTCATTTCCGGAGCGTAGAGCTTCCCCCACTCCACCAGATGCCGCTGTATCTCCATCGTCTTGGTCAGACGAGCGCCGGCGCGCCTGTCCTCCAGGAGCCTCGCAACCTGCTGGCCTAGTATCTTAAAGATTTTTTGCTGCCCCGCGTCCAGGTCCGACGGCTGGATGTCCATTACGCATAAAGTGCCGAGCGCATGACCGTGATAGGATCGCAAAGGGAAGCCCCCATAAAACCGGACACCGGCCTGTCCTGCGAAAGGAGAACTCCGGAACAGTTCATGCCCTTGCGCATCCTTTATAATGAATATCTTCTCTCCAAGGATCGTATGGGTGCAAAATGAATGGTTCCTTTCTGTTTGGGGGACATCGATACCATAACGCGCGTTGAACCACTGCCAGTCGATGTCGATAAAACCAATGGCGGCAATCCCTGATTTCCAT
>Ga0157372_10006177_pt1 | contig 12735 bp, 8 predicted proteins | sample C55metaG_FD_115307 | JGI IMG/M metagenome (GOLD analysis project Ga0157372, IMG submission 115307) | Corn rhizosphere microbial communities from Kellogg Biological Station, Michigan, USA - C5-5 metaG | ecosystem: Host-associated > Plants > Roots > Rhizosphere > Soil | place: USA: Michigan... | reverse complement strand
GCCTCAATCTGTTGCGGCCCATCGATAAGTCTTGTTTTGGGGAAGTTGTAGACAACCGCGGATCCGTAATTTGCCCCATCGCAGCGGCCCGCGATCCATCCGATCAGATTGTTCCGATTCGCTGGAGTGAACGGCAGTATTTCAACGAACTCTTCGCTGGTGCCTCCCGGTAGCTTCATTAAAACGAAGTTGGGCTGCATCGGCTGCAGGGTCTGCTCTCCTTCGCTGTCCGTCGTTGTTTCGTTAGCAACGGTCCAGAGATCCTCGCGGTTGAAGAAGACCTGTGGATTCGTCATGTGGTAGAGGCCATAGACTTGCGACTGTATCTGAAAGAATGCCTCTGGATAGCGGACATGCCGGCGAAGGTCTGCGGGCATCGTCGCCGCATCCTTGAAGAGACTGGGAAAGATGCGGCGATACGTTGCAAGAATCGGATCTTCGGTGTCGAAGACGTAAAGAGTTACCGTGCCGTTGTAAGCGTCAATCACTGCCTTGACGCTATTTCGTATGTAGTTAACGGAGTCATCGCCGAGACCATAATGCGTCGAATAGGGATAACTGTCGGAGGTTGTGTAGGCGTCCATCACCCAGGAGAGCCGGCCATCGTCACCCACCACAATATAAGGATCGTGATCAAAGGTAAGGAACGGCACGAGCTTTGCTACCCGCTGGCGAATGTTTCGCCGGAGAAGCATGCGACTTTGCGGATTGACATCATCGCTGAACGGCAGCGTTGCGATATCGTCGCGGGCAATTGCGAGAAGCAGTCTCCGCGCGAAGCCTCCCATCACAATGCCGCCAGTGCCCTGGTATGAGGTAAGAGTATTGTTCTGGCCTTGCGGATAATCGAATTCCTGTTGCCTCGTCTTAACGTAGACGTCCGTATTTGTGAGTTCGCCAAAATAGATTTCGGGACGAATTATCTTTAGCCCAGGGACAGTGCTCTGGACGGGCATATTACTCAACAACAGAATTGGTAGGCCTTCGGGCGTGAACCCGTTGACCGGGTTCATCGTTACGCCGTAGCCATGGGTGTAGATCAGCTTCTCGTTAATCCAATTGCGGCTGCTCTCCGGCAGTCTATCGACGTTGAGTTCGCGGGCGGCGAGCATTACCTGACGGGTTGTGCCGTTGAGGTCATAGCGATCGATATCAATGTCCGGGAAGTCGTAATAGGTGCGAATCTCCTGAATCTGGCGCAGCGTGTCTTGCAGCGCACGCCAATCCCAAAGCCGCACGTTCTGAAGCGTGGCCTGATTGTTCGGCGCGTCGACCGCATCCGGAGTTGTTTCGGCGGGAAACTCACTTTGCGAGAACCGGTCCAAGCCAAAGGCGCGACGTGTTGCTTCAATATTGTGGGTGATATAAGGCTCTTCGCGATCCAGTTGGTTCGGCTTCACGATGAAATTGCTGACGTACCACCCAATCACGCCGATAACCACGTAGCACACGATGGCAGGGGCGATTGCAATGAGAATCCGTCGTCCACGCGATTCTCGCAACGCATTGACCGCCGCAATAGCAGCTCCCAGCAGCAAAGTGGCGCAGAGAATGAGCGCGCCGGGGATCGACACATGCGCGTCGGTATAGTTCACACCGTCGAAGATGGTGTGATGTTCCAGCAGTGTCTGGAACCGATCGACGTAGACCGTCATCGCCAACACGAGCAGCAGAAAAGCAACCGTGAGGGAGAGCCCCCGCCACGGAGACGGGCCATAGCTGAGTTTTCGCGTCTCAAGAGTGCGCGACCCGCTCGTGATGAAGAGAAATAAGACGGCAACGGCACAGGTCGCAATCGCCAGGGTTAACAGCCAGCTATTGACGAGCTGCCAGGCGGGCAACGTGAACAGAAAGAGGTTAAGAGGCTTGCCGAAGATTGAATCGGTCGCGCTTCCCGTGGCGTGCGGTGCGTAGAAGAAGAGCCCCAGCACCGGCCATTCCCCAACCATCGTGACACCGGCGATCAACGCGAAAACAATCGAAACGCCCCAAGAAATGAAACGCAGCGCGGGCTCTACAGAGAACCGAACCGGCTGCCCGTTGACGATGATTGCGTGAGCCGTCGGCAGATTGCCTTGATGGAATCGCCTGATTCCCCAGAAGGCCAAATACAGAACTGCAAAGGTGATGAGACTGGCGAAAGCAAACACGATCACCTGGAGCCAAATAGTAGTCCAGAAGACGGAACCGTACCCAAGTGACCTGAACCAGAGGAGGTCGACCCAATTGGACAACGCAATCCGCCCAAGAATGACGACGGCAAAGAGCAGTCCCGCAATGAGAATCAGCGTCCGACGCCTTCTTCTCTCCAACGGCACTGCCGGATCAATAATGGTCTGCAACCTTGCCTCCGCGTTCAGTGGCTATTGCTGAACATCGAAATTGTATAGGGGTTTGTGGCCTGCCCTCGGTTGAAGGCCGCCAATAGAGTGGCCCTACACCTCGCAACGCAATTCTCGGAGGATGGCGGGAACCGAACGGGACAATTGTGAGTCCGGTTCGACTTCCCTGCTCACTCTTCGAGCCAACCGGATCGGTCGGATCCACTGTCGAAGAGTTTTGCTGTGTGAAACAAGCCCACGCTCCGCAGCAACACGTCGAATGCCCGTCTACGAACGTCGCGGTCCAATAATATCCGCGTTTTTTTGTCGGGAATCGCTCCGATTGAACAAACAGACACCCGCAGAAGAACAAACGTAAAAATAAAACGCATTTAGCCGAGGGAATTAGGTGGGCCCTTCCTATTGACGCGCCTTTGAACTGCACATTAGAAGGGTCGTGGAATTTTACAAGACCATTTTGGTAAAGCCTTCTGCCCGCCTGATAAAGCGCACGTGAAGGCTTAGGAGGCCCCATGTTTTCAAAACGAGGTTGGCTTGCATCCTTCGGTGTCGTCTGGATTTTCGTTCTGCTAATAAGCGCGACGATCAGCCATGCTCAAGTGAGTTACACGACGACCTGGGTGGGTAACTCCTATTCGACTATCCCGACCTACGTGGGGAACGCCATGCGGTCCATGTGGGTGGCGCCGGAGGGTATACCGCGTCCGATTGGGACGAGAGCCAGGGAGGCATCAACGTCTACCAGAACGGCCACAAGATAAATACTTTCGCCGCGCATGGGGAGCTAGAGGGCGGAGCGATCACCGGCGATTCCACCCATCTCTTTGCTCCGCTGCAATTCAATACCACGCTCGGCGGCAGCGGCTTTATCGGCCGCTATAACCGGAGCACCGGGGCACGGGACCTGACATGGTCGGCGAGCTCGGACACGACTGAACGGCGTGCAGACGTGATCACGGGGATCGCCGATACCGGCACGCTCGTTTACGTCAGCGACCATCCCGACAACCTTGTGCGGTGCTACACGACGGCGGGTGTGTGGCAATCAGACTGGAGCCTCACAGATCCCGGCGCGATCGCCGTCGATGGATCGGGGAACATCTGGGTCGCCCAGATGAGCGAGGGTACGATTCAGGAGTTCTCCCCGTCGGGGAGCGTGCTGAACACGATCAACATGGGTTCCAGTGCGCGGCCTTCGGCGCTGTACTTTGATAGCGCCAATAACCAGTTGATGGTCGGCGATCAAGGGCCGAACAAGAACATTCAAATCTACGGTTTCCAGAAACAGTCAAAGTTCTAAAATCGTCTAGTAGGGCCGACCATTCTCTTTCGTGATCAGCATGATGATGGGTATACGAGGCGAGTTCACATGAACGCGCTCTACCGCCGCTCCAGGAATGTCGCATGGTTGGTTGCGGTTGAGGCGCCGCCAACCACACATCAAAGATGCCTGAGCCATCCTCCCAATTTTCTGGTCACCGGGCTCCTGTAACGGAGATCGTCGGCATGCAGTGGAATCGTGACTGACCGAGTTTCACCGGCTTTGAGGGAAACTCGCTGGAATCCCTTAAGTTCGCGCACAGGCCGCGCGGCACTTCCTGCGCGCTGATGGACATAGAGTTGAACGACCTGCGTGCCATCACGATGGCTTGCGTTTTGCAACGTCACGGTTGCCGAGAGCGTTCCTCCTGGCGGTAGCGTGTCAGTCGATAGCTTCAAATCACCGATTGAAATGTGCGAATAGCTCAGGCCATAACCGAAGGGATATAGCGGAGCATTTGAACCTCCCAGTACATGGTGTCGCGGTCACTGGGGATCTGGCTCAACGTGGGATTGTAATTAATAAAGTGGCTCCTGCCCTACGCTGCGCGGCCAAGTAATTGGTAACTTCCCGCCGGGACTTGCATCGCCAAAGAGACTTTCATACGGAAGCCGCGCGGCTTACATATCAAGCGTCGTGAGACCAGAACGGCAGTTTGATAGCCCAAACCCCGGAGCTTAACGACAAGACCGCACCCAACGCTCTTCATCACCCGTCTTGTGCAGCGCAGGATAGAGGGCGTTACCGTCATAACCTGCCCAGCGGAACCCCCTCTCCACCCATGCGCCATGTTCGATGTCCATGGTCATCGCGAAGGTGAAGGCCAGCGAATGCGATGCAGAAAGCATCCGCTGGCCGGATTGAAAAGAGTCGAATTCTGCAATTACATTCGTCCCGAGTGCTGGAAGCGCGGTCACCCTAGAACGAAAAGCGAGCCGAGAGTTCGATCTGCCGCGGCGCATAGCTGAAACCACTGTTGTTGGTCTTAGTCACCTTTCCGAAGGACGACTGATATGTGGCCGTCGAGCCGGAGAGCGTGTAGGCCGTCGTGCTCACCGCAGATACGTTCTGGTGGTTCGCGACGTTGAACGCCTGCCCGAACAGTTGCAGATGGTAGCGGTCGTGGAAGGTGAATTCCTTACCCACCCGCATATCAACCACGATCACCCGCGGCTGGAAGTAATTGTTGAAGCCTACCTGCGGGATAATGGCGTTGCCGCCGGCGCCGTTGAAGTCGCCCGCAATGCCTGCCGAACCGCTGGTGGAGGCAGAATAGGGCAGACCGGTCTGCATCTGGAAGCTGGTATCCAGGTTCCAGCCGTTCGTCACGTAGCGCAGTGCATTGTCGACGTGGAGGCCAGGTACGTCATAGGTCGCATAGCCCACCAGACGATCCTTGATATCCCACGTGCTGTTGCCGTAGTTGGTGCGTGGACTCGTGTATGGGTCCCACCACGCCATCGTGTTGCCGGCCGTCGAGGCATTCTGGCTGTAATCCAGCGCGTGGGCCCACGTGTAGTTGACGTCAAACTGTATGCGGTGAAGGCTGCGGTTCAGGTATTCGATCACCATCGCGTTATAGCTGGAGTTCACGTTGCTGGTGTACTCGGTGATCGCCTGGAAGTTCGTCGCCGCCGGTCCCAGCAGAGCGGTGTTGCCGTAGCTGGTGAAAGTGGGGATTTGCAGCACCGTGCCGCTAGCCAACGGTCCGTTGCCGGTCGAGTCAGCGATGGTGATGCTCTCGGTGGTCGCCGTAGCATTGAAGAAAACATCCAGGTAGTTGGGAAGGTGACGCCCCAACGCGCCCAGATAACTAACTGCGACGACGTTGCCCTTGCCCAGATTCTCCTGCAGGATGAGGTCGAACTCCTGCACCCGAGGCATGCGCAGGTTGGTATCCATAAAGTACGCACTAGGCTTCACGGTGCCCGTGCCGCTCAGTTGAGCCGTGCTGAAACGGTTGGCAAACAGTGGCTCAGCACCTACGCCGTTCTGGAATGTGACCGTGCTCGACGACTGAGTCGCCGGGCTGCCAGTTGACGACAGAACCGTGCCGATGTCGCCGTTCGTGATGCGCCCGAGGTAGAGGCCATAGCCGCCGCGCAGCACGGTCCGTCCGCTGCCGAACACATCCCATGCGAAGCCCAGGCGCGGGCCAAAACCTGCCCTATCGCTGGGATGATTGTTGATGCCGTTGAAGGGCACGTAGCTGCCGTTCTGCGCTGTCAGGCTTGCCTGTGGCGCCGGAATGCTCTCATAGTCATAGCGCACGCCCATCTGAAGTGTCAGGCGCGGCCGAAGCTTCCAGTCATCCTGGACAAAATAGCCCTGATCCATCGTCGCGAAGTCAAACGACGTCGGACCGTAGGACTGGTTGTAAGTCGAGTAGCACGGGTAGGAGCCAACGCCTGAGACGGTCGCCGTCGCGACGGAAAGGAGTGAAGTTGTCGCATTGCAGGTGCCGCCGTTGTAGCCCTTCGAGTACAGGTCGGCGAAGTAGTTGGAGAAGTTCAAGCTGTATGTGAACTTGCCTTCGTAGTATTGCGCCTGATTGGTCAGGTCGTAGTTATGCACCATGTCGACGCCGAACTTCAGATTGTGCCGTCCCCTGCTGACGTACAGTTCGTCGCCGATCTGCCACTTGCGCTCGTCCGGGAAGGCCGGACGGAATCCGTAGTAGGGTGCGCCAAAGTAAGCGCCAGCCGTGGTGTAGAGCTGCACATACGGAACGTTTCCGTCAGCCGTCTGCAGGTTGGCCTTGTCATAGGCCGTATAGGGCTGCAGGCCTTCGTCATTGAGCTCTCGTCCGTATTGGTAGAGGAGTTCGTTGCTGATGGTGGGACTGATCTGCGTTACCAGCTTGGCCACGCCATAGTCCAGCTTCACAAAGTCCGTGCCGGTCGAGTCCAGCGAGTAGCCACCGGTGCTATTGGCCTGCACGCCGCCGGGCGAATCCCAGCGAAGGCGGTGATACAGAACGCTCAGGTGATTCTTACCGTTGATCTGCCAATCAAGCTTCGGCGTGTTGATCTCCTGGTAGCCGGCACGGCTGATAGGGCCGAGATCAGAGCTGAGAGCTTGAATACCGGCGTTGTAGAGGCTCACCGCATCCGAGTATGTAACGGCGTTGCCGTACGCAGTCTTGCCGGACTTCGAAAGTCGGGCGGCCAGTGTACAAACCTGCTGGTCGAGCGTGGTGTTGGCCTTCGAGACTCCAGCTGTAGTGGTCGGCAGATAGCCCGTCGAGGTACAGGCCGCGTCGCCAGTCGCGCCCAGCGCGTCTGGCGTTTGGTAGAACACCGCCGGGTTGTTCGGGACACCCAGCATCGGGAAGATGCGCGAGTGCTGATCGAAGGTGTAAATCCAGAACAGTTTGTCCTTGATCAGCGCGCCGCCTGCGGTGAAGCCGTAGATCTTGCGGATGTCCTCCGGCTTGTACGGCGTGGTGACGCTTTGGCCGTTTACGTAGGTAGTGAGCTGGGATTGTGCATTGAAGGCGCTCCACTTGCTCTCACGATCCCAGAAGTAAACTTCGCCATGGATCTGGTTTGTGCCGCTCTTGGTCACCGAGTTGATCACGCCGCCGGCGGCTCGACCGAACTCGGCCGGATACACGCCCGCATTCACCTGGAACTCGCGCACCGCCGAACCAGAGGTCGAGTACGCCTCACGCGTGCGTCCGCGCTCTTCAGCAAAGTAGGCCTGATTGTCGTCGGCGCCGTCGATCATTACGTTGTTCAGAATCGGGCTGATGCCGCGCACGCTCACCAGTCCAAAACCAGCTGTGTCCACCGTCACGCCGGGAGTCATCAGCGCCAAGGCGGACCAGCGGCGGTTGTTGACCGGGATATTCTCGAGCGCCCTGCTGTTGATGTTCGATGAGAACTGCGGCGAAACCGTGTCGGTGAGCGGACTGTCGGCGGTCACTTCAACTCTGGTGCTCGTCTCACCGACATGCAACTGCGCGGAGACCCTCGTGCTCTGGCTGACTTGCACCAGCACCTTCTGAGCGATGAACGTCTGGAAACCCGGGCTGCTGAACGTCACCGTGTACGAACCAGGCTCAAGCAGCGGAGCCACGAAATCACCGCTGGCGTTGGAGTGCAACACTGCGCGGATATTTGTCGCGTCGTTGGTGATTGTCACCGTTGTGCCAGGAACGACAGCTCCGCTGGCATCCGTCGTTGTACCAGTGATGGCGCCCTGGGTGGCCGATTGGGCAGCTGCTGGAACCCCGCCTGTAATGAGGATGACGAAGACGAACGCGAATATCAGGAGAAGCGAAAGTTTTCCTGGCTTCATTTTGTGGCCCTTTCCAAAATTCAATGACCGACACTCCGTCGCTCGTGAGTGCCGAAATAGCTAACCGCTTTGCTGAACCGCTTAGCTGGAAAAAAGCAAAGCGGGTTGATTCCTGCCGTTTTCGGTGAAAAACCAGAGGTTTTTTCTGGGGCGTAACGACAGTGCCAGAAAAACACGAGGCCTGTCAATCACGATGAGTTCTGGCTACTAGGCCGGATTCATCCAACCTTGAATTCGGGGCAGGATCTTACCGGCGGTGCGGTTTTATGAGATCGATGGCGCGACATGCGCTGGGCCCTTTGGATAGAGAAGGTTACGCCAGCCTTACCCGGATCCAATTACGGCATCGCGGGCCGGTCTGAGGACTTCAACCTGCGTCCGTAGTAACCGTAGAGAGCGATCACGATATAGGCGATGAGGGGCACCACGTAGGAGAGCGCGTAGCTTCCAGTGCGCTTAGCAACCCAACCAAGCAACGGAGGAAAGACGCCTCCGCCGGCAACCGACATCACTAGCAGCGAACCCCCAAGCTTGGTGTTCGGCCCAAGATCCTTGATGCCCATGGCGAAGATGGTTGGGAACATCAGCGACATGAAGAAACTCGAGGCGAGAATCATCATCGCGCCTGTGAATCCTGGGTGAGCGATCCCGTATCCGAGAAGAACGATGTTGATAACGGCATAGAGCGACATCATCCGTGCAGGATCAAACCAACGCATAAGCCACGTGGAGACGAATCGGCCCACGGCCATTGCAATGAGATTGCCCGTGAGAAAGAGTGCGGCCGTGCGCTCGGCCACGGGCGTGTACTGCTTCATGTAAAAGATGTAGGCGCTCCAGGTGGCGAACTGCGCGCCGCAGTAACAGAACTCTGCGAACACCGCGACCCATAGATGGGAGTATCGAAATAACTGAGAAAAGTGGCCGTGATCGCCTCCGTCTTCATGCTCACGATGGATCGCTGGAAACCGCGCAAAGCCAATAAAGAGTGCGAACAGCAGGACGAGGCCACTGATGACGACGTACGTGGGGACAACCCGCATGATCTCCATGTGCAGATACGCGGCGTAGGTTCCGGCGGCCTTCATCTGCAACACCTTCGTCGGACTGTTTTCAATGCCGGAGAGGATGAAGTAGGCTCCGATGATAACCCCGGTGATGGTACCCGGAGGGTTGAATGATTGCGCGAAATTCAGGCGCTGCTCTGAGGTTTCAACCGGACCGAACTGAGCCATGAACGGATTCGCTGCGGTTTCCAACGTTGCAGATCCGCAACCGACGAAGAAAAGTGCGATAAGAAAGGGGGTGTACTGCCCAATGGCCGCTGCCGGCCAGAAGAGAAATGTGCCGATGCTAAAGATGCACAGGCCGGTAACAATTCCTGCCTTGTATCCCCAGCGTCGCATGAACAACGCCGCGGGGAGTGCCATGCATGCGTAACCGAGAAATACAGCCGTCTGGACAAGCTGGGCTTGCAGCGGCGACAGTTCGAATGACTTTTTGAACTGCTGCACCAAGATGTCCGTCAGATTGTTCGACATGCCCCAGATGAAGAACAAGACTGTGACCAACACGAATGGGAAGAGATTGCCCACCGGAAAGACTCGCGTTCTTGTAGCTTCAGTCGACCGGCTCGGCGGTGTTGCGACCATTTGCATGAGGACTCCAGAGGAAAGTGGGGGAATGTGTGAAAGTTGAGCATTAGCTTGGCGCAACCTGGGGGAGTCGCCCTGCGAGGCGGTCGAAAGCAAACAATGCGACGAGGTAGACGATCCCGGAAACGATAAACAGTGGCTGATAGCTGTGCGTGTGTTGCAATACTTCACCTGCGAAAACAGAGAACACCACTCCGCCGAGTGCACCCGCCGTGCCGGTTATTCCGACTACGGTCGCGACCTCCGACTGAGCGAAGATGTCGGCTGGAGCCACGAACATATTCGCGGAAAAACCCTGATGAGCACCGGCGGCCAAAGCGACGATGCTGACTGCGTACCGAAGCGAATGAAAACCGGGAGTGAAGATGACGGGCAATGCGCACAGTCCACATACGAGCATCGCTACCTTGCGTCCAAAGTTCACATTGCGCCGTCGAATTAACACGGATGCGAGCACGCCACCACCTACACTCCCTGCACTGGCGGACAGATAGACGATGGTGAGAGGGATCGCCATTTGCATGATGGTGAGGTTGAATTTTTCCGCAAGAAACTTCGGAAGCCAGTAGAGATAGAACCACCAGATGGTGTCCGTGAGGAACTTCGCAATGCACAGACCCCAACTTTCACGCCGCGCCAAGAGCGACATGACGGGAACGCGGCGCAAGGCTTGCGGCTCTGGGATCTTCGGCTTACGGCTCTCGTAAGGAAATAGTGCCCAGGCGATCAGCCACAGTATCCCTAGCGAAGACGTAGCGAGAAACGCAGCATGCCAACCCCAGCGCAGCACTATCCAAGGGACGAACAGTGGCGTGAGTTGAACCGCCACATTCATGCCGGAGTTGATCCAGCCCATGGCGTAGGCCCGCTGCGCAGAAGGAAAATACTCGACCGCGCTCTTCACCGCTGCGGGAAAGTTTCCCGCTTCACCCAGCCCCAGCAGAAAACGAGCGACGGCGAAACCGGCTACACTTCCGGCAAGCGCGTGCAGGGCCGCCGCCACACTCCATAACAGAACCGAAAGACCATAGCCTGCCTTGGTTCCGATGACGTCGATGACACGTCCCCAACTGACGTATCCGATCGCGTACGCGATCGAAAAACCCATGATGATGAATCCGTACTGGGCCTCCGACCAATGCAGCGCCTTCTGCAAGACGGGGGCAAGCAGACCAAGTACTTCCCTGTCGACGTAGTTGATTGTCGTCGCGGCAAAGACCAGGAAGCAGACGTACCAACGCACCCGGCCATAGCCACCGAGTGCATTTGGGGACTCAACCTTCGTCTCGGATTCAGCCGCCGGATTCATTGTCTAGAGGACAACACCCTTCTTAAGCAAAATGCAGCCGTAAGTACGCTGATCTCCTGTAGCAACGACAGCGTAGGCCGCTCGCGCGCGCTCGTAGAAATCTTCGCGGGAGATACCGACCATTTCCAGGTGCTTGTTCTCGGCTGCGTTGATCTTCTGCTGGCAGAGTTGCTGCACCTCTGGAACCTCTTGCGGGGCGTGCACCTGCATCATGCGTAATGCGGGATGAGGAACAAATGTGTCCAACGGTATCAAGTGCAGGCATGCAGCCACCGCGTCAGGCAGGCTTGCCCCATCCAGACGCACGAGACGCCGCGCAACGGAGACAGATGGAAAGTGACAGTCGACCAAAGCGATCTCGTCTCCATGCCCCATGGACGCCAACGCATGCAGCAGATCAGGCGTATGAAGTACATTCAATGTCTTCAACATGATTTGTTCTCTCCTTGATTCAGAAACTTGTTGCAGCGGCACCCTTTAAACCCAACAGCTCACGAGCTTCATCGGGCGTAGCGAGCGAGCGGCCGCATTCCGCAACCATCCCACTCACCATGGCGACTTGCTCCGCATTGGATCGAGCGAGCCGGCCGGGACCGATCCACAAGCTGTCTTCGAGACCGACGCGTACGAAGCCGCCTTCCCTAATCGCCAGTCTCGCGATTTGCATTTGACTTTTTCCGGTGCCGAGCACGGACCAGAAGTAATCGTCGCCAAAGAGCCGGTCGGCGGTGCGTCGCATCGTCTGGACATCATCCGGATGAGCCCCTATTCCTCCCAGCACACCGAAGATTGTTTGCACGAATAGAGGCGGCTTCACGAGCCCCCGATCCAGAAAATGCGCGAGATTGTAAAGGTGACCGACGTCGTAGCACTCGAACTCGAACTTGGTGCCGTGCTCTCTCAAGACGGAGAGAACATACTCAATGTCCTGAAACGTGTTCCGAAAGATGAGGTTCCGACTGTCTTCAAGTGCCTTCGCCTCCCATGGGAAACGGAAGTCCTGAAACCGCTGCAGCATGGGATAGAGTCCGAAGTTGAACGAACCCATGTTCAGCGAGGCCAACTCCGGCTTGAAATGCGCGGCTGGACGAATTCGTTCCTCAACCCTCATGTAGGGAGAGCCGCCCGTTGTGATGTTCAGGACTGCATTGGTACTTGAGCGCAGCGCTGCAACAATCGGCCGGAAGCCATCGACACTCTGGTCCGGTCTGCCATCCAGAGGATTGCGGGCATGGATATGAACAATGGCTGCGCCCGCCTCCGCAGCTTCCACAGCAGCCTTGGATATCTGCTCCGACGTTATCGGCAGATGTGGGGACATCGAGGGCGTATGAATCGCCCCTGTTACAGCGCAGGTGAGCACAACCTTCTTTTCTATGCGCATGCTGATGAAAGAATCCCTCTCACGTGACGCGATGATCGTGACTGGTGATATACCTTGCTGAAGTTGCTCTTCATGCGGCTGGGTTCAACAGCCGTTGACGAATATGAGTTCAACTCTCGGGAGACTTCACGATTGAATATTGCGAAACGACTCGTCCCCTGCCTTGATCTACGCGTTCTGATTACGGGAGGGGCGTCTGGGATAGGCGCGACGATAGCACAAGCGTTTGCGGAAATCGGAGCGAAGGTACACGTCTGCGATGTCGATCGGGAAGCTATCGCGAAGATCGGCCGGAGCAATCCGGCAATCACAGCGACGCAGGCAGATGTTGTCAACACAGCACAGATCGAAGCCGTCTTCGACGCACAGAAGAACCTGTTTGGCGGCTTGGATGTGTTGGTGAACAATGCCGGCATTGCGGG
>Ga0157372_10006176_pt1 | contig 12736 bp, 13 predicted proteins | sample C55metaG_FD_115307 | JGI IMG/M metagenome (GOLD analysis project Ga0157372, IMG submission 115307) | Corn rhizosphere microbial communities from Kellogg Biological Station, Michigan, USA - C5-5 metaG | ecosystem: Host-associated > Plants > Roots > Rhizosphere > Soil | place: USA: Michigan... | reverse complement strand
TGAAACTACCGACTGGCAAAAGATCTATGAGTTTCTGAAACTTGGTCAGCGGGTATTTGAACACCGCCGCGCCACTAAGGAAACCGATATCTATATCAAAATAAACCTTGATGGTAAGGGCGACGCCAAAATATCAACCGGTCTGCATTTTTTTGACCACATGCTGGATCAGATTGCCCGCCATGGTAGTATTGACCTGGAAATTACAGCTAAAGGTGATTTGCATATTGATGAACATCACACCATTGAAGATACCGGTATTGCCCTGGGCGAAGTATTTGCAGCTGCATTGGGCAACAAAATGGGCATTGAACGTTATGGCTTTTGCCTGCCGATGGACGATTGCCTGGCACAGGCCGCTATCGATTTCGGAGGCCGTAACTGGCTTGTTTGGGAAGCTGATTTTAAACGCGAAAAAGTAGGCGATGTACCAACCGAAATGTTTTACCATTTCTTCAAATCATTCAGCGATGCCTCAAAAAGCAACCTGAACATAAAAGCAGAAGGACAAAACGAACATCACAAAATTGAAGCTATATTTAAAGCCTTTGCCAAGGCAATAAAAGTAGCCGTAAAACGTGATGTAGATAAGATGGTTTTACCAAGCACTAAAGGGCTTTTGTAAGTCCAGAGGCAAGAAACAAGAGATCAGGAAGCAAGATTTTTCTGGTTCTTGAATCCTGACATCTTTAATCTTAAAAAAATGATAGGTATTATACTATACGGAGCCGGAAACATATTTTCCCTTACTGCTGCTTTAGAGCGTCTAGGCATTCCTTACGGCTTTATCAACAGTGAAGAAGATTTTGATAAATATGACCGCTACATCATCCCAGGTGTAGGCCATGCCGGCGCCGCGATGAATAAGCTGAAGGCTACCGGATTGGTGCCATCTATTAAGGCATTGAAAAAACCTACGTTGGGTATTTGCGTGGGCATGCAGTTGCTCACCTCCTATTCCGAAGAGGGAGATTCTGACCTGTTGAATATCATACCGGTTAAAACTTTAAGGTTTAAAGATAGTGCCGATCATAAAGTACCGCATACCGGCTGGAACAGGGTTTATCCCGAAAAAGAAAACCCGCTATTTAAAAATATACCGTCAGGTTCACACTTTTACTTTGTACATTCATACTTTATTGAGTATGATAAAGCATACACCTTATTAGCCTCCGATTACGGAAATGAATTTTCGGCATCAATTTGGCTTGATAATTTTTATGGCGTACAATTCCACCCCGAAAAGTCGGGTGTGTTTGGCGAAACATTGTTAACTAATTTCTCAAAAATATAAAGGATATGTACATTATTCCTGCCATTGACATTTTGAACAAGAAGGTTGTCCGCCTCCGTGAGGGCGACTATAAACAGGTAACCGAATATGATGTTACCCTTGAAGAAATGATTGAACGCTACCAGAGCAACGGCACCAACTTCATCCACATTATCGACCTTAACGGCGCAAAAAATGATTTCAGCAATCAGCAGTACCTGTTTGACGTGATCCGTAAAACTGATATGAAGGTACAGTATGGCGGTGGTATACGCAGCATCGAAAAAGTAAAAGAGCTGATAGATGCAGGCGTTCACCGCGTTATCGTTGGCACGCAGGCACTTACCAACCCTGATTTTTTACCAGATCTGAGCAAAGAGATCTGCGGCAAAGACAAATGCTCCGACCAGGTGGTAGTAGCCATCGACGTACTTGACGAGGTAATCAAATACTCAGGCTGGATGGAAAGCTCCCCCATCAAACTGATGGATTACGTTGATAAATGCCTGGCTTTAGGTTTCTTCCGTTTCCTTTGTACTGACATTAATAAGGACGGTAAATTGGGCGGTGCCGGCATTGAACTGTACGAAAAACTGCTTGATCATTCTCCGTTCATTAAGTTGATCGCCTCAGGCGGCGTTAGCTCCATGAGCGATATCGAAAAGCTTAACCGCTTAAAAGTTGAGTCGGTAGTAGTTGGGAAAGCGATATATGAGGGCCATATCACCATTGAAGACGTAAAACACTGGAATTTGGACGCGCTCATCTCAATATAAAAATGTATTAAAAAACGTCATCGCGAGGTACGAAGCAATCCCCTACTGGCAGGTTCGCCCTGTATAGTTCGCGATTGCTTCGTACCTCGCAATGACGGATGTATTAAATAGCCCCATGCTTGCTAAAAGAATTATTCCTTGTTTGGACGTTAAAGACGGTCGCACCGTTAAAGGTGTGAACTTCGTAGATTTGAGAGACGCCGGTGACCCCGTTGAACTGGCCTGGAACTACTCGAACCAGGGAGCCGACGAGTTGGTTTTCCTGGATATTACAGCAACCGTTGAACGCCGCAAAACTATGGTTGAACTGGTGAAAGCAGTCGCCAGGCAAATCAACATTCCTTTTACTATTGGTGGTGGTATCAACGAAATTGCTGATGCCGATGCACTGCTCAATGCCGGAGCCGATAAAATCTCCATCAATTCGGCCGCGGTACGTAATCCAAAGCTGATAGATGAACTTGCTAATGCCTTCGGTGTTCAGTTTGTAGTAATAGCAGTTGATACCCGTAGCATTGGTGATAAAAATATAGTACACCTGAATGGCGGCAGGCTGCCAACCGAGCGCCAAACACTGGAGTGGATCCTGGAGGCTGAAAGCCGTGGCGCAGGCGAAATCCTGCTCACTTCTATGGATCATGACGGCACCAAAGGCGGCTTTGATAATGGTTTGCTGAAAACTGTTAATGATGCCGTGCATATCCCGGTGATAGCTTCGGGCGGTGCAGGCAAGGTTGAACACTTTGTTGATGTATTTGAGAAAACCAATGTGGATGCAGCACTGGCGGCTTCAGTGTTTCATTATGGTGAGATTTTGATACCGGATTTAAAGCGGATATTGCAAAGCAATAAAATAGAAGTTAGGATTTGAGATAACGCGGCGGCCTTGCGCGATTCCCTCCCTTGGGAGGGTGTAGGGAGGGGTTTCAGCAACAGATGTCCCCCCCTCCCTGCCATTGCACATTCCCAATACACCCCTCCCCAGGGAGGAAATTAAAAGAAAAGAATGAATATAGATTTTGAAAAAACCGGCGGACTTGTCCCCGTAATTATACAGGACGAGCAAACTTTAGAGGTACTGATGCTGGGTTACATGAACCAGGAAGCTTACGATAAAACCGTTCAGGAAAATATCGTTACTTTTTATTCCCGTACAAAAAACCGTTTATGGACTAAGGGGGAAACCAGCAGCAACTTCCTGCATGTAAAAAGCATCAGCATTGATTGCGATAATGATACGCTGCTGATCAAAGTGAAAGCCGACGGCCCAACCTGTCATACAGGCTCACGCAGCTGCTTCAATACCGAATTTAATCAAAATTTTATCCTGGAGCTGGAAAATATCATTGCCGACAGATATACTAACCCGGTTGAAGGATCATATGTAAATAAACTTCGCAACAAAGGCCTTAACAAAATAGCCCAGAAAGTTGGTGAAGAAGGAGTTGAAACTGTTATCGCCGCCCTTGCCGAAACAGAAACCGACCTGATCAATGAATCATCAGACCTGGTTTTCCATCTATTGGTTCTGCTTCGTGAAAAAGGTTTAACACTGGAAACTATCGCTAAAAATTTAGAATCAAGACATAAGTAAATAGTTGGCAGTTTTGAGTTTGCAGCAGGCAGTTGGAGAGTTTTAACTAATATTGCAAAATACAAAACTATAAACTGCCAACCGGCAACTGCAAACTGAAATGATCACCATCCAAAAAACAGCCGAGCTCACAGGCCATGCCAACCCAATATTCACGCTTGAGTTATCGCAAAAGCCGGGCATATTGTTTACGGGCGGAAATGATAAAGGACTGGTTGAATGGGGCTTGAATGATTTCACTTTTATTAAAGTGATGTTCCCGGTCAATGCATCTATTTATGCTATTCATTGTCCGGAGGGATATCCGCTAATGTTTGCGGGTTTGCGCAGCGGCGAAGTTCTGGTGTTTGATTTTATTCAGCAAAAATTGCTCAAACCTTTAAGGCACCACCGCAAGGCTATCTTCGATATCAAATCATCAGTTAAAAAAGATGAGTTATTAATAGCATCGGAAGATGGCACCGTATCTGTATGGAACCTTAAAACGCTTGAAATGGTGCACAGCATAACAGTATCCAGGGACACCGTTCGTTGTATTGCCGTTTCGCCAGATCAAAAGCAGGTGGCATTCGGTTGCCGGGATAATCACATCGCCATTTACGACCTGGAAGATTATACTATTATTAAAGCTCTTCACGGCCATACTATGGCTGTTTTTGCGCTTGTCTACAGTCCCGATGGGAGTTACATCGCTTCCGGCTCAAGAGATGCACAGGTAAAGATTTGGGATAGCAGCAGTTATCATGAAATAAAAAATGTTCCTGCCCATTTATTTGCGGTGAACCATATTGCATTCCATCCCACCCTACCCTATTTTGCTACCGCCAGCATGGATAAAAGTATCAAGATTTGGGGATCGGACGATTTTAAACTCTACAAAAATATCAGCAGGGAAAAAGGCTATCCAGGCCATCTGTTATCTGTCAATAAATTAGCTTGGGGAACTCCCGACCAACTCCTTTCGGTAAGTGACGATAAAAAGATCATTTCATGGGAGATTAAATTTAGTTGACATCCTTCTTTTTTTCAGGAAACTTATCTTACCAAATTAAACTATCTTCCTTCCGTATGCCTTTACATTATTGGGGTAAATAAGGCATGGAGCTAATTAAAAAAACGCCTTATGCCGCACAGGTTATGGGTATATTTTTTTTGCTCCCGTGAGTATATACCATCTTCGTTAATAGTATCAATTTTAACCTTGCCCGATGCATGAATGATGTGCTCATTATTAAGTATAATACCCACGTGAGTTACCCTGCCTTCGGAATTATCAAAAAAAGCCAGATCGCCTAACCGTGCTTCCTTTATCGAATCAACCTTGATACCTTCTTTCACCTGCATGCTTGCATCCCGCTTAATTCTGAGGCCTTTAAGTTTGTAAACCATTTGTGTAAAGCCCGAGCAATCAATACCAAAATGCGTTCGCCCGCCCCACAAGTAAGGAGAGTTCAGAAATGCTTTAGCGGTGGCAGCAATATCTTCAGGCTCACCAATTTTACCAATTATTTCAAAACGTTCATGACCAATGCGGCATGAGGTCCCTTCTAAAAAAGCAAGCGAGCTGCCCGCCGGCAAATAAACAACACTATTGTCGCTCATTTTCCATGCCTGCGTAACCGGCTGGTAAGTGAGCTTTGAGGGATGGTTCCTGATATTTTTATACGCTACATGACCAAGCATAGCAAATTGCAAGCGGCCTATCCACCCGATATACCCATCCGCCTCGGCAATGATCTTAACCCAGTTGTTTTGCCACTCAGTAATTTCAAACACTTCGCCAAATAGCAATTGCGATACCTGCTCACTCCGCTCACTGGGCTCGGCCCTTAGCGGGATTACAGCAAGATTACATATCCCGTACTCCATAGTTCTGTAATGTCAAATAAACAACAATCTGGCACGTATTTTTTAATCTATACGCGGTTAACATTTTAATATGATATTATTTAATAATTGGTATCAGTAACTTTTGGGGTAAAAGCTATACGATAATACAAAATATTTTTGAAATATTTAACCCAACAGAAATCTTCCGGCAATCCTTAATACTTAATTTATCACTCGCCGAATCATCGCTAACTAAAAAGGGACATGCATTGCATATCCCTTTTTATATCCCTAAAATAATGTCCTATTCGTTCATATGCAGCCACTCTTTTTTGGCAAGCAGCTCTTCTTCGCTTTCGCGGATATCTTCGTCATCAACACAACAATCTACAGGGCAAACCGCAGCACACTGGGGTTCATCATGGAAACCTACACATTCGGTACACTTATCGGGTACTATATAATAAATATCGTCAGATAATGCAGCTTGTGTTTCTTCGGCATTCAGGGTATTACCATCGCCAAAATCAATTATCCCTCTAAGGCCAGTCCCATCGCTGAAACGCCAGGCCGCTCCTGCATCATAAATAGCATTATTAGGGCATTCCGGTTCGCAGGCCCCGCAGTTTATGCATTCGTCGGTGATTTTAATCGCCATATTTCTAAATATCTAATAATCTCAATTAACTTTGCCTGCAAATTACAAGCGTACAAATATAACAAAAAAAGGCTTTAAGGGTTTAATCCCTTAACATATATATGTCAAAAATTAATCCAAAAAACTCAATAAATTCATTTTCGGAGTTAGGCAGGCAACTCCTGGCCCCCGATGCGGCATTAAGCGCACTCATTGAAAACGAACAATATCATAATGCCTGGTTTACGCCGGCAAGTGTTTCAGAAGCCGTTACAGCCATAGGCGCCATGCTTAACGTGGAAGATCTAACTACATGGCTTTCGAAATATGTGCTTGAAACAGGCAAACCTGCAAAAAACGTAGGGCTTATACTGGCAGGCAACATCCCGCTGGTAGGGTTTCATGACGTGCTTTGTGTTATTGCTTCCGGCAACAAGGCGCTTATCAAAGCCTCATCACAGGATGCACGACTCATCAAAGCTGTATTGGAAAAACTGGTAGCTATTGATTCTGCTTTTGCCGGCAGCTTTAACTTTGTTGACAGGCTGGAAGGTTTCGACGCCATTATAGCCACAGGCAGCAACAACAGCTCACGTTATTTTGATTATTACTTTGGCAAAGTGCCTAACATCATTCGTAAAAACCGTAACAGTATTGCCGTTTTAAGCGGCAAGGAAAGCGCTGCAGACTTATTTAGCCTGGGACATGATATTTTAGATTATTATGGCCTTGGCTGTCGTAACGTATCCAAAATACTGGTACCGGAGGGGTATGACTTTACTTTCTTTTTCGAATCGATAGAAGATCATAAAGCCATCATTAATCATCATAAATACAACAATAATTACGATTATAACAAGTCCATTTACCTGGTTAATGGTGATAAACATTTTGATAATGGTTTTTTGATGGTTAAAGAAGATGACAGGCTGACATCTCCGCTGTCAGTATTGTTTTTTAACTATTATCATGACATGGCAGAGGCCGAAAATATCGTTGATCAGAATGCCGAAAATATCCAGTGTATAGTGAGCAAACTACCGCTGCAGGTTACAAGCCAGGTGGTAGGTTTTGGACAAAGCCAGCAACCCAAACTATGGGATTATGCCGACGGCGTGGATACGATGGAATTTTTGTCAAGTCTTTAAATAAAATAAATACCTTTGGGAAGTAAGGTGAAAGGACAAAGGTAAAAGGCGAAAGGTTACTACCCTATTGTACTTGAACGACACCTTTTGCCTTTCAGCTTTAACCTTAAAAAAATGTATATTATAAAAAAGTAAGGTAAAAGGCGAAAGGTTACTACCTTTTTCACCTCAAAAGGCACCTTTTGCCTTTTGCCTTTCAGCTTTAACCTTAAAAAAAATGTATATCATAAAAGTTAAAGGGGTTGCCAAAATACCCGATTATGTACAACTACGTGATGATAAGTTTACGCTGTTGGCTTATTTCAGGGTTGACAGACCTGATAAATCGCTTGATAAGGTTGGATTAGGCGACAAGGCCGACGAGATCATGAATATTATCAAGGACCTGCCGTTTGGACAGATCTTAAAATTAGAGTTATAAAACAATGATTGGAAATTCTATAATAAAACTAAACAACGTTGATATTTTTCAACAGGCTCACCTGGTACTTTCAAACGTGAATTTACATGTTGATAAAGGTGACTTTGTGTGGCTGATAGGTCAGACAGGATCAGGGAAAAGCAGCCTGCTGAAAGTAATTTATGGCGACTTGGGGATTAAAGCGGGTACCGGTCATGCCTGTGGCTATGAATTAAGCAAGCTGCCCAGCCGCGACATTCCCTACCTGCGCCGTAAACTGGGTATAGTTTTCCAGGATTTTCAGTTGCTTACCGATCGTACCATTGAGCAAAATCTCAACTTTGTAATGCGCGCCACCGGTTGGAACGATAAAAAACTGATTGCAGATAAAGCTCTTGATGTACTTGAAAAGGTTGGCCTGCGGTCAAAATTAAAGAAAATGCCTCACGAACTTTCAGGCGGCGAGCAGCAGCGTGTAGTTATAGCACGCGCCTTGCTTAATGACCCGGAAATAATCCTGGCCGATGAACCTACAGGCAACCTCGACCCTGAAACATCTGAAGAAATTGTACTCCTGCTCAAACAAATCAGCCAATCGGGCACTGCCGTACTGGTAGCCACGCACGATTATCACATTATCCGCGCTTTTCCATCGCGTATTATCAAATGCGAGAACGGTAAGGTTTTGGAAGATGTGGAGATATAAACTAAACCATGATTTTTAGGATTTAAGGATGTCCCTGATGCATAAAACTCAAGGCATCCTTAAATCAGGCGAATCATGGTTCTGGTTTGCCCATTTGGCGCTTCCCCTGTCACCCTTTCTTAAAATCATTTCATGCTACTGACAGCTTGACTGCTTTACAGTTGTGGCAAGATACTTGATTGGCACTACTCGCTATGAAATTTAACGATATGTTGAAGAAAAAGAAGAAAGAAAATACGGATAATACTGAAAATATAAACGAAGTGAACAACGAGCAATTACATGATGAAGGGCAGGAACAAGCCCCGGTAGCAGAAGCTACAGCCACGGAAACCCAACAGGGAACTGCCGCTGCCCCAACTGCCGAAGAAAAGTTGAAAGACGAGCTGGCACAGGCTAATGACAAGTACTTGCGTTTATATGCCGAATTTGATAACTTTAGAAGGCGTACCATTAAAGAACGCGAGGAAGCCCGCAAAACTGAAGGTAAAGATGTAATTGTGGCTTTACTACCTGTACTTGACGACTTTGAACGCGCGCAGCGTGCCATGGATAAGGCTACCGAAGTTGCCCCGGTTAAAGAGGGCGTTACTTTGATCCAACACAAGCTAAAAAATATACTTGGCCAAAAAGGCCTGAAAGAAATGACATCAATAGGCAATGCCTTTGATGCCGACCTGCATGAAGCTATTACCAATATTCCGGCACCTACTGATGACCTTAAAGGCAAGGTAATGGACGAAATGGAAAAAGGCTACACACTTAACGACAAAGTGATCCGCTTTGCTAAAGTGGTTGTAGGAGCGTAACTGATTTCGGATTTGAGACTTTCAATTTCGGATTTATCCGGATGTGATAGTCTATCCTGATCTTACACAATATTAAATAATAATAAATCCGAAATCTGAATTTCGGAATCCGAAATTTTTAAAATTATGGCTAAAAGAGATTATTACGATGTGCTTGGGGTTGCGAAAGGCGCAAGTGCTGATGACATAAAAAAAGCATATCGTAAAATGGCTATTAAATATCACCCTGATAAAAATCAGGGCGATAAGGAAGCGGAAGAAAAGTTTAAGGAAGCTGCCGAAGCTTACGAAGTATTAAGCACTCCCGAAAAACGTCAGCGTTATGATCAGTTTGGTCACGCAGCCAACGCTTCATCGCCAAATGGTGGTGGTTATGGTGGCGGTGGTATGAATATGGACGACATATTTAGCCAGTTTGGCGATATTTTTGGTGGTGGTAGTCCGTTTGAAGGTTTCTTTGGCGGCGGCCGTCAAAGCGGTGGCGGCGGCAGGCGTGTAGCCCGCGGCAGCAACCTGCGTATCAAAGTACGCTTAACCCTCGAGGAAATTGCCAACGGCGCCGAAAAGAAGATCAAAGTAAATAAACAGATCATCTGTAAAACCTGCGATGGCAGCGGGGCTAAAGACAAATCATCGTTCCAAACCTGCAAAACCTGCGGTGGTTCAGGAGCGGTACGTAGAGTAACCAATACCATTTTGGGTCAGATGCAAACTACCAGCACCTGCCCTACCTGTAACGGCGAAGGATCAACCATACTGTCAAAATGTAACGTTTGTCATGGTGACGGCGTGGTTCGCGGTGAAGAATTGATCACCATCCAGGTGCCTGCAGGTGTTAGCGAAGGTATGCAGTTGAGCATGAGCGGTAAAGGTAATGCAGCCCCACGCGGCGGTGTTCCCGGCGACTTGATCATCCTGATTGAAGAGGTACCTCACGAAACATTAAAACGTGATGGCAACAACGTGATCTATGATCTGCATGTAAACTTTGTTGATGCAACTTTAGGTACATCTATTGAAGTACCAACCATTGACGGTAAGGCTAAAATAAAAATTGACCCCGGAACACAAGGGGGCAAAATACTACGCCTGAAAGGTAAGGGTTTACCGGAAGTGAACTCATATCATCGCGGCGATCAACTGGTGCATATCAACATTTGGACACCTAAAGCGTTAAGCCGCGAGGAGCGTGAGATCCTGGAAAAACTGCAGGGCTCTCCTAACTTTAAACCCAATCCGGGCAAAAACGAGAAAAGTTTCTTTGAACGGATGAAGGAATATTTTGAATAATTTTTCTTTAGGTGAAAGGATAAAGGCGAAAGCTGAAAGGTATATGCAAAGCCCGGAGTTATTATCACTTCGGGCTTTTTAGTTTTCTACGAGATGACATAAGCAAAGAATTTTCGAATTTGCAGAGGAAATATCTATATATCTAAATTCAATTCAATGAGTGACTTAATTAAATAAAATATATTTCTCGTTATATGGTTATAATCAGCAGCAGTAAGTTTTTGATTATATTTTTTTGAAACAAGAGTCTCTGTTAAATCTGAAACCGTGTACCCATTATCATCAAATACTACGGTTGTATCAAATGAGATATCAAAGGTAGCGTCTTCTTTTTTTAATTTATAAAAGTTTAAATGAAGAATTAGTTGAGTATAATCTTCGGTTGAATTATTAATTCCAATAATAATATCCTCTAAAAACTCTTGTGCAATCGACATTGTTTGCAGATTAGAAAAACTTTTGTCCACCTTGTAGCCCTCTTTTCTATCTGGCAAATTTTCCCAAGTCTTTAATGACATAACTCTTTTTTTATGGTCTCTTATTAAGACTATGTTATCAGTATCAACAAAATACATATCCAAAACTTTTTCCGTTTTGGTGAAATATGGCACAAATTCATCTATAATGATCAATATTTTTTTAAATAAGGGGATAATGCTACTTATGATAATCTGTTTTACTCGATGAGAATTTCTCTTTTCATTTATCTTCGTAACTTCATCTAATTCGATCTTAAATAAAGCTATTTCCTTGAGCACATCCTCATCTTCATCAATATCTTCTCCTTTAGCACCTTTTAAGTATAGACTCAAAGACCACAATAAACGTTCAATAATATATTCGATAAATGGCCAGTTCTCTCCTACATCAGCCCTGCTTAACAACGAGTAGTAATTCCTTCTATCGTCCATTTTCACAACCACCGGCGGATATCCTTTTTTAAGCAATACCAGATTCATCAATATTCGGGAGAGTCTTCCATTACCATCGTCAAAAGGGTGTATTGCTACAAATTTGTGATGAAACAGTGCGGCAACAACAACAGGGTGTATTTCAGCGTTACTATCAGCTTCATAATACCACTCCATGAGCTCGCGCATTTTGGCTGGAGTTTCTTCAGGTGTAGCGTAGTAGTGTGTTTCGCCTGTTGCAGTTTGAACGTGGTTTGCAGTTGTTTTGTATACCCCTGGAACAATCCGCTTAGTTGTTGGCATTCCTTCGGCTGTTTGAGCCTTTACATCGTAAGGTTCAACTAAAATCATTTCGTGTAGTCCCCTGATGTCTGCCTCAGATAAAGGCCGGTCATCTTTAACCATATCAAGCAGGAAATTTATAGCCTCATTGTGCCCGCGGATATCTAAATGATCTTTTAATGGTTTTCCCTTAGCAGTAATACCTTCCATCAAAAAAGCTACGGTTTCGCCATAACTTAGCTTGTTACCTTCAATTGCATTCGAGTTATAGTTCCAATCGAGACGTAACTTCTGCATCACCCGCCCTTCAACATCTGGCGGCAGGGGGCGCATTTCATCTATTTGCTTTTTCAGGCTATCTATTTCCTGTAATACGGAGGCTTTACTAAATTCTATTTCGAGCTTCAGGTTCATCTTTTAAAGATACAAAATCCCCTTTTTATTAACTGCTATTTCAGTCACAAGCATAGACGCTTGAACTTGCTTTATATAACTCCTGCCTTTTCCAGCTCCACCTGCATCTGCTGTTGTAAACTTAGTGCTTCCGCACGGGCGGCATCGGCAAAATCTTCGCCATTGCTTGCATATAATATAGAACGCGACGAGTTTACGATAAGGCCGCAATCTTTAGTGATGCCGTATTTGCAAACTTCTTCAAGGATTCCTCCCTGTGCTCCAACTCCGGGTACTAATAAAAAATTATCGGGCGCATATGCGCGGATGTTAGTAAACTCGGTGCTTTTGGTTGCGCCCACTACATACATGATCCTGTCGGCTCCGGCCCAGGTATTGGCCTTTTTTATCACATTTTCATATAAATAGCCGTCTCCGGTTTGCAGGTATTGAAAATCCTTACTGCCAACGGATGATGTCAGGGCTAAAATAATAACCCATTTACCTTCGTAAGCCAGGTATGGTGTAACACTATCGTTACCCATATAAGGCGTAATGGTAATAGCATCAAAGCTCATCCCGCCCGATTGCTCATCAAAAAATGCTTTGGCATATTTATCGGATGTATTGCCGATATCGCCCCGTTTAGCGTCAATGATACTTAAACAATCTTTGGGAAGGTATTTA
>Ga0157372_10006174_pt1 | contig 12740 bp, 9 predicted proteins | sample C55metaG_FD_115307 | JGI IMG/M metagenome (GOLD analysis project Ga0157372, IMG submission 115307) | Corn rhizosphere microbial communities from Kellogg Biological Station, Michigan, USA - C5-5 metaG | ecosystem: Host-associated > Plants > Roots > Rhizosphere > Soil | place: USA: Michigan... | reverse complement strand
CTATTACGAATATTAAACACTTCAATATTTTTTTCTGAAGATTCTGGTGCGTTAAAATCACCACCAACAATTATCATTTTAGAAACAGAAGAATTTACAGCGACGGAGTTAGCCCCTTGTGAACCCTCTCCTTTAATAATATTCAAAGCCAGCGGTTGCCCGTTGAAAAAAAGCCTCGAATCACTTCCGCCTGTTACAAAAGATATTGCATGATTATTTTTATTGCCTTTAATATTTATATTGGTTCCGCTGGCTGCGAAAAAAGCTTCGCCGGTATCGGCAGTATAAAAATTATTCTCAGGTTTTAATGCAAGCCATTTATCGCCATAACTGCTCGTAGTTGCAATAAACAATTTATTATTAATCGGGTCACCCACTACAATACCATTGCCATCGTCTGCAAAATCCATCGCATCTAAAAACATCCCTTTCGTATCGTCATGAAAAACTTCTTTCCATGTTTTGCCGCCATCTTTTGTTTTTAAAATAATTGCAGGCACATCAACCGCCATTATTATTGCAGTGTTTGAATCGAACGCTTCCACATCACGAAAATCTCTTTTCTCATAACCTTTCACAGTCATCCATGTAAAATTATTTCCGCCATCTGTACTTTTTACAACTTGACCATTACTTCCGCTTGCCCAAATAATATTATTGTTTACAACACTTAATCCGCGCAACGAAATTTTTTCCTTACTGGTTAATTGATGAATTGTTTGTGCATGAAGAAAAGATTGAAGTAAGACGTATGAAGTAAGAAGTACGAGATATTTCATTCTTCAAATTTATTACGATTCGTTTAAAAGCGAAACTTATAAACATACGTGCATTAACCTTGACATAATTTTTTCAAAATCTTAAATTGCTTTGATGTGAGTAACGTTATTTTTGCGCCCATCGCTAAATAACTTATTGACTATTGACTTAATGACTTAAAAAATGGCAGAAAAAGATTTGTTTGATTATACAGAAGAAAGTATTAAAAGCCTCGATTGGAAAGAACACATCAGGCTTCGCCCCGGCATGTACATTGGAAAATTGGGTGATGGCTCATCGCCGGATGATGGTATTTATGTGTTGCTGAAAGAAGTAATTGATAACTGCATCGATGAACATACCATGGGTTATGGAAAACATGTTGATATTACGATTGAAGGCAAAACAGTTACAGTACGCGATTATGGAAGAGGAATTCCTTTGGGAAAAGTGGTTGATGTGGTGAGTAAAATAAATACCGGTGCGAAGTACGACAGCAAAGCATTTCAGAAAAGTGTTGGCTTGAATGGCGTTGGTACAAAAGCAGTAAATGCATTGAGTAATTATTTTAAGGTGGATAGTTTTCGTGAAAACAAAGTGAAGACTGCAGAGTTTCAAAAGGGTGTTTTAATAAAAGAATATAAAGAAGCAAAAAGCAGTGAAGAAAACGGCACGCTGATAACGTTTATTCCTGATGAAAGCGTGTTTAAAAATTTTCATTTTGTACAGGAATATTTAGATAACCAGCTTTGGAATTATTGTTATCTGAATGCGGGCTTGGTTTTAAATTTAAATGGCAAACGCTATGTAAGTAAAAATGGTTTGCTTGATTTACTGCAACGCAAAACCAATCCTGATGAATTGCGTTATGAAATTATTCATTTAAAGGGTGAAGACATTGAAGTTGCGCTCTGCCATAACAATGATTATGGTGAAGATATTTTTTCGTTTGTGAACGGGCAATACACAACGCAGGGCGGTACACATCAGCAGGCATTTCGCGAAGCTTATGTAAAAACTATTCGTGATTTTTTTAAGAAAGATTATGAAGCGGCGGATATAAGACAAAGCATTGTGGCTGCCATTTCTGTGCGCGTGCAGGAACCGGTTTTTGAAAGCCAGACAAAAACAAAACTTGGTTCGCAAACAGTGTATGATGGCGGACCCAGCATGAAAAATTTTGTGCAGGATTTTTTGTCGAAGGAATTAGATAATTATTTACATCGTAATCCGCAAACTGCAGATGCCATTAAAAAACGCATCGAGCAAAGTGAACGTGAAAGAAAAGAATTAGCGGGCATTAAAAAATTAGCGAATGAGCGTGCTAAAAAAGCGAATCTTCATAATAAAAAATTACGCGACTGTCATGTGCATTTGAATGATGAGCCACCATCAAAAAATAAAGAAGCATTTATTGAACTGCAAAATGCATCTACCATTTTTATTACAGAAGGCGATAGTGCAAGCGGTTCAATAACTAAAGCGCGAAATGTGGAAACACAGGCTGTGTTTAGTTTACGCGGCAAGCCATTGAATTGTTTCGGCTTAACAAAAAAAATTGTGTACGAAAATGAAGAGTTCAATTTATTGCAGCATGCGTTAAATATAGAAGAAGGCTTGGAAGGCTTGCGCTATAATAATATTGTTATTGCAACAGATGCAGACGTGGATGGCATGCATATTCGTTTACTCATCATGACTTTCTTTTTGCAATTTTTTCCGGAGCTTGTAAAGAAAGGTCATGTGCATATTTTGGAAACGCCGTTGTTTCGTGTGCGTGATAAAAAAGAAACGATTTATTGTTATGATGAAAACGAAAAACAAGCTGCGATAAAGAAATTAGGTGGTAAACCTGAAATTACACGCTTTAAAGGTTTGGGTGAAATATCGCCCGAAGAGTTTGAAAAATTTATTGCAGAAGATATGCGTTTGCAACCTGTAATTCTTGAACAGGGTGAACATATTCAGCAATTGCTGGAATACTACATGGGCAAAAACACACAACAGCGCCAGGAATTTATTATTGAAAATTTAAGAGTAGAATTAGATTTAGTAGAAGAATAATTAATCATAATGTTACACATTGTTTTTCAACAATCAGATGTTGATACTTTACAGGAAGCAATTAAGTTAGACGAAAATTTACAAGGCGAAATTGTAGAAATAAAAGATGAATTGGCTGTAGGTCCTATTGCAGATATTTATGAAACAGAAGGCTACCAGGCAAGAAGAGACTGGTGGAAAAAAGTTTTAGAAAACTCGCCTTATACAGAGCAATTAAATATTATTGATGATAAGCTTACTGTTCACCAGTTAAAAGAAAAATTAAAAGATGAATCGCAGCAAGCGTGGATTTGGATGGCGCCGAATCAACATGATGTTTGCGGATATTATTGGCTGATAAATCAATTGAAAGATTTTGAAGGACGCATTTATATTCTTTCATTAAACAATCTTCCTTTTATCAGCGATAAAGGAAATATTTTTTACCCGAGAGATTTATTTGAAATTCCGCCGAGAGAATTTATCAAAGCAAAAAAATTAGCGAGACCCGTAACGATTAGTGAATTTGAACTGGATGCTGATGAATGGAAAAAATTATGCAGTGAAAATGGAATTGTGAGAGTACTGGAAGGCGGTAAAAAAATTATTAGCAAAGACGCAGATTATTATGACAGCGATATTTTAAAAGTCGTAACACAAGAGCCGCAAAAACTACATAAGATTTTCGGCATTCTGTTTAGTAAGATAAAATTACATACCGGTGATGTATTTCTTGTTTGGCGAATGAAAGAATTAGCCAATAAAGGCAGGCTTGAAATAATTGGCGACTGGAATAATGGATGGAAAGAAATTTCTGTAAAACTTCCTGCTTCACCACAAGAAGAACAAAAACCCGAACTTGATATTACTGTTTAAGTTTATTTTATCTCTGCACAAAAATTGTTGCATTAATTTTTTATTCAATTAATCTTTATGGCAAATAAAATAGCATTAATAACAGGCGGCAGTCGCGGGCTTGGCAAAAGCATGGCTTTGCATTTAGCAGATGATGGCAATGATGTTGCGATAACTTATAACTCAAATAAAGAATTAGCAGATGATGTAGTTAAAGAAATTGAATCAAAAGGCAGAAAGGCTGTTGCGCTGCAATATGATTCATCAGATTTTAAATCGTTGGATGATTTTGTTCAGCAGTTTAAAAATGCATTGCAGAAAAACTGGAATGTAAACAGCTTTGATTTTTTAATTAACAATGCAGGCATTGGTGCAACCATTCCATTTGAAAAAGTAACAGAAGCAGATTTTGATAAGTTTATGAACATTCATTTTAAGAGTGTTTATTTCTTATGCCAAAAATTGTTGCCTTTAATAAACAATAATGGACGCATTATAAATATTTCAACCGGAACCACACGCTTTAATGTATTTGGTTATTCTGTGTATGCATCTATGAAAGGCGCTATTGAAGTGTTCACCCGATATCTTGCAAAAGAAGCAGGCTCGAAAGGTATTACTGTAAACGTTGTTGCACCCGGTGCTATTGAAACAGATTTTAATAATGCATCACTTCGAAATAATCCCGAAAGAAAAAAAATGATAGCATCTCAAACGCCGCTCGGCAGAACTGGTGAGGCTGATGATATAGGACGTGTAATTTCACTTTTGTGCGATGAAAGATCCGGATGGATTAACGGCCAACGCATTGAAGCCAGCGGCGGCATCAATTTATAAAGTATTTTAAATTTTTAATCGCAGATTTTTCTTTTCTAATAATCCTGTAATAAAAATTACAATAAACGCAACTGCGAAGGAGCGGATAATTCCGCCAATGCCTTCATTTAAAAATTGCGGATAATTAAAATTGGAAACATACATTATTGAATATAAAAGATAAGGAATCAGGTAGCAGGTAAGCGTGCTGGTGCCCGCAGGCTTAATAATATTAAACCATTTTGCTTTTCCTTTTATATCAACCAAAAAAATCAATATCGTAAAAACTAAAATTCCGATGCCTGTACAAATACCAACCCAGGCCGGCGTATCATGAATTTTAGAAATGCCTGCAACAGGTCTCGTAATAAATCCAAAAGCAATATATGCAGCGCCTAATACAATCAGCCAAATAAAAAATGAGCCGCCACTTTTTTGTTTATTGATAGAATAAATAAGCGAGATTACCACACCACCCATAATAAAACCAGCCATTGAACCATTGCCCATAAGCAACGGACAATACTTAGGCACTGACGCAAAATCTTCCTGATAAATATGTGCAACTACATTAAACGAAAGAAAAAAGATAAGCGCAATTACCTGCCAGTAAAATTTCCCATTCGTAATTAAATAAATTAAAGCGCAGGCTAAATATCCCCAGCCAATTAAACCCAATATTCCCCACCACTGCGGTTGCATGCCAACTGCAGCATTATGATATTCGCCTTTATATAAAAATGCCATTACAATTAAAATAATAATGCCGGCAGCCTGCAAAATGTATTGTACAGTTTTAGAAATACTTTTATAATCTAACCAGATAAGAAAAAATGCAAGCGTGATAATAATTTCAAACACAGGTTCGGGAAGTATGGCGGCATCACTATAGTTTTCAAGATTTACATGAAACGTGCCCATTACAATTAGTGCGAGTGAACGCAGCAAAATATGCATTGCTATTTTAAATTTATTTTCTCCTGATTGTATTCTTTTGCTTAATGCAAATGGAATAGATAATCCAACAATGAAAAGAAATGCAGGAAAAATTGTGTCGGCGAAACCAAGTTTATCCTGGTATGCTTTTGCATGTTTTATCCAGATGGGAATTTTTTCAACGCCATCTACATCGTTTACAAAAATCATAAAGAACATGGTAACGGCTCTGAATACATCAATTGACTGCAATCGTTTTGGTAATTGTAACATGATGGTTGCTTTAAGTCAAAACAAATAAGTATGCAACTTAAACAAAAAGAGGGCAAATTGCCCTCTTCGCTTATTGATTAAATAATAATTCTTAGTACTTAATAAATTTCATCGATTGTTTACCATTGATAGTAATAAACTCTAAATAATAAACGCCTTTAGCAAGTGCTGCAACATTTATTTTATTCTTATCATTTGCCTGTATGTTTTCAAGTTGCTGAACAGATACAAGCTTACCACTTGCATTAGTTATGCGAACAGTTGCAGCATTTACCGCAGTATTGGTAACTAAATACAATTGCTCTTTTACAGGATTCGGATAAAGTGCAAGAATGTTTCCGCTTGAAAGAATCTTAAGCACAGCAATTTTTGAATAGCTCGTTTTTCCATCGTTATCTCTTATCTGCAAACGATAATAAATTTTACCGGCACCGCTTTGCAGCGCATCAGCATCTCTAAACAAATAACTTAATTGTTTGCTGCTATTTCCTGCCGCTTGCACCGTACCGATATTTTGAAACTGCATTCCATTGTAACTGCGCTGCACAATGTAGTCTTGCGTATTGGTTTCAGAAGCAGTAACCCATTTCACATCAACCGCATTTTTATCTTGTACGGCATCAAAACTTAACAGGTTTACCGGCAGTATTACACTTTCATCAAGTATGTATAGATCGCGGTTGCCATTTGCATTGTCGCCATTATCTGCAGTAAGATAAATGTGGTTATTTAAATACATAAACATAAACGGGTCAGAACCTCCGCTTCCTGTGTTAAGGTCTTCTACTAAAGAAGTATTAGCTCCTGTTCCATCTGTTTTCCATAATTCGTTTCCATGCGTGCCATCATTCGCAGCAAAATAAAAAGCTGTGGAAGTATAAAACCATGATGATCCAAATTCGCCATTAGATGTAAATAATGAAGAATCAGCACCTGGATTAATATCTTTCACCATGCTTGTTCCTCCTGAAGTGCCATCTGTTATCCATAATTCTATTCCGTGTGTTCCGTCATTTGCTGCAAAAAATATTTTACCGTTAAATGAATGGGTATGATAATTTCCGTTTACACCTGTGCTAAAAATATCCGGTAAAATAATTGCAAAGGCGTTTGAAGGATCACCCGGATTAAGATTCGTAATAGCTTTTGTACCTGCAGTTGTGCCGTCAGAAGCCCATATCTGTAAGTCGACCGCCTGACTAATAATATTAAGTTTGTATGCTGAAAAAACTAATTTATTGTTTAAAATAACGCTGAATGAAAGAAGCTCTGTATTGCCCAAAAGACCAAACGATTTTACCAGTGTAACGCTATTGCCATCCGTAGAGTATAAACCGCCAGTTGTCAAAGGAGCCGTGCCGGTTGTTGCTGCAAAAAATATTTTATTTTGAAATGCTACAAATTGATTTGGTGAAGAACTGCCTGTTCCGCTTTCAATATCCTGTACCAATACTGTACCTGTAGTTGTACCATCTGTTTTCCATAACTCTGTTCCGTTGGTTGCATCGGTTGCACTAAATAATACTTCTGTACCAAGCGCAGCAAAATTTTCAGCATTAGAAGAATTAGCGCCCGCATTGATGTTTTTTATCATTACAGTACCACTACCGCTTCCGTCAGTTTTCCAAAGTTCAACTCCGTTTGTACCATCATTTGCATCGAAGTAAAGAATATTATTATTAGCAAAGAAACTTGTGTAAGTATCATCATAACTGTCAGCTGTACCTGAATTAATATCTTTCACTTCAGTTGTACCGCCGGTGGTTCCGTCCGACTTCCATAATTCAACACCATCGCTTGCTGTTTTTGCAAAAAAATAAACAGCATTGTTAAACACAAATAAGCTTCTCGGTTGCGAGCTCGTTGCTCCTGAATAAATATCTTTTACCAGTTGCGTACCTGCTTCAGTTCCATCTGTAACCCATAACTCATGATCTGCTGTACCAACATCTATGCCTGTAAAATAAATTTTGTTATTCATTATTACATACTGAACAGAAGTATCAATCCTAACTTTAAGGCTGGCATAAGAATTTGTTCCGGCCGAAGTGCCGTTGGTAGTATATAATAAACCGTTTTTATCTGCCATTACTCCGATACTACCCAGCGCCACACCATACCGGATGTTTGTGTTGTTAGACAGATTAGTTAGCTGGGCCTTTGTTTTTGCTGTGAAGAAAATGAATGCAAACAAAGTAAGAATGCGTAGAATTTGTTTCATATTGTGGGTATTTTATAGCCAAGTTACAAACTAATATAATTTGATTTACTGCTGCAGATTAATTCATATAAATTACCGATGCCTTATATTTAATTTCTAAGATTACAAATGAAAAAGCGCCATTTTTTACTGCTGCTGCTTTTTTTTGCAGCATGTAACACACAAAATCAAAACAATAATCAGCAGGGAGATGTAAATACATCCTTCAACAATTTCCAACCGCGGTTTTTAGATGCTTACTGGAAACAAAATCCTTCTGCCTCTATTTATACAGGTTATGGAAAATATTATGATGCGCTTGTAATACCCGACAGCGCTGCATTTGTGCAAAGTGTACGTTTCTCAAAACGATGGCTCGATTCATTACACAGTTATAATTATAATAACCTGAATGATGATAATAAAATTAATTACAACATTATTCAAAACCAGTTGCAAAGCACTATCTGGTATATTGATACTTTTAAACTGCACCAGATAGATCCTTCATCATATAATTTAGGCGGCGAATGTTATTACCTAATTAATCAAAACTATGCGCCGCTTACACAACGCTTGCAAACACTTTCAAAGCACCTGCAACATGCTGCTGAATATTATGCTGCGGCTGAAAAAATAATCTGGTATCCTACAAAAGAATATACACAGTTGGCAATTGAACAAAATAAAGGAAGTCTTGATGTGTTTGGTACGTCACTCACAGATTCTATTAAAGCATCATCTTTATCGCAGGCAGAAAAAGATACGTTAGAGCAACGTATAGCAAGCACAACTTCAGCTATAAAAAATTACATTTCCTTTTTGCAAAAAGTAATGGCTGATAAAAATTATGTGTTCCGCAATTTTAGAATTGGCAGAACATTATTTACTCAGAAATTTAAGTATGATTTAGTTACAGATTATTCGCCTGAACAAATATTTGCAAAAGCAGACTCAGCAAAAAATTATTATCATAAACAAATGTTTCGCATTGCAAATAATTTATGGCAGAAATATTTTGGCAACAGAACAAAGCCAACTGACTCTTTAGCGCTCATCAGAGCAATGCTTGATAAAATTTCGCTCAATCATGCATCGCCACAGCATGTGGTAGATACTGCAACGCATCTCGTTCATGCACTTGAACATTTTATCATCAGCAAAAATCTTTTCAATTACGATACTGCGACGCCGTTACAAGTGCGTATTATGCCGGCATATATGGCAGGTGTTTCTTTAGCAAACGCAGAATTTATTCCGCCATATCAAAAAAGCGGAACCACTTATTACAACGTGATAGATTTATCTAAAATGCCTGCCGCTGATGCAGAAAGCGAGTTGCGTGAATACAACACTTACTCTCTGCAGTTTCTTTCTATACACGAAGCCATGCCGGGTCATTGCATGCAGGGGGTTTATAATAATAAATCGGGCAGTATTATAAAATCTGTTTTTGGTAACGGCGCTATGGTTGAAGGCTGGGCTTGTTATTGCGAACAAATGATGATGGAAAATGGCTGGGGCAATAATGCACCCGAGCTTTGGCTCACTTTGTATAAATGGCGTTTACGCGAATGCTGTAATGTGCTTATTGATTATGGCATTCAGTGTTTGAATTATTCGAAAGAAGATGTGTATAAATTATTAAAGAATGAAGCTTTCCAGGAAGATGCGCAGATTGATGAAAAGTATCATCGAGCAACAGTTTCCCAGGTGCAGTTGTGTTCTTATTTCACAGGCTTAACAGATATTCTTGCATTGCGCGAAGCATATAAAAATAAATTGGGCAGCGATTACAGTTTGAAAAAATTTCATGAAAAATTTTTAAGCTACGGTAGTGCACCCGTAAAATATATAAGAGAAGTAATGCTGAAATAAAAAAGGTTTTAGTTAGACACTTCCAAACGTCAGATCATTAAATCAGGTTGTTAGATTGTGCATGGATATAACCACTTCGCTTTCTTTCTTAAATATTCTAAATGCAAAATATAAAGCAGCCAGTGCTATCAATCCATAATATAGTGGCAGCGTATCTTCACTCATTGCATTGAAATTAAGCAAACCCTTTTTACTTAATGCATATAATTGTGTAACACCTAAAGCATTATTTAAAAAATGAAAGATGACAGGAAGCCACAAATTTTTACTGTAATAAAAAATGTACCCGAGAATTATTCCCAATGCAAGCCTTGATAAAAAGCCATAAAAAGAAGCATGCAAAGCACTGAATAAAATGCTTGTGATTAAAATACCTGCAAAAGCATTTTTAGTAATATTTATCATTACAGGTTGCAGACATCCGCGAAATAACATCTCTTCAAAAATAGCCGGCAGCAATGCAATAATGATTAATGAAACAATATAATCCTGCACTGTTTTCATATTAGCAAGCGCAAATACTTGCTTGTTATATTCCTCTTCCATTTTTTTAAAACTTTGCGCTAACGATTTGGATAATGGGATCATTTCATTCAACTCACTCAATGCTGCACCTAACGTTAAAGCAATGATAACAATAACAATTAAAATAAAAACCTGCTTGCCGCTGATGGCTTTATTAAAGCCTATGTAGCTAAAAGGTTTTCGGTTTAGAATGCGTGAAAAAATTATTGCCGGTAAAGCCATTGCAAAAAAAGTTGATATAAATTGAATAGCTCTTGAAAGATTTGCATTTTCTGTTTTAGATAATGCATCCTGCAATTGCAACGCTGGAATATGCAAATAAGAAAGTGCAATAAAAATGGATACTAAACTTCCAATTACTAATCCGGCGCCGGTTAAGCACAACAAAATTGCAAACTGTGCCCAGGGTGAAAAACGCGGTCGTTCATTTAGTTCGTAATCAAACATAAAAATTGTATGGCGTAAATTTGCGAAATTATAAGAGCGCAACCAGATGGCGCGAATTATTTATATTGATGGTACAGATTGGAAACATAACATTACCCGATTTCCCTTTACTGCTTGCACCAATGGAAGATGTGAGCGACCCGCCGTTTCGTGCTGTGTGCAAAGACAATGGTGCTGATTTAATGTACACTGAATTTATTTCGAGCGAAGGCTTAATTCGTGATGCAATTAAAAGCAAACAAAAGCTTGACATATTTGATTATGAAAAACCTATCGGCATACAAATTTTTGGTGGCGATGAAGAGGCGATGGCAATGAGCGCAAAAATTGTTGATGCAGTAAATCCTGATTTGCTGGATATAAATTTTGGTTGCCCTGTAAAAAAAGTAGTAAGCAAAGGCGCTGGCGCTGCCGTTTTAAAAGATGTTGAATTGATGGAGAGATTGACAAAGGCTTGCGTTAATTCAACATCTTTACCTGTAACAGTAAAAACAAGATTGGGTTGGGATGATTCAAACAAAAATATTGTTGAAGTAGCAGAACGCCTGCAGGATGTTGGAATAAAAGCCCTGGCAATTCATGGCAGAACACGCAGCCAGTTATATAAAGGTGAAGCAGACTGGCGTTTAATTGGTGAAGTAAAAAATAATCAGCGCATTACAATTCCAATTTTTGGTAATGGTGATATTGATTCGCCCGAAAAAGCATTAGAATATAAAAACCGTTATGGTGTTGATGGAATAATGATTGGTCGTGCTGCAATTGGCTATCCTTTTATATTTAATGAAATAAAACATTTTTTAAAAACAGGAGAACATTTACCTGCGCCGACCATGCATCAGCGCATCAGTGTTATAAAAAAACATTTACAAAAAAGCATTGAGTGGAAAGGTGAAATACTTGGTGTTTTAGAAATGCGCAGGCATTATGCAAATTATTTGAAAGGCTTGCCCAACATTAAAGATTATCGCATAAAACTTACAACGGTTAAGCAACCCGAAGAAATTTTTAGCTTGCTTGATGAGATTAATAAAACATACTCAGGTTTTCAACCCGAAAAAAGAAAATTGAATATTACTGAACTGGCATACAGTTGTGGTTAAATGATTCGCGTTTGAATTAATTACTATATTTATTTTTTAAATCACCCAAAACAACACTTATGAGTCGTATTGAAAACGGTTGGAAAATAACCGTGAACTGCTTTAAAATTTTAAAAGCAAATCAAAAATTAATTGCATTTCCCATTTTATCAGGCATTTCAGTAACGCTGATTCTCGCTTCTTTTTTTACAGCCATTTTTGCAGCAGCAGGCTGGCATTTCGAGAATGTAGATGTAAAGAATGATGCGGCGCGTTATGCATTGCTTTTCGCCTTTTATGTAGTGAACTATTTTATCGTTGTGTTTTTCAACATGGCATTAATTCATTGCACGCACTTATATTTTAAAGGTGAAGAAGTAACAATTAAAAAGGGATTGCAGTTTAGTTTAAGCCGCATTGGTTCCATTTTTACATGGGCTTTATTTGCGGGCACTGTTGGATTTATATTAAAAATGATTCAGCAGCGTTCCGGTATTGTTGGAAAAATCATTACCGGTTTAATTGGTATTGTTTGGAGTATCGCAACATTTTTTGTTATACCTGTTATTGCTTATGAAAATGTTGGACCAATAAATGCCATCAAACGTTCATCTCAATTAATGAAAGAAAAATGGGGTGAAACACTTGTATCAAGATTTAGCTTTGGCTTAATTCAATTAGCGGCTTTGGCAATAATTGCTATACCGAGTTTTTTATTAGCAACTTTTATACATCCGTTGGTTGGTATAGCTGTAGCTGTAATCTGTGTGTTTGTTTTGATTGCGGTTATGAGCGCTACTCACACCATATTTGTAAGCGCCATTTATCATAATGTTACTGACGAGCCAGTTGCTTATTTCGACGAACAATTAGTAGATAATTTATTTCAACATAAATAATCGGCTTTGAAAAAAGTAAAAGCCTCT
>Ga0157372_10006172_pt1 | contig 12742 bp, 15 predicted proteins | sample C55metaG_FD_115307 | JGI IMG/M metagenome (GOLD analysis project Ga0157372, IMG submission 115307) | Corn rhizosphere microbial communities from Kellogg Biological Station, Michigan, USA - C5-5 metaG | ecosystem: Host-associated > Plants > Roots > Rhizosphere > Soil | place: USA: Michigan... | reverse complement strand
GACTGGCAGAGCCAGATGACGCGCGAACGCCTGCGTGCATTATATGAAAGACTATAATATAGCTGATTGAGCCGTTTCAGATACACAAGCATAGCATTTGTTCTATTGCTTATTGCCTTTGATATTGCCTACTTCGGTGGGGTGGTGGAATGGTGGTGGGCAATAGTACTTTTAGTTATATACCTGCATTTGCTTGTGCTGGGCGCCATTTATATTCGCTGGAATTTTTACTTGCATTCATTTAATAGCGGTAAGAATGAAAAATACATAGCACTGACGTTTGATGACGGGCCTGCCGATCAAACAGACGCTATACTGGATATCTTAAAGGAACTGGATGTAAAGGCAGCTTTTTTCTCCATTGGGAAAAATGCCGAAAAGTTTCCCGAGATGGTAAAACGCTGGGATGAAGAAGGACACCTTGTAGGTAATCACAGCTATGCACACGGTTTTAATTTCGACTGGCAAAGCAGTAGCAAAATGGTTATGGAAATTGACCGGACCAATCAAGCCATTCAAGCCGTTATTAACAAAAAGCCTTTGTTGTTTCGTCCGCCTTATGGTGTTACAAATCCTAATCTTGCCAGTGCAATTATGCGCACAGGCATGCATTCGGTTGGTTGGAGCCTGCGTTCTTTTGACACATCTGCAAAAGATGCCGATCAATTACTAAACAGCGTTCTTTCAAAGTTGAAAGGAGGCGATATTATATTATTGCATGACTCTATGGCTGTTACGCGTACAATTTTAACGGATTTGATTGTCAAAGCAAGAGAAAAGGGCTTTACCTTTGTGCGCGTTGATAAATTGCTGGAATTAGATGCTTATGCGCCATAGTGTATTTACTTTATTATTTGTTATCTCTTGTTTTGCATGCTTTGCTCAGCCAAAGGGATATTCTGCTGCAAAAAATGTAGAATCTTTTAAAACCGCTTTGGCGCAGTCGAATGCTGCTGTGCAAACCATTTCCAGCGATTTCTTGCAAACAAAGAACCTCTCACTGCTTGCAGAGAAAATAAAATCCAAAGGCAAATTCTTTTTTAAGAAAGACAATAAGGTCAGAATAGAATACACAAGTCCGTTTTCTTACCTGCTGGTTATGAATAATGGCCAGATGATGGTAAAGGATGAACAAAAATGCAGCAAAATAAATACACGTAATAGTAAAATGATGCAGTCGGTAAACAGGATAATTATTGACTGTATGCGCGGCAGCGTGTTTCAAAATCCTGATTTCAGGGTTACTGTATATGAAAATGCCCAACACTATTTGCTTTCCCTTGTTCCTGCCGCAGATGCCATGAAAAAAATGTTCAGCCAGATAGATGTGTATATGAACCGTAAAGGCTTTGATGTGGACAGGCTGACTATGACAGAGCAGGGTGGCGACTTCACCAACATGGAATTTACAAACACGCACCATAACGCACCACTGGATGAAGCGCTTTTTAAAATTAAGTAGTCTTCTTATTGTCATTTTTTCTTCCTGCGTTTCACCATACAAAAACTTACAACCGGTAGCGCATACAGAAATAGCACAGCAGCTAAAGCCGCCTGTATTCAACAAAGCGCTTTATCGTTCTGTGGTTGACGGTGGTTATCTCTTCAAGAAATTTCACCTCAGCGGTTTACTGCTTTTTAAAACATTTGAGAATGGCACAATACGTGCAGTATTCCAAAATGAAATGGGTTATACCTTTTTCGACTTCGAATGGGATAAAGGAAATTTCAAGGTCAATCAAATAATACCGCAGCTCGATAAATCTGCTGTGGTAAAAACCCTGAGAAAAGATTTTGAGCTATTGCTGAGGATAGGAATAAAAGAAGGGAAAGACCGGCTTTATAAAAAGAAAGATGAAACCTACCATCGTTTTACGTTGGAGAAGGGATATGTATATTATATTTTTAAGAACAATGAATTGGAGCGTATAGAAAATGCCGGGCAGAAAAATAAAGTGATAACTATAAACGTTAGTAATACAGTTGATGATGCGTTACCCCAAACTATCAGGTATATTCATCACAAAGCTAATTTTACAATAGAGCTGAATAAAATTGATGCCGATGCTAATGAATGATTTTTACACTATTGAATACCTGCAGCGCGAACCGGAAAGCTTTTCATGCAAAGTGGCATTCAATCCCGGACATGATATATTTAATGGCCATTTCCCTGGCCAGCCTGTAGTGCCTGGTGTTTGTATGATGGAAATGGTAAAAGAATTGCTGGAGCAGCAGGTAGATAAGACGCTATGGCTGCGCAATGCCGCTCAGGTTAAATTTCTTCAGTTTATTACACCCGATGTACAGCCTGTTATTAACATTAGCTGGAAGGGAGACAGGACAGGCTATAGTGTTAATGCTTCATTTCAGAATGAGACATCTGCACTGTTCAAGCTTAGCGGTATGTTTGAAGCCAGGTAGCATTCGATAATTTTACCTGCAATAATACAGACGTGAGCGATGAATAATCGCAGATCTCTTCTGTTTCTTTTACTTCAAGGTTAATATTTTTATTTGTCGCTATTCGCTCTGCCAGGTCTGCTATCCATAATGGAGCTGTATTTTCTTTTCCATCAAGGTTGCTATCTCCATGCCCAAAATCATATTGTGGGGTGAGCTTATTAACTGTGTGTATGCATTGATGCATAATAGCGTTGCAGATAGCTCCTTGTGATTTATTTATGTTCCACTTATTGATGTAGATAGTGTTTTCTTTTTCAGGCATCTCACAGGCTATTGTTTTGCTGAATGGATGAAGTGAATAATAGCACTCAATGTTTATGTCCAGATCGGCGCTTTCTATCAGGTCTGCTATCCAGGCAGCAGGGATGTTTGCCATATCGAAACGGGTCTTTTCTTTTATAGCATTATAGAAATAAGCTGACTTAAAAATGCTGTTTACACTATTGACAGCAGTCATAATATTTTTTTCCAGTCCGTCATAATTGATGCGTATCATAAGTTCAGTTTTGCTTGATTAGGAATATTATCATTTCATTAAAAAGTAAAAGGGTTTACAGAATGGCAATTGGGCAAAGGGGCCTTATTGCATCTGCGGTTTACGGTGTTTTCATTAGCTCTGAGCAAAGGTCAGATATCCACTATTCTTCAAAAAGAGCACTATGTGCAAAACGTGGGGGGTATTTTTCACGGGGTGTGGTTGTACTTATAAAACGGAAGTTTGTAATTTGGCGATAATAAAATCTTAAATCATGCCGGTAAAAATTGTCCCAGGTGAAACCAATGATCCAAGGGAGATCAGTCTCGCAGAATTTACACTCGGCTGCGAGAATTTTGCAGATCATTATTACAACAGTCCCACAGCAGGTACTGAATTTGGCGGTAAAGACTTCCGTGTGCCCTGGCAGCCTTTACAGGATGCTGTAAACAACTTTTGTACAGCAAATAATATTGATCCTAATTTTGTGGCCAATCGTTTTGTGCTTTGCTATGAAACAAGTGATCCCGGATCATTGTTTTTACGAATGCAAATATTGAAAATGAGCGACCCAACCTTTAGCGATGCGGGATTTGAGGTGTATCACCTCGATGATAGCGTCTGTGCATGGTATGTGCTTAAGGAAAATACTTTCGTAGAAACTCCTGACCATTCTTTAAAAGATGAACCTTACTTCAACAGTTTCTATTATGAAGATGTGATGGGCAGTGGCAACTTTGTGCAACTGAATTCAGATTCGGGTCAGTTTGTAAGGAATATAACTTATCCATGGGCTTCTGAATTATTGCTGATGTATCAAAACAATAATTCGCCTGCCGGTGCCGATATACACTTTGCCGCATACTCCTATGTAGATCTTATTCCATCGACACAGATCGTTACATGGCCGCATGGGCTGATGATGTACCTTTCTGTTGGTGATACCAAATTACTGGACAACGAGAATTATATCTGTGTATTTCAGAATAAAGGAGCGGATGATGGCACCTTATGTCCACCATATTGTGGCGTGTATGTAAACCCGGTTTTACCTCAAACAAAAAATTAATAGTAGCGGATAAGAGAGTTTTACAAGCTAATAAAAGTATTTATTGAGGTTAAATGGACTATGTTGCGTTTTTATTCTATTGGGGTATTTTTTATAAACTGATATGCTTAATAATTGGTTTGATTTTTTTTAAAAAATTATCATCTAATTATAGGTATTTAGTTTTCTATATTTTTTTAGGAATTATAACCGAGTGTTTAGGAAGATACTTCGGACATATAAGGCATCAAAATAACCTTTGGCTATCGAGTATATACAATTTATTTGCCTTTATTTTATTGTTTGTTGTAGGGAAACCTTTTGTTGTTAAAAGTGTTTATCAAAAGATATTTCTCGGCTTCTTTGTAATTGGTATTTTATTATGGACGTTAGATATATCTGTTCATGGGATGTCCAAATTGCTAACTTGGTTTTCCTTATATGAGTACAGTTATTTATTAATGTTGTATTTAACAGTGTTATTTACTAATACTTTATTTAGTGAAAAACGATTAATGGAACTTCCCTTGTTTTGGATTTGTTTATCAATGGTGATTCTATTCAGTATCTGCTTACCTTATTGGGGAATGTTCAATTATATAAATGAACATCATCCGGAGTTGACAATTAAACTGTTTAACATAAAGCTAATAGCAAATTCTATTTCATATCCAATGATTGGCTATAGCTTTTATCTCGTTGGCAAACAATCAAAATATGCAGTAGCAAAAGCCTAGTGCATTTACTTATTTCAATCTCCACAAAGATCCTGTCGTTATTAATTGCTGCTCTTTTTTGGAAGCGTATTGAAAAACCATATCGTTTAATGGTAATTCAAATTCTTATAGCAATTATTGCGGAAAGCTTGGGATACTATATTGTTAAAGCCTATCATCGTCCCAACCTCTGGTTATTTAATATTTATGAGCTCACGGAATTTTTAATAATAACTTATGTAGCAGGTTTTTGGGCGCGGACAAAAGCTATGAAAAGATTTATTTTTTATGGAGTACTTCTAGGAGTGTGTATATGGATTGCTACATTTATACAACTGGGGATCAGTTATTTTCTAACATGGTTCGTTATTTTCAGCCGCGCTTTTTTCTGTTTTTATATTTATGGATTTTGTTTACAGATGTAATATTTGGATTAAAAAAGTTGCAATCACAACCGCTATTCTGGATGTGTTTTAGTTTGGTGATTTTTTACGCTATTAGTTTGCCTGTTTTTGCCACATTAAATTATATGGTTGAAAAGGATTACCGAGCCGCACATAATTTATACAATATTATACTGGTGTTGAATGTTGCCAGGTATTTCTTTGCCGGTATCAGTTTTTATCTGCTTGGCATTTCAAAAGTAAAATTAGCAGAAGTAAAAGCCTGATCTTATTGTAATCCTCAAAACAAAGGACGTTCTTTGTATCTTATAAACTGGCGCCACATTAAAGGTTTCCGCCTATGTTTTCAGGAGATATTGCCCTTACCATTATAGTAGTCACGCTATTAATGATCGTCTTAATAGCTGGAGCTATCATTACCATGTATGTGGCCAATAAGAAACATGTACAGCAATTGATAAAAATGGCCCAGATGGAGCTTAATTATGAAAAAGAGCTTCGTACGGTGGAGCAGGAGGTCCAGGAGCAGGTACTCACCAATGTAGCCCGCGAACTGCATGACAATATAGGGCAATTGCTCACCTTCATGCGTCTGCAGATCGAAAGCCAGAAATTAGACACTCCTGAAGATGCTCCTAAATTGCTACCGCTTGATAATACATTAAATGATACTATACAGCAAGTACGCTTATTAAGCCATAGCCTTAATAGTGATATGCTGGAACAGAGTGGGTTACTGAAATCTATAGAAAAAGAGGTAGATAGATTACAACAGATCAAATCCTTGCAGATACATTTTATCCACGATGATAGAGAACCGGCTTTTAATAAAGATCAGCGCCTGATGGTCTTTCGTATTTTCCAGGAGATACTTAATAATATGCTGAAACATGCCGATGCGAGAAATATTGAAGTATCTATCAAGGCGCACAACGGCTTTGAGATGCGTATATCTGATGACGGCAGGGGCTTTGAGCTGCCGGAGAAGATGCCTGATGGCAGCGGTTCCGGCCTTATCAATATGATGAAGCGTGCCAAGCTGGCCAATATGCGCCTGGATGTTGATACCGCTAAAGGAAAAGGAAGTATTTTTACCTTGTCAACTGAATAATTATGTCAAAAAGCGTTTCGATATTTTTAGTCGATGACCATACTATTGTTCGTAATGGCCTCAAGACATTGATAGAGAAGCTGGGAGATTATCATGTTACCGAACAGTTTGAAAATGGCAAGCAACTTATCGATGCTTTGCCATTCAAAAACCCGCCGGATATCATCATTATGGACCTCGCCATGCCTGTTATGGATGGTAAGGCGGCTATGCAGTGCTTAAAGGATAAAGAGGTAACCACACCCGTATTGATATTAACACTGGAGCACGATGAGAAAACGATCATAGATCTGTTTCGCCTTGGTATTCGTGGTTATTTGCCGAAGAGCTGTACATCAGATGTGCTGAAACGAGCTATAGAAGATGTAATTAGCAGTGGCTATTATCATAACGAGATATTGGTAAAAGCGCTATCGACAAACAAATCAGAAAAAGATGCGCTTGCTGCACTTACAGACAGGGAGCGGGAGTTTATAAAGATGGTTTGCGATGAGCATGAATACACCTATGAGCAGATCGCTAACCTGATGGGAGTTAGTCGCCGTACTGTAGATGGCTATCGTGAAGAGATATTCCGGAAGTTTGATATCAAGTCTAAAACAGGCCTAGTACTTTTTGCAATAAAGAACGGTATCATAGAAATAAAGGCGCATGCTTAATGCGCCTTTGTCATTTGGTAAGTATCAGTTTTAGAAGAAGTATTTCTTCTCTGTGATAAGCTTGTGAGCTATTCTTCGCCTTGCTTCTTTGGTATTAAAGTTATTCGTTTTAGTAAAGCGTTTCAGGCCCATCAGCATCATTCTTTGGTCATCGCCTTCCGCAAATGCATTGATCGCATTTTTACCCGCGTGATTGATACGGTCTGCAGCGTCAGCTATAAACGTACGCGTAGCATCTAAAGCCAGCGCAGCATTTTCACTATTATTCTTTTGCATTTTCATTGTGCGCAGCAGCATACATTCTGCCTGGAATGTGTCTAATAGCATATCTGCCAGGTACATCAGCACTTCCTGTTCGCCTTCTATCTTCATCATCAGCTTTTGTACAGCGGCGCCTGCACACATCAGTATCGCTTTCTTAAAATTGTTCACAGCAGTTTGCTCCGTAGCAAAAGGCGCATCATTTTCACCAAATTCAGGAATGCCCATTAACTCTTTTTGCACAGACATAGCCGGCCCCATTAAGTTGATGCGGTTTTTCATAGCACGTTTCAGGTACATATCCAGTGTCAGCAGCCTGTTTATTTCGTTTGTGCCTTCAAATATCCGGTTAATGCGGCTATCGCGGTAGGCACGGGAAATATTATACTCATCGCTGAATCCATTGCCCCCATGTATTTGCACGCCTTCATCTACTACATAATCCAAAGTTTCTGACCCTATTACTTTTAGCATGGCGCATTCAATAGCGTACTCCTCCGCAGCGCCAAGTAAAGTTTCATTTTCCGGTTTGCCTTCTGCACGCAGTGCATGTTCTTTTTCATCTATCCACTTAGCAGAGCGGTACAACGCAGATTCGGTAGCGAATATTTTTATAGCCATTTCACCAAGCTTATGCTCTATAGCGCCAAATTCTGCTATCGGTGTTTTGAACTGCTCACGGGTAACAGCATATTGTATTGTTGTATCTATAGCCCGCTTAGCGCCGCCAAGCGCTGCTGCGCATAATTTCAATCGGCCTATGTTCAGGATGTTGAAAGCAATAATATGCCCACGCCCTATTTCGCCTAACAGGTTTTCAACCGGCACTTTGCAATTTTCAAAAAACAACTGCCTTGTGCTGGAACCTTTAATGCCCATTTTATGCTCTTCTGCGCCAAAGCTTAAGCCCGGTGTATTACGTTCCACAATAAATGCGCTGAATTTATCGCCATCCACCTTTGCGAATACCGTAAATACATCCGCAAAGCCGGCATTTGTGATCCATATCTTCTGGCCATTTATCAGGTAGTGCTTGCCATCTTCACTAAGGGTTGCAGTAGTTTTTGCCCCTAATGCATCTGAACCGGACCCCGGCTCTGTAAGTGCATATGCGCCTTTCAATTCACCTGTCGCCAGCTTAGGTATATATTTTTGCTTTTGTTCTTCTGTGCCGAAATAAAGTATAGGCAATGTTCCTATGCCCGTATGCGCTGCCATTGCTACAGCAAAGGAGTGCCCGCCACCCAGGGCTTCATTAATAAGCGTAGCGGTCACAAAATCTTCACCCAGGCCGCCATATTGTTGTGGTATAGCAGCTCCAAGCAGTCCAAGTTCACCGGCTTTATCCAGTAGTGATGGCATTAAGCCTTCCTTTTGATTGTCAATATCTAAAATGTGTGGTAATACTTCTTTATCCAGAAACTCCCTGCAGGTGGTTTCTATCATGCGTTGCTCTTCGTTAAAATCTTCAGGTGTGAATGTGTTTGCAGGATCGGATGGCTGAATAAGAAATCCGCCTCCTTGTATCGCTGCTATAGTCTGTGATTCCATCGTTAAAGTTCTTTCTATGAATTTACACAAAAATTATGCTGCACCCGTGTTAAATGTCACCCATCGGCATGATTTGAATATTAAATTTGAGTGACTGAAATCATATGGATACGCGTGGATATATACAGGCAGAAAATGAGCAATTGCATTATATATGTTATGGTAGCGGCAATAAGTTGTTGCTGGCATTTCATGGTTATAGCAATAATGCTACTTTATTTGCACCTTTCGCGCGTTACCTGCCTGGTTATAAGGTTATATCCATAGACTTGCCACATCATGGGCAATGCAAATGGCCGGAACAATCGAAATTAGGTGTGGCAGATCTACAAGGCGCTGTTCATGATTTGATGAGTCGGTTCTCTGTCGAAAAGTTTTCGCTTTTGGGATATAGCCTGGGCGGTCGGGTATGTTTAAAGATAACTGAGCTATTTCCACAACAAACCGAGCAGATGGTATTGATGGCCCCGGATGGACTTGTATTTAATAAGCTATATAATTTTGTAACCGCAAATGTGGTTGGTAAACGGCTATTCAGCTCGTTTCTGAAAGAGCCGTCGAAATACATGCATATTATTGATTACGCTAAAGGCCGAGGCTGGATCAGTGAGGCCCGCTATAAATTTGGTATGCAATATTTAGATAGTGAAAGCAGCCGTCACTTTCTGTTACGCGTATGGCCTTGTATGAGCCTTATTATTCCTGATATGCCTAAGCTCCGGAAAAGCATCCATGATTTCAATATTCCCGTTGATATTTTTATGGGCCGATATGATAAGGTAATACCTCCAGAACAGGCACATAGTTTTAAAAAAGGACTTGATACGGTACATTTACATATTTTGGACAAAGGACACAGGCTTTTCGATGCAGATTCTATTCCGCAAATAACAGCCTGCTTTCACTAATGTATGGAGATACTCTTGATCGTTTGCTGCGTGCTCACTGCCTGTTATGTTGCACTAATGCTGCTATACCGGGCAGGATGGACAAAGCAGAAGGATTTTATCATACCGCCAGGATTTAAACCGTCCGTATTTATCAGTGTTATCATTCCCGCAAGAAATGAAGAAGGCAATATTGTGGCCTGCATCAATTCTATCCTGGCACAGCAATATCCTGAAGACTTGTTTGAGATCATAGTTATAGATGATCATTCGACTGATAATACTGCTGCAATTGTACAAGGTTATAACAGGGCTAATGTAACCTGCCTTTCGCTGGCAGATCATTTAAGTGAGCAAGAGCAGCTTGTTGCATATAAAAAGAGGGCGTTGACAATTGGCATTAGTAAGGCAAAAGGAGAGCTTATAGTAACTACCGATGCCGATTGTATAGCAGGCGATAGGTGGCTGTGTAATCTTGGTATAAAATATGAGACCGATCATTGCGCAATGATCGTAGCGCCAGTCGACTTTATAGCAGATAAATCCACTGTGCAGGTATTCCAGTCGCTCGACTTTATGAGTATGCAAGGCATCACTGCGGCAGCACAGGCATTGAACCTGGGCAATATGAGCAATGGTGCAAATCTCGCCTTTTCAAAACCTGCATTTTATGAGGTTGGGGGCTATATGGGTATTGACCATCTTGCCTCGGGCGATGATTTTCTGTTGATGATGAAGCTCCAAAAAAAGTATCCTTCCGGTATAGGATACTTAAAGTCGCATGATGCTATTGTCCGAACTACGCCACAGCCCGATTGGGAAAACTTTTTACAACAGCGCATCCGTTGGGCATCCAAATCAGGTAAATACGACGATAACAGGCTGACCGCAATATTATTGCTTGTTTACTTGTACAACCTATCGTTTCTAGTGTTGTTGATAGCCGGGCTCTGCCATCTGCCTTTGCTGATAGCATTTGTGGCTTTACTTGCTATAAAAACAGCTATTGAATTATTCTTCATAACCCCGGTAGCTGCTTTCTTTAGTAAGCAAAAGCAGCTTGCAAGGTTTCCATTGCTGCAGCCATTGCATATTGCGTATATTATATTAGCTGGTTTCCTTGGCTTTGTAGGTGTGTACCAGTGGAAGGGCAGGAGTGTGCGCTAAGCAAGGAATAAGAACACAGCCGGCAATTTCTCCAATACCGGTTTATTGCTTTTCCATTCTGTAATAGTCTTTGTTTTGATAAAGGCATCCTGTGCGGTGATATTCATAGCGATACACAACCGTGTGTTACCCTGGCAGTTTTTTATCAATTCATCCAGCAGCACATTATTGCGGTAAGGGGTTTCAATAAATATTTGTGTTTGGTTTTCCTTCCGCGATGTTTGCTCGAGCGTTTTTATCTTTTGGCTGCGGGCAGGTTCCTTTACCGGCAAATACCCGTTAAAGCAGAAACTTTGTCCGTTGAGCCCGGAAGCCATTAGTGAAAGTATAACGGAACTGGGGCCGGTTAATGGCACCACCGTTATATTCATCTGCTGAGCTGCCTTTACAAGCTCAGCGCCGGGATCTGCAATACCAGGGCAGCCCGATTCGCTCATAATGCCGATATTATGACCGGCCTTCAGCCATTGTTTCAGTAAGCCTATATCCGGGCCTGTATGCTTATCTATTTCAGAGAATTGCAGATCGTCAATAACGATAGAGGAATGAAGCAATTTTAAAAACCTCCTGGCTGTGCGGATATTTTCTACGAAATAATGCTGTATAAGCCGCGTATACTCACTTATATCGGGCGACAGTGTCTGTAATGCGCCATCTGCTATGGGAATAGGTATCAGGTACAGTTTGCCTTCATTCATACCGCTAAAATACTGCGTATTGGTTTAACGAATAGCAAACTTTAGCACTGCATATATTCATCTATTTTTGCAAAATGATATTGCCGGAATCGTTTTATGAAAGGAAGGATGTTGTAAAGATCGCCAGGGAATTAATAGGTAAGGTGCTGGTCACAAATTTTGACTCCGTTAAAACATCAGGTATCATTGTTGAAACTGAAGCTTATGCCGGCGCATCAGATAAGGCTTCTCATGCTTTTGGCAACCGACGCACAAACCGGACGGAGGTTATGTATGCTCACGGCGGCATCTCTTATGTTTATTTGTGTTATGGCATCCACCATTTGTTCAACGTGGTAACCAATGTTAAGGATGTGCCTCATGCCATTCTTATACGTGCCATTGAACCGTTGGAAGGAATTGAAGCTATGCTGGAGCGACGAGGTAAAGAAAAACTAACGCCTGTACTTACTGCCGGGCCGGGTGCTATGAGTATGGCATTAGGCATACTTACCAGGCATACGGGCCTGCCATTATCCGGACCGGATATTTACATAGAAGACCGGAATATTAATATTAGAAAGGCCGATATAATCAGCGGAACAAGGGTAGGCGTAGATTATGCTGCTGAGGATGCATTGTTGCCTTATCGCTTTTGGCTAAGGGACAATAAATATGTAAGCAAAGGAAAAGGGCTATAAAACAAAAGACCGGCTTAAGCCGGTCTTTCTATAATTCATAAACATCTTTATTATTAGAACTTAGGACAAGCGAAGTTATATGTCGGAGTCCTTTCGCGCCTGTTGATAAGGCCGTTGAAGATCAGTGATATTTCATAACCGCCTGCATTTTTAGTAGCAGGAGCGAAACCTGACATGTTAACATCATAGCTGATGCCTATTTTCATTTTAGAGAACTCAAAACCAACATAAGGAGCAACGGCATCTCCGTAACGATACCAGCCACCAAGATAAAGCACCGTATTTTTCTGGTATTCCAGGTCATGGCCCGGATTCAGTACGAAACCTACAGCAGCACCCAGCAATACTTCTGATGAAGATGCCTGTGCCTGGTAAAGGCCACTTGCATACAGAACGATATTTTCATTCAGGTCGAATGAACCACCTACATAACCTGTGTAGCGTGAGTGGATTTTATAACCTTGGTTCAGGAAAGTTTCTACCGGTTGAGTCAGGTGATAGTAAGAAAAACCTACATAAGCAGTACCATGCTCATTGATACGGCCTGAATACATTACACCGAGGTTGAAGTCAGGGTAAGTAAGATCCGAGTTGCCAATATTTTCAGAAGTATTATAAG
>Ga0157372_10006171_pt1 | contig 12742 bp, 11 predicted proteins | sample C55metaG_FD_115307 | JGI IMG/M metagenome (GOLD analysis project Ga0157372, IMG submission 115307) | Corn rhizosphere microbial communities from Kellogg Biological Station, Michigan, USA - C5-5 metaG | ecosystem: Host-associated > Plants > Roots > Rhizosphere > Soil | place: USA: Michigan... | reverse complement strand
GAATTCGGCAAGAACACGTTTGTGATCCACGGCATCCCGGCAGATACATCCGATCATGATCCGACGGCATTGCTGGAAGGGCTGATCGAAAATTACAAGCAGAATTTACAGGAGCTGCGCTCCGACAAGCGCGAGAACCTTGCGCGCTCCATGGCTTACAACATGGCCGTGAAATCGGGCAAGGAGCTGAAGGCGGAAGAGATGAGCGCGCTCATCGATGAGCTGTTCGCATGCAAGATGCCCTACAGCACGCCCGGCGGAAAACCAACGGTGACCACCTTTTCACTCGACGACCTCGACAGGCGGTTTAAAAAGTAGAACGAATCAATGGACAACAACGCAATAAAGAATTTAAAAGAGGCGCTTGCCTTTTCGCCCGACAATGTGCCTTTACGCCTTCACCTGGCGGAGATGCTGCTGCATGCCGAGAATTATGCGGAAGCGGAAGAGCAGTATAAAATCATCATCGAGCTGTCGCCGAAGAGCCAGCAGGCAAAATGCGGACTGGCAAAGGCATGCTACCTGCAGAATAAATTATCGTTAGCCTATGTGATCCTCGAGGAGCTTTGCCACCGCGATGATACCACTGCGGAATACCACGTGATGTTTGCAAAGGTCCTGATAAAAGAGGGCATGAAGTCCGAAGCGCAATCGCAATACCAGATCGCCACCGAGAAAGAACCGATGACCACCGATCCCGAGCTGGATGCGCTGTTCAAGGTGCCGATGGGCAACATGGACGACATGGATGACGAGGAGCAGGATACCTTCGGAAACAAATCATACCTCGAAAAGCCAAGCACCACATTCAAGGATGTGGGCGGCATGAACAAAGTAAAAGAAGAGATCCAGCTGAAGATCATTTACCCGCTTACGCACAGCGAGCTGTACAAGGCCTACGGAAAAAAAGCGGGCGGCGGAATTTTGCTCTACGGCCCTCCCGGCTGCGGAAAAACGCACATTGCAAGGGCTACGGCGGGAGAGATCAATGCGAAGTTCATCAATGTAGGCATCAATGATATTCTCGATATGTGGATCGGTGGAAGCGAACGAAAGTTGCACGAGATCTTTGAGCTCGCCCGCAAAAGCAAGCCCTGCGTATTGTTCTTCGATGAAGTGGATGCGCTTGGCGCGAACCGGTCGGACATGAAGAATTCCGCCGGAAGGCACCTGATCAACCAGTTCCTCAGCGAGATGGACGGCATTAAAGCCTCCAACGACGGTGTGCTGGTGCTCGCTGCCACCAATGCGCCCTGGCACCTCGATCCGGCATTCAGAAGGCCGGGCAGGTTCGACAGGATCATTTTTGTGCAGCCGCCCGACGAAAGCGCTCGTGAGCAAATCTTAAAGATCCAGCTGAAGGACAAACCGGTGAAGGATATTTCCATCGGCGATATTTCATCGCGCACAAAAGAGTTTTCGGGCGCCGACCTGAAATCGCTCATCGATGTGGTGGTGGAGAAAAAGCTGGTAGAGTCGTTTAAGAACGGCACCATCGAGCCGATCACTACCAAAGATATTACCGGCTCCATCGCGGAAGTGAACCCTTCTACAAAGGAATGGTTCACCATCGCAAAGAACTATGCGCTGTACGCGAATGAATCCGGCTTATATAACGACATTCTGGATTACCTAAAGATCAAAAAATAAGATGCCCGAAGAACAACAGATCAAAAGGGCGCAGATCCTTTTTTCCCAGAAGAGATTCGCCGATGCTGAAAAGGAATTCGGGCAGCTGATCTCGGGGAACCCGCACAAAGCCTATTACCACTGCATGCTTGCGCTGTGCTCCCTCTACCAGCTCAAGTTCAAACAGGCAGAAGAGCATGCGCAGGAAGCCATCGGCATCGAGCCTTCCTCCTCTTTCCCGTTTTACGTTTCATCGCTTGTTTATTTCAACCAGCGGAAGATCGATCAGAGCAAAACGATGATCGACAAAGCCATCGAGATCGATCCCTTTGATGCGAATTATTTCAGCGTGTCGGCTTCCATCTGGCTTGCGAAAAAAGAATGGGCGCTTGCCCTGCAGAAGGCGAACGAAGGGCTCGCGATCGACTCCGAGCACATCGATTGCCTCAATGCACGGGCAAAAGCGCTAATCAAGCTCGACGACAAAAATGCCGCGTATGAAACGATCAGCGAAGCATTGTATTTCGATCCGCAGAACTCCTACACGCATGCCAACCTCGGCTGGGGGCTGATCGAAAAAGGCGATTATAAAAAAGCGCTGGATCATTTCAAACAGTCGCTTTCCATCGACCCTACCAACAAATATGCGAAGGCCGGACTGGTAGAAGCGCTGAAAGCGAAATACTGGTTCTACCGGATGTTCCTGCGCTATGCCTTCTGGCTCAGCAACATGAAATCGAAGGCGCAGTGGGCGATCCTTATCGGCTTTTATGTAGGCTCGCATCTGCTGCGCGCCATCGGCGATAACTTCCCGCAGCTGGAAGTGATCACCACGCCGCTCGTGATCCTGTACGTATTGTTCGCGCTCACCACCTGGCTCATCGGTCCGTTATCGAACTTATTCCTGCGCCTCAACAAATACGGCAAGCATGCCTTAACGGAGGATGCCATTCAATGCTCGAACCTTGTCGGACTTTCATTCCTCGTGTCGATCGTTTCGTTTGTGCTGTACTTTGTTTTACTGAAAGAATTTTTAGTGCTGCTTGCCCTCGTCGGTTTCACTATGGCCATCCCGATCTCGGGTATGTACAATGCCGAAGAAGGCAGCAAGCCGCGCCGGATGCTGACGTATTATGCGATCGCGCTTGGCTGCACCGGGCTGATCGCCACAGGGCTTGACATAAAGGGGGAAGGACTGATGAACAATGCTTTTACCCTCTATTTTATTGGCATAATATTGTACCAGTGGATAGCGAATGCTATCGTTATACGTTCAAATTAATCAGGAGCAATGTCGAACTACAGGCCTACAGGTTTCAGCGTTTTACCGTTGGTGATAAAAAATCTTTTTATTCTCAACGGGCTTTTCCTGCTTGCCACTTTCTTATTCCAGAACCAGGGGATCAACCTTTCCGATTACCTCGGGCTGCATTTTCCGGGCTCGGAAAAGTTCAGGCCTTACCAGCTTGTTACCTATCTGTTCATGCATGCCGACATCCATCACCTGGTATCGAACATGATCTCGCTCTGGATCTTCGGCGCGATGCTGGAAAATTACTGGGGGCCGAAACGCTTCCTCGTGTATTACCTGCTTACCGGCATCGGCGCTGCAATATTGCATTACACGATCCTGTACTACCATTCATTTGAACCGATCCTTGCGCAGCTCAATGCTTACCCGGGCTACCGCTCGCCCGCACAGTTCATCGAATTTTTCGATACGCTTCCCAAGCTGCCTTTCAGCGATGCCATGCAGGTGCTGAGCGATAATTACAATACCATCCTGAAGACCAATCCGAACCCTACTGCCTTAATGGCTGCTTCCGACGAGATCCTTGTGCGTTACCGCGAAGACCTGCTGAACATTCCGCTGATCGTAGGCGCTTCCGGATCCGTATTCGGAGTATTGCTCGCGTACGGAATGACATTCCCGAACTCTTACCCTCTTTTGTTTTTCCCGATCAAGGCAAAATGGATCGTGATCCTTTACGGCGCAAGCGAGCTGTATGCGGAGCTGCACAGCACACAGGGCGATAACGTGGCGCACTGGGGGCATCTCGGTGGCATGTTATTTGGTTTTATTTTGATCAGGTACTGGCAAAGAAAAAGCAATCGTTTTAACTAATTATGGCAAGCACAATCATCAGCGATCTTCGCGAAAAGATCAGGAACGGCAACCCGGTAACACGTTTGATCATCATCAACACCGCAGTGTTCCTGCTCATCAGTATTTTCCGCATCCTCTCATTCCTGAGCGGTGAATCGGCGGTGCTTAACTCCATCGAGAATTTCCTGCACGAAGCCCTCGCCTTCCCGCTGAGCTTCAGCGGACTGCTTCACAGGCCGTGGACGCTGATCACTTACATGTTCACGCATATTAAATTAATGCATATCTTCTGGAACATGCTCAGCCTTTACTGGTTCGGGCAGATCCTTTCGGAATACGCGAGCCAGCGGAAGGTCATCCCGCTGTACCTGATGGGCGGCATCCTGGGCGCGCTGGTAACGGTGCTGCTCATTTCGTTTATTCCGATCCTGCAGCCTTTTATCGGCATCCCGCTGATCGGTGCATCGGCCGGCGTTACCGCCATCATTATTGCCGCTGCCACGCTGGTGCCGGAAGTGCGGATGAACCTGATGTTCATCGGACCGGTAAAGTTGCTGTATGTTGCAATATTTGTTATTTTTATTGATGTGCTCAACATGGCCTCCTACGATAACATCGGTGGAAACCTCGCGCACCTCGGCGGCGCTTTAATGGGCTATTTTTACATTGTTCAATACAAAAAAGGCAAAGACATGGCAAATCCTATTAACCGCTTTTTCGACTGGATCGGCGGGCTGTTCGGCGGATCATCCCGAAGCAGGATGAAGGTTGTTCATAAAAGGGCGCTGAGCGATGAAGAATATAATTACATGAAGAACGTTAACCAGAGGCAGGTGGATGCGATCCTCGATAAGATCTCCAAATCGGGTTATGAAAGCCTGAGTAAAACAGAAAAGGATATTTTATTTAAGGCAAGCAATAAAAAGTAGGTTGGAGAGGGGAGATTGGAGGTTGGGAGTGTTTGTCATTCTGAACGCAGCAAAGCGGAGTGAAGAATCTTCTTCCGGTGAGCTGAATGCAACAAACACAGATTCGTAACATTCGTATAAGATTCGTTATCCGTACATATTGAGCACCGAACAAAAAGCCATACAGGAAGAAAAAAAGAAGCGGAAAGGCAAGCGCTACTTCGTGAACAGGCTCGTAATGTTCAGCAATCACGTGGCTGTGATCGCCCTGCTCATCTCTTATCTTGCACCGCGCGTAAGCCCCGAGAATTTCTGGTTCATCGCATTCTTCGGCCTTGGCTACCCCATCCTTGTTTTCATCAATATTCTTTTCATTTTGTATTGGGCCTTGCAGCGGAAAAAGCGGGCGCTCTACTCCGCCATCGTTGTGTTTTCCGGCTGGGGCATCCTTCACAGGTTTGTGCAGCTGAGCGGCAGCCAGCATGCCGATGCAAAGCACAGGATCCTCAAAGTGATGTCGTACAACGTAAAGGTGTTCGACCTCTACAACTGGAGCCATAACAAGGAAACACGCTCGAAGATCTTCGGCCTCATCGGCGACGAATCACCGGAGATCGCCTGCTTCCAGGAATTCTTTCACCGCGACAGCAGCGACTTTTGCAATGTGGATTCGCTGAAAAAGCTGAACGGCTTCGACTATGCACAGGTGGAATACACCTCGCACGGCAGGCTGCGCCAGCATTTCGGCATTGCCACCTTCAGCAAATACCCGATCATTGGCACAGGAAAGGTTGATTTCGGATACAAAGGGAACAACGTCTGCATTTTTGCCGATGTAAAAGTGGGAAAGGATACCTTCCGCGTTTACAACATGCACCTGCAGTCGATCGCCTTCAGCAAAGGCGATTACAAATACGCCGAGGATCTCCAGAATGATGTTCCTACCGAAGACCTCGAGCATTCCAAGAACATCCTGAGAAGGCTGAAGCGGGCATTCGTGAAGCGCGCCAGGCAGGCTGATATGATCCGCGAGAACATTGCGCATTCGCCTTACCCGGTGATCGTTTGCGGCGATTTTAACGATACGCCTTCTTCGTATACCTACAGCACGATCTCCGCCAGCTTAACCGACAGCTTTATTGAAAGCGGTAAAGGATTAGGCAAAAGCTATGTGGGTGCATTCCCGTCGTTCCGCATCGACTACATCCTGCACAGCGATAAATTCCGCTCGTATAATTTCAGGACAATAAGGGAAGAATTATCGGACCACTTCCCGGTGGTGTGCTACCTGGAAGTGCAGTAACGGTTCATTTCAACTTTCAATTCGCTTCAACCTTTTTTCCACTCTTCTTCACCTTCTTCAGCGAAAGCATGTTCATGGAATTGGAGGTAAGCCCCTCCACGTTGTTCTGCACGAGGCGAACTACCTGGTCGTAATACAACGGCACCACCGGCGCGTTGTCGATCAGCAGCTGATCCATCTGGCGGTAATAATCGTAGCGGATTGAATCGTTGAGCTCGCTTTGTGATTTCTCATAAAGGATATCGAACTGGGGGTTCTGGTAATGCGTGTAGTTAAATCCTTTCGGGCTCCAGTTCTTGCTGTAGAACAGCGACAGGAAATTTTCAGCATCCGGGTAATCGGCATTCCAGGATTTGCGGAAGAAATTCACTTTCATGTTCGCGATCGATTCGAACAGCACGGATGCCTTCTGCACATCGATCTTCATTTTGATCCCGAACTGCGAAAGCTGCGACTGGATATACTCTGCCAGCTCGAGGTACTGTTCGGTAGTTGATAAGGAGATCTCCGGCAAGCCTTTGCCATCCGGGTAACCGGCAAGGAACAGCAGCTCCTTCACCTTATCGGGATTGTAATCATAGCCTTTTACCTTGTTGGCATCGAAGGATGGAAGTCCGGGCGGAATAAAACCCGCGGTAGCCGCATAGCCTAAATTCTTGCGCAGGTATTTCACCATTTTTTTACGGTCGAAGCCGTAATTGATCGCCTGGCGGATAGCTTTGATCTTGAGCGGTGAGTTCTTCACAACGGGATGCTGATCATCGATGAAAAATCCGAGGTAATCCGTTTTGAGGAAGGGCTGCGTCTGCATTTTGATCTTTTTCTGGTAATTGCTTTTCAGCTTTCCTTCCGGCGTGAGCACTTCATCGGTATTGATCGCATCTACACCCGAAACCATATCGAGATCGCCTTTCATGAAATCGAGAAAGGATGATTCCTTATCGCGGATGAAGGAAACAGAAACCGCATCGAGGTACGGAAGCCGCTCACCGCCTGCGAATTCGAAGTAATTCGGATTTTTCACGAACACCAGCTTGGAGCCTTCCTCCCACATTTTGAACATGAAAGGGCCGGTTCCGCAGGGGTTTCGCCTGAACTCCTCCCCTTCACCGAGGATCACCTCTTTCGGCACCACCGAAAAATATTTCATCGTAAGGATGCTGAGGAAAGGCGTAAATGCCTTTTCCATGTGGATCACAAACGTGGTATCGTTCGTGGCCTCGAAAGGATTGCCGTTCTTGGTATCGACATAGGTAAGCAGCGTGGTGGCATTCGAAACCTTTGCATCGAGAAGCCGGTTATAGCTGTACACAAAATCCGAAGCGGTCACTTTCCTTCCCTTGCCTTCCGGGAAATTATCATTGTCGTGAAAGAACACATTGTCGCGCAGGTGGAAGGTATAGGTAAGCCCGTCCTCCGAAATGTCCCACGACTTTGCAATGGAAGGCTCTACCGCCAGCGCATCGCTCATCTCCACCAACCCGTTATAGATCTGGTTCACTACCCAGATATTCTCAAATGAGCTTGCCTTCGCAGGATCCAGCGAAGTAACAGCACCCATCTCGTTGTATTTGAAAACGGTTCGCGTGTCGTGCTTCGACTCGTCGCCGGATGAGCAGGCAACGACAAAACAGGCAAGGAATATATAGATGAACAGGTTCTTCATAGCGGGGATTTTTCGTAGTTCAAGTTTAAGGAATCATTCCGCAGCAAATGGTTGGTGGGAAATACAATTATTAACAGTCTTTTTAACAATACGGATCGCGGATATGTACCAATTTACGAATCTGTGTGTGAGCGCGTATACCACCCCCGCCCGTCTACAAGTAAGGAGCTGATCCGAGCACATTACGAACTTCAGCTCAAATTTTAGCACTAAAGCAATCACGGAGCCGCGCGTGAGGCCTGAAAGCCTGCGATGCCGTGTAGCCGGTGGGGAGCGATCAGGCTTTCTTGATTTTTTGTTTCTTTTTTATCAAGAAAAAAGAAAAAGAGAGATTTCGTAAATTCACACCGATTCACCATCTGTACCGCGTTTTTTCGTAAATTCGCAATCCCAATGAAAAAAGTAGCATTCCATACACTCGGCTGCAAGCTCAATTTTTCTGAAACAAGCACCATCGCGCGCCTGTTCCAGGAAAACGGCTATCAGAAGGTGGACTTCAGTCAGCCTTCCGATGTGTACGTGATCAACACCTGTTCCGTTACCGCCAATGCCGATAAGGAATGCAAGCAGATCGTAAAATCGGCGCTCGGCGTTTCTCCCGATGCATACGTGGTGGTGGTAGGATGCTATGCACAGTTGAAGCCCGAAGAGATCGCGAACATCGACGGTGTGGACCTGGTGCTGGGCGCTTCCGAAAAATTCAAACTGCTCAATTACCTCGAGGACCTTCAGAAAAAAACAAAGGCCGAGATCTACAGCTGCGAGATCGAGGAAGCCAATTTCTTTGTGGATGCCTACTCGTTTGGCGACCGTACCCGCGTATTCCTAAAGGTGCAGGACGGCTGCGATTACAACTGCTCCTTCTGCACCATTCCGCTGGCGCGCGGAAGCAGCCGCAGCGACAGCATCGAGAACGCCGTGAAGAATGCAAGGAACATTGCAAAGGAAGATGTGAAGGAGATCGTTCTTACGGGCGTGAACCTCGGCGATTTCGGCAACAATGCTTCCAAAGAAGGCAACCGCAAGCAGGAAACATTTTTCGACCTTGCAAAAGAGCTGGATAAGGTAGAAGGCATCGAACGCTTCCGTATCTCTTCCATAGAACCGAATTTGCTGAAGAACGAGACCATCGAGTTCGTTTCCACATCCAAACGCTTCGTTCCTCATTTTCATATTCCCCTGCAATCGGGAAGCAACAAGATTCTGAAAGCCATGCGCAGACGCTATATGCGCGAGCTGTACAGCGACCGCGTGGCGACCATCAAATCGCTCATGCCGCATTGCTGCATCGGCGTGGATGTGATCGTTGGCTTTCCCGGCGAAAGCGATGAGGATTTCCTCGACACGTATAATTTCCTGAACGCCCTGGACATTTCCTACCTGCACGTGTTCACCTACTCCGAGCGCGACAATACCGACGCGATCACACACAAGGATGTGGTTCCCGTAGCCACCCGCAAAAAGCGCAACAAAATGCTGCGCATCCTTTCTGCAAAAAAGCTGCGCCATTTTTATGAGCAGCACCTCGGTGAAACACGCACTGTATTGTTCGAAGGCGACAACAAGGAGGGCTTCATGCATGGCTTTACCGACAATTACATCAAAGTGAAAACACCGCACAACCCGGCATTGGTGAACCAGCTGAGGGAAGTGACATTGCGCGAGCTCGATGCCGACGGTTCTGTGCTTGTGGATGTGATGGTGGAAGAATTCGCAGGCTAAGCAAGGACAGTTCCATCAAAAACCCTTTTATTTTTATTAAAATGTGTCCCCGATGTTTTATATTCGTTTGGCAATTCCATTGCTATTGAATTGTATCGGCAATATCCTGATTTTGGCAGGATAACCGCTATAATGTAGCGGGTATATACTAGTTATGTTCAATGCGCCAAGACTATAAAATGACAATAACAATTACACCAGACGGAAACAAGGGGTTTTATCATACTTCGAAATTAGAGGATGTAGAATATGCAGACCCAGTGGCACATTTTGCAAATGAGTATATAGACATTGTAGCGACAGTTTATAGCCAACTTCTGTTGCACAAAGACCCATCCTTTGACTTGGAAACTGTCACAAAAGTTGCTTTGAGAAATGCGACCGCTGAGTGGGCAGAAGAAGAAAAGCGATTCTTTTCAATAGAACTTCCAGAAATCTTTTTCAGACTCCTTGAAGCTGAAAAAAAGAAAGAGCAAGAATCTATTTTAAGACAAATTGAATTTACACCGGACACTTTGACTGCATTTATATTTAAAGCGTGCAGAGCAGCCGGGTTTACATTTAGTCATTATTGTTCAGAGCACTATCCGACATCTATTGATAAAGCTGACCTTCCTCGCTTAGCTGTTCTCAATCGAGAGGAAGGCACAATTGAAAAAACAGGAGCAACTACTCTGACTGATGGACAAATTAAACAAGCAATTGAACAAAGGAGAGTTGTTGTTGCAAAGTTTTTAGACAAGGGAGAAAAATGGCATTGCTTCTTTATTACTTATGCAAGTATTAGAGGCGAAGAATCATGGAGAAATGGCCAACCACATTTTCACTACATCTCGGATGCATTTGGAATTTCACGAGCAGACGCAGTATCCCAATTTAAGGGTAGAAAATATCCATCGACCTCAATTCACATTCCATTAAAGGACTATGGAAATCAGCCCGAATAATTGTAGGCGCACTGAAACATAACAGCAAGCAAGCGCAAGCGGCAGTGATTGCAAGGCTCCGGCATTTATTTTTGCCTGCTTCGCTGACATTTATTTTATTTGCCTCCGCTTAATAAAGTTCATATCTTCGAATAACCTTTTATGCAAGTAGACCGGTTTGTGTCTCAAATACCGCCTGCGCCTGCTTGCAAAACGTTAGGCGTAATTATAAAACGACAGAATGTTATTGCAAATATCCAACAATGACACCTTAAGTAGTTTAACATCATCAAACGGGCAGACAGCTAATTTGACATTATATTTTATTGCAGGAGTTCTCGCCTTTGGACTTGTGCTGTTTATTCTATTTCGAAAAAAATCTGTAAAATCAAAAAAAAGCAATCTAGACCAAGTAACAATTTCCACCTCTCGTGAAGTAAACGCAGCCTCAACTAAAACCAATATCCCAAAGACAGAATTTACACAAGAGAAAGAAGTAAAAAGGGATGCTATTAAACCAATTGAGAAGAAAACCGAAGAGAAAGCATCGGTTGTAGCAATTCCAAAGCCTGAAATAGTAAAGCCTGAAAAAGAAGAGCAATCTAAAGAAAAATATATTGGATATAACCCTATAAATATATTTGCTCAAACAGAGCCTTTGAGTTTTCCATATGTGATTATGCCCAAAGCTAACTGCGTAATTAAGTTTCCAAGAAAAGGAAGAGTTGGCAGAAAAGGATATAAGGAAGAAGATTTCAGGACCTACATAGACAAATATTTTAAAACCGCTTTTCAGGTTTTTGACGACCGTTTTATATTAGTTAAAAACAGTCCCAAACCCTTTGAACCAGATTTCACTTTAATAGATGAAAAGAACGGGATCAATATCTTTTTAGACATTGAAATTGACGAGCCTTATGAAGGTCTAAACGATATAAACAAAAGAAAAGCTACGCATTTCCAGTATTCCGACACCAACAGGAATAATGCTTTTAAAAATCGCGGGTGGATCGTAATTCGATTTGCGGAAATTCAAATTCATCAAGAGCCAAATAGTTGCTGCCGTTTTTTAGCAGATGTTATTAAAAGTATTCACCCGCAATTTACAATTCCGCCTGCTCTTAGTAACTCAAAGCAGATCAAGCCAATTAAACAGTGGACTAAAGAAGAAGCGGAAGCTAATTTAACTTCAAAACGTATTTAGGAATTCGTTTCCCTGAAAACTTGACAAATAAGCAGTGGCGAAATACCAAACCTTAAACATTCATGAAAAAGATAATTCTCCTATTAATACTATTTAAATTAAGTTTTAATTTAAAAACTTTTGGGCAGAAGGTATGGATGATTGGCCCAATGTTGCACTATAATTTTGGAGGTGAAAAGAGGCATTTTTCATGGGGATTAGAACTAGCTTATTGGAATGTAAAAAATGTTCCTTACAGTATAGATGGAGGGATTGAGTTTAGTAAGAAACGGACAAGACTTTACAGTGAAGTACAAACAGGAATAGGGTTTACAGGTTTATCTGTTGGTCCGGTTTTAGAAATTAACAAAGCTGAACATAAAGCACATTTAGGAATTCAGACTACTTTCTGGATGAGCTATTTTATTGGTGTTGATTACAGATACAGGCGAATTGATAAAACCAATTTTAATTGTGCAGGCACGTATGGCAAACTTCCTTTTGCAACAAAAGATATGAAATCATCGAGCGGCAGTAGCTACCATGATTGGGATTGGGATTAAAATTCTGGTCTGATTTTATAATTACGGACTTGTCTTTCATGAATAAAGCCAGCATCTAACAGCACTCTGGCGCTATGCAAGCATCATGCTCCGCAATAACAACACCACACCTTTTTTATCCATTCAATTTTTTTGTACATTTACACAGCAAAACTCTACTCCCCTATGTCCGATTCATTTGAAATAAACAAGAAGCAGGAATTCGATGCGTCTGTGCTTTCGCTTCGCAGCGATGGCATCCTCAATATTTATTTAAAGCCGAACAAGGTATTGAAGCAGTCGGACGGAGAAGAGATCGTGAAAGGCCTTTCCGACATGGGCAACGGCAAAAAGTTCCTGCTGCTGTTCACCGCCGGTGACGACACTTCCGTTTCAACCGAAGCAAGGTACTATGCATCCACACCGGAAGCCAACAGGTTCACGATTGCCAGCGCCTTCGTGGTGAAGAGCATTGCGCAGAAGCTGCTCGGGAATGCCTATGTGACCTTCAACAAGCCGGTAACGCCTACGCGGATCTTTACCGATGAAGGAGAAGCGATAAAATGGCTGGAGACGTTCAGAAATAAATAAGCATAGCTGGTCAGGCCACAGATTCACAGATTAGTTTGCGGAAGCACGGGATCATAAAACGCTCCGCACAGAATAAGATCCCCCGGGCAAGCTCGGGATGACAAAGCGCTCCGGCAACCCCATAGCACGATCAGATCATAATTAATCATAGATCGCGTAAGCGAT
>Ga0157372_10006170_pt1 | contig 12742 bp, 11 predicted proteins | sample C55metaG_FD_115307 | JGI IMG/M metagenome (GOLD analysis project Ga0157372, IMG submission 115307) | Corn rhizosphere microbial communities from Kellogg Biological Station, Michigan, USA - C5-5 metaG | ecosystem: Host-associated > Plants > Roots > Rhizosphere > Soil | place: USA: Michigan... | reverse complement strand
CTGGAGTTCGCAAAGAAGAACGGGGCCAAATTGCTTGACCTCCGTTTCACCGACCTCCCCGGCTTGTGGCAGCATGTTTCCTATCCAATCAACCAACTGAGCGAAGACTCTTTTGAAGAAGGATTCGGTATGGACGGCTCGTCCATCCGCGGCTGGGCGGCGATCAACGAAAGCGACATGCTGCTGGTTCCAGATCCCAAAACTCACATGATGGATCCCTTCACCGAAGTACCGACGCTGGTGCTGGTTTGCGATGCCATTGATCCGGTGACAAAGCAGCATTATGATCGCGATCCCCGCTACATCGCCGAGAAAGCCGAGCTTTACCTCGCCTCCACCGGTCTCGCTGATACCGCGTACTTCGGCGCCGAAGCTGAGTTTTTCATCTTTGACAATATCCGTTTCGATCAGCGCGAACAGCACGGCTTCTATTTCATCGACGCGGAAGAAGGGCGCTGGAATTCCGGGCGTGAAAACAACAATCTGGGCTATCGGCCACGGTACAAAGAAGGGTATTTCCCCGTGCCTCCGATGGACCACTACCAGGACCTGCGCAGCGAAATGGTCATGACCATGATGAACTGCGGCCTGGATGTCGAGTGCCATCATCACGAGGTCGCCACCGGCGGGCAGACTGAAATCGACCTGAAGTACGATTCCCTGGTGAACTCCGCCGACCACATGCTGCTTTACAAGTATGTAGTCAAAAATGTTGCCAACCAGTATGGCAAGACCGTGACCTTCATGCCCAAGCCGATCTTTCAGGACAATGGCAGCGGCATGCACACCCACCAGTCGCTGTGGAAGGGCGGCAAACCACTCTTCGCAGGGGATGGCTATGCCGGACTTTCGCAGATGGCCCTGTGGTATATCGGTGGCCTGATCAAGCACGGTCCGGCGCTCCCCGCCCTGATCGCTCCGACTACAAATTCCTACAAACGTCTGGTTCCCGGCTTCGAAGCTCCTGTCAATCTGGCGTATTCACGACGCAACCGCTCGGCGGCGTGCCGAATTCCCATGTATTCGGCATCGCCGAAAGCCAAGCGCGTAGAGTTCCGGCCGCCTGACCCGAGCTGCAATCCGTATTTAGCGTTCGCGGCTATGCTGATGGCCGGCCTAGATGGAGTCGAAAACAAAATAGATCCCGGCCAGCCGTTGGACAAGGACATCTATGATCTGGGTCCGGAAGAATTGGCGAAAGTTCCGTCCATGCCGGGCTCCCTCGAAGAAGCCCTCGATTCTCTCGAGAAAGATCATGCCTTTTTACTCAAAGGCGATGTCTTTACCGAGGAGCTCCTCAGCACCTATGTTGATTACAAGCGCTCGAAGGAAGTGGACGCCGTCCGTCTGCGTCCACATCCCTACGAATTCGCTCTGTATTACGACATTTAGCAGGATTAGCCGAATATAGCCCCGGGATATACCCGGGCCTATGGCTCAAAATAAAAGCCCGGCTTTTTTGGCCGGGCTGTTTCTTTAAGATCGAAAGCTGTTACATGGACGAGGCCTTCATGCGATGCTGCCAGGGGTTTTCGTCGATCGCATGCAGTCGCGGAAGATGCTCTGCCGGCGATTGGTGGACTTCAAAGTCCTGCAACTCGGTGAGGCCGTCAGAAATGGCGGCCAGCGTTGCGTTCGATTTGGCCAGAACACTGAGCAGATACTTGCGGGCAATCGGACGATCTGCCGGGTGAACCAATTTCCACCAGCGCTTTACCGATTCCTGCACCTCACCCTGGGTTTTGGCGTCTTCGACCAGACTATCAATCAGACGGTAAACTTTGCTTTTTACCGCTTGATAAGAAACTGATATTTCCTGCCCCATTTTGTGACTTGGCTCCTTGCCGAACGTCACTGCACGAGGTTGGCCAAACCACCGCTCTGATTTCGCGGCACTTACGTCCATCTGTGACAAGTTCTCTCCAACTTGTTGGAGAATTGACGACCGGCAATATGGTTTTCCGTAGGCTGCCGGGTTCCGTAGAAAGAACGATACCGCGGTCCTCGGATATACAATGCCAATTCCTTAATGATCGCTCGGCAGGGCAGACTGAACTAGATATCACACTTCGCAGGGGGCGGAATGAAATTACTCGGTTTTTTTGCCATCACCACTCTAATATGCGCAGGACTGCAGGCCCAGGAAATGCATGCTGTAAAGCAGGAGCGCATGTTTTTTCCCTCGGACACTCTTTGGGGATATGCACAATTCGATGTAGCCCCTCCACACAATGAGATCGACCCGAACCTGTGCGCTTCGAATGCTGGTAACTTCGGCGGCGCCAATGCTCCTTGCAATGCCTTTGCGAGATATATGCTATCCGGACTGCTCGAGGTCAGGCCATTTGGCAGAGGGCCATTCCGCCGGTTCATGCTCTTTGGGGAGCCGCGTTTCCTGTTCGGGAAGAATGTGCCTCAGAACCTGTACACCGGGTCGTTCGATGCGATTGGGGTCGAGCGCTCCTGGGGCGCAGCCATTTACCTGGGAAAGGGATTCGAGGCGCGCGTGACCCAGCATTTCTTGTTTGATCGCTTCGGCGCCCGTGATCGCTATCTAGGCAATGCCGATCTGGGCCCGAATGGCCCCTGGGGTCGCTACAATACCATCGGCGTGCGGAAATATTTTGGCAGCCGGAGGTGGTGAGATTTTCAGCATTCAGCATTCTATTCAGAATTCAGGATGGACCAACCGTTAGCCGCTTTAGGAATTGGGCTCCCAGCTTCTGCGCGCGATTAAAGAATCGTGATTTGGCAGATGCTAATTGCTGAGTACTGAATGCTGAGCTGTTGCCCGCATGCTATTCTGATTGGCCGCGCGGCCTCTCCGGGTAGACCTTGATTGTTCAATGCATCTCTCTGAAAACCCCGCAAAACCAGCAAATTCCCGCTTCGATACAATTCCTTTCCACGACCGCGAATCGGCCCGCCTCGGTTACGAGCGGATTGCACTTAAGCTCTCGGCGCCGATGGCTGCGATATTTTGCGGCCTTCTAGCCGAATCTCCCGACCCTGACTCCGCCTTATTGCTCTTTGAGCGGCTGATAACTGAAACCTCGCCGGAAACCCTGCACTTGATGGAGGTCCACCCTTTCCTGGCGCACTATGCCGTCGCGGTATTCGGAACCAGTTGGTACTTGGGCGAAACTCTGATTCGCAACCCCGACCTCTTGCATGCTTTCCAGCGCGAGCGCCGACTGGACCGCGGTTACTCGCATGATGAGTTCTCTGAGGCGCTGGCGCGCTTCGCTTCACGCTCATTTGAACGCGACCCTTCCGTGATCCTGGCCCGATTCAAGCGCCGCGAGTACGTGCGCATTTTGCTGCGCGATGTCCTTGGGATCGCTCCGCTGGCGGAAACCGCGGCCGAGATTTCCGCGCTCTCCGATGTGCTGTTGCAAGAGGCGTTTCGCGAGGCTGAATCTGCCATGGAACACCGGCTCGGCTTGCCTCAGCATCTCGACGGCTCAGGACGGGCTGTGAATACGCCGTTTGCCGTACTGTCCCTCGGCAAACTCGGCGGAAACGAACTCAACTACAGCTCCGATATCGATCTCATGTTTCTCTATGGGGATGGTCCCGAGCCTCCCACGGCGACCATTTCAAATCGCGAATATTTCGTGCGTTTGGCCCAGCAGTTGACTGAGATCCTTTCTCATCCCACGGCCGAAGGCGCGGTATTCCGAATCGATCTGCGGTTGCGACCACAGGGCAATGAGGGAGAGTTGGCGGTCAATCTCTCGCGCGCTCTCGACTACTACTCAAAGATCGCCCACGATTGGGAGCGCCAGGCTCTGATTAAAGTCCGCTATTCGGCTGGCAATGAGAAGCTCGCTCGCGAATTTATTCGACGAGTTCAGCCGCAGGTTTATAGCGAACACATCAACTTTGCGGCAATCAAGACTGCCCTGGTCACGCGCGAAAAGATCGACCGCAAGCGCCGACGTCAGGCAGCCGCCTCGAAAGAAAACCCCGCCGACGTAAAGTTAGATCGTGGCGGTATTCGCGATATCGAGTTTCTGGTGCAGTGCCTCCAACGTGTTTATGGCGGCCCCGAACCGTGGCTGAGGTCCGGCGGAACCTTGTTCTCATTGCAGAAACTCCACGACAAGGGTCACATCTCGGGCCATGACTTTCACGAACTGACTTCCGCATACACGTTCCTGCGTCATCTGGAACATCGTTTACAGCTTCGGCAGGGGCAACAAGTGCATCGCCTTCCTGCGGAACAGCATGGTCTCAATATCCTGCTGCGTTCAATGAGCGGGCTCGCGCCCGGCTACCGGCTTGCGGACCTCGTGGCGTGTGTCCGAGAGCGCATGGCGGCAGTTGCGGAGATTTACCAGCGTGTCATCTATCAGCAGGAAGGCCGGGGCTCCCAGCTTCCGGCGGCCGACGAGTTCCGCCTTCAAAGCGGGGCGGAATCGTTCACCGCAGGACAATCGAACCAGCAAATGATCGAGCAACTTTCCGAAGATGCGCCCCAGCTTGCTCGAGCCTTGAAGACAGCCCGTCCGGGGTCTGCGATTCGAAGAAATGCTCTGCGTTTTCTCAGTGCAGCTTTCGCCAGCTCAGAGCGATATGCAACGATGCTGCGAGAACAGAGCAGTATTGCTGAATCTCTGCCGCTGTTTGACACCAGTGAATACCTGACCGAGGTTCTGGTAAGACACCCGGAGGAAGTGTCATCTCTGACTGAAATCCGTTCATCGGCGCCCCCGGTCGCCGGTGCAAACTTGTTCGGCATGCTGAATCAGGACTGGTTCGGCGACCGCGATCCTGTATTCGGCTACATTGCGAATTCAACGGCGACCCATTCGGAAAAGATCGCATTGCTGCGTAGGCACTTCCGTCATCGCGCGTTCATGTCCGGTGCGCGCGATGTGCTCGAGGTCAGGCCTGTTTATGCGGCCCTGGCCGAGACTAGCGACGCGGCGGACGAGGCTATCAGCGCAGCTTTTGGCATTGCAGGCGCACCCCCCGGTCTCACAATCCTGGCCGTGGGCCGACTTGGCACACGAGAATTTGATCTTCTCTCTGATGCCGATCTGCTTTTTGTCGGAGAGGAAGGGCGCGACCGGCGAATGCTGACGCGGGCAGTCGAAGAATTGATGCAGGCCCTCGCTGCCTATACTCAGGACGGTCTCGTTTTCCCAGTTGACGCCCGCTTGCGTCCACGGGGCGGCGAGGGCGAACTCGTGGTCACACCCAGCCAATTGGAACAATACTTTACCTCCGAAGCCCAACCGTGGGAAGCGTTGATGTATACCAAGCTGCGCGTGGTCTGCGGAGATCCAGGGCTTGGACACCGCGCCGTTCACGCGACAGACATTCTGTTCCGCCGTTTCGCGGGCGAGAAGGCTTTTCCTGCTGCGGTTCGGCAGATGCGAAAGAAGTTGGAGGACGCAAGCGCTCCTGAAAAGAGCATTCGTACCTCGCCGGGAGCTCTCTATGACGCCGATTTCATCTCCAGCTTTCTGCTGGTCAGGCACGGTATTCGGGCGAAGCTGGGGACACTACGCGACCGCCTGTGGCGGTGCGCCACTGCTGGCGTGCTCGAGAAGAAAGATGCGGCGGTGCTCGATCACGCAGGCGAACTCTGCCGCAGTGTAGAACACGCTCTGAGACTTGTGATTGGCAGAAATGTGCGCTGGCTTCCGGCAGCGGAGCATCCGCGGCAGGCGATCGAGGAGCTTACCGGGAAAATTCTGCGGCGCGGGTTTGTGGATGGATTGGAAAGGGAACTATCGGAAACGTTTAAAAGCGTTCGCGAAATCTACGATCGCGTGATTGTATGACGCGGCAGCAGGAACGGCCGCCCTCGGCTCTCCAATGAGCTTTAAGGCTTCGGCCTCGTCGTTTTCAGCGAGTAGTTCCAGGCCACCCCGAAGGCAGTTACGCTAACATGACCAATTGAAAGCCAGCGCTCCATTTTATGGTGCCCCGTGCGATGGAAGATATACGAGATGCCAACGGATGTCGCGGCGCCGGCAGCCTCCAGGGCGGCGAATCCAGCCGAGTTGTTGACAATGTCGTCGGGAATCAAGACTTCTTGCCGTCCCCGGCGCTCAAAGTTTTTAGTCGAGGCGTAGTCGAGCCCCCGAAAAAGTGCTATGCCAGAAAAGAGGAGGATATTTTCGCGGTCCCAGAAGCGGTGCTGGGGTGGAGCATAATCGACGATCATTGACGCGGGGGCGGTCGGCAGCCCGTCCTGGTTGGCCTCTTGCGATTGCGCCGCTGTACAGGCGAACGCTGAAATCATAAGGAACCCCAGCAGCGCGCGGGCGACCATCGCCAGATTGTAACGGTTAAAAACACGAGGCGTTGTCACAAAATATTCAATTTTCGTTCTACATTTATAATTCTTGTTCCCATTTCACGGAGGTTTTCCCTTAATGCCGGACTCATACAATGGCGTGCCTGTGCCCAAGTCCAACCAAGGCACGCGCATCACCTACAAAGATGGGCGAATCCAAGTCCCGTCAAATCCCATTATTCCGTTCATCGAGGGCGACGGCACTGGACGCGACATCTGGAAGGCGTCGGTGCGGGTGTTCGATGCTGCCGTGCAAAAAGCCTACAGCGGCAAGCGCCGCATTGCGTGGTATGAGATTTTCGCTGGAGAAAAGGCCAAAGCAAAGTTTAACGACTGGCTGCCGCAAGAATCCGTCGAAGCTATCCGCGAATTTCGGGTCGCCATTAAAGGGCCACTGACCACGCCGGTGGGAGGAGGCATTCGCTCGTTGAACGTAACCTTGCGTCAGGTACTTGATCTCTATGCCTGCATCCGTCCGGTGAAGTATTACAAGGGGACGCCGTCGCCGGTGAAGAATCCCGAGCGCATGAATGTGGTCATCTTCCGCGAGAACACCGAAGACGTTTACGCCGGAGTCGAGTGGGAACAGGGAACTGCTGAGGCCGCAAAACTGATCGACTTCCTCAACAAAGAAATGCTGAAGGGGGGAAAGAAGCAGGTGCGGACCGATTCCGGCGTCGGCATCAAGCCGATCTCGATCTTTGCCACCAAACGCCTGGTCCGCATGGCCATCCAGCACGCACTTGAAAACGGGTTGAAAACCGTCACTCTGGTTCACAAAGGCAATATTCAGAAGTTCACCGAAGGTGCGTTTCGCAAATGGGGCTATGAACTTGCCACGGAGGAGTTCCGCGACAGAGTCGTCACCGAACGCGAAAGCTGGATCATCGACAACAAAGACAAGAATCCAAATCTATCAGCTGAAGACAATGCCGCACTGGTCGAACCCGGCCTGGAATTCGCCCCACCAGAGTTTGGCAAGTCGGTAGCCGACGAAGTTCGGTCGGTGCTCAATGCGACATATACCAGCCACGGCCATGGTGCCTGGAAGAAGAAATTAATGATTAACGATCGCATTGCCGATTCTATTTTCCAGCAGGTGGTGACGCGAGCGGACGAATATTCAGTGCTGGCCACCCCGAACTTGAACGGTGATTACATATCTGACGCTTGCGCAGCCCAGGTAGGCGGGCTTGGCATCGCTCCGGGCGCGAATATTGGCGACGGATACGCGGTGTTTGAAGCCACCCACGGCACTGCGCCGAAGTATGCCGACAAGGACGTTATCAACCCTGGTTCAGTCATGCTCAGCGGCGTGATGATGTTTCGCTATCTGGGATGGAACGAAGCCGCAGACCTGGTCGAACGCGGCCTCGAACAAACCATCGAACAGAAGAAAGTCACATACGATTTTGAACGTCTGATGCCGGGCGCAACCAAGGTCAGCACCAGCAAGTTTGCGGATGCCATTATTGAAAATATGGAAGCCGCAGTGCCGACCACGGCCTAAAGGGCGTTACTACAGAGAACGCAGAGGATCACCGAGGTTGTTCTGCGGTGCTCTTCACTGTGACTCTCAGCGCCCCTGTGGCAAAGCTTTTGACTTTGATTTTTGCTCTGCCTGAAAGGAAGCCATGCGCAATAAAGTAAGCATCGTAGGTTCCGGAAACGTAGGCGCCACCGCCGCCCACTGGATCGCCTCCAAAGAACTCGCCGACGTCGTCCTCATTGACATCATCGAAGGTGTTCCGCAGGGCAAGGGTCTCGACCTGCTCGAAGCCATGCCTATCGAGAAGCGCGATTCTTACATCATTGGCACCAACGACTACGCCGACACCGCCAGTTCCGACATTGTGATCATCACCGCCGGCATTCCGCGCAAGCCTGGCATGAGCCGCGACGACCTGCTTAATACCAACTACAAAATCATGAGCGATGTGGTCGGGAAGGTGGTGAAGTATTCGCCCGACTGTATCCTGATCGTTGTTTCCAATCCTCTCGACGCCATGGCCCAGGCCGCGTACAAGCTCAGCGGCTTCCCCCGCGAGCGCGTGATTGGAATGGCTGGTGTCCTCGACTCAGCCCGCTTCCGGGCATTTATTGCCGATGAGTTGAAAGTCAGCGTCGAAAACGTGACCGCCTTCGTTCTCGGTGGACACGGCGACACCATGGTCCCGTTATCTCGTTATTCGACGGTCGCAGGAATTCCGATCACGGAATTGATTGCGCCGGATCGCCTGGCGCAACTCGTGCAGCGCACCCGTGACGGTGGCGCGGAAATTGTGAAGTATCTCAAAACGGGCAGCGCCTATTACGCGCCGTCATCTGCTGCGACCGAAATGGCCGAAGCCATCCTCAAAGATAAGAAGAAAATACTACCCTGCGCCGCGTATCTCGAGGGCGAGTACGGAATCAAGGGCCTCTACGTCGGCGTGCCTTGCAAGTTGGGAGAGAAGGGAATCGAGCAGATCATCCAGATCAAACTCACCGCCGAAGAGCAGGCCGCGCTGAACAAAAGTGCCGATGCGGTGAAGGAGTTGTGTGGAGTGATTGGGGTGTAGCGAATTCTTTCGAGGAGGGCAGATGCGAAAAGCTGTTCTGGTACTCGCGATCGTTGTACTAGCAGCTGGCTGTCTATTTGGTGTATTCCATGGAAGATTTCATCATAAGTTTGAACTGGTTACATATCTTGCCGACGCAGAAGGGTTACGCCGAGGAGCTACTGTTCGTATGACAGGTCTGGATGTCGGGAGAGTTGCGGACATCAAACTCACTCCCGATCGCCAGGGCAGCCCAGTGAAGGTGATTATGTTGCTAGACCCCGAATATCACCAGAACATTCCAAATGATTCCAGAGTAAGGCTCTCGACTGCAGGTATTTTAGGCGAGACTTACGTCTCGATAGACATCGCTGGTGCATCTGGAACGCCGGTAGTTAATCATGCTGTGTTGAAAAGCGAGGAAGCTACCGCCTTGTCCTATAGCGATGCTCTGGAGAAGATAACCGAGGCTTTGAAGCACGTGAACTGCGACGATCTTTCGCCAGAGAAAAGCAAGCTCGGTGGCAAGAAGTAGCAAATTTACACCCTCTCAATCACCACGCTCTGCACCCTCACATCTTTATTCGGCCGGTCGTTTCGGCCACGTGGGACTTTCACGATCTTCTCCACGACATCCTGGCCCTCAACTACTTCGCCGAAAATGCTGTGCTTGCCGGTGAGCCATTGGGTCGGCGCAACCGTGATGAAGAACTGCGAGCCGTTGGTGTTCGGACCGGCGTTCGCCATCGCCAGTTTGCCGGGCACGTCAAATTTGTGCGGCGAGCCCTTGGTCTCATCTTCGAATTGATACCCGGGGCCGCCCATGCCGGTACCTTGCGGGTCCCCGCCCTGGATCATGAAATCCGGAATTACGCGATGAAAAATCGTTCCATCATACAAACGGTCTGAGCTTTTCTTGCCTGTGCTCGGATGCCGCCATTCGCGCTTGCCTTCAGCCAGATCGGTGAAGTTCTGCACTGTCTTGGGCGCGTCTTTTTCGAATAATCGGCAAACAATGGTGCCCTCGGTGGTGTTGAAGATCGCGTAAGTTCCAGGAGTTCTTGCCATGTACAAATCCTTTCGAAGTATGCGATATCGCGAAAATTTGTGGAGAGGTTCGGACCTCTTGCCTATGCAACCTCAATCGTCCTCTTTCACTTCTGCGGTTGGGTGTGAACCCCCGGCGCCGGTTTCGGCTTAGGCGTGGGGTGATGCGCCGGAGATGCGTGAGTCGCTCGACCCGCGTGCAGAATCGTAATCTTATTGATTTTTACCGGGGTATTCGGCTTGTCATTGCCATTGCGCGGCATGCGCGCAATCTTCTTCACCAGCTCGACGCTCGGCTCATCGCATTGGCCAAAAATCGTGTAATTTCCATCGAGACTGGGGTAGGGAACTTCTGTGACGAAGAATTGCGAGCCGTTGGTATCGGGTCCTGCGTTGGCGTAGGCCAGGCGACCGGGCCGGTCGAAGCTCAGGTCGGGCGACGTCTCATTCTTGAATTTGTAACCGGGGTCACCCTGTCCACTGCCCAGGGGATCGCCACCCTGAATCATGAACTCGGGAATAACGCGATGAAAAATGGTGCCGTTATATAGCGGAACCCCGTGCATTTTGCGCCCGGTGGACGGGTTCGTCCAATCCTTTGTGCCGGTGGCCAGGCCTATGAAGTTGGCCACGCCGATGGGCGCCTTTTTCGGAAACAATGTGCAAGTAAGCTTGCCGGCTGTGGTGTCGATGATTGCTTCTGGGGCGGGCGCAGCCGCAGAAGACGCAGTGGCCGGCTTCTTTGCAGTTGAGTGCGCCCCTGGTTTTGTCTGCGAAATTGTCGCGATTGATGTGAGCGCGATAACAGCCACTAATAATTTGCGCATGTGAACTCCTGATTCCTGATGATGGTTCGAGTGTGGAACAAGCATTGTACGATAAAGTGGACGCCAGCTTTCAGCCCTCATTCGTCAGGACGGCCGTTACCTGGCGCAGGCACTCTGTCAAAGCGAGGTCTGTGTTCACAATCGTTTTCGGCAAAGTGATTTCTTCGAACCTGGCTTTGACTTTCAAGTACAAACTGAAGTTACGGTTCGCCGCCAGGTGCGAGTCGTCCGCACTTAAGCGCTTCTTCGCGCTCTCCTCACTACAAATACATTCGATGATCCGCCAGGGCTGACCAATGGCTTCTGAGTATCCGGTGGCACGATCCAGCTGATAGCGTCGCGAAAATGTGCGGCCATCGAGAAAAACATATCGTGCCGGGTCTTTCCTGAAAACATACCCGGCCACTTTTAACATCACCCGCATGACAAACTCATCCTGCTCGGTCGAGTATTCGATATCATTTGGCGGGAACAAGGCCGCGCGGATGACATCTTTATCGAGGACGGTGCCGCCCACTTCCTCGGCCACAGCACGGCTCAACGTGCTCTTGCCGGTGCCGGGGAGGCCCGCCATAAGAATGAGCATGGATTGAGGATAACGCAGGAACATCCAGGACTGAGCGCTGGATACACAAGCTGGGCCTCATGCCCGAATCAGTTTAGAGGACCGGACGTTTATTGGCTGAGTGGCGGCTGCTGAGCGCTGACAGTTTCAACTTCCGGCAGCCCAATCGTGGTAATTTCGTGCAGCGTGTCATCGCCGGAACCAGTGTGCGCCGCGAGCATGTGCGTCATACGCCAGTCGCTGTACGCACCTGAAACCATAATATGGAAGCACCATTGCCGGCGCTCTTCTTCCGGCTCGATCAGGCCCAGGTCTTTCAGCGGCTTCATATACGCTTCCATCCACTTAACTTGTGCTTTGGTCATTCCCCGGCGTTGGAGGTCAACTGTCAATCCGGCCAGATGCGAGGACGCTGTCTCACCCGATTCTGGAGCGGCGTTGCGATTGTGACGGCGAAGCTTCTTCTGCACCAGCACGGTGCGTACCGCAGAGTTCACCTGGATCTGCTGATGGAATTCTTTGTAGTAAGCGGTACTGATATCATCCACGAAATCGAGGGTCCAAGGGCGGCAATAACGACGTCCTGGATCGAGCGACGGCTGTATACGTAGCGCCTCACCGGGAACGATCGGCACCAGATCTCCGCTGGCCTTGAGCCGTTCAAGCTGCACATCGTTATAAATGCGCGGCAAGCTCATGCGGTCAATTTCCTGATTTTGCAGCAGCAGCGACTCGTGCGAAGGCTTGAATACGGGGTTCCAGCGCACGCGATGAAAACGGTGCATGCGATGGTAACGGGCCGGAACAACCGGCCTTACCGCAAATGCGTGGCAACTTAGCGCCAGAGTTATGAGAAGAAGTGTGCTGTTCTTTCGCATTCGGTTCGTACGACCAGCAGAGCGTTTATTGTAAGCCAGAGAAGGAAAAAGCCAAGCTGAAAAATTTAGAAATTTTCGATTACTTCAGTCCTTCCATGCGTAACGCCTGCTGGTTACCTCCTGTTACTGAGCGCTGCGAACATCTACTTACCTTGCAGCTAGGATGCCGTTTCGAGGCGCGATGCTGGGCAAAATATCTCGTTTGAATTCAGTACGGTTACCAGCGCTGGCGAGGGAAAAAGTGACAACTTTTTTCCTAGGTGACGATTCTGGGCAGATCAGATATGGAAACCGGAGGTAAGCGTTTTACCGCCGAGTACGCCTAGGTCACAGAGAGAACAATTGCGTATTTCTCGGGGAATTTCTACGCTCTCGGCGGTTAATAGTTTCGAGATCACCGCTTGAACAGGTCGCCGATCGCCTGTTTCATGACGGATCCGCCAACTTCGGAAATCGATCGAGTGAGCGGGATGTCCTTCGGGCAGGCTTCGACGCAATTCTGCGCGAAGCCGCACTCCTGAATTCCTCCATCGCCCATGAGCGCCAATAGGCGGTCGCGCTTCAGTGCGGCT
>Ga0157372_10006167_pt1 | contig 12747 bp, 4 predicted proteins | sample C55metaG_FD_115307 | JGI IMG/M metagenome (GOLD analysis project Ga0157372, IMG submission 115307) | Corn rhizosphere microbial communities from Kellogg Biological Station, Michigan, USA - C5-5 metaG | ecosystem: Host-associated > Plants > Roots > Rhizosphere > Soil | place: USA: Michigan... | reverse complement strand
GCATTGACTGAAGAAATGACGAGAAAAGAGATGATCATGATAAAAGAGATGGGTGCCAACTTTATTCGTCTCGCCCATTACCAACAATCAAGGGTTGTATTGAATCTATGTGATAGTCTTGGCATTCTAGTTTGGGAGGAGATCCCCTGGTGCCGCGGAGGTATTGGTGGTGAAAGCTACAAGCAGCAGGCGCGGCGAATGTTGACGAACATGATCGAACAACATTATAATCATCCTGCCTGCATCCTTTGGGGACTTGGAAATGAGAACGACTGGCCCGGCGACCAACCGAGTTTCGATAAAGAGAAGATCAGGAGCTTCATGAAAGAACTGAATGATCTTTCGCACAGCCTCGATCCCTCTCGCAAAACCTGTATTCGGCGCTGCGACTTTTGCAAAGACATCGTTGACGTGTACTCGCCGTCCATCTGGGCTGGTTGGTATCGTGGTGTTTACACGGAATACAAGTCAGTGACGGAAGAAGAATTCAAAAAAGTCAACCATTTCTTACACATGGAATGGGGCGGCGATTCGCATGCGGGAAGGCATTCAGAAAATCCTGATAAAGCGCTGCAAAGTGTCAAGGCCAGCGGAGCTGCGGACGAACGAGCGGGAGATGCGTTGTTGTTCGGCGGAGCGGCCAGAGTATCCAAGGATGGCGACTGGAGCGAATCCTATATCTGCAATTTGTTTGACTGGCACTTGAAAGAGCAGGAAACAATGCCCTGGCTCACCGGCACAGCGCAATGGATTTTCAGGGACTTTTCTACGCCGAGCCGTCCGGATAACCCGGTTCCTTATGTGAACCAGAAAGGGTTGATCGAAAGAGATGGAACGAAAAAGGAGGGGTACTATGTATTCCAATCCTATTGGTCAATGAAGCCGATGGCTCACATTTATGGTCACTCATGGCCGATACGCTGGGGCGCGGAGGGTGAACGAAAAATGGTGAAGGTCTATTCAAACTGTGACCAGGCCGAATTGTTTGTAAACGGGGAAAGCTATGGCGTGAAAAAAAGAAATAGCCAGGATTTTCCTGCGGCAGGCTTGCGCTGGAATGTTGTTTTCAACAAGGGTGAAAACAAGCTCCTGGTGGTGGCAGTAACGGGTAAAGACAATGGTAAAATGAAGGGTTCGCGAAAGGTGGGCGACGAAGCGAGGGATTCAATTACCGTTCAATACCAAACAGAAAAATGCGGCAAACCCTCAAAATTGTTGATTGAAAAGATAAATGAAGGCAATGGCATAGTTACAATTCAGGCGAAATTGCTTGACGACAAAAACGTTCAATGCCTCGACGCATCAAACTGGATTCGCTTTGGCCTGGCAGGAGACGGAGAATTATTGGATGACCTGGGAACTTCTTCGGGTTCAAGACTGGTGCAAATGTATAATGGACGGGCTGTCATTCGCCTCAGGACGAAAAATGGCTCGTCAGTTGTAAGTGCTCATGTCGATAAACTGCCAACCGCTTTTATAAATCTGTAGCTATGAAAAGAGTGTTTCCCCTTTTAATCTGTTTCGTATTTTTTGGTTCTGCCCGTGCTCAAAGCGATTTAAAGCTGTGGTATAACCGGCCGGCAGTTGCCTGGGAAGAGGCATTACCACTTGGAAATGCAAAGACAGGAGCGATGGTATTCGGTGGAATCGTGACGGAACGTTTTCAGCTAAATGATAATACCCTCTGGTCTGGCTACCCGGGAGACGGCGGTAACAATGCGAATGGACCAAAGATATTACCTCTCGTAAGAGAACAGATTTTTGCCGGCAATTGGGATAGCGCAACGACTCTTTGGAAACAAATGCAGGGTCCTTATTCTGCACGATATCTTCCGCTGGCCGACTTGTGGTTACACAACGTGCTCCGAGATTCAGTTCCTCAGGTCTATTACAGGGATTTAAACATCAGCAATGCGATCTCAACGACGAGGTATATGGTCGACGGTGTAAGCTATCTTCGGGAAGCGTTCATCAGCCACCCAGGCAAGATCATGGTAATCAGGATTACTTCCAGTAAAAAGTGCTCTATTAGTCTTACTACGGCACTCACGAGTAAGTTGAAATTTAAAACCTATGCCCTTGCAAATGACTACCTGGTGCTTAAGGGAAAAGCACCAAAGTTTGTGGCCAACCGGGACTACGAGCCCAAGCAAGTTGTATACGATGACTGGAACGGTGAAGGAATGAATTTCGAAGTGCATGTAAAGATCGTCACTGAGGGTGGAAGAGTGAAAAGTGTCAACAATCAAATACAGGTGTCTAATGCCGACGCTGTCACTTTCTACCTGTCAGAAGCGACAAGCTTCAACGGCTTCGATACGTCTCCGGGTCTAAATGGTAAAGACCCGTCAGTTGAAGCGCGCGCAAATTTGAAAGCGGCTTTATTAAAGACTTTCGAAAAGCTAAGAAAGGAACATATCAAAGACTACCAATCCTTGTTTAACCGCGTGAAATTTAATCTTTACGGAGACACGCCGATGTCAAATCGACCAACCGATGAACGTCTGAAACAGTATACTAAAAAGCCCGACAACCAATTAGTGGTTTTATATTATCAGTTCGGTCGGTATCTTATGATCAGTTCTTCACGCCCAGGTTCGCCTCCTGCCAACCTACAGGGAATATGGAATGACCAGGTACAGCCACCGTGGGGTAGCAATTACACTACTAACATTAACACGGAAATGAATTATTGGCCAGCTGAAAATACCAACCTTTCAGAGTGCCACCAACCCTTGTTTGATTTCATGAAGGGACTTGCCTTAAATGGTGCAAAAACGGCAAAGATCAATTATGACATCGGTGAGGGCTGGGTAACGCATCACAATTCAGATATCTGGGCAAAGACCTCTCCACCGGGCGGCTACAATTGGGATCCGAAAGGGATGCCGCGATGGAGTGCCTGGCCAATGGCCGGTGCCTGGTTCTCAACGCATCTTTGGGAGCATTACCTTTTTACCGGTGACCAGAAGTTTTTAAAGGAGACGGCGTACCCATTGATGAAAGGTGCGTCGCAGTTCATGTTGCATTGGCTCGTTCGCGATCCGAAGAGCGGCTACCTCGTTACCAACCCCTCGACATCGCCTGAAAACACTGTCAAGATCAATGGAAAGGAATACCAACTCACGATGGCTTCGACAATGGATATGTCCCTCATTCGTGAGTTGTTTACCGAAACGATGAAGACTTGCCGGGTGCTGAGACGTGACAGTGCCTTTGCAGGTGAATTAAGAAGAGCAAAAGAAAACTTGTATCCCTTTCACATTGGACAATTTGGACAATTGCAGGAGTGGTTTCGCGATTGGGATGATCCGAAGGACACGCACCGTCACATTTCCCATTTGTTCGGTCTATATCCCGGAAATGAGATCACTATAAACAATTCGCCTGAATTGGCTGCCGCTGCGAAGCAAACGCTGATTCACAGGGGGGACGTAAGTACCGGCTGGTCAATGGCCTGGAAGATGAACTGGTGGTCCAGGTTGCACGATGGGGAACATGCCTATAAAATCCTGAGTTCTGCTTTTAATTACATCGATCCCAGGGAAAAAAGGGAAACGATGGGCGGTGGTGGAACCTATCCTGACCTGTTTGATGCACATCCTCCGTTTCAGATTGATGGTAACTTTGGTGCGACGGCAGGTATTACCGAAATGTTATTGCAAAGTCATGACGGTGCCATTAGTCTTTTGCCTGCCTTACCGTCCGCATGGAAGGACGGAAGCATTAAAGGAATCAAGGCAAGGGGAAATTTTACCATCGATATCCAATGGAAGGATGGTGCGCTCGTTCAAGGGAGGATTTTTTCTGCTTTGGGCGGTAACTGTCGACTGAAGACCAGCCAACCGGTGAAAGTGATAGAGACAAGTTCGGTTGCGGCCGTTGGTGAGAATCCGAATCTTTTGTTTACCACCTATGGTAAACCAAGTTACGAGAACAATTCTACTGCTCCTTTGCAGCCTCTGAACTTAAAAAAGGAATACCTAATCGATTTTAAATCTGAAAGAGGTAAGGTCTATACGATTGTACCATTGTAATCTCAACCGTAGTTTCAATGCTAAAATGGTTGAATGATTTGCTAAAAATTCAGATCGCGTGGTCTTTAAATTTTTGTCTATTGCAGCACCAGTAAGATTGCGATTCCACCGGGAAACGAAATAAAATTAGTGGATCTAACGAAACATCGATCGGCGGCTATGCCGGTCTGCTTAAAGATTGCTCATATGCTTTGATTGCCTGAGAATTCACGATGATCATTCCTTACAAATGATGGCTTTTGGCTGACGGATTTCTGTTGACTATAAATGACCCTTCACTAAACCAAATAGAAACGATATGAAAAAATGTACGCTTCTCATTTGTTCTTGCCTAAAAGGCTTCTTACTCTTTGTCGCAACGTTATTCAGCTCTTTAGTTTTTGCACAACAGGTGAATAACACCGTAAAAGGAAGAGTGTCTGGCAAGGACGGACCACTCGCCGGCGTCACCGTTCGTGTGGACGGTACGTCTGTAATTACAACAACAGACGCAGATGGGATGTATAACATCGCAGCTCCGGGAAAAGGTACGATCATCTTTAGCTATTCGGGATACGGCGAACAGCGAATACCTATAAAAGGACAAACGCTGATCAATGTTACAATGAGCCCGGGGGCCAATCAAATGGACGAAGTGGTGGTGGTTGGCTACCGTGCACAAAAAAGAGGAACAGTTACCGGCGCTGTCTCCTCAGTTAATGCATCCGAGTTTGCTGATGTTCCGGTCGACAATCTTTCTAATGCTTTGGCGGGACGACTAGCCGGCGTGACGATTACTCAATCGGCGGGGACGCCCGGTATGGAATCCGACATTCGTATTCGTGTTTCGGGAACGTATAATAACACCAGCCCCCTATTTGTTATTGACGGAATTGTTGCCGACAAATATGCTTTTGATGCGCTGAGTCCAACCGAAGTAGAAAGTGTAACCATCCTGAAAGACGGTGCCTCGGCTGCGATCTATGGTTCAAGAGCGGCGAACGGAGTGGTGTTAGTCACAACCCGAAGGGGTAAAGAGGGACCTGCGAAATTATCTTACACTGGTACGGTGGGTTTCCAGGATCCAACGAAAATTCCAAAAACCTTGAATGCTTATGAGCAGGCTTCACAAGTCAATCTCCAATTGAATTATAATAAAGTTCCGCAAACAGATGCACGCTATTACACCCAGGACGAGTTGGACTACTTCAAAACCCATTCCTATAATTGGGTGGATGAAATGTGGAAGAATCCATTAAACACCCAACACAGCTTAGACATCACTGGGGGAAGCCAGAACATCAGATACTTCCTGGGGGGTTCTTATAACTATGCAACCGGTTCTTTCAATAATCTCAATTACCGGAAGTATACGATCAGGGGAAACATGGATGTTTCCGTTACTAAAAATTTCAAAGTATCACTTGATTTAAATACAGATTCCCGGCAAACCAACGGTCCAAGCTGGCAGATTAACAACTGGAGACAGGAAGACCTATACAAGGCTTTACTGTTTCGTACGGGAATGGTACCTCCTTATATCAATGGACAGCCGGTGGGAAACTGGGTAGAGTGGCATCCCGGTGTCGTAACGACTCCAAGCCTCGCCGGTTATAATAGAACCAACTGGATGGGTCTCAACGCTACGGTGACCCTGAACTATAATGTTCCCTTTATTAAAGGCTTAAGCGCAAAGACATCATTAAACGAATACAACCGGGACATCTATACCAAGCAACTGAATCTCCCTTATGATATGGTACTATTTAATACGCTTGGCGGGCACAATCATATTGTAGGGGATTCCGCGGTAGGTATCAGGCCCCGGGCTGCCGACAAGTTCCTGTTGTCACAGGATGAAAAGATCAACCGCTACCAGTTCAATGCCCAATTAAATTACAAACGCAATTTTGGAAAACACGGAGTAGATGCCGTTTTGGTATATGAACAGGCCGAGGAAGACAATCCATCGTTTTACGGCAGAAAGGACGATCTAATTTCCTCTTCCATTGACCAATACATTTCTGCGCAAACTCCAAAAGACGTCGGAGGTGATGAAACGCAGTCTGCCCGTATTTCTTATGTAGGTATCTTAAGTTATAACTATGCACAGAAGTATTTGCTCGATGGTTCTTTCCGGTATGATGCTTCTTTGATATTCCCACCCGAAAACAGATGGGGTTTTTTCCCGTCCGTTTCTGCCGGGTGGAGAATCTCCCAGGAACCCTTTTTTGAAAAGGTTAAGTTTTTCAATGACCTGAAGCTTCGCGGGTCTGTTGGCCTGGTAGGTAATGACGCCGTGGGCCAGTTTCAATATCTTCAATTATACAACATCACCAACAACGGTGCTGTATTTAACACGCCAACACTTGGAATAGATCCCGGAGTATTGGCAAACCCTCATATCACCTGGGAAAAGGCGTTGACTTATAACGCAGGACTGGACGCCGCCTTTCTAAACAACCGTATGAGTTTCAAGCTGGACATGTTCTATCGTAATACCTACGATATCCTGGGCTCATCGCAGCAGAGTGTACCCAATACTTTTGGTGCCACGCTTGCGTCAAGTAACTATCAGAAAATAGACGCCAAGGGATTTGACATAGAACTCGGCTACAATAGTAATAGCAGGCGTGAGCGCCATTGGAATTATTATGTCAGGGCCAACTTCGGTTTTGCCACAACTAAGATTGTTAAGGTCGACGAAGCACAAAATCTACCCTCATATTGGTCCGCCATCGGGCGTCCTGTTGGTTTGAATACCGGTGGTGGCATTAATAAGAATGGCGTCTACAGCAGCGACATGCTCCTTGGATACATTGCCAGCGGTGTTCTTCGTACCCAGGCGGATATTGACGCATTACCCCAGGGTTACACCATTTTGGGAGTGGCTCCCCAGTTGGGCATGCTGAATTATAAAGATATCCGTGGACCGAATTCTGATAAACCTGATGGAAAAATAACTCCTGATGACAGGGTCTTTTTGGGCAAGTATAGCATCGCTCCTTACAACTATGGATTAACGCTTGGAACATCCTGGAAGTCGTTGAGCCTTGATCTTTTGTTCCAGGGTCTTGCCGGTGCCAAAGCAATGCTTCCCACTGCAGGAAGAGATATCCAGGCGCGGGCCGAAGAGTCGGCATTCGAATATTGGGCAGACAGCTGGTCACCGGATAATCCAAATGGAAAATACCCCGGTTACCGGGTGACGGGCTATCGTACACGTATGGACCCGTCCACTTTATTTCTTGTAGATAATTCCTTTGTAAGGCTGAAGAATATTAATCTCTCCTACGCATTGCCGCAAGGTCTATTAAATAGGACAGGGTTGCGGAACGTACGTGTGTTTTTCAACGGAACCAATCTTTTGATGATCTACAGCGCTAATTCAATTTATGATCCGGAGATGAACAATATCACATCCTACCCGGCAATGAAGAATTATTCTTTTGGACTCAACATCGGATTATAGAATAAAAACCTTGCAAAAATGAAAGCAATGAAATCGTTATACATTTTTATCGGGTGTTTGCTTACTGTGGGTTGCACCAAGATACTCGACAAAAAGCCTTTGGATAAAGTAAGCGATGTCTGGAACGACCCTGACCTGGCGAATGCATATATGAACAGGATCTATGCGGTGAATCTGCCAGGTTGGAACAGCGATTACGCTTCCTATTCGGATGAAACTTCCGGTGGTGGTAGTTATATGTATGGGCAATTAACCGAGAATTCAGTGAACTACTGGCCCTACGACAATATCAGGGATATCAATGAGCTCATCGATAACATCGACCACGGCTCGTTGACGGCTGCCAACAAGAAATCGCTGAAAGGGCAGGCTATGTTCTTTCGCGCGTGGCAGTATTTTGAAATGGTAAAGCGGTATGGTGGCGTCCCCCTCATTCTCCATGCCCAGTCCCTCAACGACAGCCTGTTTGTTAAACGGAATAAAACATCTGAGTGTATAAAGCAGATTCTCGCCGATCTCGACAGTTCCATTGCGTACTTGCCCTCTATAACTCCAACAGATAAGGCCAACGACGGACATGTTCACAAGGGAACAGCTATGGCCGTTAAAGGAAGAGTTCTGCTCTATTACGCAAGTCCCCAATTTGATCCCACACAAACAGCGGCAGGAAGATGGCAGGCGGCTTACCAGGCGAATAAGGATGCGCGAGATTATTTGCAGAGTAAAGGTTTCGGCCTGTTCTCCAATTTTACCACTCTTTGGTTTAATGAAATGAACAAGGAAGACATTTTTGTCAGGCGCTATCTGTACATTCCGAATAATTCATTGAGCTGGCATAACTGGTCGGCTGCCACCCGTCCACTCGACATCTCACAGGGCGCTACGGGTGCCAACAGGCCGACGCTGGAAATGGTAAATGCCTTCCCTATGAAGGATGGAAAATCGATCAATGACCCAGGTTCAGCCTACACTTATGATTCAAGTTATTTCTGGAAGAACCGTGATCCGCGTTTCTGGCAGACGATCGTTTATAACGGCGCCTTTTTCCAGGTAGATATGAACGGCCTTGCACCCGGCAGGATCCAATGGACCTATGTTGGTGGGGAACAGAACAATCCAACGATTACAGGTTATTATATGAGAAAGGCAGTCGATACTACTCAAACGTCCATCCAGGCCTATAACAGTAGCACTGATTGGGTAGAGATTCGTTACGCAGAGGTCCTTTTGAACCTGGCTGAAGCGGCTAATGAAGTCGGCAATACGACTGAAGCTTATCCATTACTGACGGCCATCAGGGCAAGGGCCGGTATCGATCCGGGCAGCAATAACTTGTACGGATTGAAGGTGGGGATGACACAGGCTGAAATGCGAGCCGCCATCCGGCTTGAAAGGCAAATAGAACTCGCTTATGAAGGGAAGCGTTTTTGGGATTTGCGAAGATGGAGGGCGTTTGAAACTACCTTAAACGGAACCAGGCGTCATGGACATACAGTAAGTTTAAAGGTGCCGGCAACGCAATGGAATGCACTTCGCAGTTCAAAGACTCCTCAACAACTTTATGATCTTTTACAAACGAGCTATACCAGCTATTTTTCTCACACGGTTAAACTGTTGGATACTCAGTTTGACATCAATTGGAAACCTGAATATTACTTTTTTGCCCTTCCTTCCAGCACCCTGGAATTAAACAGCAATCTGGAACAAACAAAAGGATGGACCAACGGTACGTTTGATCCGCTTCAGTGATCAGGCAGGTAATGTGCACAAGCAAGGACAGGATGTAGCCCCCCGCCTTCAGCAGGGGGTTTTTTCTCGAATGCCAAGAAACCTGAATGGAAGGATAAATTCATTGTTACACAGAAACATTTTTAATGGAATTTTGAACCTTTCGGTACTACTGTTTTGATTTTACAATGGGACCTCTAATCGAAAGAAAGACAGGTGACACTATGAAAAATTTGATGCGCACAGCTTTAGTCTTGTTATTCATTGTTTTCTTTTTTGTTTGTAACGCTCAAAACGTTTCCTGGCAAGAAATTTTTCCCGGCGTCTGGAAAGGCATTGTCGGCAAGCCTGAAAATTATGACTTGCTGAAAGCTTCGGGTGCAAAGCCAAATACGGAAGGTCTGCGGCAGATCGGTAAGTGCGCATTTCCGTTGTCGCAAAAAGATATCAAAGCAGAAGTACGGGAAGGGAAAACGTTCCTGCGCTTACCGTTGCAGAGAGAAGAGCAGTTGTACGGTTTTGGATTGAATTTCCAAACCGTTCATCAGAGAGGAAGAATTTTTGAACTGCACGTTGATCATTATGGTGGAAAGGACAATGGTCGGACACATGCACCGACACCTTTTTACGTTTCTTCAAAAGGCTACGGCGTATTCATTAATTCGGCGAGGTACCTGACCGTATATGCAGGAACGGGAGTTCGGAAGGGTAGTAAGAATCCTCCCGTCGAAAAAGATAGAAACACAGACAAAACCTGGAGTTCGCGTCCCTATTCGGATGCTGTTGAAATCCTTGTGCCGGCCCCGGGCGTTGAGGTTTATGTGTTCGCGGGACCAACTACTCTGAACGCGGTGCAGCGGTTTAATTTATTTAATGGGGGAGGCGTTTTGCCGCCAAGGTGGGGACTGGGCTTCACGCAACGAGTAAAATCACTATACACTGCTGATGACGTGGAAAAGGAGGCTGATGCGTTTAAAGAAAAAGGATATCCTCTTGACTTTATTGGTCTTGAACCGGGCTGGCAAAGCAAGGCTTACCCCGGGACCTTTGAGTGGGATAAGAACCGGTATCCTGATCCGCCGGCCTTTGTAAAACATATGCTCGATAGAGGGATCCGTCTTAATCTATGGATCAATCCGTACGTTTCGAAAGAGGCCAGCTTCTATAAACAAATTGAACCGTACACAGGGTCACACACTGTATGGACAGGAGTTGTTCCCGATTTCAATACTGAACAGGCAAGAAAAATTTTCTTCGGTCAATTACTGAGGGACCAGGTTTCTATTGGGGTAAGCGGATATAAAATTGACGAAGTAGACGGCTACGATTATTACCTCTGGCCTGATGTTGCCAAATTCCCTTCCGGCATCAGCGCAGAACAAATGCGACAGACTTATGGACTACTTTGCCAGCGATACAGCTCACAAATGTTTCACGATCGGAATCAACGTACATATGGACTGGTTCGCGCTTCGAATGCCGGTGGTGTTTCCATGCCTTACGTGATTTACAACGATTACTACAATCACGAAGATTTCATCACGGCATTGATCAACAGCGGGTTTGCGGGTGTACTGTGGACGCCTGAGGTCAGGGCGTCGAAGACTGCCGAAGAATGGTTACGTCGTTTCCAGTCCAACGTCTTTTCACCCATGGCCATGATCAACGCCTGGTCCAGTGGCACCAAACCGTGGAGCTATCCGGAAGTAGCATCAGCGGTTAAAGACTATGCATTACTGCGCATGCAGATGATGCCGTACTGGTACACTGCTTTCGCCAGGTATCATTTTGAAGGGATTCCACCCTTCCGCGCCATGGCCCTCGAGGAAGGCTTCAAACCAGAATCGAAGAAGGAGGCAGTGAATGCCAATCTTGAAGAAAATCCTTATGCAGAAGCAGTGGCAAAGGAGATTAAAGACCAGTACATAGCCGGAGATTATCTTCTGGTAGCGCCTATGTTCACCGGCCAAACTTCGCGTAAAGTGATCTTGCCAAAAGGTAAATGGTTCGATTTCTATACAGGCGCCTATGCCGGGGACGGAGAAATCATTACGGTCACCCCCGGGCTCGATAAGATACCCGTCTACGTCAAAGACGGTGGTATCATTCCAATGATGAAACCCGTGTTACACGCACCAAAAGCAGGCGAAAAGGTGGACCTGGAAATTCGTTACTACGGCGACAAACCATCACGATTTAAAATTTATGACGATGATGGGGAGACATATAATTACGAGAAAGGCGAGTATAGCTGGAGAGAAATAAGGGTGGAAAAAGATGTGACCGGAAAATATAAAGGAACGATTTCGGACCCTGTAAAGGGGAAGCCGAATACTATAGGAACGATTACATGGAATTTCATGTCCAAAGCAAAATGAGAATACTATTTGTCCTGATGCCAGTTTTATTGGTTGCCTGTTCCAATCAGCACAAGGCAACCAGTGAACCGGTTGATGCCTCATTCAAAAAGGAGATTACGGAAACCCTTCGCCGGCAAACGATGCAGGAAGCTGAATGGGCCATGCAGCAGGAACCCTTCACTGTTACTGCAGTAACATCTTCACGGAGTGCCGGCGGGAAACACGATTTCTTTTCCGAAGGGGACTACTGGTGGCCAAATCCCGCCAGCGCGGATAGCCCCTATATCCAAAAAGATGGGATGACCAACCCGGACAATTTTGTTGCCCATCGTCACGCCATGATACGTCTCAGTAGAATTGTCGGTGCTCTCGCTTCTGCTTACTTGCTGACCCACGATGAAAAATATGTTCAACAGGCAATGAAGCATTGTAAAGCATGGTTCACCGACACCGCAACCCTGATGAATCCCAACCTTCAATTTGCACAGGCGATCAAAGGTAGGTTTACCGGGAGGGGGATAGGCATTATTGATACCATTCAACTGATGGAAGTAGTCCAGGGACTGCTTTCAATGCAGAATGCGAAGTCAATCAATGCAAATGACCTTGCGGCGATACGGAACTGGTTTGATCAATACCTGCAATGGTTAACGACTCATAAGTACGGCAAGGATGAAATGAATGCAGAAAATAATCATGGCACCTGCTGGGCCATGCAGGTGGCCTGCTTCGCCAGGTTTACAGGCAACCAAAAATTAATGCAGTTCTGCAGTGATCGTTATAAAAATGTCCTGCTGCCAAATCAAATGGCCGAAAACGGCAGCTTTCCAAAGGAGTTGAGAAGAACTAAGCCGTTTGGTTATTCGATTTTTAACCTGGATGCAATGGCAACCCTTTGCCAGGTTCTTTCTACAAAAGAAAACGACTTGTGGCACTATCAGACCAAGGATGGCAAGTCGATTGAAAAGGGAATTGAGTTTTTATACCCTTATTTGGCTGATAAAAACAGATGGCCTTACAAGCATGACGTAATGTATTGGGAAAACTGGCCCGTGGCACAGCCCTCGTTGGTATTTGGTGCGGTGGCTTTTGATAATAAAGCTTGGTTGGATACGTGGAGGAGACTGGATCATGATCCCACGGTCGAAGAAGTGATCAGGAATTTACCGGT
>Ga0157372_10006165_pt1 | contig 12747 bp, 10 predicted proteins | sample C55metaG_FD_115307 | JGI IMG/M metagenome (GOLD analysis project Ga0157372, IMG submission 115307) | Corn rhizosphere microbial communities from Kellogg Biological Station, Michigan, USA - C5-5 metaG | ecosystem: Host-associated > Plants > Roots > Rhizosphere > Soil | place: USA: Michigan... | reverse complement strand
AAAGAAGCCGAGGAATGGAAAACACGCGGAATCACGGGACGTGTTTCTTCGATCGACCCGGTCGCAAAAAAGATCGGCATCGAGGTTCGCGGTTTTACCGGCACCACAACTGTTGAAGTTACTGCGAAGGACAACGCGAAATTCATGCGTTATTCGCCGAACTCGGTAAAATACGATGAAGCCAAACCGGGAACGATCGCCGACATCAGCCCAGGCGATATGCTGAGGGCACTGGGTGATAAAGGAGCTGACGGTACAACATTTGCGGCTGAGGAGATCGTTACCGGAGCATTCCAGACAGTTGCCGGAACCGTTAAATCGGTCGATACCGCTAAGAATGAAGTTCTCATAACAGATCTTAGAAACAAAAAAGATATTACGATCGCCGTTGGCTCGACGTCGCTGTTGAAAAAATTTCCTGAGGAAATGGCCCAACGAATGGCACAATTCCAAGGCGGCGGACAGGGAACAGCGCGGCCTGCAGGACAGGGAAATGCTCCTGTGGGCGCGCGGCCGCAGGGCGCAGGCCAGGGACGCGGCTTTGGACAACGCGGCGGCGGCGGAATTGATGAGATGCTCGAGCGATTTCCGACCATCACGGTCAGTGATCTTAAACCGGGTGATATGATCGCGGTTTCCAGCACAAAAAACGATACGGACCACATCACTGCGATCAAGTTGCTGGCTGGCGTCGAACCGTTTCTGCGTGCCGCGCAGGCACAAGGCGGCCGGCAGGGACGCGGCGGTAACCAGGGGCTTGGCGATTTTAATATTCCGGGATTGGACGGTTTCGGCACTCCGTAATGTGCCTTTGCAATTTTGATAAAGGAACGCAGCACCCGCGCCTGCGTTTGTGATTTGCAGCGGGAAATGTAAACAGGCAATTTATCATGAAATTTATCAGTACTTTTATTTTTACGGCACTATTTTCCTTATCGCTGGCGATTCCGGCGTTCGCACAGCAGCCGGGAAGTCTCGGCGGCACTGTCGTTGATTCGCTGGGAGCAGTCGTAGTAGGAGCAACCGTCACGGCGGTCGCGGATGACGGAACGTCAAAAACAACCACCACAAATAACAGGGGCGAATTTGCGATCACAGGATTAAAACCGGGTAAGTATATCGTCAACGTTATCGCCGCTAACTTTGCCCCGTTTCAGCAGCCGGATGTCGAGATCACGGCAGGAAAACGGAATGAATTGACCGCATCGCTTACGGTCGCGGCCGTTGAGCAAAAGGTCGATGTTTCGGCTGACGAGGGCGTGTCGACCGATCCGACGAATAACGCCGGAGCGACTGTTTTAAAGGACAAAGACCTCGACGCGCTGCCGGATGACCCAGATGAATTGGAGGCGGCGCTGCAGGCTCTTGCAGGTCCTGCGGCAGGCCCGAACGGCGGACAGATCTACATTGACGGATTCACTGGCGGGCGACTTCCGCCAAAAGAAGCGATTCGCGAAATACGCATTAACAGTAATCCGTTTTCGGCAGAATACGACCGGCTTGGCTTCGGGCGCATCGAGATCTTGACCAAACCAGGTTCGGACAAATGGCGCGGAAGTGCCTTTGGCAATTTCAACGACGAAAGCCTTAACTCGCGCAATCCGTTTGCGTTGAATCGTGCACCAAGCCAGACGCGTTTCTTTGGTGGAAATATTTCAGGCCCGGTCCAGAAGGGTAAATCGTCTTTCTTTTTAGATATCAGCAATCGCGATCAGGACAGCAACACTGTATTGAACGCAGTGATACTCGATCCAAATCTTAATCCGCTCATATTTAATCAAGAGTTTGTTGTGCCGAGCCGCCGATTTTCGATAAGCCCTCGGTTCGATTACCAGATAAACGATAAGAATACGCTGGTTGCCAGGTACAGTTTTACCCGTCAAACCAATTCGAACCAGGGTATCGGTGGAATATCGCTACCCTCAAGGATGTATAACACAACAAACACGGAGAACGAGGTGCGGCTGACCGAGACGATGATAATAAACCCGAAAACGGTCAACGAAACTCGTTTCCAGTTCGAGGGACAGAATCGCACTCAGACAGGTGACAACTCGATACCGACGATCAACGTTGCTGATGCGTTCACCGGCGGTGGAGCGCAGATCGGCCTAAGTTTTAACAAGTCGAACAGTTGGGAACTATCAAACAACACAACCACTTCGTTCGGCAAGAATTCGCAGCATGCAGTAAAGTTTGGCGTCAGAATTCGCGGCGACAATATTCAGGATCAGTCCGAGAATGGTTTTGGCGGCACCTTCACGTTCACCAATTTGAACCAATACATCGGGACACTAGAGGGTACAAACATTCCGACACAATTTAATTTGACCGCTGGTAACCCGTTGCAGAAAATTTCGCAGACCGATGTCGGCGCTTTTGCAATGGACGACTGGCGTGTCAATCCCGGACTAACATTGAGTTTCGGCCTGCGATATGAAAACCAAACGAACATCAAGGACAATCTGAATTTTGCTCCGCGATTTTCGTTTGCCTGGTCACCAGGGGCGGGCGGAGCCAAGGCTCCAAAGACCGTTTTTCGCGGTGGTATCGGTGTGTTTTACGACAGGTTTGGCGAAAATCTCGTCCTGAATGCGGAAAGGTTTAACGGTGTAAACCAGCTGAATTTCGTAGTTAATTCGAGAGACGTAGATCCTGTTCGCCGGGCAGCCGCAATAGCTTTGCTGTCGCAACCGGTCTTTACACTCGATGGTGTTACAAATGTTCCGACGGTTGCGGAGATACAAGCCGTGCTTCCTGCATCCAGCACGATCAGAACGATCGCACCCGATCTGAAGGCGCCCATGACGACACAGATCGCTCTTGGTGTTGAGCATCAGCTGCCGCGGCGAACAACCGTTTCGGCTTATTATATCGGATCACGTACCAACTTTATGCTGCGGGCTCGAAATATCAACGCTCCAATATGTCCGGCTCAGGTAGATTGCAGCGGAGCGCCGTTGCCCGATCCAACAAGCGGCCCGATATTCCAGTACGAATCGAGCGGAGTTGTGAACCAGAACAGGTTTATCGCAAACATACGTTCGAGCCTTACAAACGGCGTTACGCTGTTCGGCAATTATTCGCTCGGGTTTTCAAAGGGTGACACGGACGGGGCCGGAAGTTTTCCCGCGTACTCATACGATCTGAGCGATGAATACGGCCGTTCTTCAGGTGACATTCGCCACAGCTTTGTTTTTGGCGGAAATTTCGCTATGCCTTGGGGCGTTTCGCTTAGCCCGTTCATCCAGGCGAATTCGGGCAGGCCTTTTAATATAACGCGGGGGATCGACACGAACGGCGACTCGCTCTTTACGGAGCGGCCGACGTTTGCCGAACTCGGCGCCCGCTGTTCCGACTTGGGCATTACCGCGTCGTACTGTGATGTCGCGGGGCACGATCCGAACGCAATAATTCCGCGAAATTATGGACAGGCGCCGAGCTACTTCAGCGTAAACATGCGACTGTCGAAGAATTTCGGATTTGGCAAATCGATCGATAACGGCGCGACTGCGGGCCAGCAGGGCGGAGGTCGACGCGGAGGCGGAGGAGGCATTCCGGGAATTGGCGGCCGCGGAGGTCGCGGCGGCGGTGGAGGCGGCTTCGGCGGACGTGGCGGTTTCTTTGGAGGAAGCGACAATCGAAAGCCTTATAACCTGAACGTCGGCATCAACGTCTCGAATCTGTTTAACAATGTCAATTTCGGGAGTCCGATAGGTAACCTCGCTTCGGGCCGTTTTGGGCAATCGATCTCTACGTATGCGGGATTCGGCGGGTTCGGCGGATTTGGTAGCGGAGCCGGAACGGCAAACCGCAGGGTCGAACTGCAATTGCGGTTCAACTGGTAAACCCGGCATTTTTACCAAGAAGAGAAGGGCGAAGAACTTTTGCCCTTCTTTTTGCGTTTAATAACGCAGTACAGGCTAACGTCGGGGTATAAATGAAAATGAAGACAATATTTTTCGTACTGCTAATGTTCTGCTTTTCGCTTGGCGTTCTCGGCCAGACCATCGCTAAAGTAAAACCGGAGGACGCCGCTGTTTCTTCATCGGCAAATGCAGCTGTCGAATTATCAAAAGCCGCTCTCGCGGCGCACGGCGGCGATAAATTGAAGGCGATAAAATCGTTGATAGTTCGCGGCACCGCCGATGTTACGATGTCTTCGTTTAATCAGGCATTTCCGGCAGGTTTTGCTATCGTGATCTCCGGCGAGCGCTATCGTCTCGATATTCAGAGCCAGTTTCAGTCATTGAAACAGGTTTACGACGGTAAGGAAACATTTTCATCGATTCCCGGTTTTTCGCTGCCGCCTGTTACGAGTCTCGGATTTCCCGTTCTTCTGCATATTGGCGATACCGGATACGTGGTCTCGGCTCTCCCGGAAACCGGAAAGAAGAAAGGCTTTCGAGTGACAACGCGTGAGGGCTTTTATACGGACTTTTTCGTTGACGAAAAGACAGGCCAGGTCAAGGGCTACGAGTCGAGCTATGATCTTAACGGGAGGACGATAACAACGTCGGTCGTTATTGATAAATACCGCATCGTGGACGGGGTTACCGTACCTGAGAAGTATTCGCAGCGGTTTGACCTCGGGCAGATGACGGCGTACGCGGATTTTAAAGCGAAGGAGATCCTGATAAATTCGCCTGTTGCGGATGACGTTTTTACTATCGGGAAGTGAAAGGTTGAAAGTCGGCAGAAATCTACGATGCTTTTTACACCATTTCACTTTTTCCGTTATGAACTTTTCCTGCGGCGAACCGGCTTGAACTCCACCAGTCGATGGTATTTCGCAAACCTTCTTCGAGGTCTACCAGCTTTTTATAACCAATCAACTCTACTGCCTTTTTGTTATCAGCCTGCGAATGCTTAACGTCGCCTTTTCGCTCCGGTTGAAAATCGGCCGAAACATCATTCCTTCCTGTAATGTTCTTTAGAACTTCGAGCAGTTGATTAAGGCTGATGCGTTCGCCGTTCGCGGCGTTCATTACTTCGCCGATGCCATTCGACGTCATGGCCGCTTTTATGTTGGCATCGACGACATTGGCGATATATGTAAAATCGCGCGACTGTTCGCCGTCGCCGTAGATCACGGGTTTTGTGTCCTTCATCAACGCGTCGATAAAGCGCGAGATCACGCCGGAATACATCGACGACGGATTTTGACGTGGTCCGAAGACATTGAAATACCTAAGCGAAATGGTTTCGAGACCGTAAACCCGGCTGAAAACGCTGCAATAATATTCACCCATCAATTTGGCTGCCGCATACGGCGAAAGCGGTTCGGGCCGCATTGTTTCAACCTTTGGGAGTGTCGGCTGATCGCCGTAGGCCGAACTCGACGCCGCATAGACAAGCCGCCGGACGCCGGCATCTTTTGCCTTGACCAGCAAATTAAACGTCCCGTTCACGCACGCCTGATGGGTTTCAGAGGGATTTTCTACCGAGCGGGGAACACTAGGCAGAGCCGCTTGGTGAAAGACAATTTCGACACCATCAACGGCCTTTCCAACTGCAAGGTTGTCGTTGAGATCGCCCTCGATGAAATCGAAATCACCCTTGATCTCTTCCAGATTTTCGCGGAAACCGGTTATAAGGCTGTCCAGAATAACGACCTTAGCTCCCTGGCTTATAAGTTCTTCGGCAAGATTTGAACCGATGAACCCCGCACCGCCGGTGACCAGGACTTTTGAAGTTAGAGACATAAATTTAAAAAAGCGAGAAAGTGAGAACGTCCCGATGAGGTAGCACCCAGAATCGGGCCAGCTTTCCCGCCATTTTGTTTTCTTATCTGCCGACGCCGACGTAATCAAATCCAAGCTCCCGCATATCCTGCGGTTCGTAGATGTTTCGAAGGTCGGCGATCTTTGGAGCTTTAAGAAGCTGCTTGACCTTGTCCATGTCAAGTGCCCTGAACTGGTTCCATTCGGTAACGATTACCAGGGCGTCGGCATCGCGTATAGCGTCATATTCATCGGTTGCGTACTCTATCTCAGGCAGGCAATGCCTTGCCTCATCCATTGCAACCGGATCGTATGCGCGAATTTTGACTCCGCGATCCAAAAGCGATCTGATAATATCGATCGCCGGCGATTCGCGCATGTCATCAGTTTCGGGCTTGAATGCGAGGCCCAGGATCCCGATCTGCTTTCCGTCCAAACTTCCGACAAGTTTTTCGATCTTGGGGATCATTGCCTCACGCTGTCGTTCGTTGGCGTCAATTACGGCATCGACGATCCGTGTTTCGACTCCAAATTGGTCGGCGACGGTCGTCAGTGCACGCGTATCTTTCGGGAAGCAGGAACCGCCGTAACCAGGGCCCGGATGCAAAAACTTGCGGCCTATACGGTTATCCATTCCCATTCCGCGTGCTACGTCGTGAACATCACACCCGATAGCATCGCAAAGATTCGCAACTTCGTTGATGAAGGTAATTTTCGTTGCAAGAAACGCATTCGCGGCGTATTTGATGAGCTCGGCCGCCTCAAGCGAAGTGATGACGATAGGCGTTTCGATCAGATAAAGCGGGCGGTAAAGCTCCTTCATCACCTCGATCGCCTCAGGCTCGTTACTGCCGATCACAACGCGGTCGGGACGCATAAAATCGTCGATAGCCGCTCCCTCTCTCAGGAATTCCGGGTTTGAAGCAACGCCGAAATCGGTCTGTACCTTTAGGTTCTTCGTTACAAACTCGCGAAGCCATTTTCCGGTTCCGATGGGTACGGTCGATTTTGTGACAAGAACTTTATAACCGTTCATTGCCTCTGCGACGTCCTTTGCCGCCTGTTGATAATAGCTCATGTCGGGCGAGCCGTCTTCTTTTGGCGGCGTTCCGACTGCGAGGAAGACCGCCTGTGCGCCTTCAACCGCAGATCTTATCTCGGTAGTAAAGTGAAGCCGGCCGGCATTGACGTTTTTTTCAACGAGAGTGTCGAGACCCGGTTCATAGATCGGAATAATTCCGCTTTTGAGTTTTTCTATTTTCGTCTCGTCAACGTCAACACAGGTAACGTCAACGCCAAATTCCGCAAAGCATGCACCGGAGACCAATCCAACATATCCGGTGCCGATTACCGCAATGTGCATAAGTAAAAAGTATTAAGCCTAAATGTTATGTTTGTTAAATAATTCACAAAGTTGAACAAAATTATGCGGGCCATATTCTATAAACATGACCCGCAATTTCCAAAAGGAAACTAGCTTTTCTGTCAAACTCGGTTTATCCAGCCGGAGTCGGGGTCGTAGTCGGCCTGATCGGGCTTACCACGATAACGTCGCCGCCAACATCGGGCGTATTGTCACGCGTTCCGATGAGTACCGCAACTGCTCCAACGCCTGCTGCCAATGCAACGAGCCACCACGGGAAAGCGGTCCTGACAAGCGGAGCCGAGTTCGGACGCAGGCACGGTTTGCAGCCAGTCTGAGAAAGATTACCGGCAACGGCCGTTGTCCCTGCCGCAACCTGTTTGTCGTTCGTACCTTCTCTCATCGTGACGAGTCCGGCGGCCGTGTCAACGTGAGTGTGCGAGCATTCGACTTCGACAGTAAAACTGTCAGCCTGTCCCGCGTCAGCAAGAACGGTAGTATCCTTTGTAGTAAACGTAGTAGCGACACCGGCGGCGTTCGATACCCGGGCTTTACCCTGCGAAACAATACCTACAATACTGTTTGCAGTAAAGCGGAGCGTTAAGCTCGAATCGGGCGAAAGTTCGACACGACCTGTTTTACCTAAACTGATAATTGCGGTTGAATTAGCGCCTGTAGTAATTGTGCTACCTGAAACGATCGTTGAATTTGAAACAACCGGTTGGCCGTTAACGCTGACCTGGCCGGTAACGGTGATCTCGCCGGCCGTATCGAGAGGCGCTGCGAGCGCGACCATCGAATAAACGCACCAAACTGCGGCGAGGGTAGTAGTGGTGATAAACCTGCGTAAATGTTTGTTGCCGAGCATGTGTTCTAATTTCCTCCTTAATCAATCCTATATCGATAAGCAGTCCTGCGAAATTCATTTGATCGCAGGCAAAAAACTTTTGGGATGAAGGCAAAAACCGTATAAGTTAAGGTTTTGGCCTCGCAATTTACAGGACGCAATTGTTGGCTAAACGGCTGCGTCGCATCTCGATCAATAATGTCAAAAAATCAAACCTTTCAATGTTTTACACGAAATTATGAACTATGTCAATAAAAACGAAAAAATGTGTGCAAAGCAGAGTTACAAGTTTTCTCAGATACAGAAAAAGCTTCTAAGATTAACTTTGATAGATATTTATAACACATTTGGCTAGCGTTTCAAAGATTTATTTGAACAAAATTCGTAAAGGCGACAGGAAGACGGAGATTTGCCGGGCAAAACGCTTCTGAGGCAAAGGCTGTTAGCGCGCTAAATATCTCGCGGAATTGCCGAAATCGCGCATTTTTGATTTAATTTGTGCAGTCTTTCCATTTTTCAGGAGAATTTTTAATGAAATTTAAGGTTATTTTTCTAATTTGCGCCGCAATTTTTGCAATTTCGTGCTCGCAGAACCAGTCGGGCCCGAAAAAAACGAAGATCGGTTTTGCGATGGACACGCTGAAAGAAGAGCGTTGGGTTCGCGACCACGATGCGTTTGAAGCCGCATGCAAGAAGCTGAATGTTGATTGTGTCATCACCGTCGCCGACAACAAGGCCGATAAACAGGCGAACGACGTGGACAATCTTTTGACCCAGGGCGTCGATGTTTTGGTGATCGCCCCGCACGATGCAACCCAGGCCGCCTCGATGGTTGAAAAGGCGAAGGCGCAGGGCGTACCCGTGATCAGCTATGACAGGTTGATAAATTCGGATAAGATCGACCTTTATATATCGCATCAAGTGCCGGTGATAGGCCAGAAAATTGCCGAATACGCCTTGCAGCATGTTCCCAAGGGAAATTACGTAATGGTTTATGGTGCTTCGACTGACAACAATGCCGTTATAATGAAAAAGGCAGAACTTGCAGTGCTGCAGCCGGCTATAGACAAAAAGGACATCAATATCGTCGGCGACGACTTTATGCCGGACTGGAAACCGGAACTCGCCTTGAATTTCGCCGAAAACGCCTTAACGAGAAACGGCGATAACATTCAGGCGTTCGTTGTCTCGAACGACGGAATGGCGGGTGGCGTGGTTTCGGCTCTTGAGAAAAAAGGATTGGCGGGAAAAATACTTGTAACCGGTCAGGACGCACAGATCGATGCTCTTCAGCGGATCGCGGAAGGCAAACAGACTATGACCGTCTATAAGCCGATAATTCCGCTTGCGACAGGAGCCGTCGAGGCGGCGATCAAGCTTGCCAAGAAAGAACCGCTTACGACCACACCGTTTAGGAACGACACTATGGGAAAGGACGTTCCGGCAATTCTCCTGGAAGTCCAGGTCGTTGACAAATCGAATTTGATGGACACCGTCATTAAAGACGGATACGCCAAATACGAAGACGTTTATAAAAACGTGCCGGAGAACGAACGTCCCAAAAAGCAATAGGAAAGTTCTCTATGAATACGACCGTTCTAGCGGCCGATCTGGGTGGAACCAATCTTCGAATGGCGGTTGTTTCGAGTGATGGCGGCATTCTGCATCGTATAAAGAAAAAAACGCCTGAATCTCGCAGCCGGGACGACATTGTTTTGGCGATCGCGGATAGCGCCAGAGAATGCCTCGAAGCGGTTCAGGGAACCCGGATCTCGGCAATGGGGATCGCAGTTCCCGCCACAATGGATTTTAACGGAGGGATCTTAAAAAATTCGCCTCAGTTGCCGTCGCTCAACGGTCTGAATCTTGCCGAAGAGCTGAGGGCCGATTTTGATTTTCCGGTGGTTACGGATAATGACGCGACGTCGGCGGCGGTCGGCGAGCACTGGCTTGGCTCGACCAACGGATTTGAAAATTCGATCTGCATAACGCTCGGCACCGGAGTTGGTGGCGGATTGATCATCCGTAACGAGCCTTACAGAGGGAACAGCGGAACTGCAGGAGAGATCGGCCATCTTTGTGTCGAACCTGAAGGTTTTCCGTGCGGCTGCGGAAGTTGCGGCTGTGTTGAACAGTATGCGTCCGCGATCGGAATTGGCAAGCAGTTTTTACAATTGAAGCATCTTTATCCCGATTCGGCCCTGAGAGGTCTTGACCAGCCAACGCCTCTGGACGTTTATGAGGCGGCAGAAAATTCCGACGAGCTCGCCATTGAGATCTACCGGCGGGTCGGGCGGTATCTCGGCATCGCTCTCGCAGGGCTTATCAACGTGTTGAACCCCGATGTTATAGTTATCGGCGGCGGAGTTTCGGCGGCATGGGACCTCTTTATTGGACATACCCGCGCCGAAATACAAAAAAGGGCATTTCGCGAGCCTGCGGAACATGCTAAACTTGTTCGCGCAAAGCTTGGCGACGACGCCGGAATCCTGGGTGTTGCCAGTCTCGCGCTTCTTGCCCGAAAGTAAGGGATCCTGGTCATATATAGTTTGGACGCGTAAATATGGACGTTTACCATAAGGTTCTTTTAAAGATCTACGAGGCCTCAGGCGGACGCGATTCCGTTGATGTTGATTTTGTCGCGCTGCTGAAACGGGAAGGTTTTTTTCCAAGCCTCGACAGCATAAAGGAACAGCTAAAAGGCGAGAGCTGGATGACCGACTCGCCAAAGCCTAACCATGTCCGGATCACGCACTGGGGAGTGATGGAGGCAAGAAAGGCTGCCGGCGGCTCCGCCACAGACTCGAACAAGCTCACCCAGGACTCCAATCGCCTTTTGGCCGAATCGCACGAATTAAGCACAATGCTTGAAAAATTTGCTGCTACACCGTCGGCCGACAGTCTTAATAAAATACAGAAAAAGCTTTCCGAAATGAGCACAATTGCCAACGATATCAGCAATAACCTGTAAAGGCTTGCGTTGAAGCACCGGTTTCGGCTATAATACTCGTTTGGCGTGATGCGTAGGTAACGTATCTAGTGGGTTTTGCACCCACTTTTTATTTTTGGACGCAAGGTATGGAAAACGCTTCTATCGGGCAGCGTGTAACTGAAATAGGCAAACGTGTTGCCACTGAGCGAAAACTGGAGTTCGTCCATTCCGAGATCGCTGGGTCGAAGCGGAACCCGACGGTACGCATCTTTATCGACAAACCCGGCGGCGTGACCATTGAGGACTGCACAGATGTCTCGCGAGATGTAGAGGCTCTCCTCGATGCTGACGATTTTATCCCATCGTCTTATGTGCTTGAAGTTTCTTCGCCGGGAATTGAACGCGAACTGTATTCGATAGACGATTTTCGCCGGTTTATTGGGCATCAGGCAAAAGTGAAAGCCGACGCGGTCAACGGGCAGCGCAATTTTAGCGGCAGGATCGTTTCAGTGGATGACGGGGTCGTGGTCTTTGAGGACAAAACGGCCGGAACGGTGCAAATCCCATACGGCGGCGTCAAGAAGGCAAATTTATTGATTGATCTGGAAACAGAACTAAAGAAACGCTAATAGCAAACGAGTGATTGATTTATGACATCTTCGATCGGACAGAGTATTGAAGCATTGTGCACCGAACAGGGACTTGATCGCGACATGGTGATCGAGGCCATGAAGGACGCCGTTAAAGCGGCGGCCCGAAAGCAGTTCAAGGCGCAGGACAAGACAGGTGAGGGCATTCAGGTTGAGTGGAACACCGACGAACAGGACGTAGAAATTTCGATCCAGAAAACGGTCGTCGAGAATGTCGAAAACCCCTCCGTCGAACTTTCGCTTACCGAGGCGCAGGAACTTGCCGGTGACGAGATAGAGCTTGGTGACGCTCTGCTTATTCCCCTTCCGCGCGAAGAGATGGGGCGAATTGCCGCACAAACCGCGAAACAGATCCTTGTTCAAAAGGTTCGCGAGGCGATTCGTGAAAAGGTATATGACGAATACATCGATCGCAAGGGCGAACTTGTGAACGGAACGGTGAAGCGTTTCGAACGCGGGGACATGATCATCGATCTTGGGAACAATCTTGAAGCGATCGTGCCGAAAAAAGAGCAGTCACGGGGCGAGCTCTGGAACCAGGGCGAGCGTATTCGTGTTGTAATAGTGGATGTAACAAAGGACCAGAAAGGGCAGCAGATCAAGGCTTCGCGTGCCGCTGCCGATCTCTTAAAGCGTTTGTTCGAAATGGAGGTTCCCGAGATCTACGACGACACGGTGGTTATCAAATCGGCCGTCCGCGAGCCGGGTGACCGTGCAAAGATCGCCGTTGCCTCGAATGAAAAGGACGTTGATCCGGTTGGTGCCTGCGTCGGTATGAAAGGGTCGCGGGTTCAATCGATAATCAAGGAGCTGCGCGGCGAGAAGATCGACATTATTGAGTGGTCCGATGAGCCGTCGGTGTTCGCTGCTAACGCTCTTTCACCGGCGAAAGTATCGCAGGTTCGGATCACTGACATTAACGGACGCGAAATGGAAGTTATCGTCAGCGAGGACCAACTCAGCCTTGCGATCGGAAAGAAAGGACAGAACGTCCGTCTCGCAACCAGGCTTGTCGGATGGGACATCAACATTGTGAGTGAAGATGTTCTCAAGAAGGAGATCGCTCAGCAGATGGGTCGCATGATGGCGTCCGGCGAGGCTGTTCCGATCACCGCTCTTGAAGGAGTTTCCGCGTCACAGGCAGAAAGCCTTTCCGAGAAGGGTGTCACGGATGTTGAGGCCCTGGCGGCGATGACGCTTGATGATCTCGTTGATACTCTGGATGTCAGTTT
>Ga0157372_10006162_pt1 | contig 12749 bp, 8 predicted proteins | sample C55metaG_FD_115307 | JGI IMG/M metagenome (GOLD analysis project Ga0157372, IMG submission 115307) | Corn rhizosphere microbial communities from Kellogg Biological Station, Michigan, USA - C5-5 metaG | ecosystem: Host-associated > Plants > Roots > Rhizosphere > Soil | place: USA: Michigan... | reverse complement strand
CCGGCTGCTGAAAGGCTACCCATTTACTATCAATGGTTTTGTTTCCTGAAATCTTATCAAAAAGATTACTAAGATTATTTACTTTATAAGATGGAGGATTTGTTATTACAGCCGTAGCATCTGAAGCCGGATTTTTTACAAGTTTATTTTTTTGATATTGCACCTGTTCATCAGCAAATTCACTTAGTGTAGAAATTCCATCTTCCACTTTATCAACTTTTGCTTTTGCAGCAACATCTTTAAATTCTGCAGCCATATTTTCGTACGGTGCTGCAGCAGTATCCATTTTACTTATGCCATCTAAAATTGTATATCGTATAGACTGCGCAGCATTCTGCACACGGTCTAAATAAACAGGATTATTTGCAACAGCTTTTTTTGCATCATCAAAATATTTGCGGTATAACTGCACTTGTGAGGGGGAGAGATAATCACTCACATGGTCTAAGGGTGCATCGCTTGTAGTAAGGTTTATTTTATGCGATTGTACATAGCTTGTTAATGCATCAATATATTTTGATATGTATGGTGCAGCATCACCGTAATAAAAATTTATAAACTCATTCTGTACACCTTTAATGTCGATATCGGGATTCCATAAAAGCTGTGCTAACAAATAGGTTTTTAATTCAATCATATCACTGCCATTATATGCCCAGCCCTGCTGAAATGTGGAGTAAACTTTATTTGATACGAGGAATTGAATATTGGGCTGCACTGTATGATAGATTGGAAACGGTAAATACAAATGGCGAAAATCAACAAGATAATCCCAGAAAAAAATATTGTTAGTAAGCTTATTCCATTCGCTTAAATCAGAATACACAGAACCTTTTGATTTATCATCTGCAAACGGTACAGCATGATTTGCACCTGTTGCACAAAACATAATATTTACATTTTTTGCAGGCGTAATATTTGTTGGTGCAGAACGGCTGTAATTATATGCAAGCGTTGAAATAGTTTTATCGGGAAAAGCAGCAGCAATTTTATTTACGAAGTCAATAATAACACCGCTTTGACTTCCGGTTTCTGCAGCTTTTCTTTTGCAGTCATCACATTGGCAATATCCGTTATTATCCATCTGGCTAACAGAAAATATTTGCGACTGCGGATTTTTTTTAATGATGGAATCAAGTGACTGCTTTGCAATTTGTAACACGTCCGGGTTAGTTAAATTAAGTTGCGTTTTAACGCGTTTACCATTTCGAAGTGCATAATACTCAGGATGTGTTGCAAAATATTTTTCAGGCGGTACAAGTTTAAACATTGAATGTACAAACAAGCCAAATATGGGTGGTGTTTGTACTTTACCGCTGGTGTTTTGCAATTTATTCCATGCAGCATAATCGCCTTTAAAAGCCGGCCCGAAATATATGTATCGATACTTAATAGCCGGAGTGTAGGAATAATTTATATCAGAGGAAATGGAGATATTTTTATTTGAAGGAATTAATACTGCATCTGCTGTGTAATAACGGCATCCGAGATATTTTTCCAAAAATTCATAAACAGCATTTTTTACACCATTACCTCCACCACCAATTATATAAACATTTTTGTTTGAAACCTTTACAGCAACGCCTTCTTCTCCCGGCAATTGAGATGATGAAAGCGATAATAACTTTTGAGCATCTGGTGCAGATAACACATATATTGAATTTCCCTTGCCCGACTGAACAATATTAAAATCTGCGCCCGATATTTTTTTTAAATTGTCTTTGAGAATATTTGCAGCCTCAGTTTCTCTTGCATCTGCTGAAGCAACTATAGAATAATCTGTTACTCCGTTTTGTGTTAATACAAGTTGCTGCCCGTTGCAGGATGTATTAACTGTTCCAAATATTAGCAGCAACAGGGAAATAAATATAAAAGAATGGCGCATATAAATTATTTTACATTTCTTAATATCCATTGTAAAGTGTCATCAAACCTGCCGATAAATTCATCCAACAGATTTTTTATTGCACCAGGATTATATTCTGTTACTAAACAATACTCAATATGCTTTACAAATTCATTTGCCGTGTTTGCCGTAAGCAAGAGATTGTTCGCCGAGATTTCTATTCCTTCAAAAGAAATATCTGTGCCAATAACACGGCAACCATTCTTAATTGCATCTAAAACTTTAAATTTTATTCCCGCGCCCAGGAATAAAGGGGAAATTAGCGCTGAAGAACTTTGTAAAATACTATTCAAATCATCTACAAAACCTGCCACCTTAAACGCAGGAGGAAGCTTCTGCTTGTAATCATCTTTTATTCCGGCACCTATAATAGTGAATGAAATATCTTTATGTAATAATGGATATACATTATCAATAAACCATTGTAACCCATCTAAATTTTCACTCCTGTTCCATGCACCCAAAAAAACAAAATGAGATAAATTAACAGGAACATTTAAAGACTTTACAGTTCTAAATCTCTTTTTTAAAATTGGTACTACAGCATTAACATTATATTCTTTTAGTAGAATTTCATGGTCTTTAAAAGAAGCAATAGCAATGTTATCGCAATAACTAAACATTGTACGCTCAGTAAACTTTACCTGCTTTAATAGAATTTGTTCGTACCATTTGTTTTGAAAGGCTCTTTCGTATTTCTGATAAACAACATCGTGCGTAAACATGCAAATTTTTTGCCTTAATCTTTTCAGGAACATAGCATATAAAAAAACCTGGCTGTAATCAAGATAAATAAGGCTTGCATCAGCGGCTCTTTTTTTAATAAAACTTAAAGCGCGAAAAGAAAAACGAACAGTATATAGTGGGAAAAAAAAGCCAAGCAAGAGCGCATATATATAACGCTGTGGTCTTTTTTGATCGATGTATAAAATTTCTTTAAATCTTTCGGGTCTTTCAATTGCATGATTAGGATAAGAAAAACAAACAAGGTTAATGGAGTATCCCACAGTAATCAAATCATCAATAATAATATTAATATTCCCCTGCCCTGCTGTTAAATTATTCACGGGATAAGCCGTAATAATTAGTATATTTTTTTTTGCTGTTTGCAATTTTTCAGGGCTTGCTATACAGGTGAAAGCGCAACGCTTGTTTCTGTTTCTGCATTTTCAATTTTATAATTATTGAATGCAAAAAGATTTACAAAAAAGAATAAATCTGTAAAACCTTTAAGGCTGGTAATAAGACAAAAAAAGAAGATAAATAAAACATAAAAGCGGAAAGTTTTATCGTCAGGGTTAGATTTTAAAGCGTTTATAACGGCTGTATATTGTAAAGTAAAATAGATGATAGTGCCTATTATACCGAAGTAATAAATAAGTCTTAAATATCCAACATCAGTTGATTTGTAATAACCGGCTGAGGGATCACCTGGTTTTATATAATAATGCCCGTCACCAATAATATAAGTTTTAGCATTGTCAGGAAATACATACATATTTTCTGTGGCTTCTGTAGAGGCAGTGCTAAAGCTTCCGGTTTCATAATAATTTACAAACAGTTCAAACCCAAATGCAGCAGCGGTTTCAAGGTCTTGTGTAAAACGCGGAAATAAAGTGGAGACGGTTATAATAATAAGTACAGGAATCAACAATATATATCCAAAAAAACGCAGTTTTATTTTTACTATTTTTTTGTTGATTTTTTTTGCAGGAATAAATAAAAATAATATCGCCAGAATTCCGCCAACTAAAGTGGTTCTTGACATCATAGAACCTAAAGCAAGTATCACCACAAATGCAAATGATAAATAAATGGTTTTACTGCGGCTGTTATTTTTTTGCTTAACCAAAGCCGCAATACTTAACAATGCAAAACCATTTATTATGCCTGCACCAAAAAAAGTAGAACCAAAACCATTTAATCTAAGCCCGGTTGTTTCTTCAAGCTTTGAAATATCTAAGTCGCTTATATTTTGTATGCTTTGCAACGCATCATTTACTGCCGGGCTAACAAATGCAATAACCGATATAATAATTTGAACAAGTACTGCAGCAATTATGTAACTAATTACAATTTTATAAGTAATGGTATTATGAACTTTTTTGATTATAAAATGAACAAAATAACCGGCGAGTAAAATAAACACCAGCGACAAAGGATATTTTATAAATTCTATATCGTTTGAATTATTAAGAACTATTGAAAACCCCGAAACAAAAATAATTGATGCAAAGGGCAGCACGTATCTTACCAGGTTTCTGCTTATAAAAATATCCTTAGATTTTGATGCCTGTTTGGTAATTGAAAAAATTAAAACCACCAGACCTGCAATGGATAATAAGATTCTTGTTGAAACAGGAACATATTCAAATTGTACAGGATACAGGTAAAAGAAAAAGCAAATAAATATTGTAAGTCTTCTGAAAAATTTATATAAGCTAAGCAATAGCATAAACTTCTTCGTGTTTCTGTGTCATTTCATGAATTGAAAATTTTTGTGCAGTTACATAAGCGGCTTCACCAATTCTTTTACACAAAGCATTATCATTTATAAGCTGTACTGTCAAATCAATTAAACTTTCTATATCACCAGGCCGAAAAAGAAAGCCATTTTTTTCGGGTATAATAAACTCATTAACAGGCTTTATATCGGTTGCAATAACAGGAATTTTCATTAGCATCTGCTCAACTACTGCTATTCCAAAACCTTCAAACAACGAAGTGAAAACACCAATATCAGTAATCGCCAAAAGTTCCGGAACATTCTTAACTGTGCCCAAAAAAATAACGTTTGAATCTATATTTTCTTTTTTGCAAAATTCCTGCATGCCTGTTTTAAGCTCTCCATCACCAGCAAGGCAAAGTTTTGCATTGCTTATTTGCGATGAAACTAATTTCCATGCTTTTAATAATGTTAAATGGTCTTTACCTTCTGTAATTCTTGCCACATAAGTTACAACAATATCATCGTCAGTAAAACCAAATAAAGATTTATTGATGGTGTTTTTTAACCGGTAGTCGAATTGCTTATCATCAACGCCATTATAAATTAAAGCAATGCCCGAAGATTCTTTTTTAAAATGGCTTACCGCATTTTTATATACTTCCTCTGAAATAGCAATTAGAAATGCCTTATTTAGCTTAACAGCAATTTTTTCAGTTTGTAAGCGAATTGAATTTACAGTTCCTTTTTCTTTATAAAATAATCCCGAAGTATGAATGGTATGATAATGACGAATCTTAATGCCGCATAGTTTTACAGCAATGGCAACAAATAAAAGCCGTTGAAAAAACAAGTGTGTATGAATTATATCCGGCTTTTCTTTTTTAAGTAGCTTAATAAAAGCCGGCAAACATTTTATCCAGAAGCCAATGGCTTTTATTCCTTCCAAATTATTATACCTGCAAGGCAGCTCAAATAACTTTATTGTTTTATTTAAACACAACGCCTGCTCATTCAAATTATTTGAAAGCGTAACAAACTGAACGTTGTGATTATTTTCACTCAATGCATTTGCAAGATCAATTGTAATTTTTTCTCTTCCGCCAAATCCCAGCATGTCTGCTACCTGCATAATTTTCAATGAAGACGTTTGCACTATCTGAAAAAATGTTTTATGGTTATAACCGGATTAATGGTTAATAATTTTGTCGCCGCCATAAATTTTATGCTTAAAGAATTTTCATGGCTTTTTAAAATACTCAGCAATGCAAGTGAATAATATTTATAGAATGTTTTGTTTAATGCACGTTTATTGCATTGAGATATATTGGTAAAAAGATATTCTTTCCATTCAGAAAATCCGTTTAGCTCTTCACGTGAAGTTTTTTCATACCAAAGCCCTGCAAGAAATTTAAGATGATAGCATAAAAATTTTTCATCAGGACCAAAATATGCAGAATGCCTGTTTACCACCTTGCTTAAAGCCTCGTATTTTTCCTGTTTGCGTGTAATGCTGGCATTGCTTCCGTGCCAGCGATAATACAGCAAATAATCAGTAAGATTTTCAACCGGAAATTTTTCTGCAATGCGCAACCATAATTCATAATCTTCTGCAGGCACTAATCCTTCGCCATACAAACCTGTTTCAGATAAAATTTTTTTACGCATCATTACAGAAGGATGACAGAAAGGGCAATAAAATAAAAGTTCAGCTTTTAAATCTTCATTTTTTGGAGGATACCTCAATTTGCCTTTTTCTGTGCCCTGTTCATCAATTAAAATATAGTTACCGCCACACATAGCAACATCATCATTTGCTTCAAGAAAATTTACCTGCAGCATAATTCTGTTAACATGAGAAATATCATCTGCATCCATTCTTGCTATATATTTTCCTTCAGCAGAGTGTATTCCCTTATTTAAAGTTGAAACAAGACCAAGATTTTTTTCGTTCATTAATAATTTAATTCTTGCATCTTCTGCACACAATTTCTTTAAAACATTAAGTGTGCTGTCTGTTGAGCAATCATCAATAGCTATTACTTCAAGATTGGGGTATGATTGCTGCATGATTGAATGAACTGCGTCCTCAACAAATTTTTCAGCATTAAAACATGGAATAATAACAGAAACTAATGGCAGTTCATTCTTCATTCATACACTTTAATACCAACACTTCGTTTTATGAAATTCATTTGTGCATCATAATCAAATTCGCCGGTATATAAAAATTTACTGAACGATTCATGATTACCGGGCTCTAAATCTTTATCGCTGATTGTTTTTAATAATTCATTAAACGTGTAAGAAACAATTTCTCCTTTTGTGATTTCTTCGTAGTTAAAATAAAGCTCCCTGCTTTTTGATTTATAAGCATGCAGGTCAAAAGGATAAAAAATAATTTTTTTCCTTAACACCGCATAGTCAAAAAAGATAGAAGAATAATCTGTTACCAACGCGGTTGAAAACGGAAGCAAAGGATACATATCCAGGCTGCTGTCGAGTTTTAATAAATTAGAATATGTATTTAAATCTTCTCTAAAAACCGTATTCAGATGAACTTTAAAAACAAATAGCGCATTATTTTTTTTACATACATCATTCAGCATAAAAAAATCCGGAATGGCTTCGCTAATAAAATCCGGATTATCATCCCTCCACGTAGGCATATAAATAATTACATCATTATAATTTTTAAAATGTTCAATCGCATTCAGCATTTTTTTACCTTCAATATTTTCAATATGCTGTTGTAATTTTTTTTTATCCCAGCCAAATGGCATCAGCCTTGGGTATTGACCTATAAATATTTTTTCAGCAGGCAGGCGAAATGCATGGCTAAAGATTTTTACAAGCTCATTTGAAGTTGTTAGTACCGAATTATTTTTCCTGTTAAGTTTTGGCGAAGTACAAAACCTTTTCCACCATTCTTTAAAATCTGATGGATTGTATAAAAATTTTAAAGGGCCTTTTGTAATGTCGTATTCAATTTTTTTAAGCGGAATGCCATGCCATAAATTAAACCAGAATGCTCCGCCTGCAAAAGCAGCATTGCATATAGAAGTTATATAACTGCTGTATATAAATGCACCTGCGCGTAATGATAATTGTTTTGCTTTTCGCGAATTAAAATGATACGCTTCAAAACCCAGGCGTTGTAATGTTTCTATTGTTTGTGTTGAACTGCTTATCCAAACATGCCGAACATTTTTACAATGTTCATTTGCGTACAAAAAAAAATATTTTGAATTATCAACGAACTGGCCGTTAAGGCTGCTGTAAAGCCATAAATTTTTTTTGCGCGGAATAAAGAAACAGAGATAATAAAGAATATATATGAGAAAGGATTTTACTGCTTTCAAAACAAAATACAATTAATAGTTATGCTGTTTTGCTGTTTTAAATAAATTGAATTTATATGCACCCCAAAGCCTTATTCCGCAAACAACGCCTTCTGTAATAATAAGCATACCTGCAACTGAATAAACAGTAAGGTTGTTTGTAAGCACAAGAAATATCAATCCGCACAAATGAAAAATAGAAGAGCTGATTACCGAGTTGTTTGTAAATTTTGAATAACCCAATGCACCTAAAAAGGGATAACCGAGCAAGATGGAAGGAACAATCATTAAACAGGCAATTAACAGCAGTTGTAAAGTAACAATGCTTTCACTGCTTTTGATTTTATAAATCAGGTAGATTATATCTTTTGTATCGATAAGCAGTGCAGCAATTAAAACAGCATTGGCAATTGTTATAAACCAAAAAATTTTTTTAAATGCGTTTACATTCTTTGTTTTGGTCATGTATGGATAGAGGCTATTGTTTACAGGCACATAAGCATTTTGTATTGCGATGAAAAGTTTTTCTGCGGCGCTGTAATAGCCCACCATTGTTGTACTGCCAAATAAACCCAGCGTAAAAACATTGCTGATGGTATAAACAGAAACAGATACACGCGAAAGAAAATATTGCGAGCTGTCTTTAAGTGAATGAATAATTTCATTAAAAGAAGGAACCGTATATTTTATTTTGAAAACTTTTTTTACAACTGCAATACCTATAATGCCGGATAGTATTGTTCCGCATGAATTTATAATGGGCACAAGCAAATAATCGCTGCTGGATTTTATGAATAAAAAAATAGGAGCAAGTGCCAGCACACGGGTAATGATGGTAATGATTGTAATGAATTTCATTTTTTCCATGCCCATAAAAAACCAAACAGGAAATAGTACATTTCCTACAACCATTCCATAAGTATAAATGTATAGTGCTTTGTTTGATGAGAATTTATCAAAATAAAAAACAACAAAAAGTATTATTGCAAAACCAATAAACAGCAGCAGCAGTTTTGAAAACATTACCCGGTTAAAAATGTGCGATAGTTTTGATTTATCGTTCCTGTTTTCTGCAATAAGTTTTACTGCAGAAAGATTGTAACCAAAATCTGTAAACACAATAAAGTATTGAATAAATGCATTGGCAAAATTTACCAACCCGTATTTCTCAACATTTAATGTTCTGAATAAATAAGGAACTGTAATAAGCGGCAATGCATAACTAACACCTTGTAACAGTGCCAGCGAAAAAAAATTACCAACCAGCGGATGCTTTATTTTTTGCAGCATCAATTTATTCTCCACCGGCAATGCTTATTACTTCACCGGTTATAAAATTGCCTTTATCTGAGCAAAGATGAATGCACATTTCAGCAATATCCTGTGGCTTTCCCATTCGTTTAACCGGGATAAGATTAATACGTTCTTTTAAATCTTTTCTATTTTCCTGCATAGCCGTCATTATAACGCCGGGGCGAATTGCATTTACCAAAATATTATGCTCGGCACCAATTCTTGCAAGTCCTTTCGTTAATGTTTCTAATGATGCTTTGCTTGCCGCATATTGAATGGAATTATTTCTTCCCATTCCATAATTAATAACAAACGAACTGATATTAATTATTCTTCCAAATTTTTTTTCTTTCATGTGCACAAAAGCATCTTTTGCCAAAAGAAATGGCGCCCTTGTATTTATATCAAATACGCGGTTAAACTCATGGCTATCCAAATCAAAAATAGAAACAGGAGACATTGTTCCTGCATTATTAATAAGTATATCTATAGAGCCGAAATCTTTTACAAATTGATTCACCAGGTTTATAGTTGAATCATTAAAATCTTTTTTATAAAGTTTTACTTCGGTAAATTTTGAAAGCTTCTTCTTCATTGATAATGCACCATCATCATTTGAAGCATAATGAATTCCTATATTACTTCCTTCTTTAGCAAAACTCTCTGCTATTGCTGCACCTATTCCGGAACTCGCACCTGTTATCAAAATATTTTTGCCAAACAGTCCATTTTGATTGCCGGCTTTTTCATTTTTATCAACCTGCCAACCGGCTTTTATTGCATCTTTAATTTGAGTTGAGCTTACACGGTTTGTATATTCCAGATAAACAACTTTAATATTGGGTTGATTTTTTGCCCACTCCAATCCTTCAAGATATTTTGTTTTCCAGTCATCGCCTATTGTAATTATGTCTGGCTTTATTTCTTTTAGTTGGTTAATGTCCATAAGTTTTGATTGCTTCACCACTTCATCAACATACTTACAATTTTTTACCACTTCTAATCTGTCTTTATACGGAATAACAGGCGGCGCTTTTTTATATGAGGCAACCAATTCATCTGTGCTTACACCTACAATTAATTTGGTTCCTAACTCTTTTGATTTTTTAAAAATATTAAGATGACCTATGTGAAACATGTCCCACGTTCCTGCAGTGTAAACAATCAGTTCCTTTTCCATTAAAAAGAAAATTTTATTATCAAGATTTGTTACTAAGACAAAGAATTTCTTTGTTTAGTTAACCTTGTTTATTTGAGATTTGACAGCACTCGTTTTATTATTAAGTAACTGCATATAATAATACCGCCTATAAACCCAAACAGAATCAGGTAAATCAATTTACTTTTTTTCTCCATTACAAGCGGTAATTGCGGTTCATCAACAATTTGATAAAGCGGTGTTTCTTTTTGCAAAGTAATTTTTGCCAATTCGAGATTTTGCAACACCTGCCCGTATGCTTGTCCTAAGGCTGTGGCACTTACCTCGCTTTGCTGTGCGCCGGAACGCTGTACCTGAAAAGCAGGATTCAGATTAAACGTAACATCTGTTTGTGCAGCCGCTGTTGTAATTGTATTACCTAATAAACGCCGCAAACTGTCAGCTTCATGTTGCAGCATATTCAAATTTTGCTGGGCGATGCTTGTTTTTGTATCAATATAAAAAGCAGATGTAGCATCAACAAGGTACGTTGTAAGATAATAGGAAAACAGTTCATTTGTTGATGTTGTTGTTACCTGGTAAATACTTTTATCTTTATCAGGCATTGATACATCGAGATACTTTTTTCGTATGTCATCATAAATGTCTCTGAAAATGCTATCCTGTATTTTATTCATTTGTGATAATGAATCGGGGAAGGGATACACCTTACTAAGCCGCTTATCTTTTTTCCATTTTTCGGGCTTTTCATTTTCTGTGCAAAATATATTTAATAAAGATTGATTGCTGCCGGCAGGTTTTCGTAATAAAGCCTGTTGCACCATTCTTCGGGATTTCATAAGCGCAATGATGTTGTTGCCTGTAAACACATCGCTGTTGCCGCCACTTAAATCAATACCAAACTGGCTTGCAAGACCAAGTAAGCCGGCGCTGTTTTGGTTTGTATTGGCAAGAATAAAACTTAATGATGCCTCATATTTTGGTTTTGAACTCCATGCATATAATATACCTAATACACCGAACAATATTCCAAAAATTAAAATTATTATCCATTTAGAAAAAAGATAAGCAATCCATTCACGAATGATAATAATCATTTCCTTTAATGATATTTCTTCTTTTTTATTCATTCATTAAAAGCTTATAAAATTTCTTGCGATATACTTAAACTTATAATCTTAAAATAGCTATTACCACACCTGCCAGCGATGCAAGTGCGCTGGATACACCAATTAGTTCTGTTGTTGAAAGCCCTTGTTTCTGTTCTTTTGAAGGCACAATAACATCAGCGCCGGGTTTTACTTCGGGATAAGTTCTAAAGAATAAAAATCCATGCGTTGATGCGGCTTTGCCATTGGCATACACCACATAAATTTTATTTTTCTTACCACCTTCCGAAACGCCGCCGGCAGCAGAAATATAATCTCTTAAACTATATTTTTTGTTATAGGGAATTTGTGTTGGAAATAAAACGCTGCCACTGATTTTTACTTCAGCATTGTATTTTGGAACAATCAATTCATCGCCCGATATCAATACTACATCTTCCGGTGAACCCGGTTGAGAAAGCAGTTTTGGAATATTTAACGGAAGCTGATCGTATTGTTTTTGTATATCCTGCTGAACAAAATTGGTAGAGTCGTTTAACTGCTGCTGAATATTTACAATGGTTTGCTGTCTTATTGCATTTGTTTTATCTTCTAAATTAGAACGTTTGATATATGCACCTTCCAAATCGGCTTCGGGAGTAAAACCACCTGCACGTTTTATCAAATCACTTACACGTTCTTCTCTTTTTGATAAAACATAAGGACCCGGATATTGCAACTGACCGGTTACTGTTACAGTTTGAAATGCAAGATAGCCCGGCTTGCGCCGTATACTGATGATGTCAGAAGGCTGCAAAGCAATATTTTTTTGCGGGGTAGAAAGGTCATCCATGCCGCGCACTTCAATTATTGTACTTGCTCTTACATCCTGTGCAGTTAATGTATCTCTTTTAATTAATCTTGCCACTTCAATTCTTTCCGGAAAAGCAGCATCAGTAAAACCGCCTGCCTGTAATATCACATCTTTTAATGTAAGACTATCTCTGTAATCAAAGTAACCCGGGTTGCGTACTTCACCTAATACAGAAACATAATAATCATCTTTTAAATCAAATACGGATGCAACTACCACCGAATCCTCGCGCTTTAATAAAATATTTTTTTGTTCAGTTGTATCGGCAGGATTAAAAGATAAAATTTCTTTCGTTAAATCATTTTTTAGCCTGAATATTTGTGCGCGTTGCATAAATGCATCTTCACGCAAACCATCAGCTTTATTAATCAAATCATTCAAATTCATTCCATCAGCTAACTCATACATCCCTTCTCTATAAACAGCTCCGGTTATATAAACCCTGTTGGTAAACCTGTTTAAAACCTTGTTTACAATTACGCTATCTCCATCCTGCATAACATAATTTGCAAACGCAGGTGCCTGCACATCTTTTACACTTAATTCTTTGCCTGTAAACTGTACAATTTTTACTGCGCTTTTGTAAGCGCTATCTGTAAAACCGGAACAATAAGTAAGTAAGTCCTGCAGCGTTTCGCCGGG
>Ga0157372_10006161_pt1 | contig 12749 bp, 10 predicted proteins | sample C55metaG_FD_115307 | JGI IMG/M metagenome (GOLD analysis project Ga0157372, IMG submission 115307) | Corn rhizosphere microbial communities from Kellogg Biological Station, Michigan, USA - C5-5 metaG | ecosystem: Host-associated > Plants > Roots > Rhizosphere > Soil | place: USA: Michigan... | reverse complement strand
ATCAACAACGAATTGGTTGAGCGCGAGGGTGCAGTGATTCGTCTTACAAGACGAGGGCGGCTGCTATCGAATGACGTGTTCGAGCGGTTTGTGGGCGTTGGCGCGTCGTGAGAGTTCTCTTTTAAAAACGAAATACGCTTCCTCGCTAAGCTTCGCAACCATATTTCCTTTGTCTTGAAGCGCGTTGGCAAAACGGCGCTATAATCCACTGCGCATTCTGGTCTTGAGTGTTTATGGGCCTGTACTCTCATTACGACAGTGCGCATAACCATCCGGTCAACCGCGCACTCCACATGATCGCGATTCCGGTAGGATTCTCGTCCTTAATTGTGGTTTGGTACCACTGGATCATCGGTTTGTTGCTGATACCGCTGGCGTTCGGACTCGCATGGCTCGGGCATATCATCGAAGGTAACAAGCCGGCATTCTTGACAAACCCGGTGCACGTATTTGTAGCGCCAGTTTGGATGGCTCAGAAGCTGTTCGGCTCCTCCGAAAAAGACAAGTCTGCTCTTCGCGACCGCGGTAGCTCAACTCTTCCGCCTCGCTGAAGCTCACTCAACGTCGCGCTAGAAGTCCTTAGGCCTCCAGCGGGGCGTTCTGAAGACAATCAAACATTACCTTGGTTCTCTTTCCCTCGGCCGGCGCCTGGTATCTCATGGCGACTGGCGGCTTCCATGTCGGACGAGCAAGTGATCAGGCTGCTTGAAGAAATCCGAGATCTGCAGAAGGAGCAGCTCGCAAACTATAAGCACGCCATCGAGAATCAGCATCAAGCCATCGAGGTTCAGAAGCAGGCCGTGGAAAGGCAGAAGAGTGCGGTCCGCACTGTGCGGTTGGCACTGCTTGCGATCGTGCTGGTGCTGTCCGGGTTGATTTTCTTGGCCCAGCCATTTACCTGCGCTGTGACTCGATTCCTGCGGCATTGAGCCCGGCCTAGATTGCTCTGACCAACCGGTCGGTAAGTGTATTTCCTTTCTTACACTTACCTATGATTTAATGTTGGCTGGCCGCCTCGCGAGCCGCATTCTCCGCGGGCGGCATTTGTGTCTTGGAGGAATTTTTGGATTTCCAGCTAAATGACGAGCAGTTGCACCTCAAAAAGACCGTTCGCGAGTTCGCAGAGAGCGAGATCGCTCCCCACGTAATGGAGTGGGATGAAGCTAGCCAATTTCCGCTCTCGACCATCAAGGAACTTGGCAAGCTTGGTTTGCTAGGCACAATCTTTCCCTTTGAGTATGGGGGTGCCGGCATGGGCTACATCGAGTACGTCACCGCAATCGAGGAACTATCTCGAGTTGACGGCTCAGTTGGGATCATCGTCGCAGCCCACACGTCTCTTTGCTCGAACCACATCTTTCTCGCTGGAAATGATGAGCAGAAGAAGAAATACATTCCGAAACTCGCTACCGGGGAATTCATCGGCGCGTGGGGTCTGACCGAACCGTCGTCAGGTTCAGATGCCGGAAGCGCCCGTATGACCGCGACAAAATCAAAGGGCGGCTGGCTTCTCAACGGGACGAAGACGTTTATCACCAATGGACACTACGCCGATGTGATCGTCGTGCTCGCGGTCACCGATAAAACTGCTCACACCCACGGCCTTTCCGCGTTCGCTCTGGAGAAAGACACAAAAGGGTTTCGAGCCGGGAAAAAAGAAAACAAATTGGGCCTTCGTGCCAGCGATACTTCAGAGCTTATTTTTGAAGATTGTTTTCTGCCAAGCGAATGTCTGCTTGGGAAAGAGGGCGCCGGGTTCATCGATGCGATGCGGGTATTGGACGGAGGGCGAATTTCCATTGCCGCGCTTTCTCTCGGCATGGCGGAAGGCGCCTACGAGTCCGCGCTGAAGTACTCGAAGGAACGCAAGCAGTTTGGTAAAGCGATCTCGGAATTTCAGGCCATCCAGTGGAAATTGGCCGACATGGCCACGGAAATCGAAGCCGCAAAGCTGCTTACCTTTCGAGCCGCCGCAATGAAAGACGCCGGAATGAAAACAACCCTTGAGTCCTCGATGGCGAAGCTCTACGCCAGTGAGGTCGCAGTGAAATGTGCAAATGAGGGCGTGCAAATTCACGGCGGATACGGATTCATTAAGGATTACCCCGCTGAGAAGTTTTACAGGGATGTGAAGCTGTGCACGATCGGGGAAGGCACCAGCGAAATCCAACGCCTCGTAATTGCGAGACAACTGCTGAAGGACTAGCGAACACCTATGGTGCGTTTACTCCACGGGCCCAGATGACTGCCTGAAAATATTCTTCCGCGACGTCGCTTTCCGCCAGCCCAAGCTGTGCGGCAAGTTCGGCGGTCTGCTCCCACTCACCTGACTCCTGCGCAAGCATCAACTGATACAAAGGACGCAGACGACTCGCGCCTCCAAGCAGCACAGCCTTGCTCTCCTGATCCAACGGGACGCTTTCAAGAACCTGGGACATGGGAATTTCCATAATCACGTCCATAAGTGAGAGCAAGCCGAGGAGGAACAGGTCGGAATCGCCGGTCGCGACTCGCGTAGAAAGCCGTTCGCAAAACCGCGCCCTCACCAGCGCGGTCATCACCAGTTCAGTGGACTTTTCCTGCCCTGCTCCGACTGTTGCAACCAGACGCACCCAGCGTCGAATCTCGCGTTCGCCTAGCATCCCCAGGGCGTGTCGCACCGAATGAATTTCCGTATGAAACGCGAACACCGCGGAATTCAGATAGCGCAGCAGGCGATAGCAAACCGAGGCTTCTCCCTTGATGATGCGCTCGATTTCCCGCATATCGAGTTCTGACCTCGACACCATCTCGAGCATGCGCAGGTAGTTGAGTCGATTCGCGGGGATTTCCCGGGCCGTCATCAACTCGGGCTTGCGAAAAAAATATCCTTGGAAATAAAGGAACCCGTCTTTCACGGCTTCGCGGAACTCTTCCTGGGTCTCAACCTTTTCGGCGAGCATGCGACAACGCCATGGGCCATAGCGCTTGATCATCGCTCGTCGTTCTTCGTGCGTGGTGGCACGAACGTCAACTTTGATGATGTCCGCAAGATCGGTAAGCGGTTCTCGCGGATCGTTCGGCGCGAAGTCGTCGAGCGCGATCAGGTAGCCAGATTCCTTCAAACGCTGGCAAGCGGACATCACCAGGTCGTCCGCTTCTACCGTTTCAAGCACTTCCACCACGGTTAGATTTGAAGGCAGTAAAGTGATCAGGTCCTTAAGAAGGACTTCGCGGGTGCAGTTGATGAACGCCCGACGTCCGTCGCAAAGTGCGTCGATACCAAACAGAAGCGAGCTGTCAAGAGTGCTACGTGCAGCTTGATCGCAGTCTGCTTGAAAGGTTTGTTCCAAACCGTTTCGAAAGAGAAGCTCATAGCCAAAGACTTTCTCAGACCGGTCGAAGATTGGCTGGCGCGCAACGAAGCGAATGAACTCCGTCGACTTTGTGCCTTGGGAAAACGCGTCGACGCTTTTAGCGGAAGTGAGCACCTCTCAAATATCGGCATTCCACCGAACTAACTTCAGTCCAGAAGCATCAACAACCTTTGGATGGGCTTGCACGAGGTTTGCTTTGTTTCGTGCCGCCTTGGTCCGAGCAGGGCTGGTCCGTCTGCGTTAGAATGGCGACCTCGAACTCGGCGCCAAGCCACTTGCTTTTAAGGAGATCGTCATGCGTTGGACACCTGGTGGACGAAGCGAAGATCTGGAAGATCGCCGCGGCGATAGCCCGTCGGGGGGCGGCGGTTTTGGTGGATTCGGTGGCATGCGCCTTGGTCTCGGAGGCATGCTCGTCTTGCTCGTCCTGAGCGTGGTGTTCAAGCGAGACTTTCTCTCTCTGGCGACATCCGGCGGCGGCGGGGCGCCGCAGACCACGTCTCGACCCAACCCTGTGAATGATCAACGAGAAGAACCTCAGGTGCAGTTCGTATCGTTCGTACTCGACGATGCTCAAAATACGTGGGCCCAGCTCTTGCCGGCTCAGGGCGTGCAATATCGAAAAGCCAAGTTGGTTCTCTTTCGAGACGCAATCAATTCCGCGTGCGGCTTTGCCGAGGCTGCAACCGGCCCGTTCTACTGTCCCGCAGACGAAAAGGTCTACATCGATTTGGGTTTCTATGACGAATTGAAACAGCGATTCGGAGCACCGGGAGATTTTGCTCAGGCTTACGTGCTGGCCCACGAGGTGGGTCACCATGTGCAAAACGTTTTAGGCATCGAGGAGAAAGTTCGTGCGGCCCGCAGACAGAATCCAGGCGCTGCGAATGCACTTTCTGTACGCATGGAACTGCAAGCCGACTGCCTTGCTGGTGTCTGGGCGCACTCAACCAACCAGCGCCAGATTCTAGAGAGCGGCGATATCGAGGAAGGCTTAGGCGCGGCCGCCGCTGTAGGAGACGATCGGTTGCAACGCATGTCGACTGGTCGTATCAACCCAGAGTCGTTCACTCACGGGTCGTCAGCTCAGCGCATGGATTGGTTCAAGCGTGGGTTTACGACGGGCAGTGTGCAATCCTGCAACACGTTCGCGGAGTAGACATTCATACTCCTCAGCCCCTGTTCCACGTGGAACATTTGACATTGCTATAAGCTATTGATGGGCGCCTGTATCTTATTGACAGTGCAGATATTTACAGATTGTTCGTTATAACGAGCTTTTGGTCCCAGTTGTGACTCAAGGACACTGATCGCGGGAATGTTAAGCAGGAATTCCATGTCTGCTATGGAATGCAAAAAAGTGGACGAGCAGGCGCGCTCGTCCGGTGAGAAATATCGTAGTACGACCAACGCCTAATTGGGCGGGCACAGTCCTGGTGTACCCGCCCGGGGGTTGGTGGTTCCTACTTACTACTTTTTACTGACTTCGGTCAGGACTGTGGTTGCAGTCTGCTCGATGAGAGGAGTTAGAACGTCCTCGCCGTCAGACTTGGCTTTCGCCAGCAGCTTGTTAGCAACCTTGGGTGTCGTTTGCCCTACCGGCATCAATTGATAGTCCAGGGTTACCTCGTCTTTGTTTTTGATTTCGCTCGACAGGCTCGCTGCGGTTGACATCGCCGTGCCTGCCGCAGATGCGGCCACTGCCCCGGCCATTCCGCCGGCGGCACCCATCATGGGCACCATGCTGGCGGCTGGCCCAGCCATTTTCATAAATTTGCCGAATCCGCCGCTCTGGCCATGTTTAACCGTGACGCTCGAATACAGAATGTAATCGCATTCTTTCTGGCGAGCTTCCGCATCGACTTGCATGGCTAAATGGGAATCCAGAGGCGCGATCTCGACCGCCGGTCCGCTCATCATCTGGATCATGGAATTGCGGATCGGTGTTCCGTAGTCTGCCTGGGTGCCGGTTCCTTGTCCGAGTTGCGCATGCGGCGAGACGATGCCGATGCGCATTTTGCCGGCCCCTTTAGGCCCAAGCGTTGTGGGTGAGGCAACCGCAACTCCAGTTGGTGCTGGCGTAGCGGTTTGCATTCCGCCCGTGCCCATCTGACCGGCACTTGCCAGCATCATCATCGCTTGCTGGTTTGCCATCATGGCTTGCGGATTCATCAGGCCCTGGTGGCCCATCTGTCCCATCGCCGCGGCCTGTGCTTGGGCGGCCGCTGCATTGGCATAGTTGGCGGTAGGTACTGACGCTTGCGTCATTTGGGCAGGCGCCGCAGTTTGCGCTACCGGAGTTGCAGGTGCGGCTGCGGCCGTGAAAAGTTCAGCTCGAGATTGAACCTGGCGGTAGTCAGCGGGTACATCAAACAGGTCCGCCGCAAGGGTTTGTTTATCAAGCGCGGTAACCTCTGAGTTGACGACGGTTGGCGGCCCATCCGGGTTGGAAATGGTTATAGTCTCGTTGATTGGGAACCCCGGTTTGGCGGTACCGACTTGGCGCGTCACGACCTTGTCCGTGCAATTGGCCACATCGCTGTGAACCGGCGGCACAAATCCCTTGCAGGCCGCGCGGTCCTTCAGATCGATATACCAACCATCAATTTGATACTTCTGATTGACGGGAGAACATGCGTTGGGCGATGACGCGGCGACGACCGTCGTTTTCAAATGACGTGCAGGGTAGCCAAAGAGCGTCTTTCGTTCGCCGGTATCGGTGACCGTGGAAGTCACGGTCACCTTACCGCCGACGGATGGAGCGCCAGCATCCCCCGAGACCAGCGCCGCCGCCCGATTTACAGAATCGTCTTCCGGATCGTTTGCGACCAGGTAAGCTTTCGACTGGTCACTGACTGTGACACTACGCTTGAGGTCGCATTGGCGAATCGTGACTGTCGCCGGCGCCCCCGCAATCTGGATTGCCGTACGCTCGCGGGCCCCTTTCAAGAGCGTCTCGGAGGAAAAGCTAGCCTCCCCAACAGTAGTTTTCTTGGTGATTTTAAGATCCTGGGCCGGCGCTGCCACCCCCATGGCAACGAGCACCGCAACCGCGGCAGAGAATTGTTGCAAGTAGGAACGCATTTTCAACCTCATTTCGGAACGCTGAGTAGTTGGGTCCGCTAGCCTGAAGAACAGCCGCCAGCCCCCACACCGAAGTGGTGCAAAAAGTAGCTGGGGCGTTAAAGCAAGTGCAACAGACAAAAGCGGTTACTCAGGAATGTCCGCATTTGCCCGCATCCTTCGGCACGCGCGGAGGAGCGCTTGTAGCGCGCCTTGGGGCTTGATAGCATTGGTGACCAGTCGTTTGCCCTCCCCCTTTCCGGACGTCTATGTCCAGTGACCCAGTGCAGATTCCGAACCTCGGCCGGAGTGTAGACAGTCGTCGGCTAGATTCATGGAAAGAGATCGCTGCCTACCTGCGCCGAGACGAGCGGACTGTCCGACGCTGGGAGAAAGACGGGCTGCCGGTTCATCGCAAGGTGATGAACAAGAAGGCCGCGATTTTCGCTTATACCGACGAGATCGACGCCTGGTGGAACAGTGCCGTGGCGGACGAGTCAGCGGTGAAGGCGGCGGAAATCGCCGACCCGCGCATGGAGTCGGGAGCATCGCTGCCGATTCCACCGAGAAACGATTGGTGGCACCGTCATCTTGGCTGGGCCGTAGCAGGAGTGATCGTTGCCGGGCTTCTGGCATTCGTCGTGTTCAATCGTTTCGGACGGGATGGGTCGGGACCAAGCCGCACCACCATCCGCTCCATTGCCGTGCTTCCGTTGGAAAACATTTCGGGCGATTCTACTGAAAACTATTTTGCGGAAGGCATGACGGATGCGCTCATCACGGACTTGGCGAAGATCAGTACTCTCCGCGTGGTTTCGCGCACCACAATGATGCAATATCGCAAGCAAAACAAACCTCTGCCCGTAATTGGCAAAGAGCTTGGTGTAGATGCCATCGTGGAAGGAACGGTCACGCGGGCCGGGGACAGGGTGCGCATTACGGCGCAGCTGATACGCGTAGCGACGGACGAACATTTGTGGGCAGAAACTTACGATCGAGATCTTCGTGATGTGTTACGCCTGCAGAAAGAAGTTGCGAGCGCCATAGCCGGCGAAGTGCACGTCCAGCTTACCCCCGCAGAACAAACGCAGTTTTCACGCACGAGTGCTGTTGATCCACAGGCCTATTTGGCATATTTGCGCGGAAGATACCAGTGGAACCGTAGAAGCAGGGAAGGTGTGAGTCGAGGCATTGAGCAATTCGAAGAGGCTCTGGCGAGAGATCCTCAGTACGCCCCAGCCTATTCGGGGCTGGCAGACAGTTACTCACTGCTCGCCGAAATGGGAGCGCCCTACCGCGAGATGTATGCAGAAGCCAAGCGCAATGCCAAGCGGGCTTTGGAACTTGATCCGAATCTGGCTGAGGCTCATGCTTCGCTGGGCATGACGTTCCTGCTTTATGACTGGAATTGGGAGCAGTCTGATCGCGAGCTGCAGATTGCCACGAAACTCGATCCCAACAGCGTGAGGGCCCACCAGTGGTACGCGGTAAAGCTTATCGCTGAAGGCAAGGAAGAAATGGCTGATTCGGAGGCCAAATTGGCTCTCCAGTCTGATCCGCTTGCGCTCGGTGCGAACTTTCATGCAGGCCGAATCGAATACCTGCGACGCAAGTACGATGGGGCGGCCGGTCATCTCGAAAAGACTTTAGAGATTGATCCCTCAAATGTGACCAGCATGGCCTACCTCGGTTTGGTCTATCTGGAAAAAGACGATACTCAGAAAGCGATCAGAATATTGGAGAGGGCGAAGAGCTTGTCTGACTCGCTGCCCGCCGCCATCGGGCCGCTCGGTTGCGCTTACGTTCGCGCCCATGAAAAAACAAAGGCGGCACAGACAGTTCGAGAGCTGCAAGAAGCCGCGGGGCGCGGAGAGATTGCTGCGTATTATCTGGCGACGATCTACTCCACAATGGGCGACACCAAAAGCGCCCTTTCCTGGCTGCAGAAGGCCTATGATTCCCGTGACCCGATGATGATTACCCGGTATCGATTGGATCCACTGCTGGACAACGTGCGCGGGACAGACGAATTTCAAGCCCTGGAAAAGAAAATAGGGCCTGACAAATAAGGGCGTGCTGACTTCGCACGCCCATCTGTTCCGTGGCTTGCTCGATGACTTGTGAGAACGCCGAGCAACGAAACTACTTGTTTACATCCTCTTTCGCTTCCAGCTTCTTGACCATCCCGTCGAGATACGACTTTTGCTGTTCAGGCGCCATCGACAGCGCAGTTTTCATTTCCTTGGCAGCGTTGTCGAAATCACCCTGTGCCGAGTACATACGGGCTAAGCCGGTATGCACGAACCACTCGTCCGGATGTTTCTTTGCGTTGTCGCGGAAAATCACGAAAGCTTCGTCCTGCCTCTTGTCCGCTTGTAGCTGGCGGGCGAACAGGTGAATCTGAAGCGGCGACGCTTTCTCTAGCCCCTTGGCTTCGGCAGTTTTAGCTTCGTCTTTGCGCCCCATATCGCGAAGGATTCGTGACTTCGTGATTTCATTGTCGTAACGATCCTCAGCTTCAATCGACTTGTTCGAATATTTCAAGGCCTGTTCAAGATTGCCCTTGTTGTCATGAAGGTAAGTGGCAGCGTCGTCCCAACCCATCCAACTGTACTGCGCTAATCCTCTGAGTTGTTTATCGAAGCTCTTCTGCATGACGTCGCCGACGTTAACGGCAACCTTGAATGGGACAGCAAGTTTCTCCCAGCGCAGCGTGACAACTGCCGAATCGGTGCCTAGATCATCGAAATCGTACGTGAGTGCATTGTGCATGTCGGAAGGTTGCGGTTTCACATTCACGCGAAGCGCATCTTCCTTTTCATCGTAGGTAAAGCTCCCCCACGACGTGTAATTCTTGGAGAAAATAATCGTCCACGAGTCTGCGGTGGGGAGCATATGCAGACCATACGTTCCACGATCAAGGGCCTTTCCCTCAATGGTGACGGGATCGCTGAATGAGATTGTGGTGTTCTCGTTCGCTCCGGCGCGCCAGACTTGTCCATACGGAACCAATTTCCCCCAAATGGGGCGTCCATTCACGAGTGGGCGGTGATAATTGATCGCAATATCAGTAATGCCCACGCGTTGAGAAACGATTGCGTGCTGGCTACCGCGAGGCAGATCGAGAACAAACGATTGAGCAGAAACGGGTAATGCGGATAGCAAGAGCCCCGACGCTAAGATCAACACGACGGCGATGCGTTGTGACATGGTGTTCAAGCCTCCAGGACGGACTAAGGGCACCCGTTAGACGCGGCGCGTCCGGAGTGGTGAGCACTGGTTGAGATCTACCTAGCGCCGAATCGTCGGAATGCTGCAGGCCTATGCCAGCTTCTTTTCCGCGATCGTCTCGAGAATTCGGATGGGCGACATCTGCGGCGTGACGAGCGTACTGGAAGGAATGATGAAAGTTTGTTCGAGGGCGAACTGTCCGGACAGGGCCGCGTGCGGCACACCATCGGTGAATACCAGCCAAGTTGAGAGTGGAGGAAATTCGAGTCGCGTTTGTTTCTGTGTATCGCCTTGAAATACAGTATTTTCCTTTAACCAATCGTGAAAATGCAGCATGAATTCGTCGTATGCAGAACGATCAGGTACCGGCAGACCCACGCGACTCAGAGTATGAAAAAATTGTCGGCGCATCCCACCGGTCGAAGACATGTGATTCAGGCCGGCGGGAACTGCGAACTCGCCGGCGAGCTCTGGGAATCGAGGTCCAATCATCCAGACACGCGACACCAGCGGGTTGGCATTGGTGAACACCCGCAGAATGCGGCCTCCACGAGTCGGGCGGCTCGGGAAAGCATCGACGTGGAGCAGGTCGTTTTTCTTGTGCAATGGCAGATCTCGCCCTTGCTCCTCAAGCGGACGAAAGCTCGCATAGTCCACTTGCAACTTCCCGGCATAGGGCGAAAGCAAACGCGAAACGAAATCTAGAACATGTCCGTAGTACCGACGCATGACGTCATGAACTCTTGAAGTCTCTTCGGCAGTGCCGGAAAACCCTCGCAAACGATCTTCACTGGGCCGGTACGAGATGTTCTTATGCAAGCGGGAATCCGTAGCTCGCAACGACACGAGAAATTCGAGGTCTTGCTTTGAGAGATCGAACGGGAGTTGGCGAAAGACGAGGATTTCTCCACTCTCGAGTTGCTCGCAGGCTTGTCGCGAGCGCGCAGCGGACCAATTTGCATCGTAGTCGAGGATTTCAAGCCAGGACATGGAGGTATTGTACGGCAGCGAGAGCGCTTCCGAATTCAGGGTCACTGTACTTCGAGCGAAACGACTTCACCCTCGGTTTTGCTGGTCGGCCGGAAGTTGACAGATATCGGCTGGTTACGCCACTCACAGGAAAAAGAGTCAGCGCCGATCAAACTCAAGGATTTGAAATCAGGCGTATGCAACTTCAAAACGCGGCCGCCCGCCGAGACGTGAAGGATTGCGTCGGGAGGACGCGAGCAATCGACGGACAAGAGCTTGCCCTTCAAAAATTGAATTGGGCCGGTGCGCGGCGGTTCTGGTTTAGGAACCTTTACCGGCTCGTCGTCTGGATCAGGCGCCGGCGGGCGAGCTGCCTGTGCGGCATGAGCCGCCGGAATTCCATAACGCTTGAGCGTTTCCATTTCCTGGAGTTGATGTTTGGCAGCTGCGGACACTTGAACATTTGAACTCGATTTCAGTCGCTCAAGGACTGCCCGCGCGTCATCCCACTTCTTGCCAGTCGCGTAAATCACTCCCAGGTTAAAGACGTATTGTTCATTGCGGGGGCTAAGCTTGATTGCGTTGCGAATGGCCTCGAGCGCCGAGTTGATTCCTCCACCTTCCACGCGGGCCATCGCGAGCATGTTGTAGGCTTCCGCAAAGTCAGGATACCAATCGAGGCACAGCCGTAAATCTTGCATCATGTTCGAGAGGCCTTGGATTTCTTGCTGTTTCACCTGCGCGGCGCGATATTTCAGCAGGGCGGAATAGTAACGAATCCAGGGATCACGGGGATTTACGTCAGCAGTTTCGTCCAATTCGTCAGAGGCCGCGTCGAACTCTTTATTCTGGATGTGCACGAACGCCAAGACGCGGTGAGCGATCGCGTTGTTCATGGGCAAGTTGTCTTTCCCCACAGGCTGTTTGATGAGGAATTGCAGGTCTCGAATTGCTTGCTCTCGATGCTCGGGAAGCCGTGCCATGACGTCGGCGACGTTTGCCTGTGCGTCAGGATCAGGGATTGGCGTCACGTTCATCGCAACATCGTCCGGCCCAAGCAGAGCAGGGAACGAAATTGGCTGCGGGGTGAGCGGCCGAGTATTGGCGGATGCTCGCGCTTCATCGAGCGCGCGAAACAGCGCAGCCTGTGAGTGGAAGTAGCCTTTCACGGCGTCTTCAAGTTGCGCGGCAGTCATTCCAAATGCCTGCTGGATCGCCTGTTCCGGAGCGACTCGCTGATTCTGGACCAGGTCGAAATACGTACCCGCTTGGGAGAGTTTCTCCTTGTTCAGCAGGTAATGCATGACGATCCATGACTGAGCGTAGAAGAGCGTGTGATGGGAACCTTCCGTCGCGTTAGGGTCGTGTTTGACGGTGAACAGGTCCGGCATTGAAATCCAGATGGGCGCGTTCAGCAATTCGGTCAAAGATTTTGGAGGATTGCGATTTTCACTCTGATTTTCGAGTAGATCTTCCTTCCACGATGGAGCCAGCTCGGGATCGGCACCGATTTCTACTTGCTTGTCGCTCACGCGAATCGAAGAAAAGTATTCGGCAAATCCTTCGTCAAACCAACCTTGCGTTGGCGGATAGTTGTAATTCAGGATCATGTGCGCGAGGGGATGAGCGATAGCTCGCCAAGGTTCCTCTGCGAAGAGATTTAAAACGATCCACGCGCGATCTTCTCCATTCAGCAGGAAGCCGGGCGAGTTCGTGGGTTGACCCTTAATCACTGGTGCGATGCGCGCGTAGTCTTTATCGTTCTTCAACGCTATGACTGTAAGAGGGACGGGCATGATCAGCTTCGAGCGCAGCAAGAGTCGGCCAGCTACCGCTCGCATCTGTTCCAGGCGCAGCGTTACTTCCTTACCTCGCTTTTCGCCGGCATCCGTGATGACGGAGAAATGGGCAGTGTGAACTTCGATCCAACGAGGCTCGTCGGCTGCCCCGGCCTTTATTGGAGCCATAAGAAAACAGGCGATTAGTGTGATGACGGGGATTGATACGGGACCGGAATGAAGGGTCATACGAAGCTAACAACGTAGATGCTAGCAGATCGGGTATGAGGGAGGTTGAATTGGAAAAATGTCCGGGGGGACGTACTGGCTCACGGTTTTTCTGAAGTTAGCT
>Ga0157372_10006160_pt1 | contig 12750 bp, 20 predicted proteins | sample C55metaG_FD_115307 | JGI IMG/M metagenome (GOLD analysis project Ga0157372, IMG submission 115307) | Corn rhizosphere microbial communities from Kellogg Biological Station, Michigan, USA - C5-5 metaG | ecosystem: Host-associated > Plants > Roots > Rhizosphere > Soil | place: USA: Michigan... | reverse complement strand
TGCGGGCGAACTCAGATGATAGACGCCGGAAAGCCGGCGAGCCTTCGTCAAAGAAAGTGCTTAGCTCCTGCGAGACCTGGTACTGCTCGCGAAAAACATAAGACGGATTCTGATAAAGAATCCTTCCCTTCCCGTCGGTGAGCACCACGCTCATGCTGACAATCACTAACACCGTGGAAGCGCGGCCGGTGGTCGAGTCATAAGTGAGCGGCGTAGTGGCGGCCGCTGTGACGGTCCCACGCAATGTTGCGTCCGCCGTGCGAGGATCAGAGATGACGTGATAACTGGTGCGCGTGGTGAATTCCTGGACGACCGCAGCGGTGAGCATCTGCTCGATTTTGTAAGCCTGAGTCTGATTGACAAATGCCGGAACTGCGAGCACGCGTAGATCGGAGGGCAACAGGTTGGCGCGGCCTGCGGTATGGTAACCGCATCCAGTGCTGAAAGTGCACACCAGCGCGAGAAGACCGGCACAGCGAATCACTGAATTTTTCCTCGTGGGCGCGCCGCAGCCATGCTCTCAGCCAGCTCGACCCCGACGGAGGCCGCAACCCGCAGGTTGTCAGACGTCGCCCAGAGCCAAACGCTATTCGAATCAGCAGCGTCGGGAGTCACCGCAACCAGAATGTCCCCCTGACCGGCCGCGTTAACGTTATTGGGCGCCTCTTCGGAGGATGGCGTCAGCGAAATATGTTCGCCGCTGAGAGCACTGGAAATGTGTGCTATATCAGCCGCACTATGCAATTGCAGGTTGAGCGAAACTGCATTCCCATGGAAAATGGGCGGCTGCAAAGTCTGCACTGACGGAACGGTCACCTGACCAGCAGTAATTTTCTTGTAGTGACGCAGAATACGATCGCTGACGGATGACAGTGTGGAGACAGCCTTCTCGCCATAGCGTGAAACCAGGTTGAACGCGACTTGCACGTCGAAGATATCTTTTGGCAACTGCTGGAAGGAGAGCAGATTCACTGTCTGCTCGTGCAGCTCGTCCATTCCTTTTTGACCGTATTCGGAGACTGGGAGAAAAACTGTTGCGACGGCGCGCTTTACCGGCACTGCGGCGTTCACTCGAAGCAGCAGCAGGGCGAGAACGACCGCAATGGGATCGGCAGCGACCACTGGAACAGGTGCGAGTTGCGGAGTAATGGTCTGGCTCAACTGGCGCTCGATCCAAGGCGCGCGAATTACCGCGCCGGGTTCGCTTTCGAGCGCGTACGAGAGGTCCACAATCGAGCTGCCCGCCTTCGAAACCTGTTTCCAATTTCGACGCGTGGAATCAGCGTCGGACGCGAAAAAGGTGAAATCAACTTTATCGAATTGCTCGTTGCGGACGCTCTGAATGAAAGTCATTTCATCTTTCAGGGCTTCGAGCTTGCCCGTCGCCTCGTCATCATCGAGCAGCTTGATTTCCGAAGAGGGAAAATTGCGCAACTCCAGAACTTCAGCGACATCCTTGCCTTTCAGCGATCCTGCGCCCACAATCGCCACCCGATAAAAACCGGGTATGGCTTCGAGGTTAGCAACGGTTGCCGACTTGATATTCGAATTCATGAAGGTTGCGAAGCCTGGGTGTAACTTGGCGGCGGATTATTTCGCTTGCGCCGGAAAAGCCAGTGCAGCCGCCAGAAAATTCCTGAGAACATATAAGTAAGGGCAATAACAAAAAGTACTGGCCCAGAAAACAGAAATATGCCGGCCAGCAGTAGTCCAAAAATAACGACCAACCGGAACGGCTGGCGTCCACCCATATCTATGTCTTTGAAACTGTAGAAGCGCCAGGTGCTCACCATCAGATAACCGGCCAGCACGACCACGATCAGCCAGACGAGGGCGGACGCCCACCAGAGCAACGGATCTCCGTGCAAGAAATGCACTACCGCCGCGATCACGCCGGCTCCCGCTGGAATGGGCATGCCGACAAAATATTTCTTGCCGGGGCGTCCGGGATTTGATGGCTGCGGATTGGCGGAGATATTGAATCGCGCCAGACGACTGGCTCCCGCGATTAGAAAAAGAAAACTGGCAATTGCTCCCAGGCGCGGCAGCAAGCTCGCCATATCAGCGCGCGAAATTTCAGCGGAAACCTGATGAAATCCCCAGGCCCAGGCGAGTAGGGCGGGCGCAATGCCGAAAGTAATGACGTCAGCAAGAGAATCGAGTTCGCGGCCGAAGTCACTTGTGGTTTTGGTTATGCGCGCAATGCGGCCGTCGAGTCCATCGAAAAGAACCGCGAACCCGATGGCTTTGGCGGCATTATCGAAATGCCACGATTGCGGGGCTGTAACCGGAACCTGCAGAGCATGCGCGACCGCGTAAGAAACTGCGCCGTGAATCACCTGCAGGATGGCATAGTAGCCAAGCAGCACATTCGCGGCGGTGAACAGCGAAGGCAGAATGTAAAGACCTTTGCGAAGGCGCCGGGGACGCTGGTCTTCCTTTCTGCGCAGGGGATGTGATAGCTGTTCATCCATCAGGAGTTCCTTTGTGTTTCGCGCGCAGCGGTTCCAGCGAATTCTTTTTCCTGCCTTAGAAAAGCCAGTATGCTTGAGCCGCCTTTCACGTTGTCGCCAACCTTGACTGCAACTTCAGCCGAGGGATCGAGCAGCACATCGGTCCGCGATCCAAATTTGATCAGTCCTACGCGTTCACCGCGGCGCACGCTGTCTCCCACCTGTTTCGTGAATACGATCCGCCGCGCCAGTAATCCTGCAATCTGCTTGAAGATGACGCGGTGGCCTTCGCCTTCAATCGTAACCGTATTCCGCTCATTTTGTTCGGCGCTCGCGGGATTCATAGCGTTCAGGTACTTACCGGGTTCGTAGCGCGCTCCGCGGACAATACCGGAAACCGGAGAACGGTTCACGTGAACGTTGAATACGTTAAGAAAGATGCTGATGCTCTTGAATGTTTCGCCATTCACGTTGACGATCGCGACGCTGGTGACCTTACCATCCGCGGGCGAGACCACCGCTCCGGCTTCAGAAGGAATGACGCGCTCAGGATCACGGAAAAACCACAAGAAAAAAACAGCCAAAGCCAGGGGAACTATCGCCCACGAAGGCCGAGTCAGCCATGCTACCAGCCCCGTCGCCGCAATCAACACCGCCCCGTAATAATAGCCATCACGAACCATTGCAAGCGATTATATTGCACCCGGGGAACACGGATTCCGGTTATATGATTTGCAATAAATGTTCGTGCCGCCGCTGGATACATTTATCCTATGCCGCTTGAGACGGCTGCTCAATTGGACAAAATTTAGGCTACTTGACCGTGCGAGACGTGCTCACGATATTGGCGCTCGATCGACTCCATCTGGTCTTTGAGCCTGAGCTTTAGTTTCTTTAAGCGGACTTCCTCGACCTTTTCATCGTCGGTGAGGTAGCGTTTGTGGGTGAGGGATGAGAGGCGTTGCTCGTATTGCGAATGCTCCTGGGCCAGCTTGCGGAACTGCTCGTGCGTGGCCAGGAGGTGATCTCTAGAGGCTAGCATCCTGCAGACCTCCTACGTTGAATTGTATCTTCAAGCTAGCACAGGAGCAGAACTGGTTCAACGATAGAATTTAAACAAAAATTGATTTCTCAGTAACCGCACCTTAACGATTTGGTGCACCAGTGGAAGTGCAATTTAGAGCCAGCGCAAGGACAATCGCGTCTTCTGGCGGCTGGCTGTAATAGTTTTTGCGATTGCCTTCAACGCGAAAACCGAATCGTTCGTAAAGAGCGCGCGCCCCTGGGTTCGATGGACGCACCTCCAGCAGAATGCGCTCAAGATGCCGTACGCGGGCTTCATCAATCAAAGCCTGCAACAACGTCGACCCCGATCCCCGGCGCCTGGAGTCGGCAGCCACCACCAGATTTTCGAGCTCGCATTCACTTAGAGTGAAACGAGCGACTAAGAAGCCTCGCAACTGGCCGTGTTCTTCAATGACCCAGAGAATTCGCTCCGCGGCCCCGGGTTTAAAAACGGCCTGATAGGTCTGCTCGGACCAGTGCACCAGGCTGGGAACGTCGCGTTCGAGCGCGATCACCGAAGGAATATCTGCGGGAGTGGCAAGGCGGTGAGACGTGATTCTATCCCTTTCTGGAGTTTTCACTCTTCGGTTTGCGGCCCGCGGTGCTAACTATTACACGCGAGAACATGCCGATCTCGACTTCTTTGGTGGTCAAAGCCTCGCATTTTTCGTCGATAATTTCATACATCTTTCGATTTTGTCTTTTGAAGATTTCGTAGTGCTTGCGTGACTTCCAGTGATCGATGGTGATGTATCGATCTGGTTCGTTGGAATCGCAGATCAATTCAGTGCCAAGATAACCTTTTCCTGTTTGGAAAAACATTGCCCACTCACCGTCGGAGCCATAGGCGCGTTCGAAGGCTCGCCGTTTGCGCGGATTGACATGAAATTCCCATATGACCACGAAGCGCGCATCTCGTGAACCTTGCCTCTGGCGGATGGGTTTAGTCAGCACTTTCTCGTGTGCGATTTTAAGCTTTAGAGATTTTAAGATCACCGGGCAAACCGCAACGTCTTTCGCAGAGCGTAGCTATACACACCAAGACGTAGCCAGCTACGTCTCTACATTCAAGGCACCTCGAGGGATTTCTTCACCTCGGCGTCGCTGCGGCGAATGTAATTGGCATCGAGGGCCTCGGGCGAAATCACTTCCCCAGCTTGGATCTTTTCAAAGCCCAGACGGGCGACTACGTTAGCACGTGGATGATCGATCTGCATAACCCGCAGACTTTTTTCGCGAACGAAATCTGCAATCTTCGCATCCGACGTGACAATCTGGCGGCTGCCGTTCGCAGAAACAAATTCCGTGAGTGTGAGGAGTTGCTGATGGCTGATGGTGGTTTGCGATCCCGATATCTGAATGTTGGCTGCGTAAACTTCGCTGCGGCCGGCGTCGAGTGTGGCGACAACGTCGCCTTGGACTTCAGAGGCGCGTACTACGGCTTCCAGTAGCGACACGGCAGCGATCGGCTTCTGTAAAACCTCGGCGAGGGCTTTGATGACCGCAAGTCCCACACGCAGGCCGGTAAAGGAACCCGGGCCGGAGACGACAGCAAAGCCATCAATGTCGCGCTTGTTGAGACCGTGACGGCTGAGCAACTCAGAAATCTGCGGCACCAACTGCGCTGAAAAGGTTCCGCCTACTAGCGGCACTACTTCCAGCGTGCGAGTGCTTCCCTGCTCGAATTGCACGAGGGCGATGCTGCCGTCTTTTCCGGAGGTGTCGACTCCCAGGATGAGCATAGAGAGCAGACTAATGGCTGGCTTCGACCAGTTCAATCAGTACGCCAGAAGTGCCGGATGGGTGCAGGAAAATGTAGCGATGGCCGCCGGCGCCAATCTTGATTTCGTTGGAGACCAGGCGAGTGCCTTCGGCTTTGAGTTTCTGTACAACTGCCTTGAGATCCGGGACGCGAATGGAAATGTGGTGCAGACCCTCGCCGCGTTTCGAAATAAATTTAGCGATTACCGAATCTTCAGACGTGGCTTCGAGAAGTTCCAGCCGGGTCTCGCCGACTGGAACCATCACCACCCGAACGTTTTCGCTGAGGACAACTTCTTCCTGCGAAAGCGCAAGGCCCAGCTTTTCATAGACAGCCTTTGCATCCGTGAGCGACCTTACGGCGATGCCGAGATGGTCAAGGGAAAAAGACATTTGCTGGGTCACTAGGCATCAACAACTCATCTTCTATGTCCGATTCTATGTCCGATCTCAGGCTCACTTTGCCTGAGTAAAAGCATAGATGATAATCACGAGCGTGTAGAGTGCAAGGGACTCAATCAGAGCCAATCCAAGGAATAACGCGAGATTGATTCCCGTCCGTGCAGATGGATTTCTCGCGATACCCTCAGCTGCAGACGCCGCGACCTTTCCCTGTCCTATTGCACAGCCGGCAGAAGCAATTGCCATCGCAAATCCGGCTCCGATTGCCACCCACGTCTTCGGACTCAAACCGGTGCCGCCTTGTGCAAAAGCCGGAACAGCAAAGCAAAGGGTAGCTAAAACCATAAACAAATTACTCATGAAACGCATCAATGTACGCATAGTTTTTTCTCCTATGAAATACCGCCAGTGGGTGGTTGACGTTACCGTACAAACGTCCTCACGCTGAACGGTTGAAATCTACTGGAACCCCTTACCGCTACAACCTAGTGTTCCTCTCCTACCGCGCCAGCTAAGTACACTGTCGTTAATAAGACAAATATGAAAGCCTGAAGCAATGCCACGAAAAAGTGCAGACCTAGAAAAACAACGGGGACAACAATTGGAACTAATGAAAAGAAGACCAATGTGACCATGTCTCCGGCAAAAATATTCGCATAAAGACGAATTGTGAGTGAAAGAAGACGAGCCAAATGGCTTACAGGTTCGATTAAAACCATCAGAAGCGAGACGGGTATACGGATAAAAATCGGAGTACTCGGATCCTGGTGACCTAAGAATTGTTTTAGATATCCCAGCCCGTACTTTTGGAACCCGTGCCAATGGTAATAGACGAAAGCACAAACCGCACATCCCAATGGTACGACTGGCGATGACGTGGGAGATTCAAAGCCTGGAATCAAACCAAGAAAGTTAGCGATTAATATGAACAACCCTAGCGACAATAAGAATGGGGTGAACGGTTCGCTGTGGTGTCCGATAATATCTCGGCTTTGACCTTCGATGAAGCCCTGCAGCCCTTCGAACATGTGCTGCAAGCCGCCCGGACTCTCTACCGACAAACTGGAGCGCACCATGATAAACACGACTAGAAGAAATCCTACGACCAGCACTTCCATGGCGACCGCGTTGGTAATTGGCGCCTGGGGATATTCCGGATGGATGTGCAGCGCGGTCAACAGCGCAGTCACTGGCGCGGCGAACCAATGGTTCAGAAGTCTTGTGAATAGAAGTTGTTCGGGCATGAAAATTAGCTGTTAGCTCTAAGCCGTTAGCTCTTAGCCTGAACTCAGTTTTCTTATTAGTAATGGCTAAAAGCTAGAGCTCAGGGCTCAAGGCTACATCAAATCTTTCGTATCACCGCGGCATACGCCTCGTACGCGGCCTCGCACAAGATCGCCGCTACGGGCAAAAACAGGCCCGCAAACAATCCGTAAAGGCTCTCGCGCGAAACAGTGAGTATAACAAAGGCCACTATGGCCATCAAAAAGTAGCGCAGCAGGAAACGATGAACCACGCCTCGACTCGAGGCCGGCGTGCCTGAACCGATGGTGAGCTCGGCCAGCCGGGCTACAACTTTTTTGAGCCAGTAGAAATTCAGATAGGCGATGCTCGCGCCCAAAGCAAAACCCACCCCGATGCGCCATCCGAAAAAAATGCACGCCGTGATGAGCGCGGCGACACCGAGCACCAGCATGAAAGTTTGGATTCGCTCCAGAGACCGAGAATAAAAATCGTCGCTGGCGGGCTGGGTCTGAGAGGTCACTTTAAGAACTATTTTTGGTCGCGGTCCGGATCAGCTCCACAAATCCGGCGACAATGCCTAGAAGCAGTCCCACGATGTAGAGCCAGGTAGTGTGCAGCCAGCGATCGAGTGCAACGCCGATGAGCCATCCAACAACCGTGGCCGCGGGAAAGATAACCGCCAGCTGGGCATAGTTGGCCATTTGCACCCAGGAGTTTTTTTTGTCTGACTCTTGCGGATCGGAAGCCATACCCACCTGCTAAAGATTAAAGATAAAGGTACTTCCCGCCGAAGAACACTGTAACAGGACTCCTGTTTATGCACACTCTTCGGATGGCGTGCGGCGTGATTGTGATCGTCCTCATGTTGTCAGTGGCTGCCGGCGCTCAGCAAATTGCCGACGAATATCAAGTCAAGGCAGCATATCTGTATACGATTGCGAAACGTGGGCGTTGGCCGGCGCAGAAGTTGCCTGAAAATTCGGATTTGGTCATCGGAGTATTTGGCGGGAATGAAGATTTCGTGAGGGTGCTGCGCGATATCATGGCTGGCAAAACAATCCATGGGCACACGTTAGAGGTCAGGCAATTGCGGGCGCCGGAAGATTTGAAATTTTGCCACATCGTATTTTTTGGGGAATCGCAGCCCACAACTCCGGGAATACTTGAGCAATTCGGCAAAAGTCGAATTCTACTCGTCGGCGAAGACAAGAATTTTCTTAGCGACGGCGGCATGATTAATCTGGCCCGGCAAGATGGGAAGATGACCTATGACATCAACTCGGCCGCATTGGAGCGTAGCGGTCTAACTTATGACGACAGCAATACGGCAAACGGGCTGCCCGGAGCGACGGAAGGCAAGCGCGAAAATTACCGGATAATAATTTCTCGAGTCCGACCTGAATATCCGCGGATTGCGGCGACGCTAAAAATAATTGGATCGGTGCAGATGCAAGCCATGGTGAGGGCGGATGGGACAGTGAAGCAAGTGCGGGTTGTCGGTGGTCATCCGGTGCTTGCCGAGGCGGCTGCGGCAGCCGTGATGAAGTGGCGTTTTGAAGCGGGCGCGAAAGAAACCATGGAATCGGTGAAAATCAGCTTCGGGGAATAGCAGTAGCAGCACCATGACTGGCTTGGTAAGTCTCGATCAACTCGCGAATACGGATGGCGTCATGCTTGCGATGACCGTGGCTGGTAATCGGATCAGCGCCGCCGGTTGATTCAATCGTGATTTCAGACCAGATAATCCCGGTTGAGATTTCGACTGACGCTACCTGCAAAATGGCAATGCTCTCTTCGGTGCTGCCAAAAAGGTGACGTTTGACGCGGCTGACATGCAGCGGGGTCACGACAATGCGGGTGGGAAAGAACACGTTGCCGCGCGTCCAGCGGCTGGCGGTAAAAGTTTCGCCGATCGGTGTTGATGTGGTGGACATAGCTTCCTCTCAGGTTTCTGCAGAGCCTTTTGGTTCGACCATCGTACTTTAATGATCAACAGGCGAACAAGGGTTCTGGCAATCAGCTGCACTTGTCAGGAAAAATGAAGACGCGTCGGGCGATATCGGATTTCAGCGTGGCGTCTTGATAGTAGCGATTCAGGATTCCGTTCTTCCAGATAAGCAGGTCTGAGTTCTGGCGCGCGAATTCTTCCCAATTCATTTCTATGGGGCCGCACAGGGCCATGCGTTCTCGGATCAGAAAGAAATATGCGCAGGTGATGGTTTCGTTATAGAGCTGACTTTTGCCGTGACTGGCGGCGAACTGCTTCAGGGCGTTAGAAAATCTCTGCAGCGCGTCGAGCGGCGAATACTCGCGGAGGTAGGCAAATGCCAGGCGGACATGGTCCGCGTGATGAAAGCCGCTTTCGGGAACAGTGCCTGATTCGAAGCGGTCGATGAGTTCCTGATCAGACACGGGAAGAACCTGCCTTATGTTTCCTGGCTTGTCCCGAGGCAACAGCCCATGCCGCGGCGGAATAAATGACCAAATTGCCGACATTTGGCGTCCCGTGCAGAAGGTGGATAACGACAGCGAAGCCGAAAATAAACAAGAGAAGCCAACCTCCGTGGACCACAGTCCGTGGAGTGAGGAACAAGAGAGCACCACCGATTTCGCCCCATCCTAAGATCAGGCGTATTACATTCCGCATGTAGGTCGAGGCGAACGCGTGCCGGGATCCTGGCCCGTAGTAGAGGAAAAGGACTGCCTCGATCAAAACCACAACCCCCAAAGACCATTGAAGACCGGTCAAAGCGCATTTGAAACGGTACTCCGCCCTTTCGCGTGCTGTGCTCATTTTTCCGAACCTCGTTTGGCTTTCCCTTTCGACCTAATTTCTTTCAGACGGTGACTCGCGGCGGAGTCGAGTTCGAGGCCATAGAACTTCTTTAACTGCTGAATGCGATCGAGTGATGCCGGCGAGAACGGTACCTTGCCATCGAAGGCGTGCAGCACAATGCCCTCCAGCAGATCACCCAGCGTCATGTCGTGGAAATCGGCGAATGCCTTGAGGACTTTGAGGATGCGCTTTTCCATGCGCACGCCGGTCTGGACCCTCTCGACTAAAAACTCTGCTTCCTGTGGCATAGGTACCATGGTACCACGGTAACACAATTCCCCAAAGCATAATTTAGCCGCTTACAATGCTGCGAGCCGACGTTTCGTTATAATCGGCTTTCACTTTTTGAATGGAGTCGTGCGCTTGCTCAATTAATTCCTTTTAGGAAGCCCCTTGGCACTCGACGAAAATATCTACCAACTGCGTCTCGACAAGCTCAAGCAGATTGAAGCTCTGGGCCAGCGTGTGTATCCGACGAAGTATGAGTTCACACACACGATCCCGCAAATTCTGGCAGAGTACTCGCCGAAAAATACTGAGCAACTGGAAGCATCGGGGGTGAATGTTCGCGTCGCCGGCCGGATCATGGCCATTCGGTTGATGGGCAAGGCAGGATTCGCCCACTTGCAGCAGGATGGACAACGCCTGCAGATCTACGTAAAGAAAGACGCGGTGGGAGAGAAAGGGTTTGAGCTTTACAAACTGCTCGACCTGGGTGACCACATCGGCGTCAGCGGATATTTGTTCCGCACACGCACGGGCGAACTCTCAGTTCACGTGGAAGAGATCACTTTCCTCTCGAAAGACCTGCTTCCGCTGCCCGAAAAATGGCACGGCTTGACCGACGTGGAACTGCGCTACCGCCAGCGCTATGTTGACCTATTCATGAATCCCGAGGTGCGCGAAGTATTCTTGAAGCGCGCCAAGCTGGTCCAGTCGATGCGAAATTTTCTCGACGCCAAGGGGTTTGTAGAAGTGGAAACGCCGATGATGCAGCCGATCGCGGGCGGCGCGGTGGCCAAGCCGTTTATCACCCACCACAACACGCTTGATGTTGATCTTTTTCTGCGCATCGCGCCGGAACTGTACCTGAAGCGGCTCACGGTGGGCGGATTCGATCGGGTGTACGAAATCAATCGCAACTTCCGCAATGAGGGCATTTCGACGCGGCATAACCCCGAGTTCACGATGCTAGAGTTTTACCAGGCGTACACAGATTATCGCGGCGTCATGGATTTGACGCAGGCGCTTATCATTCAAGCCGTAAAAGACGTTACCGGCGGAACCAAGACAAAATGGGGAGAGCAGGAAATCGACTGGTCAGAAGCAAACTGGCGGCGCATGACCATGCGTGAAGCAGTCATTGAGTATTGGCCGGATCGGGCCGGAGTTAAGCCTGGGCTTTCGGATTTTGCGGCGCACGATCCAGTAAAAAGCCTGGTTGCGAGATTCAACTCAGCGCATTCTCACATGGCGTACGATCCGAATGAGCCAGCGGGAAAGACGATTGCTAGTCTGTTTGAAGCCGTTGCCGAAGAACATCTGACCCAGCCCACAATTATTTACGAGTTCCCTACCGCGGTTTCGCCGCTGTCCAAACAAAAAGCCGATGAGCCTGACTGGACCGAGCGCTGGGAAATCTATATCGAGCAGATGGAAATCTCGAACGGCTTCAGCGAGCTGAACGATCCGGAAGATCAGCGGCGGCGATTCGAACAGCAACTGCAAGCGCGCGAGCGGGGCGATGAAGAGGCACACCAGATGGACGAAGACTACATCCGGGCGCTGTCCTACGGCATGCCTCCGGCGGGCGGAGTGGGCGTGGGGATTGACCGGCTGACCATGCTGCTGACTGATTCTCAGTCCATTCGCGATGTGATTCTGTTTCCGCTGCTGAGGCCGGAGAAAAGAGACGAGAAGTAGGCTAAATCATCCTCCACTTTATCTTCTTTACTAGGTGACACAACACCTGCTAAAATAACGCATATGAGCAAAGCAGGCCGAGCCAAACTTTCGACCACAGTCGCAGCGGAGAACTACCAGTTTTTGGTTGCGCTGGTGAAGAGGGGCGAGGCTGCGAGTTTGGCTGAGGCGGTGGATGAAGCGGTGGAGCACCTCCGCCGCGGTGAGAATCGGCGAAGGTTGGCTAAGGCGACCTCGGAATACTTGGATTCTCTCTCGCCCGAAGAACTAACGGAGGAACAGTCGTTGGCCGCATCGCTCCACGAAGCAGCTAAAGGTGTGGATTTCGATCGTGAGCTATAACCTCTCGATTGCACCTCGTCGTGGTGACATCTGGATGGCTAACACTGGAGGCAAGAGGCACGCGGTCGTGATCATCTCGCTGGACAGTCGCAACCTGAGTGATCGAGCTAATTCTGTGTTGGTTGTGCCTTTCGGCAGTTTCGGTCGGCCCGGACCAACAGTGATTCCGATGCCGCCGGGTGAAACTGGATTGCCGGAGGCCTCGTATCTCAAAGCACATTTCATCGAAGTAATTCCTAAGGTGGACCTCGTTGAGTGCCTGCCGCGAAGGCTGTCTAACATGCAGATGAAAAATCTTGTCGCAGCAGTAAATCGAGCGGTCGACCCCGATGCTTTGTTCCAGCCATGAAATTCCACACCGAATATCTCAAGTTTCACACCCGAAAGCATCGCGAGTACATCCACATCACGCCACAGATTGAAGCAATCGTGAAAAAGAGCGGCGTCAAGGAAGGCATGGTGCTGGTTTCAGCGATGCACATTACCGCCGGAGTTTATGTGAACGACAATGAGTCGGGGCTGATCGAGGATATCGACAAATGGCTGGAGGAGCTAGCGCCGTTTCGCGAAGATTACCAGCATCACGATACCGGCGAAACGAACGGAGACTCGCATCTGAAGGCGCTGCTGATCCATCACGAAGTCATTGTGCCGATCACAGCCGGACGGCTTGACTTCGGTCCCTGGCAACAGATCTTTTATGCAGAGTTCGATGGGCAGAGA
>Ga0157372_10006159_pt1 | contig 12752 bp, 13 predicted proteins | sample C55metaG_FD_115307 | JGI IMG/M metagenome (GOLD analysis project Ga0157372, IMG submission 115307) | Corn rhizosphere microbial communities from Kellogg Biological Station, Michigan, USA - C5-5 metaG | ecosystem: Host-associated > Plants > Roots > Rhizosphere > Soil | place: USA: Michigan... | reverse complement strand
GATCAACAGCGCCAAAGTTTTAAACAAAACAACGGACGAGCAATATTATTCAAAGCTGTTGCTCAAAATAAAACGGGCATTTGTGAACGAATATGTCACCGCTAATGGCCTGATCTCATCAGATACCCAAACAGCATATGTATTAGCTTTGGAATTTGATATGCTGCCGGTAAACTTGAGAGAGCAGGCTGCGGCCCGGCTTGTTAACAACATTCGGCTATACCGGGATCACCTAACAACGGGTTTTTTAGGCACTCCTTATCTTTGTGATGCCCTCACCAGGTTCGGCTACGCCGACATGGCGTACAAGTTATTATTGCAGGATACTTATCCTTCCTGGCTATACCCAATTAAACAGGGGGCTACTACTATTTGGGAAAGATGGGATGGTATCAGGACCGACGGCAGTTTTGAAGAGTCATCTATGAATTCTTATAATCATTACGCTTACGGGGCTATCGGCGATTGGATGTATCGGTATATTGCAGGTATTACGCCTGCCGCACCAGCCTATAAAAAAATAACAATCAAACCGGTAATTGGCGGCGGGCTATCATGGGCCGAAGGAAAATACGACTGCCCGTACGGAACCATCTATAGTAAATGGCAAATCACAGATAAGAAATTAGATATGATGGTAACTGTTCCGCAAAATACAACAGCTGATATTTTTGTTCCTGATTTTTCAGGAAATAATTACAAAAAATTCACTGTGGGCCCCGGTAATTATCATTACAGCAGATGACAGCGATCTGTCTCTGAAAACCGGGTACTCCCGCTACATAAATGATGAAACCCGGCAGGTTCAGGTATCTATAAAAATCATATATTCGATTACAATCAAATAAATTGAATTTATGGCTTTCGATATAGAAATCCTGATCAGGTTTTTACTGGCCCTTTTGTGGGGCGGACTTGTAGGTGCCGAAAGAGAATATCATGGTAAGGCGGCTGGCTTCCGTACCACCATCATGATATCTTTTGGAGCCTGTTTTTTTACCCTTATGTCAACAGCTATTGGAGCGCCCGGTAATGCAGACAGGATCGCTTCGAACGTGGTTACGGGGATTGGGTTCCTTGGTGCCGGCGTTATTTTCAGAGGCGAAAACCGGGTTAATGGCGTCACTACCGCAGCTACCATCTGGGCCGTGGCGGCAGTAGGCATGGGTATTGGAGCCGGTTACTACTTAGCTGCCGGGTTCGCCAGTATAATGATCCTGTTTATACTTTCTGTACTTCCTTTCTTTCAAAAGAAAATAGATTATTATAACCAATCCAAAACATTTTATATTAAATGTCCGGTCTCGGTAAATGGTATCATTTTGTGCGAAGATATGATGAAAGCTCATAAACTGAAATTCAGGATGATTAAGAGAGTGAAAGATGGTGACTATATGCTTTTAACATGGCAGCTCCATGGGCCTTCCATTAAAATGGATCTGTTCATCAACTCAATTAGCGATATTTCAGTTATCGAACATTTTGAGTTTTCATGATACCAATTGAAGCTGTCGTTCAGTTTGGAAAAAAATAGCGGGTTTTAGAATTAAAAAGGGCCACCCTTTTAAAGTGACCCCTTTCACAACTTAGACAAAGTTCTTGTATGGTGCACCTAACGGTACAGAATTCGAACCATTTTTTAAAGGATTTAGCTATCCTATGCGAGTTATCTGCCATTTAAGAACTTTTAATAACACAAAGTATCCTAAGAACAGTTGTTTCAATTTATTTAGCTTTTGACAATTCACTCGGCGTAAAACCAAATTGTTTTTTAAAGGCATATGAAAAGTGCGAGAGATTTTCAAAACCCGTTTCCAAATAAATTTCAGAAGGTTTGCGATTCTTTTCAGCCAATTGGTATCGGGCGAGTTCAAGCCTTTTTTTCGTGAGCCATTTCTGAGGCGTTGTACCATACACTTTCTTAAAATCACGCTTAAAGGTTGTTAAACTTCGGCCTGTCAGATAACCGAATTTTTCTATGGGCATGTTAAACATATAGTTACGTTCCATAAACTCGACAAGGTTAATTTTATGCGGCTCTGAAAAATCGGATAAAATATGGTCCATACTGTCATTTATAGATCGCAATATGGCTATCGCTTCCTGTATTTTCAACTCCGAAAGTTCGCGCGGTAATTTGTATTCCAGATCGAAATAAGGAAGCATTGAAGCAAAAAAACTGTCCAGTAACGGCCCTTTAGATAAAGGAATTATGGCATCAGTTTTAAATACCGTAAAGACTTCATTTTTTTTATGCTCGTAAAATGCTTTCAGCACATCTTGGGTTAGCTTTACAATAATCGCTCTGTAGGGCAAATCGTCTTTTCCCGTTTTAATGAGCCGGGCTAACCGGTTCTTAGGAAATAAAAAAGTTTCCCCAGCCTCAAAAAAATAAGCTTTATTAGATTCAATAACTTTCAATTTGCCTGACAATACCCGGACTACAGAATGCTCCTCAGCAACCAGTTCACTATTTTGGTGAACCGCTTCACTGCAGGTAAATACAATCTCTGCATAATTATTTATTTGCCGTATTGCCATAATACAAAAATAAGCAAATAAAGCCCAACAGCTTGGGCCCTATTTGTTTTGCTTATTGAACATCAAATTTTGTATCAGTAAGTTCCTCGCTCAAAACCCAAAGCCTTTGTGCCGCATTCGGCTCCAGGGCAAATGGTGCCACACCGAATGTGCCGCCAGGGTTGCTCTTTCCTGCGTTACTATCGTAGGCATCGGGATTGTAACTGGCAACTTCGACATCTTGCAGATAAACACCGCCTATATTTTGCAATTGCGGACTTGTAGCGGCCCATACTGTTGTGGCGGCGCCTTGCTCTTTAGTCTTAGACATTTTCTGCATCGCTGCCTGGGCTTCTTCATTGGGTGTACCGTCAGCATTTACAGCACCCAAAGTAATAAAATCTTCAAAGGTTAGGTGCCTGCCCAAATTGGTATCCAATATTAAACCTGGATGCAGTGAATAAGCGCGGACACCTAACGGACGTGCCTTTTTATCGAGTTCTACAGTAAATAACACGTTAGCTGTTTTAGACTGGCCGTACGCCTCAAATTTGTTGTATTCTCTCGTATGATAATTAACATCATCAAAAAGTACAGGAGAATAATGGTGTGCCGAAGAGGAAACCGTCACCACCCTTGCCCCTTCTGTCTTCTTAAGCGCTTCCCAAAGTTTTGCTGTCAGTTGAAAATGTCCTAAGTGGTTAGTAGAAAACTGTGCCTCATAACCCCGGCTGTCACGTTGTAAAGGCGTCCACATGATGCCCGCATTATTGATTAACATATGCAATGGCTTACCTGATGCCAGGAATTTTTCAGCAAACAAAGTAATAGAGGCAGGTTCCGTTAGGTTCATCGGTTCCACTTCTACATTGGCAATTCCTTGAAGATTTAATTTTGCTTTTTCAATATCCCTGGCAGGTACAATTACTGTTGCACCTGCCTTAGACAACGTTTTGGTGATTTCCAGGCCAAGACCTCCGTCGCCGCCTGTTACAATAGCAATTTTTCCATTAAGATCCACTCCCTTTATAACGTCAGATGTTGTGGATGCTGCGTTGAAGCCTGAACCTACCGGTTTTTGCAAAGCTCCATTAAGATTATTTTGTTCCATTTTAATTGAAATTTATGAAAGCAAAATTAGAAGGTAGCCTATTCAGATGTTTTGTTTTAAAGGCCGAAAAACTTTATTTATAAGGCCATATGATCTAATGCGTTTTTTAGGTCAGCCAGGCAATGAATTAGCATGTATAACAAATATTTTTTGAACTTTCAGCAGTTGGATTGATGTCTGGACTCGAACTGCTAAATCACTAAAATACAAATACTTAAAAGAGGAAGTACATTAATAGCCTATTTATCGAACCAAAAAAGCCTTCAAAATCAATGACTTTGAAGGCTTTTATCTTTTTGTGCGGAAGAAGGGACTCGAACCCCCACGCCGTGAAGCGCCAGATCCTAAGTCTGGTGCGGCTACCAATTACGCCACTTCCGCGTTTCTGATTTAACAGGCTGCAAAGATAGCGTTTAAAATTATACTTAAAAACATAATTTTCATTTTTTTGCTATCATGCTCATTTAGTAGGAATTAATTTTTCACAAGCCCATTTATCAGCCGTTTGAAGTATGCCGGTGCGTATAAAAGCCTGCTGCCATACCATGAAAACATTTCACCGTCTACCAAAACAACTTTAGCATTTGGTAAAAGCTTCCTAAACTCCTCTATATGTTTTTGAGCGAATGGGTATGGCTCTGATGATAAAAAAACAACAGCAGGATTAGCCGCGACTAAAGCATCTGCATCACTCTCCGGGTAACGCTCCATCTCTGTTACATTGTTTAACCCACATATTTGCAGCATACTATCAATGAAAGTTCTCCTGCCGGCAAGCATATAGGGTTTACGCCAGATGAGATAGGCAACTCTCAGCCCTGTTACCGGAAGCTTTATACCCTTAAAACGACCATTGATTTCCGTGCAAAGCACGTTAGCCTGCTCGGGCTTGCCTATCATATCACCAATGCAAACAATCATTTGCAAAGCCGAATCCAGATCAAAAATATCACTGATCCAAACCGGGCATATATTCATTAACTCTTCTACCTGGAGACGGTCGTTCTCCTCTTTATTGGCGATAATTAAATCCGGGTTCAGCAATCGGATTTTTTCGACATCAAGCTGTTTAGTCCCTCCTACTTTCGTTGTTGAATTAAACCTATCAGCCGGATGGTTACAAAATTTAGTAATGCCTATCACCTCAACGCTTAGGCCAAGGTAAAAAAGCAATTCGGTTTGTGAAGGGACAATGGATATTATTCGCTTAGGGATCCCGGAAAGTTCAACCTTTCGGCTTAGCTGATCCCGGAATACCGGCATGTTAAAACGCGTTCTTTTCGCCTTTAAACACGTTCCATACGGTCAGGAAGATAATCTTCATGTCCAGCAGGAACGACCAATTTTCAAGATACCAAACGTCGGCCTCCACACGTTCAAGCATAGCCTGTGTGGTTTGAGTTTCGCCCCTCAGGCCTGACACCTGCGCCCAACCTGTAATACCGGGTTTAAGAAAATGCCTTACCATGAAAGTATCAATAAGCTGCGAATATTGCTGCGTATGGCTAATCATGTGCGGCCTTGGGCCTACTACAGACATATTGCCTAATATTACGTTAAAGAACTGTGGCAATTCGTCGATACTTGTTTTACGGATAAATGCCCCGGATTTGGTTATACGTGAATCACCGCGTGTAGCTTGTTTTTTATCCGAATCGTGATTTACCCGCATGCTACGGAATTTATAGCATTTAAATGGCTTATTGTCCCTGCCCGAGCGCTCCTGTACAAAGAATATCGGCCCTTTTGACTCAAGCTTTATAATGATGGCTAAAATGGGGAATAACCAGCTAAAAATAAACAGGATCACAAATATTGAAAAACAGATATCAAACAAGCGTTTGATGGAGCGGTTCAGCATGTTTTCCAAAGGTTCGGGCCTTACGGATATAACCGGAATATGACCGAAGCTTTGTATAAAAGTTGGCTTTTTAGCGTAGTCGTAATATTCCGGCACAAATTTAAACCTGATCAGGTTTTTATCCGCATCCAGCATCAACTGCTCTATTTTCTCGGCTTCAGAGTTCGGTAGGGTACAAAATATTTCATCAACTTTATTATTGAGTACATAGCTTATACAATCATTAGTGCCGCCTAAATAAAGGCTTTGATCAAGTACGCTCTCTGATGCATCATCAAAAAAGCCAATAAGCCTATATCCACGTTCGGGGTTTTGTTTAAAAAAGCTATGCAGGTCTGACCCGATGCGGCCCCCGCCTATAATGATCACAGTACGTGTATCAATAAGCGTTGCGCGATCGCTTTTACGGATACTCAGGAATATTAACTTCCATAAACCAAGCAGGAAGCCGAATAATGCCAACGAATAAAAAAGGTATTCACGTGTTATAAAATACGCTTTGGTGCCTATCAATATAATGATAGTAAAGCAAATAAAGCTTACAAACAGCAGGTAAGTTTTAATTACGCCGCGATAAGTTTTAATTGAATCTTTATTCAGAACATGTTCATAAAGCCCGGTGATATTAGCTGATAGCAGCCAAATTAAATTAAAAACTAACACAATAGGCAGGTACTGCCTGTTGTTAATCCAAAAAATATATGAGCGGTCTTCGATGAAGTAAGAAATTACCATGCTCATATTAAGTATAATATAATCAATGGTAAGGTTCACTGCTTTAATAAAAGTAGCGTATCTGTGAATCATGTATATGTGCTTATGTAGTATGCAACCCTGCTAAAATTACTATAAATTATTTACTAATAACAATGTCATAATTAAATGAAGACACGGTTACGAATGTATTATTTCCACAGCCACAAAATTAGAAATTAAGAAATTTATTCAAAATGAATTCTCTGTTAACAGTAAGAAAAAAATGATTTTCTATGTGAAAAAACAACTGTAAAAACAACACTTACAACCGTCCGCTTACAACATCCTTGTTTAAAATGCCTTTTATATCATAAATTACCGATGATGGTTTATGTTTTAAGCTTGCATAGTCTAAATCATAAAACTCGCGATGTGCCACAGCCATAACAATGGCATCGTAAGCGCCGCTTAGCTGTCGGTAATTTTTCAATGTAGAGATGCCATATTCTCTTTTTACCTCATCCGGGTCAGCCCATGGATCATATATTTCACAGGTTGCGTCAAAACCATCAAATCCCTTAATAATATCAATTACCCTGGTGTTACGAACATCCGGGCAATTTTCCTTGAACGTAAAACCGAGCACAAGGATCTTTGAGTTTTTTACCGAAATATCATTCTTTACCATCAGTTTAATAACTTCAAGGGCAACGTACGAACCCATACCATCATTAAGCCTTCGCCCAGCCAGGATAATTTCGGGATGATAACCCATTTGCTGGGCTTTTGCTGCAAGATAATACGGATCGACTCCTGTGCAGTGCCCGCCTACAAGGCCTGGTTTAAAATTCAGGAAATTCCACTTGGTACCTGCCGCCGCCAAAACCGCATGGGTATCAATATCCATAATGTTGAATATTTTGGCGAGTTCGTTTACAAAAGCGATATTGATATCGCGCTGCGAATTTTCGATCACCTTACAAGCTTCTGCAACTTTAATGGCGGGAGCTTTATGCGTTCCCGCTTTTACTATTGACTGGTATAGGCTATCAATAAAATCCGCAGCCTCAGGCGTTGAGCCCGATGTTACTTTTAAAATATTGGTCAACGTATGAACTTTATCCCCCGGATTTATACGCTCGGGTGAGTATCCTGCAAAAAAATCACTGTTATACTGCAAACCTGATTCTCTTTGTAAAACAGGCACACAAACATCCTCAGTTACACCGGGATAAACTGTTGATTCATAAATAACCACATCCCCCCTCTTCAATACACCTGCTATTGATTTACTTGCTTTGATAAGCAGGCTTAGATCAGGCCGGTTGTGCTGGTCGGTAGGTGTTGGTACGGAAACAATATAAACATTACAGGAAGCAATGTCTGTTATCTGCGATGTGAAAGTAAGTCCCTTGCTTTCATCCTTTAAATTTAAAACTGCGGATAGTTCGTCGCTACTGGTTTCAAGGGTACGGTCAAACGCGTTATTTAGCTCGTCAACCCGGCTTTGTTTAATATCGAAACCTTTTACAGGACATTTTTTGGCGAATTCCACAGCAAGGGGCAATCCCACATAGCCAAGACCTATTATTGCAATATGAATATTTGCAGGAGCCTGAAATTTATTAGTGATCGAATTTGATTGATCAGACATTTAATTTAACACGGTAGAATATGATAGATACCGGTAAAGATAATCAAATATTACCGAAATAGGCAATTCAAAACCATAGCATTACTGAATTCACTGCCTAAAGGATCACTAAAATGTTCATCATTTATAAATCCGGAAAATAAAAAAATGTCTTGGAAGAAACGAAATTGACCTAAATACAGGTAGAATAAGTAAATTACGGCCTATGTAAGGCTTTTTAATAACGATTTCCAATAAAATGAGAGTCCAGTTTTTTCTTGTTGTAATACCAGTAGTCATTCTTTTATTGATAATCTTGAATATTTTGTTTTTCTACTTATTTATTCGAATAGCAGTAAAACGATGCGTTGAGCCATATTTAAATAGTAAAGGCTATACTTTGGTTAATTACAAATGGGCGGGTTTTTGGGATACAGGTGATTTTAAAAATGAACAATTGAGTTTCGCCCTATTCAAAACCGGCCCAAAGTCTATATCCATTTTCTCGTATGTTTACTTTAACGATTTATATATAACCAAGAGAACGACCATTAAAATAGATCTTGTCGGTTTATCAATCGTGAAAGTAACTTATAGTAACAATATTTAACAATCTAAAAATAAGCAATTCAAATTCTTGAAGGCTATTTTCAGGCCGTATATATCTGGTAAACACCTGTTATTGATCGGCTTTGTGCAGAACCTACCAGTAAGGTGGTGATTTTTTTTTCAAGCATTAACTGCTCGGCATAGCCCACAAATTCATGCTCATCAATAATAACCGGGTTAACGGTCATGATTTCGGCGATAGTTAAGGTTGAGGTATCAGGGTGTTTAAGCAAGGCCCTGCGAAGGTCGCCATCTGTAACCACCCCCTTAATCCGGGACGCGTCACCTACTATAACCATACCTAACCTACCTTCGGACATGCGCAGTAACAGGTCCATAAATGAAGCTTCCTCATTAATAAAAGGAAGCTTATCAGTCCGCATCAGGTCTTTAACCTTTACCAGCAGTTTGCGCCCAAGGCTACCGCCCGGATGAAAACGTGCAAAATCATGCTGCTGAAAGTTTCGCGACTCCATTAACGCTATCGCCAGGGCATCGCCCATAACCAGCGCCGCGGTAGTTGATGATGTAGGCGCCAGCTCGAGCGGGCAAGCCTCCCTTTCAACTTTTATATTAAGGTGATAACTGCAGTTTTTGGCAACGGTTGATATAGGATTACCTGTTATACCAATCATCACATTTTTATTCCATTTTAAATAAGGAATAAGTTTCAGCACCTCGTCGGTTTCGCCCGAATAGGATATCAATAAAACAATATCATTAGGGCCTACCATGCCTAAATCGCCGTGAAAAGCCTCTCCCGGATGTAAAAAAAAGCTCGGTGTACCTGTACTGGCCAATGTGGCAGCTATCTTTTTACCGATAAGCCCCGATTTGCCAATGCCAATAACAACCAGCTTTCCTGTTGATTTTAATATGGCATCAACAACCCTTGCAAACTCATCATCAATTGAGCAGGCTACCTGCTGCAGCGACTCTATTTCAATATCAAAAACCCTTTTTGCAATATCTTTCATGGATCCGGACATTCAGAACAAAAACTTACCCTACTAATGGTGCTAAAACCTTATCCAGTTCGTGCAGCTTAACCATGTTAGGGCCATCGCTCAGGGCATTATCAGGGTCGGGATGCGTTTCTAAAAAATAGCCATCGGCTCCAAAAGCCTTTGCTGCCAGCGCCATCATGGGCACAAAAGTACGGTCGCCGCCGGTTTTTCCTCCTGCGCCGCCCGGGCGCTGAACCGAATGGGTACAATCCATACAAACCGGGTGGCCAAAAGCTTTCATATCGTAAATATTCCTGAAATCGACAGCTAAATTATTATAGCCATACATATTGCCCCGCTCGGTTAATATCACCTGGTTATTGCCGGCTTCAATAACTTTTTGAGCCGGATAAAACATATCATGCCCCGAAAGGAACTGGGCTTTTTTTACGTTGACAATTTTACCGGTTTGAGCAGCCGCAACCAGCAGATCTGTTTGCCGGCATAAAAACGCAGGGATCTGCAATATATCGGCAACCTCGGCTACAATAGCTGCCTGGAATGGCTCATGAATATCAGTAGTAACCGGTAAACCAAAACGCTGCTTAACATTCATCAGCATTTCCATGCCTTTCTCTAATCCAGGGCCGCGGTATGAATGAATAGATGTGCGGTTGGCTTTATCAAATGACGATTTAAAGATTACCGGCACATTGTATTTCTGCCCGGCTTCGGCTACTTTTTCGGCAACAGTATATAATAACTCCTGGCTTTCCATTACACAGGGGCCAAGAATAAAGAACGGCTTTTGGCTTATTTGTTCAAACAGCATATTGTTAGGATCTATTTATCAGCCACAAAGATGATGATTTTTTTGAGAATCGTACAGAAGGGCCATTTCACTCCCGGGCAAACGCACATAAATAAGGTTAACAGGGTTAACACTTTTTTAAAATATTACTTACAAGATATTCATAATCAAATATTTATTTTTTTGAGGGGTTACACTACGCTAATGTTTTTGAGTGCTTAGGCAAGTCCGAATATTTAAATGTTAGCCCTGTACTTCTCCCCCTTTTTATCTAAAAATAAAAATATTAAAAAATTTGCGTAAGCGATTGCTTACATATAATTTTGTAAGCAATCACTTACATATTATATTTGATCTAGATGAGACGAGATGTTTTCCAGGCCATTGCCGATCCAACCCGCAGGGATATCATTAACCTGATAGCCTTTAAACCCATGAACCTGAATGCCATAGCGGATAACTTTGATGTGAGCCGCTCCGCTATATCCCAGCATATAAAAATTTTAACCGAATGCGGTCTTATAGCCATTAAGAAACAGGGCCGGGAACGGTATTGCGAACCCCGGTTGAAACAGCTTGATGAGGTAGCTCAATGGGTTGAGCGCTACCGCAAGGTTTGGGAAGAAAAATTTGACGCGCTCGACAATCTGCTCGAAGAATTAAAAAACAATGATAAACCTTTAAAATAATCAATTATGACGAAGCAATTCTGGATCAATCTGCCTGTAAAAAATGTAAATGTATCAAAAGAGTTTTTCAGCAAACTCGGCTTTCGGTTTAATTCGCAATTTGGTAACGGTCCAAATTCTGCAGCCATGCAGGTTGGCGAAAAGGATGTTACCGTAATGCTTTTTGACGAAAGCACCTTTAAAGGTTTTGTTGAAAACTGCGGTCTTGCGGATACGGCAAAGGGAGTTGAAGTTCTGCTGTCTATCGACGCGGAAAGCAAGGAAGAAGTTGATGAACTGGCTCAAAAGGCTATCGAAGCCGGTGGCAAAAGCAATCACAAGCCCCGGGAAATGGATGGCTGGATGTACGGCTGCCTGTTTACCGACCCTGATGGCCATAGCTGGAATGTGCTGCACATGGATATGAGCAAAATGCCAGGGAGATAAAAAATCATTTTGTCGCTAATGCCCCCTTATCTCGTCGTTTTTGGACACTATTAGCCCTTGCCAGGGCAGGTAACTTTGAGATATCAAAAGCAACAAATTTTAAACATTAAAAAAAACAGAAACCAATGGCAACATTTAAAGCAACCCAGAAAGTAACCCCTTTTTTATGGTTTAACGGCAACCTTGAAGAAGCGTTGAAATTTTATACTTCGGTATTTAAAAACTCCGAAAGCGAAGTAAGCTCACTTACCGATCCCGGCAATGGCCGCAAAATGTTAGTTGGAACATTTCGTATCGAAGACCAGCAGTTTTTAGCGCTGGATGGAGGGCCGATGTTCAATTTTTCGCCGGCTACATCATTTTATATCAACTGCAAAACCCAGGAGGAAATTGATTACCTGTGGGAAGCACTATCTGCAGGCGGCGGCAAAACCAGTCAGTGCGGCTGGCTTGATGATAAATTCGGTGTTACATGGCAAATTGTTCCTGAAGTTATGAGCGAATTACTTTATAACAACGAAAATCCTGAAAAAGCCAAAAAAGTTATGGCTGCCATGATGAAGATGACCAAAATGGATATCAAGCTTTTGCAGGAAGCTAACGATAACAATTAATCAATTACCTAAATAAAAACACCATGATCACCACAAAAAATCAAACAGAAATTAAGGCCGAACCCGGCAAGCAGGAGCTTTTTATAACCCGCGAATTTGAAGCACCGCGTGAGCTTGTTTTCAGAGCTTTTACTGATCCCGAACTGATTGTTAGATGGCTGGGCCCGCGCGAACTTAAAATGCGCATAGATCAATTTGACTGCCGTAGCGGAGGCGCTTACCGTTATATCCATACCGACCCTGCCGGTAATGATTATGGCTTTCATGGTGTGATCCATGATGTAACCGCGCCTGAACGTATCATCCAAACATTTGAGTTTGAAGGATTGCCCGAAAGTGGTCATGTAACGCTTGAAACCACCAGGTTTGAAGCACTACCAGGCAACCGTACAAAAGTGACTGTACAATCTGTTTTCCAATCGGCGGCCGATCGTGACGGCATGCTGCAATCGGGCATGGAACGCGGGGTAAATGATTCGCACTGGCGTTTGGATGAGCTTTTTGAAGCGGGAGAAATAAAATAGAAGCAAAAGCCTGCATGCAGAAACCCAAAAGCTTTTGATTATCAGCACCGGGCTTGTACTACTTACCTTTCCTGATTGCTTCAAGTATCGTTTTCATTTTTTCCTGAGCTGCGGTTGAACTGATCTCATGCTTCATAACCATCAGGCATTTACGGCAAAGGCAATCCGGGTAGGTTAAGCGAATATAATCGCGCTCCTGGTCGGTGAAGCTGATGCCCTGGCACTGGCACAACAGGATGCTGCCTACTTTGCATTCAAACGGCTCTTTACACCGGGGGCAGTATTTATTTTCATGCTTTGTCATATTAGGT
>Ga0157372_10006156_pt1 | contig 12755 bp, 10 predicted proteins | sample C55metaG_FD_115307 | JGI IMG/M metagenome (GOLD analysis project Ga0157372, IMG submission 115307) | Corn rhizosphere microbial communities from Kellogg Biological Station, Michigan, USA - C5-5 metaG | ecosystem: Host-associated > Plants > Roots > Rhizosphere > Soil | place: USA: Michigan... | reverse complement strand
TGCTAAAGTCTGGTTCTTTTTTGGAACGACCTCTTGATGCTTCTGGGGCGTGAAGCATCGCCGAGGTCGTTACAACAACCTTCTCGGCTCGTTCGGGGGACGGAGCCAGCCCGAAACCCGCGTTAGTCCGTCGGTGTCCGCGTTAGCCCGCGAGCTTCACCCACGCGACGCTCCACGACGAGCACCAAGACAGCCCGCCCCCCGAAAAACCTATCGTGCGATTCTCGAGAGCGCGCTGACCAGTTGAGCGCCGCCGAGCGCCGGCACGTCCAGCGTGCTCCGGACGACTATTGGATCCTGCTTCGTAATCCAGTAGAGGCCCTTGGAGCCCTCGCTCTGGACCGCCACGACCCAGCAGTCGAAAGTCCCCGCGGGAACGCGAACTCGATCCTCGCTGACCACGTACATGCGCGTCGGCGCGACGGATGCCCCGGTGAGGGACACCGACAGCGTGGCGACCGTGTCTTCCCAACCGATCTGAATCGGTGCGATGCGGAGGATGGTCTCGAGCATGGCCCCGCTGACGATCGTGCGCGGGGGAACGGCCATCACGACCGAGCGCCTGCCCGGGGGGCCACTCGTCGCACCGTAGGCGCTGTCGCCGCGGAACTCCGCGGCGAGACGCGCCTGACCGAGCATCGCCGTCCAATGCAGCGGATGCAGCGATGGATCGACCAACAGTGAGTCGGTCGCGGAGATCCGATCGCCTATGCGCGTCTCCAGGAGAAGCCATGCCGGCGAACCGGCGTACGACGTGGTCGTCGCGGAAATCGTTCGCGTGCCGAGCGGCGTCGTCGACGCGTCGCGCTCGAGCGACATGTCGTACACGAAGGAACCGGATTTGAGTAGCGTCGGATCGATCGGCGGTCTATTAATTGATGTATGGAGCGGCGACCTCCGAGACGTGTCGCCAACCGGAACTTGCGCGGCGACGCCGGTGGCCAGCGCTACGGCGCCGGCTGCGATGAGCAGGACAGACTTACGTGCGCGGTCCACAGATTCGATCCAGTTCGTCGAGCCCGACAAGCACGTCGCGAGGCTTCGAGCCGTCCGGCGGGCCGAGCACGCCCGCCGAGTGCAGTTGGTCGATGATGCGCGCGGCGCGGCCGTAGCCCACCTTCAAACGACGCTGCAACAGCGACGTCGAGCCTTGCTGGTTCTGTACGACAACCTCGGCGGCCTCGCGGAACAGCTTGTCGCGATCGCCGACATCCGCCGCCTCGCCGTCCGCCTGGCCCGCCTCCAGCGCCTCCTTCTGACGAACCGCCTCGAGAATGTCCGGCTCCACGTCGCTCGATTCGTCGAGCACGAGACCCTGAGCCGCGAGGGCCGCGCGTTTGGCGTCGCGCTTCCCCTGATACCACTTCATCAGGTTCTCGGTGTCTTCGCTCGAGATGTAGGCGCCCTGAAGACGCGCCGGCTCGGACTTGCCCGGCGGAATGAACAACATGTCGCCGTTACCGAGCAGCATTTCAGCTCCCGCACCGTCGATGATCGTGCGGCTGTCGACTTGCGACGCGACACGGAAGGCGATTCGGCTCGGGAAGTTCGCCTTGATCAGACCCGTGATGACGTTCACGCTTGGACGCTGCGTCGCGAGGATCAGATGGATGCCGATGGCGCGCGCCTTCTGCGCGAGCATGGCGATCGGCGTTTCGACCTCGCTCTGCACGGTCATCATGAGGTCCGCCATCTCGTCGATGATCACGACAATGTACGGCAGAATGCTGCCGCGATACGTCGTCTCCTCGAACGCCACGTCGGGCCGCTTCGGCAGCTTGAGCGGCGCGCCGTCCTGGACCCGCTTGTTGAACTCCTGGATGTTGCGGCACATGTTCGCCGCCAGAAGCTCGTAGCGTTCCGACATCTCCATCACGGCCCACTTGAGCACGGACGCCGCGTCGCGGTTGTCCGTGATCACCTTGTGTCGCAGGTGCGGCAGCGTGTTGTACACCGACAACTCCACCATCTTCGGGTCGACCATCAGGAACCGCAGCGTTCGCGGCGTATGTCGATATACCAAGCTGGTGATGATCGTGTTCACGCACACCGACTTTCCCGACCCGGTCGCGCCCGCGATGAGCAGGTGCGGCATCTTGGCGAGGTCGGCAACGACGGGCTTTCCCTCCAGATCCTTGCCGAGCGCGATCGGCAGCGCCGCCCGCGCGGCCTGGAAGTCCCGCGCTTCGACGAGCTCGCGGAAGCCGACCATCTCCGAGATCGGATTCGGCACCTCGACGCCCACCGCGCCGCGTCCGGGGATCGGCGCGACGATGCGGATCGACGGTGCGCGCATGGCCAGCGCGAGGTCGTTGGACAGATTCGCGAACTGACGCACCTTCACCCCGGGCGCCGGCTCGATCTCATACTGCGTCACGACCGGCCCGGTCGTGCGACCAACCAGATCTCCGTCGACTCGAAAGGTTGCCAGCGCGGACATCAGCTTGTTCCCCATCTCCTCGAGCTCGGCCTTCGCCGCCTCGGGATTGCGCGCGGGGACCTGCGATAGCAGCGTCGGTGATGGCAGCTCGTCGCCGGCCAGATCGGCGTGGGCGGTGGCTTCGATCGCCGCGTGAATTTCGGCGTCATGCTCGGCGAGGACTTCGGCCTTCGACTTCTTTTTGCGCCGGCTGCCTTTGCCATCGCCGTCTTGCTCTGTCGCGAGAGACTGGTCGACGGCGATCGATGGCATCTCTTCCGGCGGCGGCTCGAGCGCGAGCGCGAGATCGCCGGCCTCCACCGCGTCGACGTCGACGTTCTTTTTTCGACGCCTTTTCCCCGGCTCAGCCTCAGCGGCGACTGTGGGGTCGGGCACGACGACGACTTTCGGCCGCGCCGCGCCGATCAGCGCGCGAATCGGGTTCCAGGCAAGCGCTGCCGCCATGAGAACGGACCAGGCGAGTATCGCGACCACCCATGCGCCGAACGAGCCGAACCACCTTCGCCAGTAAAACGAGATAAAGCCGCCCCAAAGGCCGGCGGCGCCTCCTGAGTCGCCCGATTGCGCGCCGGTGATCAGGCCGAGCAGGATTGGCAGCAGCAGCGCCGAGCCAGCGAAGAACACCAACCACGAGCGGTCGGTGTCGGACTTCATCCGGCCAAATAGGCGAAGCGCGTGCACCGCCGGGACAAAGGGAACGAGAATCGCCGCGGGCCAGCCGAAGAATGCCACCAGTGGGGCCACGAGAAAGTCACCAACGGCCCCGACGCTTTCCTTGACGTTCACACCCGCGCTCAACTGCGCGAGTGCGAGCGCGCCAAAGGCGCCGGCGAAGAAGACCGCAAGCAACGCGAGCGCGATGCCCAGGAGCTCGCGCTTGAGATGGGGCGAAAGAGAACCGCGCACAGAAGGGGGGAAGGCTACCGCTCGCGTTCTGGTCCGAGCTTCGTGATTTGGCGTTCTTGGTACAGTGGAATGACAGGGTAGGAGTCGATCGCGGCGCACTCGTCGAGATCCTCAGCAAATCCCGAGTCGCGCAAAATGCGGCCGTGTTCCGAGGCCTCGAACAGTCTCACGAGCTGGTCGCCGTATTTCCGATCGATCAACGCGCACGCTTGCGCAGCGTCGTTCAGATCCACGTCGACCATCCGCTTGGTGACATTGTACACGAACCGCCCGGCGCAGCCAGCGTCCTCGATGGCGAACTGACGGTCGCGTCCGGCACACACGATGGTGATGTCGGCGCCGCCACGCAGCGCAGCGCGCAGCATCGCGAGAACCGCAGTGTAGTTGACGTACGACGCGATTACCACGTCACGAGCTCCCGGCGTGTTCATGATCGCCGGTGTTCCGTTGGTCGTGGTCATCAGTACCGTCTTGCCTTCGACAACCTCACGCTTGAACTCGCGTGGAGAATTGCCGAGGTCGAATCCCGGAATCGGCTTTGTCTTTCGCTCGCCGGCAAGCAGCACGTCAGCGCGCTCGAAATGTTTGGCGCGCATCACGGCCTCGTCCGAGCTTTCGATCGGGATGACCGCGCGGGCGCCATTGGCGAGCGCCGCCGCGATGCTGCTGGAGGCTCGAAGCACATCGATGACGGCGACGACGCGTCCCGCGAATTCCGACGCCGGCGCCGTCCCGGGGCCGAATACGACATCGATCCGCACGCTACACCAGCTCCTTGAAGAGCTCCGTCTCGCGCTCGAGGAATTTTGTGTCGACTTGCCCGGCGATGAATCGCGGATTCTGCATGACGCGAGCGAGGAACGGTATCGTCGTCGTCACTCCTTCGATGATGAAGCCGTCCAGCGCCACGTGCATTCTGGCGATCGCTTCCGCCCGATCGCGTCCCTGACAAATCAGCTTGGCGAGCAGCGAGTCGTAGAAAGGCGGTACTGTGTAGCCGTCGTACACGTGCGTGTCGAGCCGAACCCCCGGTCCGCCCGGCGGGTGGAACGCGAGAATCTTCCCTGGAGATGGCTGGAAGTTACGCGACGGATCTTCAGCATTGACACGGCATTCGATGACGTGACCTCGAAGCGGTGGTAACTCGCGGATGCTGAGCTTCTCGCCCGACGCGACGCGGATTTGCTCCTTCACGAGATCGACGCCGGTGAGCATCTCGGTCACCGGGTGCTCGACCTGAATTCGGGTATTCATTTCCATGAAATAGTACGACCCGTCTTCATCGAGCAGCATCTCGATGGTGCCGGCGCCGACGTAGTCGATCGCCTTCGCGCCCGCGACCGCCGCGTCTCCCATCGCCTTCCGGAGCTGGGGTGTCATCGCCGGGCTCGGCGCTTCCTCGATCAGCTTCTGGTGTCGGCGCTGGACCGAGCACTCGCGCTCGCCCAGATGGATCACGTTGCCGAACGTGTCACCCAGAATCTGGAACTCGATGTGGCGCGGCCGAGCGAGGTACTTCTCGACGTAGACATCGCCATTGCCGAAGGCGGAGAGGGCTTCGGAGCGGGCCAGCTGGAAGGAGCGGCCGAAATCGTCCGGGTCGCGCGCGACGCGCATCCCCTTCCCGCCTCCACCCGCCGCGGCCTTGATGATCACCGGGAAGCCGATGTCCTTCGCGAACTCGAGGGCCTGGTCGACGTCTTCGACCGGACCAGGCGTCCCGGGCACGATCGGCACGCCAACGCGCGTCATCGCGGAGCGCGCGGCAGCCTTGTCGCCCATCATCCGAATCTGGTCGCCGGTGGGTCCAATGAACGCGATCTTCGACGCCGCGCAGATGTCGGCGAACTCGGCGTTCTCGGCGAGAAAACCGTAGCCGGGGTGGATTGCGTCGGCGCCTGTAATCTCCGCGGCGGCGATCAGCCGCGGGATGTTGAGATAGGACTCGCGAGCGGGCGCTGGTCCGATGCACACGTCATCATCGGCAAATCGCACGTGGAGCGACTCACGGTCGGCCTCGGAATAGACAGCCACGGTTTGGACGCCAAGCTCGCGGCAGGCGCGGATCACGCGCAGCGCGATCTCGCCCCGGTTGGCGATCAGGACTTTGCTGAACATCAGGTTTGCGTGACTGGAGGCTTGCCAAGCGGGGACCGGCGTGCGTCCCCGCGCTCAACCATTGCCGCTGGCCCCGCCCTCGAACTTACTCCACGAGGTATCGCTGGTCCCCGAGACGCCCTGCACGCGCAGCGCGAATTCCGCGGGACTCGTCGCGTAGAACATGGCGCTCTCGTACGAGATCGCGCCTTCCGAGTAGAGCTGCATGAGCGACTGGTCGAAGCTCTGCATGCCGTATTGCACGGTCCCTTCCTTGATCAAATCCGGAATATTGAGCGTGTTCGCCATATCCCGAATGTTGTCGCGCACGGCGGCGGTGTTGATGAGCACCTCGCAAGCGGGAACGCGGCCGGCACGATCGGCGCGCGGGACGAGACGCATGGAAACGACCGCCGAGAGCGCGCTGGCCAGCGAGAAGCGGACTTCGCCCGCCTGGTGCGGCGGGTAGAACGAGAGCACACGATTGATCGTCTGCGTCGCGTCGGTCGTGTGCAGCGTCGAGAAGACCAGGTGGCCCGTGTCCGCCGCCTTGAGCGCCGTGTCGAGCGTTTCGAGGTCTCGAATTTCGCCGATGAGGATGACGTCGGGGTCCTGGCGGAGCACACGGCGAAGCGCCTGGCCGAAGGTGGCCGTGTCGGTACCGACTTCACGCTGGTTGATGTGGCTGTTCATGTCACGATGGAGGAACTCGATCGGATCCTCGATCGTGATGATGTTCGCCCGGCGATTCTGGTTGATGTGCTGAATCATCGCCGCCAGCGTCGTCGACTTGCCGGAGCCGGTCACTCCCGTCACGAGCACCAGACCACGCGGCTTCATCGCGATCTCTTCGAGCACCGGCGGAAGACTCAGCTCATTGATCGTCTTCGCCTGATACGGGATCGAGCGCATCGCGTAGCAGAGCGAGCCCCGCTGCTGATACAAGTTGACGCGGAATCGACCGATCCCCGGCACGCCGATCGCGAAGTCGCACTCCTTCTCTTCGGCGAACATGTTGACCTGCCGCGGCGTCATCAACTGCTCGGCGAGCGCTTTGAGATCTTCCGGGCGTAGCGGCGGATGGTTGAGCGGCTCCAGCTCGCCATCCACGCGAACGGTCGGCGGACGGCCGACTTTGAGATGCAAGTCCGATCCGTTCCGCTTGATCAGCTCCTGCAGGACGGACTTGAAGTTGATGCCCGCCGGCGCGGTGTTCGCGGACAGCGGCGCAGCCTGGGACGACGATGCCTGGGTTGGGTTAGCCATTGGGATCAATCTTGAACAGTACCTGTCCGTACTCCACGGGCTGCGCGTCGTCCGCGAGGACCTCGCGCACCACGCCCGCATATTCGGACTCGATCTCGTTCATGATTTTCATCGCCTCGATGATGCAGAGGATCTGTCCTTTCGCCACGCGATCGCCGACGGAGACATACGCCTTGGTACCCGGCTCAGGGGACTTGTAAAACGTGCCGACCATCGGCGATTTCACGTCGAGCGCGGTCGACTTCGGCGGCTCGGGAGCGGCGGCGGGGACATCGGCATCCGGCACAACCGGGATGCCGCCCGACGGCGACAATCGGCCCATCGGTGCGGCCGGCAGCATCGTCGGAATGGACATCGGCGCGGCCACCTGCAAGGCGCCGCGCTGCGTTGGGCTCTTCGAGATGCGGATCTTGAGCCCTTTGTCCGACGTGATCTCGATCGAATCGACGCTCGAGTCGTCGATGATGTCGATCAGCTTCTTCACGTACCGTAGGTCTATCATAGGCCTGTAAGAGCTCCGTCGGACGTTCGGAACTGTGTCATCCGAGTTCGATCAGGTCGTGTGTGAACCGCGTGAGGACTCTCGGGCCGTCGGGTCCAAGCAGCACGTCGTCCTCGATTCGCACTCCTCCCCACCCTGGCCGGTAGATGCCCGGCTCAATCGTCACCACAGCCCCTTCGGCGAGCGCGCCCTCAGCCGTCCGTGCAAGCCTGGGCGCCTCGTGCACTTCCAAGCCAAGGCCGTGGCCGAGGCTATGACCGAACAATTCTCCGAAGCCGCGCTGGTGAATGTAGTCGCGCGCGATGGCGTCGGCATCCCGTCCGGTCATCCCGGCCCGCACACCTACCGAAGCCTGCTCGTTCGCCCGACGAACGACGTCATATACCTCGCGCTGCTCATCGACGGCGCGTCCGACGACGACGGTCCGCGTGACATCGGCGCAATAGCCGCCCGTCTCGGCGCCGAAATCGAGCAGCAAAAAGTCCCCGCGCTCGATCCGCCGCGCCGTCGAGCGCGCGTGCGGCAACGCCGAACGCGGACCCGAAGCAACGATCGACGGGAACGGAAAGCCTTCGCTTCCTTCGTCGCGAAGTGCCTTCTCGAGCACACCGGCGACTTCCAGTTCCGTCATGCCGGCGCGGACCTGAGGAAGTGTGCGCTCCAAAGCCCGAGTCGCGACGCCATTCGCGCGCTCGATGAACGCGATCTCGTCATCATCCTTTCGCTCGCGAAGCATCTCGACGAGATCCATCGTCGGCCGCCACTGCCACCGTGATCCCGCGTCGAGCAGCCGCTGAAAATCGCGATGCAGCAAGTGACCCGACTCGAAGCCGGCGACCTCGATGTAGCCGAGTTGGGCGAGCTGCTGCCAAAGGCCCGACCAGAGGCTCTGCGACTCGACGGTGATGCGCGCGAGATCGCCGACTTCGTCGACGATCTGCGTCTGGTAGCGGAAATCCGTGATGATCAGAACGTCGCGCGCCGTCACGAAGAGGAGCGCGCTCGACCCCGAGAAGCCGGTCAAAGATCGGATGTTGGCCGGGCTCGTCACGAGCAGCCCGTCGAGGTGCGCGGCCGTGAGGCCGCCCGCGAGCGCCGCCAGGCGGCGCGGTCTCGAATCAGACACCGGCGGCGAGCCGTCTCGTCAGGCCGCGAAGCGCCAGCTCGTATCCGTACGCGCCGAGTCCGCAGACCATGCCCACGGCGGCTGGAGCCAACATCGAATGCCGTCGCTCCGGCTCGCGAGCGTAGATGTTCGTCAAATGAACTTCGACGAATGGAACGGCGATCGACGTAAGCGCATCCCGCAGAGCGAGGCTGCTGTGCGTGTACGCTCCGGCGTTGATGATCGCGCCGTCGATCTTGCCACGCCACCCGTGAAGCACGTCGATCATGTCCCCTTCGCCGTTGTGCTGCGCGAACTCGAGATCCGCGCCGAGCTCCGATGCGACCGACGAGAGCGAACGTTGGATATCGGCCAGCGTTTCGCGACCGTAAATCGCTGGTTCGCGCGTGCCGAGCAAATTCAGGTTGGGACCGTTGAGGACGCCGATCCTCACGACTTTTTCAGTCCGTTGAGCCACGCGTTGAACTGCGCGATGTCATCGCTCGATCGCGGCGAATTCGCGTCAGGCGACGTCTCCGATCGCTCGGGATTTGCGGCGTCTCCGCTGAAGAATTGATCGAGCGAAAAGGCGCCCGCGGCCGCGTTGCCTTTCGCGGGCGTCGCGGTTCGAAATACATGGTCGAGCGAGAGCTCGTCGGCGGCGGGATGGGCTGGCGTGCCGCGCAACGCGGTGTCCTCTCCTTCATCGTCGCCGCCGAACGCCTCGGCGAGCGACATGGCCGCCGAGAGGTCGTCGTCGGCCGTCGGGCTATCGGAGAAGAGCATGTCGATCGACCCTTCCGTCTCCGCGATGAGGGCGTCGTCCTCCGGCAGGTCGACCGCGCCCGGCGACTCCCCAGTGGCGGCGATCTCGCCGGCGTGTCGCTCTTGCAAGATCTCTTGGAAGAATTCGCGAATCGTCGGCCCCGCCATCGCCTCGGGAGTGGCGTCGGAAGTCTCGGCGGCGGCCGTCTCCGCAGCGCCGGAAGCCACGACGTCTCCCGCCGACTCGAGTGAAGCGCGCGCGGGACCGCGGTGCAGCTGTCGCTCGACTTCCTCGGCTCGCCGGCGCAACTCCGTGTCGTCGGGCGAGCGCTCGAGCAACTGTCCGTAAATCTCCATCGCCGAATCGAGATGTCCCTGCTGCGCGTACAGCTCCGCCATCGTTTCCGTGGCGAAGGTGTCGGGAGCGGGAGCCGCGGGTACTTCGCCCTCGTCGGACGGCACGGGTGGCGGCTCAGTGGCAACGTCCATGGAGAAGCTCTCGAGACCTTCGAGCTGATCGATGGCGCGCGCGAGATCTTCGCCGGCAGCCGTCGCCGGTTCGACCTGCAACTCGGTGAGTGCTTCCTCCGTCGGCAGCGGCGGCGGCTCCGGTGTGTCGTCCGGCAGTCCGAGGATAATGTCGGTCGCCAACTCGACCGCAGGCTCCGGGGGCGCTTCCGACGCCGGCTCATCGGCCGCCGCCTCGGCGCTCAGCGGCTCGTCACCGAAGGCGGCGAAGTCCAGAGAACCGGCTGCCTCGATCGGTTCCTGCTCGGCGACGGCGGGAACGTCCGATGGGACGTCGGAGTTGCCGATCGAGAAATCGTCGAGGTCGAGCAGCTCGTGCGTGCGCTCGTCGGAATCCGCCTCGGCGTCAGGGGCCGCGGCGGCTTCCAAGCCGGCCATGACTTCGGGCTCGGCAACCGGTAGCTCGGCATCGATGCTCTGCTCGAGAACGAGCGGCTCGATGTCATGTCCGGCTGACTCCGCGGTGCTTGGAAAAAATGGCTCGGCCTCTTCGCCGACGGGGCCGGCGATTTCCGCGGCCGGTTCCAGCGGGGTTTCATGCGCACCAGCGTCGGTGTACGACGGCGCGACGGACTCGAAGTCGGACGCACTCGCGCGCTGGGGAGACATACCGCGTTCGCCGGCGACGCCGCCCATCGCCTCGAGGATCTGCACGATCTCGTCGTTCCGCGGATCGGCTTCCAGCACGCGCTGGTACCAGCTGCGCGAACCTTCGAAATCGCCCGCTTGTCGGGCGATGTCCCCGAGGTGCTTGAGCGCGATGAGGTTTTCCGGATCTAGCGTGAGCGCGGTCTCAAAAACCGCTCTCGCTTCCTCGTCCCGGCCCATGTCGAAGAGCGTCTGGCCGTAGACGATATGTCCACTCATGTGGCCAGGCTGCTGCGGTAAATATTCTTGACAGATGAAAACCGCCTGCTCGAAGTCACCCGCCTTTCGATACTCATTGGCGAGGGGCGCGAAGAAGCGCCGGGGGTTTTCGTCAAATTTTTTGCGGAGCTCGTCGATTCGGGCGGAACTCGACATTTAGGCCCTCAATTGATCCGCGCGGGGGAGGCGCGAACGATAGAGCGAAAGAATGCGGATAATACATATCGCGGACGGGGCGAGTCAATCAGAAGTCACACCCTCACTTGATTTTAGCCCGCTCCGGGCTCTAACTTCACGAGCTTGTTCCGTTTGTAATTCCCATCCCTTTTTGCGCTACGGAGTTCCGTCCCGTGCTGCAACAGATGCGGGGCCTGGCGAAATACATTTGGGTCTTCGTTGCCCTGGTGTTCGTCGGCGGCTTCCTCCTTTATGAGACGTCCGGCCTCATGGGCCGGACGCCGGTAACAGCAACCACAGCGGTCGCGGTCGTCAACGGACACGAGCTGTCCTACCGCGACTATCTGGCGCGAGTCCAAAACGAGATCCAGAGCGCCCAGCAGCGTGACGGTCGGACGCTCTCCCAGGACGATACGCGCCGAATCGAAAACGCCGTGTTCGACCAGATGGTGTCCGAGGTGCTGCTCCAGGACGAGTATCGGAAACGTGGAATCGTCGTCACCGACGACGAGGTGCGTGAGTTCGCGCGCTATGCCCCGCCGCCCTGGATCACCAACGCCAGCGAGCTCCAGACCGACGGCCGCTTCGATCCCGAGAAATACCAGCGCTTGCTCGCCAGCCCGCAGGCGAGGCAGAGCGGATTGCTGCTGCAGCTCGAGGCCTATTACCGCGGCGAAATTCCGCGCGAGAAGCTGCTCGACGAGATCTCATCCGGCGCGTATGCGTCCGACGAAGAGCTCTGGCGCGCCTGGCGCGACCAGCATGACAGCGCGCAGGTCAGCTACGTCGCGTTCTCTCCCGTCGTCGACTCCACCGTGATGAAATCGATCAGCGACGCCGACCTGCGAAGCTATTTCGACCAGCATTCGTCCGAGTTCGAAGCACCGGGTCGCGCCCAGCTCTCCGTCGTGACGATTCCCCGCATCGTGACCGCCGCCGACAGCGCCGCCGCGAAGGCCAAGGCGCAGCAGCTTCGCGACGAGATCGCGAAGGGTGCAAAGTTCGAGGACGTGGCCAAGCGCGAGTCCGCCGACACCGTGTCGGGCTCCAAGGGCGGCGACCTTGGCCCAGCGGCCAAGTCCCGCTATGTCGCTGAATTCTCCAAAGCCGCCGACGCGCTCAAGCCCGGCGAGATTTCGCAGCCGGTGCTGACGCAGTTCGGATATCACATCATCCGAATGGACAGCCGCAAGGGCGACACGCTGTCTCTGCATCACATCCTGCTTCGCATCAACCAGAGCGATTCGACGGCGACGCGTATCGATCGTGAAGCCGATGCGCTCGCTCGCATCGCGGCGCAGAGCGAGCAGGGCTCGAAGCTGGATAGCGCGGCGAAGCAACTGCACCTCCCGATCTCACACATCCAGGCAGTCGAAGACAACCCGGCGATTCTCAACGGCCAGGTCGTGCCGAGTGTGAGCGCTTGGGCCTTCGGCGGCGCGAAACCCGGCGAGACGAGCGAGCTGTTCGACGATGAAAACGGGTATTACATCGCGCGCCTCGACACGCTCCAAGAAGGCGGCCCGCCAAAGTTCGAGAACGTGAAAGAGGCAGTTCGCGGGCGGCTTGCCGCGATCAGGGCCATCGATCAGGTGATGCCGAAGGCGCAGAAACTCGCTGCCGACGCCGCGGCGACAAGCCTCGAGGCGGCTGCCCAGTCGAATGGCGTGAAGGTACAGCAGTCGCAGATGTTCTCGCGCGGCTCGCTCGTGCCGGGCCTCGGACAGTTCAACGAGGCAATTGGGGCGGCGTTCAAGCTGCCGGTCGGCGCGGTGAGTCAGCCGATCAAAACCGAGGGCGCGGCAGTCGTGGAGCGCGTCGACAAGCGGATCGCGTCGGACAGTGCGGCGTGGGCGGCGCAGAAGGCGGCGCAGCGAACCGCGCGGCTGCAACAGCTCCGCGACCAGCGAATTCAGATCTTCATGTCGGATCTGCGGAAGTCGGCGAAGGTAGACGACCGGCGGAAGCAGATCAACGCTTCGGTGAAGCGGCAGGAGGCCTAGCGTCGCAACGCAGGCCTTGATCCTACGAGAAACCCGGTTGAGCGAGAGCGCAACCGGGTTTCTTACTTCCTACATCAAGCGCTTTGGCTCAGGACGAAC
>Ga0157372_10006154_pt1 | contig 12757 bp, 8 predicted proteins | sample C55metaG_FD_115307 | JGI IMG/M metagenome (GOLD analysis project Ga0157372, IMG submission 115307) | Corn rhizosphere microbial communities from Kellogg Biological Station, Michigan, USA - C5-5 metaG | ecosystem: Host-associated > Plants > Roots > Rhizosphere > Soil | place: USA: Michigan... | reverse complement strand
GTGTGCTCGACGGACGTCGAGTCGGTGACGTCGCACGTGAACGCGTGCGCCTGCCCGCCTGCGGCCCGGATCTCGGTGATGAGCTCGTCGAGCGCTTCGGCGTTGCGCGCCAACGCGAATACCGTTGCGCCGCGTTTGGCGACGGTGATCGCCGACGCACGGCCGATACCACTGGATGCACCGGTGATGATCACGTGTTTGCCGATCAGCGGCCCGGTCGGATCGTTGCGACGAGCGCGATCAGGGTCCAGATGCTCAGCCCAGTAACGCCACAGCTTCGGCGCATACGACGCGAACTCGGGCACCGTTATCCCGGTGCCGCGCAGCGCTTCTTCGGTGTTCGCGGACGTGAAGGTGGGCGCGAGGTCGACGACGTCGAGGATCTCACCCGGTATGCCGAGTTGGGTGGCGGCCATGTTCCGCACGACCTTGGCGCGCCCGGTGACCTTCAGGAATGGTGTCGCGGCCGCGCCGGGCAGTGACCCGCGAAGCGGCGGCAGGCCTGCGGCCTCGGCGACGCCGCGGTAGATGCCGCTCAGCCCAATGGTTTTCGGGGCGGTGAGGTGGAAGGTCTGCCCGTCGCGACCGTCGGCGTGCATGAGTCCGATGACAGCTTCCACGACAAAGTCGACAGGAACGATGTTGGTGCGGCCGGTGTCGGGCAGCACTATCGGGGTGAACCTCGGCAACACGGCCAGCTTCGCCAGCAGCCCGAAGAAGTAGTACGGACCGTCGATCTTGTCCATTCCGCCGGTGCGGGAGTCGCCGACCACGACCGCGGGCCGATACACGCGATAGCGCAGTCCGGCCGCAGAGCGGACCAACAGTTCCGCCTCGAACTTCGTCTGGTGATACGGCGTCGGCAGATCCTGCGCCACGTCGAAGTCGTCTTCGGTGAACTCGCCGTGATAAGTGCCTGCGACGGCGATCGACGACACGTGGTGCAGCGTGGCGTCGAGCCGACGGGCCAGGTCGATCACCGCCCGAGTGCCCTCCACGTTGGCCGCGCGCTGGTCGGCCTCGTCGGCGGTGATGTCGTAGATCGCGGCGCAGTGCACGATGTGGTCGACGGCGCCCAACTCGGCGACGGCCTCTTCGGCGAGGCCGAGGTTCTCCGCCGTGAGGTCGCCGACCAGGGCTTTCGCCCGGTCGCCCCACTGGGTGGCAAGCCGTTCGAACCGGGCCAGCGACCCGCGGCGCACGAGTACCCACACCTCGGCGTCGTCGCTGCGGCCCAGGATCTGTGACACCACTCGGCGGCCGATAAACCCGGTACCGCCGGTAACGACATAGCGCATGCGAGCCATGGTCACCTCTGGCCGGACGAAGGTCAACTCTGTGTGACGCGGTCGGCCGACTGCCGCCCACGCGCAGCAGATATCGTCCGACTCAGCCGAGAAGGGAGATTCAATGCCGATCGACCCCAACGCCATAGGCGCCAAGACCGACGCAAACGTCTTCGAGTGGACCGACCGCGACACCCTGCTCTACGCGCTGGGCGTCGGAGCAGGCATTGACGATCTGGCGTTCACCACGGAGAACAGCCACGACATCCCGCAGCAGGTGCTGCCCACCTATGCCGTCATCGCCTGCCTCCCGTTCGCCGCGGCTGCCAAGATCGGCTCGTTCAACTTCGCGATGCTGCTGCACGGGTCCCAGGGAATCCGGCTGTTCAAGCCGCTGCCACCGGCAGGCAGGCTCAGCGTCGTCGCCGAGGTCGCCGACATCCAGGACAAGGGCGAGGGCAAGAACGCGATCGTCATGCTCAAGGCGACGGGTACCGACCCCGACACCGGCGAAAAGATCGCCGAGACCTTCACGACCGCGGTTATCCGTGGTGAGGGCGGGTTCGGTGGTCAGCCGGGGCAGCGGCCGGTTGCGCAGGAGATCCCCGAGCGGGAGCCCGACGCGCAGGTCGCACTGGCCACGCGCGAGGATCAGGCGCTCATCTACCGGCTGTCGGGCGACCGCAACCCGCTGCACAGCGACCCCTGGTTCGCGCAGAACCTGGCCGGATTCCCGAAGCCAATCCTGCACGGGCTGTGCACATACGGCGTCACGGGTCGCGCGCTGGTGAGCGAACTCGGCGGTGGCGACGCTACCAAGGTCAGCGCCGTCGACGCGCGGTTCACCTCGCCGGTGTTCCCCGGCGAGACGCTCACCACGTCGATCTGGCGCACCGAACCCGGGCACGCCGTGTTCCGTACCGAGGCGTCGAACCCGGACGGATCGAACGCTCGGCTGGTACTCGAGGACGGGGCCGCCGAGTACGCCGACTGAGTCCGCTCAGTCCTCATCGCCAAAGTGGCCTAACTGGCGGCCACAACTTGACAGGATGTCTCGCAAGGCACGGTGTGGTGCGAGATGGGCGGTGAGTCGGCTATGAAGTTGGTCGTTGGTTACCTGGCCACGCCGGGTGGCGCAGACGCGATGGCACTCGGCGCGCGGCTTGCGCGGACGCTCGGCGCAGAGGTCGAGGCGTGCATCATCATGCCGCCTGATCGGACGCTGGTCCGCACTAGTACGGAGGACTACGAGGCGAAGCTGACCGAGCAGGCGGACAAGTGGCTCGGCGAGGCGCTCGCGTTGGTTCCCGACGATGTCACGGCGCACAGCCATGTGGCATTCGACGACTCGTTCACCGATGGGCTGATTCGCGAGGCCGCACGGCTCGAGGCCGATCTCATCGTGGTGGGCGGATCAGGTGGCGGCCTGGCGGGTAGTTACTCGCTCGGCTCGGTGGTCAACGAGCTGTTGCATTCTGCGCCCGTGCCGGTCGTGGTCACGCCGCGCGGCACTCGTGATTCGAAGATCGACAAGGTCCGTGAGGTCAGCTGCGCGATTGGAGAGCGGCAGGGCGCGGATCTGTTGCTGGAGAAAGCGGTTCGGTTCAGCCAGGCTGCCGGTACGCCGCTGCGGTTGGTTTCGCTGGTGGCGCTGGATCCGATGTTCGGCTCGCTGCGCGGCGACGACGACGCCGTCCACGAACGCGCGATGACACATGCGCAGCAGGTCTTGGACGCTGCCAAGAGCTCACTGCCGGAAGGCTTTCCGGTGACTGCGACGGCGGTGGAGGGATCGACGGTCGAGGAGGCGGTGAACAAGCTCGAATGGCAAGACGGGGACCTGATCGTGGTCGGTTCGAGTCGGCTCTGCGCACCCAGGCGTCTCTTCCTCGGTTCGACAGCCGCGAAGATGCTGCGCGTACTGGACGTTCCGATGATGGTCGTGCCACGAGACGAGCTCGGTGCGCAGGACCTGCCGTAGTCACAGCCCGGTTCGGATAGGTCTCCGTGACTCACGGAGCACGCGTCGTGCCGCGGTTGTCGTGGCTCGGGTTGTGAAGGCAGGGGCCATTAGGCCGACCAATTAGTGACCATCCGCCATGTGTGTCGCTGTTTCGGGGTTCATACGTTTGTCCCAACGCGACTACGCATCCAATAGGGGAGCTAGAGATGTCCGAAACGTTAACGCACCGTGGGATCTTGGTCGGTGTCGACGGCTCGGCCGTCGTGCATGCGGTTCGATCGGCCACGATCGTCGCTCGCCAGGGGTAGTCGACTCGCCCTATGCTATCGAACATCAGTTCGATAGACTGCGGAGGTGAGCTGGTTCACCGGGCCCCCGAGCTGGACGGAAATGGAGCGGGTGCTCACCGGCAAGCCGCGCCGTGCGGGGGAGACCGCCGAGCCGAACGGCGACGGCGGGGACAGCCCGGCCTGGTCGCGCAAGCGGGGTGAGTATCAGCCACTCGAAGTGGAGCGCCCTGTCTCGTCGGTGCCGTATGCCGAACTGCACGCGCATTCGGCGTACAGCTTCCTCGACGGCGCCAGCACCCCGGAAGAACTCGTCGAGGAGGCCGTCCGGCTCGATCTGCGGGCCATCGCGCTCACCGACCACGACGGGCTCTACGGGGTGGTGCGGTTCGCGGAGGCCGCCAAGGAACTCGAGATGCAGACGGTGTTCGGCGCGGAGCTGTCACTCGGCGGTGGCGACCGCACCGAGGATCCCGATCCGCCTGGACCGCACCTACTGGTGCTGGCCCGCGGACCGGAGGGTTATCGGCGACTGTCGCGACAGTTGGCGACCGCGCATCTGGCAGGCGGTGAGAAGGGCAAGCTGCGTTATGACTATGACGCGTTGACCGAGGCGGCCGGTGGGCATTGGCACATCCTGACCGGCTGCCGCAAAGGCCATGTCCGTCAAGCGCTTTCCGAGGGTGGACCGGAAGCCGCAAGCGGGGCACTGGCAGATCTGGTGGACCGGTTCGGCGCCGACCGGGTCAGCATCGAGCTGACCCATCACGGCCATCCCCTCGACGACGAGCGCAACGCCGCGCTGGCCGACCTCGCTCCGCGGTTCGGGCTCAGTGTGGTCGCCACCACCGCCGCCCACTTCGCCGCGCCGTCGCGTGGCCGGCTGGCCATGGCAATGGGCGCGATCCGGGCGCGGCACTCGATGGACGAGGCGGCCGGTTTCCTTGCGCCACTGGGTGGCTCGCACCTGAGGCCGGGGGAGGAGATGGCGCGGGTGTTCGCGAGGTGTCCTGAGGTGGTGACGGCCGCGGCCGATCTCGGCGAACAGTGTGCGTTCGGGCTGGCGCTGATCGCCCCGCAGCTGCCGCCGTTCGACGTACCGGTCGGGCACACCGAGGACAGCTGGCTGCGGCATCTGGTCATGGAGGGCGCCCGCAACCGCTACGGGCCGCCGGAGCGGGCTCCGCGGGCGTACGCGCAGATCGAGCACGAGCTGAAAATCATTGAGCAGCTGACCTTTCCGGGCTACTTCCTGGTGGTGCACGACATCACCCGATTCTGTAGGGAGAACAACATCCTCGCCCAGGGCCGCGGCTCGGCGGCCAACTCGGCGGTCTGCTACGCGCTCGGCGTCACCAACGTCGACCCGATAGCCAACGAGTTGCTGTTCGAGCGGTTCCTGTCCCCGGCGCGCGACGGGCCGCCGGACATCGACATCGACATCGAATCCGACTTGCGCGAGAACGCGATTCAGTACGTCTACGACCGCTACGGCCGTGACTACGCTGCACAGGTCGCCAACGTGATCACCTACCGCGGCCGTAGCGCGGTGCGTGACATGGCCCGCGCGCTGGGGTTCTCGCAGGGGCAGCAGGATGCGTGGAGCAAGCAGATCAGCCGGTGGAACGGGCTGGCCGACTCTCCGGACGTCGAGGACATCCCGGAACCGGTGATCGACCTGGCAATGCAGATCCACAATTTGCCGCGACACATGGGTATCCATTCCGGCGGCATGGTGATCTGCGATCGGCCGATCGCCGACGTGTGCCCGGTGGAGTGGGCGCGGATGGAGAATCGCAGCGTCCTGCAATGGGATAAAGACGACTGCGCGGCAATCGGTTTGGTCAAGTTCGACCTGCTGGGGCTTGGCATGCTCTCGGCACTGCACTATGTCATCGACCTGGTCGCCGAGCACAAGGGCATCGAGGTGGACCTGGCTCGGTTGGACCTGTCCGAGCCCGCGGTGTACGAGATGCTGCAGCGTGCCGACTCCGTCGGGGTGTTCCAGGTGGAGTCGCGCGCCCAGATGGCCACCCTGCCGCGGCTGAAACCCCGGGTGTTCTACGACCTGGTGGTCGAGGTTGCGCTGATCCGGCCCGGGCCGATCCAGGGCGGGTCGGTGCACCCCTACATCAAGCGGCGCAACGGCGTCGAGCCCGTCACCTACGACCATCCGTCGATGGAGTCCGCACTGCGGAAGACGTTGGGGGTGCCGCTGTTTCAGGAGCAGCTCATGCAGCTTGCGGTCGACTGCGCCGGCTTCTCCGCCGCCGAGGCCGACCAGTTGCGCCGGGCGATGGGGTCCAAGCGCTCCACGGAGCGGATGCGACGATTGCGTGGCCGGTTCTACGACGGCATGCGCGAGCGGCACGGCATCACCGGCGAGGTGGCCGACCGGATCTACGAGAAGCTGGAAGCCTTCGCCAATTTCGGTTTCCCCGAGAGCCATTCGCTGTCGTTCGCCTCGCTGGTGTTCTACTCGTCGTGGTTCAAGCTGCATCACCCTGCGGCGTTCTGTGCGGCGCTGCTGCGCGCACAGCCGATGGGCTTCTACTCGCCGCAGTCGCTGGTGGCCGACGCCCGCAGGCACGGGGTGACAGTGGGGGTCCCCGATGTCAACGCCAGCCTCTCGTACGCCACGCTGGAGAACGAAGGGCAACAGGTGCGGCTGGGCCTCGGCAGCGTCCGCCACATCGGCGACGAGTTGGCCGAGCAGATCGTCGAGGAACGAAAAGCCAACGGGCCGTTCGACTCCCTGCTCGATCTGACCGGACGAGTACAGCTGTCGGTGCCGCAGACCGAGGCCCTTGCCACTGCGGGGGCGTTGGGAAGTTTCGGCATCACCCGCCGCGAAGGGCTGTGGGCGGCCGGTGCGGCCGCCACCCAGCGGCCGGACCGGCTGCCGGGCGTCGGGTCGTCGTCGCATATCCCGTCGTTGCCCGGCATGACCGAACTGGAGCTGGCCGCCGCCGACGTGTGGGCCACCGGCATTTCACCGGACACCTATCCGACCCAGTTCCTGCGGGAGGATCTCGAGGCCATCGGCGTGGTGCCCGCCGACCAGCTGCTGACCGTGCCCGACGGAACCCGCGTGCTGGTCGCGGGGGCGGTGACACATCGGCAGCGGCCCGCGACCGCGCAGGGTGTCACGTTCATCAACCTCGAGGACGAGACGGGCATGGTCAACGTCCTGTGCTCCCCCGGTGTGTGGGCACGGCACCGCAGGCTGGCGCAGACGGCGTCGGCGCTGCTGATCCGCGGCCAGGTGCAGAACGCCACCGGCGCAGTCACCGTGGTCGCAGACCGGATGGGCAAGCTCCCCATGACCGTCGGCTCGAAAAGCCGCGACTTCCGCTAGCAACCTCCGCGACCGCGCGTGTCTGCACGCCAACACGCCGATGAGGACGGGCATTTCGCCCACGCTCACGCACCGTCGAGTGTGCGGGTTTGCACCACGACACACCGTCAACCGCGTACAAGGCTGTACGTTCAATCGAGTGCGAACGTGCGCAAGACGCGCACAAAAAACGGCGTGTCGGCGTACAGACACGCACCCTCGCCGGGGTTAGCCCTCGGTCGGTGTGGTCCACACCTTTTCGATGCTGATCTTCAACCGGGTGCTGAATGCGACGAGGAACTCCTTGGTCATCCCCATGCTGGCGGCGTACTCGGCGTACTTGGCCTGGTATTGCTCGTCCGCGATCGGATCGGCATCGACCGCATCGATCCTCGCCTCGCCACCGACAACGACGGTCCCGCGGCCATTGCCGTCGGAATCCAGGTTCAGGCTGACCCGGGGATGGGCCTTGATGTGCCGGACCTTTGCCGCATTCGGCATTGAGTACACGGTGATTTCCCTGCCGTCGAAGAAGAACCACAGCAGGCGGGGCACGGGCTGGCCGGACTTAGCCATGGTGGTCAGCCACCCGTAACGGTCGAATTCGAGTCTGCTGGAAACCTCTTGCGTCAGTTCGATTGCCATGAAGTCGAATGTAGTCTCCACGCATGAGCCTGAACCTGTCCGTCGATGAAGTCCTAACCACCACGCGTTCGGTGCGCAAGCGGCTCGATTTCGAGAAGCCGGTGCCGCGCGAGGTGCTGACGGAGTGTCTCGAATTGGCGCTGCAGGCTCCGACGGGCTCCAATGCCCAGGGTTGGCAATGGGTGTTCGTCGACGACGCTGAGAAGAAGAAGGCGCTGGCCGACATTTACCGCACCAACGCGACGCCGTACCTCGACCTCCCCAAGCCGGAGTACGGCGACGTACGCGACGAACAGCGGCCCCGCGTGTACGACTCTGCGAAGTACCTCAACGAGCATCTTCACGAGGCGCCGGTCATGTTGATCCCATGCCTCGAGGGTCGCCCGGACGGGGCGCCCGCCGGCATGTCAGCGTCGTTCTGGGGATCACTGCTGCCCGCGGTATGGAGCTTCATGTTGGCGTTGCGCTCGCGCGGGCTCGGGTCGGCATGGACGACGCTGCACCTGTTGGGCGACGGAGAAAAGCAGGCCGCCGAACTCCTCGGCATCCCGTTCGACAAGTACAGCCAGGCCGGCCTGTTCCCGATCGCCCACACCAAGGGCACCGACTTCCGGCGTGCCGATCGGCTGCCCGCCGAGCAGGTCTCGCACTGGAACGATTGGTGAATCTCTTCGCGCCCAGCGCCCATCGGACGTTAGGTCATACCCCCCCGCCGAACCCGTGTTGGCGCCAGGCCTCATAGACGGCGACGGCCGCGGCGTTGGACAGGTTCAGCGACCGCCTGCCCGCCAGCATCGGGATGCGCACCTGCGCGCTGATGTGTGGATCGGCGAGCGTCGCGGCATCGAGTCCGGTGGGCTCGGGGCCGAACATCAACACGTCGCCCGGCTGGTAGCTGATGTCGGCGAACGACGCCGTGGCATGCGCGGTGAATGCGTAGACCGTCGTCGGCGCGAGCGCCTCCCAGGCGGCGAGCAGATCGCGGTGGACGGTGACGGACGCGAGGTCGTGGTAGTCCAGGCCGGCGCGGCGCAACTTGGGCTCGGACAGATCAAATCCCAGCGGCTCGACAAGATGCAATTCGCATCCCGTCGCGGCGACCATGCGGATGGCATTGCCGGTGTTGGGCGCGATACGTGGCGAGAAGAACAGCAGCCGGAACACAACGCGGTATCTTCCCGCACCGGCAAGTCGCAAGTCACTCCAAGACGTGACGACTACTCGCCGGGGGTGCTGACGGCGGCCAGCTCTTGCTCTTCGGCGGCGGCCTTTGCCTCGCGGCCGGCCGGACTTGCCACGGAGGCACCGGGATTGGTCGCCGTCGCGTACCCGCCGGCACAGTTCAAGCTGAGCCGTACTTCATCGGTGACCGACTGCACGTAGACATCGTCGAGTGGGTCCCTGAGGTACGAGTGGTCTTGTGAATCGACGACAATGCATTCGTCCTGCGCCAGCTGACTACCGATCCGCGTCGCGACGATCGGAGTGCCGCCGGACTCCTCGATCGCTGCGGCCGCATCGGCGTAAGTCTGGCCGTCGTATTCCGCGGCGGCGGCGACACCGGTGCCGAGCAGCACCGTCGACAGTGTCATGGCGCCCACCGCGCCAGCCCCAAGAACGATGAGACGCTTCATGATTGCTCCGAGCATCTGAACTTGACTGCGCAGTAAAGACACGGTCTGTTCACAGAAACTCCTGGTTGGCCACCGGAGCCGAACGGGCACGCGACGATCGGCGTGCTCAGGCCGTACTGGGCGGCGGATACGGATACTCGGCGACCAGAACCCGACCAATTCGTCGATGGTCGCGGCCGCAAATCAGCAGCGCTCCCGCTGTTTGCTCAGATGGTACGAAACGGCTCGTCAGCGCGATTATGAACTCTGTCTGTTCAGTAAGAATTGTGGAAACGGCTGCAGCGGGCTGGCATACTCGACCAATTGCCAGGCGTAGAACGCGCGCCCATCAAAGGGCGAAATCAGCAGGAAGCCCCATGAACCACGCTCCATTACTGAATTGCGGACAGGCGGCCGATCGCAGCGACGGCCGCGGATGACCGCGTTCCCGCAGCCGAACCAGGCAGACGGCACCATCATCGAATTCGAACCAGCGGCACAGCGACCGGCCAAGCGACCATCGCGATGGTCGATCGCGAATTGGCCGGTCCGCTGGAAAGTGTTCGCGATCGTTTTGGTGCCTTTGGTGCTCGCCGGGACGTTCGGCGGATTGCGCATCTACTCGAGCGCGACACAGGCAGCCGACTTGCGGCGGGCCGCCGACCGCGCCGAGATGGTGCCCGCGATCGAGGGTTACATGGCATCGCTCGACGCCGCGATGCTGGCGAGTTCGACCGGCGGTGACACCCAGGCGGCGTTGTCCAAGTTCGACGCCAGCCGACAGGATTTGCAGCGACGGCTGTCCGGCACCGACATCGCGCCGGACGTCAACAAGGGCGTCAACACGATGATCGGCGCCGGCCAGGGGCTGATGGACAAGGTCACGGCCAACAGCATCGGGCTGCGCGACCGGGTGCAGGCGTACACGCCGATCCTGCTCACCGCCGAGGACGCTATCAACGGATCGGTCCGGGTCGACGACGAGCGCATCCGCGCCGAGACGCTGGGCCTGAGCCGTGCGATCGGCGCCCGCGGGCAGATGATGATCCAGCAGCTGCTTTTGAACCAAGGCGGTGAGCTGGCCGAGCCCGAGCTGCGCACGTCGATGATCACCGTGGCCGGTACCGAGCCGTCGACGCTGTTCGGCATCAGCCAGGTGCTCGGGGTCGGCTCACCCGAGGCGCAGAAGCTGCAGGAAGAGTTCGTCAAGCGGATGGCGATCATGTCCGACCCCGCCACAGTACTGGTCGGCAACCCGGACCTGAACGCGTCAATCCAGGTCACCAATGAGATCGCGAACAAGACCATCGAGAACGCGTCGAGCACGGTGATGAGCGCGGTGGACAGGGCTGCCGCAACCCAGCGCACCGCCGCGATCCGGGACTCCGCGGTCGTCGTCGGCGCGATGCTGCTGGCGTTGCTGCTCGTCATCCTGGTGGCGCGGTCGCTGGTGCGGCCGCTGCGCAGGCTGCGCGACAGCGCCCTGCAGGTGGCGCATGACGACCTGGCCCGCGAGATCGAACGGGTGCGCGCGGGCGGCGAGCCCGATCACGTCGAGCCGATCCCCGTCTACACCTCCGAAGAGGTCGGTCAGGTCGCGCACGCCGTCGACGAATTGCACGAACAGGCCGTCCTGCTGGCCGGTGAGCAGTCCCGTCTGCAGCTGCAGGTGAGCGACATGTTCGAGACGCTGTCGCGGCGCAGCCGATCCCTGGTTGACCAGCAGCTGTCGCTGATCGACCGCCTCGAGCGCAACGAGGAGGATCCCGAGCGGCTGGAGAGCCTGTTCCGACTCGATCACCTCGCCGCCCGGATGCGCCGCAACGGCGCCAACCTGCTGGTGCTCGCGGGCGCCAAGGTGCCACGCGAGCAGGCCGAGCCGGTGCCGGTGTCGGCGATCATCAACGCCGCCGCCTCAGAGGTGGAGGACTACACCCGGGTCGTCACCGCGTCCGTGCCGGACAGCGAGGTCGTCGGGCCCATCGCAGGCGATCTGGTGCACCTGCTGGCCGAGCTGCTCGACAACGCGCTGCGCTACTCGCCGCCGATATCTCAGGTGCGGGTGTCCGCGGTGCACACCGGCAACGGCGGGCTGGTCATCGAGGTCAGCGATATCGGTATCGGGATGACCGAATCGGATCTGCGCGTGGCCAACACGCGTCTGCAGTCCGGCGGCGAGGTCAACCCGTACACCGCGCGGCACATGGGCCTGTTCGTGGTCGGGCGGCTCGCCGCGCAGCACGGCCTGGTGGTTCGGTTGCGCAGCGCGATTTCGGGCGAACCGAATTCGGGCACCACCGCGGGCGTATTCGTGCCTTCGGCGTTGCTCGGCACGGCCGGGGCGCTCGACCAGTTCGGCGCCCCCGAGTACGCCACACCCGCGGATGACTACGCGGGTATCCACACCGCTTTGGCGCTCGATGAGGATCACGACTACGCCGACCACGTCGAGGAGCCCGGCCACGAGTACACCAACGGCCACGGCGACGTGCCCGTCGCGTTGTTGCCGCAGCGCAATCCCGGCGCCAGCGGAATCTCTGACATCCCGGCCTCGCTCGCCGCGCCGGCGACGGAACACCCGCAGGACGAATGGCCTGCCGAGGATTTCTGGCCGGCGGATTCGATGCCGGCGCATACCGCCGGGCCTGCCCGATGGGGCCAGCCGGCCGCGCCGGAGCCCGACGCTGACCGCGGGCCCATCGACACGTCGGCGTTCTTCGCGTCCCGCGCGCAGGTCGCCAGCAACGGTGCCCCAACCCCGCCCGCGGTCGAAGAGCCGCAGCCCCAGCTACCCGCGCAAGCCGGGCCGCCTGCTGCTGCCGAGCCGCCGCAGTCCGAGGCTGCCCGGCACGCCGTGCACGAGCTGACGGCGAATGCCGGTGCCGACGACGCGATCTACCAGAAGATGCTGTCCGAATGGCTCGTCGATCCCACCGACCTGGCCAAGAGCGAGGACCTGAACTGGGAATCGGTGTGGGATCACGGCTGGTCAGCGGCCGCGGCGGCGGAGGATGCCCCGGTCGCAGAGCACACCGAGGAGGGTCTGCCGGTGCGTGAGCCCGGCGTGCGTCTGGTGCCCGGCGCGGTCGATTCCGCCGGTGCCGGAGGCGCGTTCGGCGGGGGTCGCCACCTCAACGGCGACGCTCACAGGGGCGACGACGGCGACGACCGGGTACCATCGGCGGCTGAGTTCGGCACCGCCGGAGGACCGATTCCGGCGCGCGATCCGGAAGCCGTCCGTGCGAGCATCAGCAACCATTTCAGAGGTGTGCGGGCCGGTCGATCACATGCCCAAGAGACCAGAGGAACCGATAACGAATGACGCCGGCGGGTTGGGCCCACGGCCGCAGGCCAGGGGAGAGCGATGGGCCCACGCCCAAAGGGCAGGGGACGACCCGGGATTCAATGCAGCCGCCACGCTCGACGCAGCGTGATTCGCTCGACTGGCTGGTCTCCAAGTTCGCCCGCGAAGTATCCGGTGTCTCGCACGCCGTCCTGGTGTCCGCCGACGGCCTGCTGATGGCTGCCAGCGAGCACATGCCGACCGAACGAGCCGACCAACTCGCCGCGGTGGCCTCCGGCCTCGCGAGCCTGTCGACTGGTGCCTCGCAGCTGTTCGACGGTGG
>Ga0157372_10006153_pt1 | contig 12757 bp, 11 predicted proteins | sample C55metaG_FD_115307 | JGI IMG/M metagenome (GOLD analysis project Ga0157372, IMG submission 115307) | Corn rhizosphere microbial communities from Kellogg Biological Station, Michigan, USA - C5-5 metaG | ecosystem: Host-associated > Plants > Roots > Rhizosphere > Soil | place: USA: Michigan... | reverse complement strand
CCGCCCTGCGCGAGCAGAGCGCGCGCGAACTGGCCCCCTATCGCCGTCGCATGCAGGCGCTGCAAATTCGCCAAATCGAGCAGCAGTTCCTGCACAAGCAGCTCATCGAAAAACACGGTCTGCCGCGCCTCAGCCTCTTCTACATGAGGCAGGACTGAGCCCGCGCGTGAAGCTGCACATCGAAAAGCCGCTCTACGGCGGAGCCGGACTCGCCCATCACGAAGGCCAGGCAATCTTCGTCCCCTTCACTCTGCCCGGCGAGACGGTCGAAGCCCACCTCGTCGAGAACAAGGGCAGCTACTCCACCGCCGAAGTCGATGCCGTTCTCGAACCGAGTCCCGCGCGCACCGATCCGCCCTGCCCCTATTTCGGCCCATGCGGAGGCTGCCATTACCAGCACGCCACCTACACCGCGCAGGTCGAGATGAAAATCGACATCCTGCGCGAAGCGCTGGAGCGTGCCCGCATCCGGAACATCCCCGAGATCACCGCACAGGCCGCCGAGCCGCTGGGTTACCGCAACCGCATCCGCCTGCACGTGCAGCGCGAGCCCTTCGCGCTCTGCTACAAGCTCCGCCGCTCGCACGCCAATCTCCCCGTCGCCACGTGCCCCATCGCCGCGCCCTCGCTGCAGAACGCCATCGCGATCCTGACGCGCGAAGCTGCTGCACTCGGCTTCGCGGACTGGGCCACGGAAGTCAAGTTGTTCACCAATTCCGACGACTCTGCCCTCCTCGCCGCCCTCTGGACCAAACATCCCGACCGCGAAGCCCCACGTCTCCTTACGGAACTCTGGCCCCTCCTGCAGCAGCATCTCCCCGCGCTCGTCGGCGCCGGCATCTTCTCGGTCGAGCCGCGCCGCCAACCCAGCCGCCTCCTCGCCCACACTGGCGAGTCTTTTCTGCGCTACCAGCTCGGAGGCCGTTCCTATCGCGTCAGCATCGGCTCCTTTTTCCAGGTGAATCGCTCCCTGCTCGATCCGCTCGTCGATTCCGTCACGGCGAACGAATCCGGCGCCGCCGCGTGGGACCTCTACTCCGGCGTCGGGCTCTTCTCCGTTCCCCTCGCCGAAAAATTCTCCCAGGTCACCGCCGTCGAATCCTCCGCCAGTTCCGTGCGCGACCTGCGCGAGAATCTCCGCGGGACGCACCACCGCATCGTCGCCGCCGACACCGCCGTCTTCCTCAGCCGCGCCGTCCAGCAGCGCACGCCTGCGCCGGACCTGATCGTCCTCGACCCGCCCCGCGCCGGACTCGGCCGCGAAGTCACCACCGCGCTCGGTCAGATCCGCGCCCCTCGCCTGACCTACGTCTCCTGCGATCCTTCGACGCTCAGCCGCGATCTCGCCGCCCTGCTTCAGGCCGGATACGTCATCCGCTCCATCCGCCTCGTTGACCTCTTTCCGCAGACGTACCACCTCGAAAGCGTCATCCACCTGGCACGCCGCTAGCCGCGTTTCCCGCGTATTTTCCGTTAGTTACCACGAACTTACTAAAGTTCTCCACGCGACGACATCACGCTCCCCGGCGACCGCATCTTAGTCGTCACGGCGAAGCACGAATCCCGCCGGTCACCCGCCTCGGCCCCGTTCGACGAAAACACAATCCGGAGACAGGCTCATGAAGCCTCGTTGTTTGCCGCTCGCCCTCCTGCTCGCCTTTGCCTCCACGGCATTCGCCACTGTGACCGTTACAAGTCCCTCCAACGGCGCCACCGTCACCAGCCCCGTCCACTACGTCGCCACCGCGAGCACCAGCACCTGCTCCACGGGCGTGGCTTCCATGGGCATTTGGGTGAACGGCAAGCTGATTTACACAGTCAACGGCAATTCCCTGGACACGAATGTCACTCTGAGCCCCGGGTCGTATTCCACCGTGGTGCAGGAGTGGGATCACTGCGGCGGCGCCAGCCACGAGAACATCAGCATCACTGTCGCCAGCTCGACTTCCGGCGGCGGCACCTCCGGCGGAGGCACGTCGGGCGTCGTCGTCACCAGCCCGACGAATAATTCCACCGTCACCTCGCCCGTCACCTACACGGCCACCGCGAGTTCTTCTACCTGCGCCGCCGGCGTTGCCTCGATGGGTATTTACGTCAACAGCACGCTGGAGTACGTCGTCGACAGCTCCACCCTCAACACCCAGCTCACGCTGAGCCCCGGCACCTACAACACCGTCGTGCAGGAATGGGATCACTGCGGCGGCTCCCAGAAGACGCCGATCACTATCACCGTGACCAGCGGGTCCGGCTCCGGCTCGGGATCGGGCACCGGCTACGGCTCGCAGACCGCCGTCACCGTCACCTCGCCCGCCCCCAACTCCACCGTCACCTCGCCCGTCCATTACCAGGCCAGCGCGACCACCTCCACGTGCACCGCCGGCATTTCGGCGATGGGCATTTACGTCAACAATCAGCTCGTCTACACGGTCAATGGCTTCTCGCTCGACACGCAGATCAGTCTCGCGGTCGGCCAACAGAACACCGTGGTTCAGGAATGGGATAAGTGCGGTGGCGCGGCCAAGACATCCGTCCCGCTCAACGTGGTCAGTTCCACGTCGCAGCAGCCCACCGTCAGCATGACGGCGAACCCGACCTCCATCTCCGCCGGCCAATCCTCCACGCTCACCGTAACTGCCAGCAACGCGACCAGCGTCACCGTCGCCGGCGGCGGCAATTCGTGGACGCTGTCGTCGACCGGCGGGACCATCACCGTCAGCCCGTCCTCCACCACCACCTACACCGCCTCAGCGAGCAGTTCGGCGGGCACCGCCACCGCAGATGCAACCGTAACCGTCGTCTCCTCCGGCGGCGGCGGTGGCCTCGACTCCATCCAGCACGTCGTCTTCATGCTGCAGGAGAACCACTCCTTCGACAACTACTTCGGCATGCTCAACCCGTATCGCAAGGCGAACGGCTGGAACATTGGCGACGACGGCAAGGAGTACGACGTCGACGGCATCGACGACAAGCTCACCACCTTCAGCAATCAGACCGACGAAGGCACCACCTACTATCCGTTCAAGCTCGCCACCACCTGTGTCGACGACATGAGCAGCGCATGGCTGGAGAGCTACGGCGACGTCAGCCGCTGGACCTTCTCCACCAGCCGGCCCATCAACATGGACGGCTTTGTCCATATCGCCGAAGGCTTCGCGAAGAGTTGTGTCGCGAGCGGCACGTGCTCCGGCAGCTTTACCGACACCGCCGGCAAGCGCGCCATGGGGTACTACGATCAGCAGTTCCTGAACTACTACTACTACATGGCCTCGCAGTTCGCGGTTTCCGATCGCTGGTTCTCGCCCATCGCCAGCAAGAGCATCAGCAATCGCATCGCGACGTTCAGCGGAGGCACCACGCAGGGCCTGACGCACGATCCCGGCTCCGACGATCACCTGCCGCAGCTGCAGATCCAGACCATCTTCGACGAGTTGCAGTCCGCCGGCGTCTCCTGGAAGATCTACTACACCGTCACCCAGGGCATGTGCCTCAGCGAAAGCAACTGCAGCGGGTCGAAGTTCCCCGGCACCGACTTCGCGACCTTTGCCAGCTCCAGCAAATACATCTACAACAACCCAAGCCACGCCGCCTGCTCCGCGACAACCCAGCCCTCCAGCGTCGTCGGCGATTCCACCAACTCGTTCTGCATCGATACGAACCACATCGCGCCGCTCTCGCAGTACTACACCGACGTGGCGAACAACGCGCTGCCCGCCTTCTCGTTCATCGAAGCCGGCTACGGCAACAACGACGAGCACCCGGGCTCCGGTGCATCCGTTCTCGCCGGCCAGTCGGAGGTCTCAAAGGTCATCAACGCCCTCATGACCAGCCCGTCCTGGAGCAGCTCTGCGTTCTTCTTCTCCTACGACGAAGGCGGAGGCCCGCTCGATCACGTGCCGCCGGTGCCTGGCCATTCCAACCAGAACACCGCGGCCTCGCTCGGCACGATCCCGGACATCTCGTCGATCTCCGTCAATCCGGATAGCTACAAGCCCTGCCTGCCCAGCGGCGGCACACCCACGACGCACTGCGACCTGCGCTCCAACGATCCGGGCGCGCTCTCCACCGATGCTCCGGCCGTCAACGGATTCGCCGCCCAGATCGGCTTCCGCGTCCCGAACTTCGTCGTCTCGCCCTTCGCCCGGCGCCACTACGTCTCGCACATCCCGATGGACCACACGGCGATCATCAAGTTCGTCGAGAACCGCTTCATCGGCAGCACCGCGCATCTCACCGCCCGCGATGCCGCCCAGCCCAACCTGCTCGACTTCTTCGATTTCACCGCGAAGCCCTGGGCAACGCCTCCCACTCCGCCCGCGCCTGTAACTCCGACCACGCTGGGCTACAACCCCTGCAACGCCTCCAACATGTAAACCCTCCTCCTCGTAAACAAAGGGGAGTGGCCTCAGCCACTCCCCTTCGCCTTTCTGTTCCCTGTTCCCTGTTCCCTGTTGCCTGTTCCCTGCTCTTACCAGCGTCCCCACGCCCGACTGATGTAATCCGTCATCGTCATCATGATCAGAACAATAAACGTGAAGAACCCGGACGCCACCGTCATCATCGTCAGCTTCGAGCTGTACTTCACGTGCATGAAGAACAGCACCACCAGCGTCATCTTCGTGCAGGCGATGGCCAGCGCCACAACGGCATTGAACGAGCCCAGGTCGATATAGGAGACCCCCGTCGTCGTCGCCGTCAGCACCAGGAGAGCCGCCCCAATGACGAGGTAAACCTTCGGCGAGACGATGTGCTCCTCGTGGTGCGTCGGCTCCGATGGATGCGAATGCAGTTCGTGCTGAATATCCATTGCTGTTCCTCAGTCTGGGTTCTGTTGCCCTGGGCTCTTCCCGTTTCGCCGCGCCGTCACTGATGTCGACTGATCAGATATAAGAGCGGGAACAGGAAGATCCACACAATATCGACGAAGTGCCAGTACAGCCCAAAATTCTCAACCGGGTTCACGTGCCCCGTCGTGTACGCCCCGCCATAGGCGCGGATCACCAGCAGCGTCAGCAGCGACACACCGATAATCATGTGCAGCGCGTGCATGCCCGTCATCGCAAAATACAGCGAGTAGTACACCTGCGTTTTTTCCGCCATGTCCAGCGGCAGCTTGTCGTCCGGATAGGCCTCAGAGCCGTGCAGGAACGACTCCGGGCTGAAGTTCAGTCCCGGCACGTGCTGTTCCACCCACTCGTCGTGCCACTCATACGCCTTGATGCCCAGGAAGGCGCAGCCCAGGATGATCGTCAGAATGCACCACGTCACCAGCGACTTCCGCATCCGCGTTTCCGCGGCGTGCACGCCCATCGCCATGGTGAAGCTGGAGATGATGAGGACAGTCGTGTTCGTTGTGCCCGCCCAGATGTGCAGCGTGTGGCTGCCCGCGACAAACGCCGGGTAGTACCAGTTGCGATAGATCAGATAGGCGCAGAACAAGCCGCCGAAGAACATGATTTCCGTCAGCAGGAAGAGCCACATGCCGAACGTGGCCGCCTCCCGCTGCTGCGGAACGCTCTCGAAGTGGTGGCGCAGAAACGGCGGATGCTCCCCCTCGTGCCCGTGCGGCGTTTCTGCCGTCTGCGCGGCAAGCGTCTGGCTATCCAACGGTCGGTACCTCGCTCCCTTTAGTGCTTTCCAGCCACTCGTAATCGTAAGCCTCGTGCGTGACGATGGGCGTCTCGGCGAAATTCTCCGTCAGCGGAGGCGACTGGATCTGCCATTCCAGTCCGGTGGCCTGCCACGGGTTCGGCCCCGCGATTTTGCCGTATTTCAGCGACCACGTCAGGTACAGCAGCGGCAGCAGATAGCCCACGCCCAAAACGCTGGCGCCCGCGCTCGAGAAGACGTTCAGCACCTGGAACTCCGGCGGATATGCCGCATACCGCCGCGGCATACCAAGGTAGCCCAGGATGAACTGCGGGAAGAAGGTCAGGATGAACCCGACAAAGGTGATCACCGCCGCCAGCTTCGAAACGCCTTCCGGATACATGCGTCCGGTCATCTTCGGCCACCAGAAATGCACGCCCGCCAGATACGCCATCAGCATGCCGCCCACCATCACGAAGTGGAAGTGCGCCACGATGAAGTACGTCTCCGTCAGGTGGATATCCATGCCCAGCGTGCCGAGGAAGACGCCCGTCAGTCCGCCAATCGTGAACAGCCCCAGGAATCCGAACGCATACAGCATCGGCGTCTCAAACGTGATCGAGCCCTTGTACAGCGTCGCCGACCAGTTGAACACTTTGATTGCCGAAGGCACCGCCACCAGCATCGTCAGCAGCGAGAACACCAGCGCCGAGTAGTTGGAGATGCCCATGATGAACATGTGGTGCGCCCAGACGAAGAATCCGAACACCGCAATCGCCACCGACGAAAACGCCACCGCCGTGTAGCCGAAGACCCGCTTGCGCGAGAAGGTGCTGATCACCTCGGAGATGACGCCCATGCCCGGCAGAATCATGATGTACACGGCCGGGTGCGAATAGAACCAGAACAAATGCTGGAAGAGCAGCGGATCGCCGCCCTTGGCCGGATCGAAGACGCCAATCCCGATCAACCGCTCCAGCACGATGAGCACCAGCGTGATCGCCAGCACCGGCGTACCCAGCACCATCAGGATCGACGCCGCGTAGTGCGACCACACGAACAGCGGCAGCCGAAACCACGTCATCCCCGGCGCGCGCATGCGGTGAATCGTCACGATGAAGTTCAGCCCCGTGAAGATCGAACTGAACCCGGCGATGAATACCGCCAGACCCGCCGTAATCACGTGCGTATTCAGGTAATGCGTGCTCAGCGGAGTGGTGAAGGTCCAGCCGGTGTCGACGCCACCGAAGGCCAGGCAGCAGATCATCAGAATGCCCGCCGCGATGTACAGATACCAGCTCAGCAGGTTGATCTTCGGGAACGCCAGGTCCTTGGCGCCCACCATGATCGGAATACAGAAGTTCCCCACCGTCGCCGGAACCGAGGGCACCAGGAAGAAGAACACCATGATGATGCCGTGCGCCGAGAACACCTTGTTGTAGGTGTCGGCCGCCAGCAGATCGCTCACCGGCGTCAGCAACTCCATGCGGATCAGGCCCGCCATGGCCCCGCCGATAAAGAAGAAGAACGTGATCGAGATCAGGTACAGCATGGCGATCCGCTTGTGATCGCCCGTCAGCAGCCAGCTCTTGAGCCCGTATTCCTTGTTCAGATACGAGACCCGCGGCAGAGTAGCCGTCGACTGATCCGGCAGAGTAACGATAGTGCTCATGGTTTCACCGCCCCTGGCGCCAGCGGCGGAGCCGAAGTTCCTGCCGGCGTCGTGCCCGTTTGCACGGGCTGCGAAGAACTGTTTTCGATGGTCTGGTCGATCCGGTACTGCGTATCCAGACGCTTGATGTACTCGACGAGATCGATCAGGCCCTCTTCACTCACCTGGCCCTGATAGGTCGGCATGATCGGTGCATACCCGGCAACCTCATGCATCGTGGGATTCAGGATGGTGTCGCGCAGAAAAGCATCATCCACGGTCACCCATTGTCCATTGCGCAGCTGTACGCGCGTTCCGTACACATGCGAAAGATTCGGGCCGTGCGAATTCGCTGTCGGGTTATGGCAGGAATTGCAGCCAAGACTGGCGAACAACCGCTCCCCGTTCTGCGCCAGCGACGTGCCGCTGGTGGAGCTGGACGCCCATTCCTGGTAGTCTTCCGGCGTCATCGCCACCACCTCGCCGATCATCTGCGAGTGCAGCGTGCCGCAATACTGCGTGCAGAACAGGTGGTAGGTCCCGACCTTCGTCGCCTCGAACCAAACCGTGTTATAGCGGCCAGGAATCACCTCGCGCTTCACGCGAAACGCCGGCACCGAAAAGCTGTGAAACACGTCCTGCGAAATCAGGGTCAGCTGCACCGGCTGGTTGATGGGGACATGCAGCGCATTGATCTCGTGCTGCCCGCCCGGATGCTCCGCCTTCCACATCCACTGCTTGCCGACCACATAGATATTCATCGCGTTCGGCGGAGGACTGTAGATGCGGAAATACAGCAGCGCGCCCCACACGAAGCAGATCATGAACAGGATCAGCGGAATGATCGTCCAGGTGGCTTCCAGCAGCGTCGAGCCTTCGATCGGCGTCGCGACCGGGCTCATCTCCCTGCGGTAACGAATGGAGAAGGTGACAACGATAAGGGCGACCGCGACCAGTCCGATCGTCGAAATCAGAATCAGGAAGAAATAGAGCGCGTCCGCGTACGGCGCGATGCTCGACGCTTCCGGCGGGAACACCGCGAAGTACGTAAGCCACTTGATCAGAAATTGCCAAAGTACTGGACTGATGAAATGCATCGTCGCCCTTTATCCCACTCTCGTTCCCAGATGTGTTCCATGCAACAAATTGCGTTGTGCCCGCGCTTCGCGTATGTCGCGCCGGAAGTTGATCAGCAGAAACAACCCCAGGCACAGCACGGTCAGCACCCCGCCCGCCTGAATGATCCGCACGTATAGCAGCGTGTGGTGATTCATCGCCGGGTCATAGCGGAAGCAGTAGGTCAGCAGGTTGTCCACCAGCGACCCGATCGCGCCGTGCGAAGCGTCGACCAGACCCAGCTGAATGTCCTTCGCCGAAAACTCCACGCCCAGGTAGTACTGCGCCAGCCGTCCCTGCGGCGTCACCAGCTCGACCGCGCTCGCATGCGCGTACTGCGTCGAAATGCCGTCGGGCCCCTTCATCGGCACGTAGCCGAATCCCACCGTCGTCGCCAGCGCGCGAATCGCCGGCTCCTGCCCGGTGAGGAAGTGCCACCCGCCTTCGCTTCCGCGTCGCCCATAGCGCTTTACGTAAAACGTCTTCTCGTGCGCCGCGATTTGCGGAGTCTCCGTTGGATCGATGCTCACGAAGACTACATCGAAATCCTTACCCGCTGTAAACTTCACCGCCTCCAGCGCGCCCACCAGCCCGTCGATCTCCTCCGGGCAAAGAATCTTGCACTGGTAGTACACGAGCGACAAAATCACCGGCCTCTTGCCGAAGTAATCGCCGAGATGCACGGCCTTGCCCGTCTCGTCCCGGAACTCCAGGTTGAGCGGCAGCTGCGTATTCAGCTTTTGCTGGATGTCGATTTTCTTCAGGATCAGCGGCTGCTGATCGGCCGGGGTTCCGGGCTTCTGCAATCCAAACCACTGGCTCTGCGCCTGCGCAGCAGCCCCCGTCAGCGCCAGCGCCAGTCCCATCAGAACCAGCCGCGCCGCCGTTCCCCCTCGTGCCCGAATTGTGACCCCAAATCTCATCCGACCTTCGTTGCCCCTGTTCCCCGCTGTCTGCTTTCTGCTTTCTGCTTTCTGCTACTTATTGTTCGTCTTCGCCGAGCTCTGCTCACCCGGCTGCATCGTTTCCCCGTGCAGTTGCTGCTCGTACGCTGTCGGCGCATATCCGTCGGTCAGTGGCATCTGCACCGTCGGCCGCGAGTCGCCCATCATCGCCTGCTGCTGCTGCTCCTGTGGCGCAACCGGTAATCCCTTCTGCGCAATGATCTGCATCGCCCGCTCAATCGGGATCCGCACCGTGCCTTTGCTGCGATCGACCCAGCTGTAGTGGTTCAGCAGCAGTTCCTCGCGGTCGTGCAGATCCGCCAGGTCCTGGTTGCCGTCGTCGGTCTCCAGCCGCGGCGTCGGGAACTGCTGCGTCAGCTTGGCCAGCTGTTCCTGCTGCAGCTGTGGACTCGACTGAATCGCCTTGCGCGGCGCGATCTGATTCGGCGCATTCCACTTGCTCACCGGGCCGTCCGCGCGGTCCAGCCCGTTGTTGATCACCTTGCCCATCCCGAAGCAGAAGACGAAAAACACGACAACCGAGATGAACAGCGCAATGACGAATCCGGCGATGCCGCCGACGTTGGCGTCGGTAACCTCAAAGCCCTCCCGTACCGACGGGTCGCCCTGATGTGCCTTCGGATCGTAATTCGGCTGGTTGTGAGAATCAGGCGTGGGCATGCTGCGCCTCCAGAATCTCCGCCAGATGCGGATCGTTGGTCGCGATCACCGGACGCTTCATCAGTTCCTGGAAGTAGTACACCAGCCAGAACGAGAACAGCGCCACCGGCATGAAGGCATACTCCAGAATTCCCCAGCTGAAGTGCAGGTTGCGCGCTGCATCCTTAAACGACGGCTCGATCAGCCAGAACATGTCCCAGAATCCCGCGAAGATCATCACCCAGCACGCCACCGTCATCTTCCTCTGGATCCGCTTCAGATCCCGCGACAGCAGCAGCGTGAATGGAATCAGCCAGTGGAAGATCACATCCAGCGTCGCGATCACGCCCCAGTTCCCGCGGATGCGGTCCAGATACCACGGAATCTCTTCCGGCGAATTGCCCGACCAGATAATCAGGAACGCGCCGAACGCGAAGTAGATGTTCAGCATCGTCAGCGCAAAGCACAGCTTGCCGATGTCGTGCTGCTCGATGACCCGGAAGGTGCTCTTGATCGGCTCCGCCTTGCTCAGCCACATCAGCGTCAGCAGCGCCAGCGGCAGCACATAGAACGACTGCCCCACCAGATACTGGAAGCCGTAGATCGTCGAGTACCACGTCGGATCGATCGACATCACCCAGTAGATCACCAGCCCGAACAGGAGCGCCGAGTACAGCACGACGCCAAAGCCGCTCAGGTTCTCGAACTTCGTGCGCCAGTAGCCCACGTTCGGCAGCGGATCGGCATCGCGCTTCACCGACCACGCATTCAGCTTCATGGAGTAGAACGAGAGGATCGCAAAGCACAGCAGCGAGAAAATCCAGTAGTTCTTCGCGTTCAGCATCGGGCTCTTCCAGTGGATGTAGTGCGCCATCTCCGCCGAAATCTGCCCGTTCTTGTACGCCGTCGCCCAGTCCGCATACTGCGCCCATGGATACAGGTGCCCCTGAGTCGCTCCGAAGTACGCCACCGGCAGGAACATCAGGGTGACCAGCGGCCACGTCCGGCTCATCGCCTCCAGCGGCCGCCGCACGATCAGCCCCCACTTACCGCCCGACAGGTACTGCACTTCCAGCAGCGCCATGCCGCCGAAGCAGAAGCCGAAGCACATCACGAAGCCTTCGAGCCAGCCGCGCAGAAAATGCTCCCAGCCCAGATCCGAGTGCCCCAGGAAAGCGGCAATCACCGCCAGTGCCGAGCACACCAGTCCCACAATCAGCGCCCGCGCCCGCCACGCAGCCACAAATGGCGGCGCGTTCACGCTCCCGGACAATCCCTTGCTGAAGTGTTCGTTCGCCATGCCTTATTGCGCTCCTGATGGCCGGGCTGGCGGCCGGTTCGTCTCGCCCTGCTTCGTCCGGATCTCCGGCTTCGTTGCCGGTCCCGGCGGATTCGGATTCGTCCCCGGTGCGCCCGCGTACAGCTGCGTCTGTGGCTTCGCATCCACCGCCGTCGCCGGCATCGGCCACGGCCCCGCATACTCCTCCGGATATCCCTCGCTCCGCGCCACGTCCTTCAGGTTCTGCACCTGCGCGCCCGCCGGCACATCGGCCGTCGTCGCCGACTGGCTCAGCTGCAGTGCGCGAACGTACGCCGCAATCGCCCAGCGATCCTCCGGGGCAATCTGCGCCTTGTAGTCCGGCATCGCGCCGAAGCCGTTCGTCATCACGTAGAAGTAGTGGCTCAGCGGCTGGCCCATGCGCTTCGGATCGTGGAAGTTCCCCGCCGGCTTGTAGCCGCGCTGCACGATCATGCCCGCGCCGTTGCCCACCCGCGAATGGCACGGCGAGCAATACACATTGAACCGCTCCTGTCCGCGCTCCAGCACCTGCATCGTCACCGGAAACGGCATCATGTCGGCTTCCTTGCCGTTCATCAGTCCGGTGTAGAAGTAGTCCGTCTCATACAGTTGCCCGCGCGCCACCGTGTGCTCCACCTGCGGCCGCACCGAGCGCCCGTCGGCGAACATCGTCGTCCCGCGTTGCGGAAACATCCTCGGCTGGTCCTGCATATCCTGCCGGCAGCCTGCGGTCAGCGCCAGCAGCCCCAGTCCGCCCGCAATCGTCGCGGCCCGCCGCAGCATGCTGTTGCCGGTTCCCCGTTGCCTGTTCCCTGCGGCCTTAATACTCCACCTCCACCACCGAGACCGGTGCCTGCGCTTCCAGGAAACTGCGCGACTCGCCCGCCTCAAACTTCGGATCCGTTGATTCGAGGCACAGGAAAAATTTGTCGCTGGTGGCCCCGGTGCGGAAATTCGGCGCATTGAAGACCGGGTGATACAGCTTCGGCAGTCCGCACAGCGCCAGCATGCCGAACGCCGCCGACAAGCCCGACCACAGAATCGTCCACTCATAGGCCGGAACCACGAACGCCGGCCACGAATAGTACGGCCGTCCCGCGATGTTCAGCGGATAAGCCCACACTGAAATCCAGGTCTCCAGCGCGAACATCGCCGCCAGTCCCATCAGGCCGCCGAGCAGGCACACCAGCGAGACCTCGTCGCGATGGAACCCGATGGCCTCCGCCGCTTCCTCCACCGGATACGGCGTGTAGCAGTCCATGCGCCGATAGCCCGCTCCGTACGCCGCTTTGGCCGCATGCACCAGATCGGTCGGCGAGTCGAATTCGGCCATCAGGCCGTACAGTCCTTCAGGTAACGGCATTAGTCACCTGCCTCCGGAAGCAAATCGCGTTTCTCCCGCACCTTCGCCTGCGGCAGCATCAGCCGCAGCTCCGACATCGGAATCATCGGCAGCAGGCGAACGAACAGGAAGAACATGAAGGTGAAGAATCCGAGCGT
>Ga0157372_10006151_pt1 | contig 12758 bp, 9 predicted proteins | sample C55metaG_FD_115307 | JGI IMG/M metagenome (GOLD analysis project Ga0157372, IMG submission 115307) | Corn rhizosphere microbial communities from Kellogg Biological Station, Michigan, USA - C5-5 metaG | ecosystem: Host-associated > Plants > Roots > Rhizosphere > Soil | place: USA: Michigan... | reverse complement strand
TTCATAGCGGAAGCCGAGACCATCGTCGAACAACCGGAAGCGAATGATCATTACATAGTCCGTACGCTGTTGATTCAAGGTAACTGCCAGTTCGTTGTAATGATTACGAATGGCTTTCACTTCACCCCATACGGGCTTCCATGTCTCATCGAAAGAGGTCGCTTTGGTTCCGCCCAGGCTAAAACTGTCGAGCAGTTGCTTACCGTCCTTCAATTCAAAACCCATCCGGCTTTGTTTGACCACATTTTTACCTTTATAGGTAAGGCTATAGGTCGGGGTGCCATCGGCTAATAGCGCAAACTTCATTTCCAGGTTCCTGTTCGGGGATAATAATTCCTGTGCAGCAATAAAATTAGAAATAGCTGAAAGTATCAGCACCAGGGCAAGCGTTCTTTTCATCATTCTATGATCTTGTAATAATTGTTTGAAAATTCGGCGGGAAAAGCGGTCAGGGTCTTAGCAATCCCACATGGCTTAGATAGAGTTATCATTTATATATCGACTGCAGACTAGTCAATTGCAAGTCTTTTATATGAAAGCTATTTTTTGAATCGATCGCAATATCTGAAAAGTTTTGGTCGGGAAAAAAGATTTCTGTCATCACGGTCATACCGTTGTCAGCAAAAAGTTCTACCGAAGCAACATCAATGACCAGGGTTAAATCGAATTTTTCATCTGAAGTAAATCGTGGAGACGTATGTATGGAAGCAAAATCCTTTTCAAAGTCAACCTTACCTGATTTCCTGCGATCAATGAAGTAGGTATTGTCTCCCTTCCTATACCCGATCACAAGCTTCTGCCCAAGGGAATTTGAAAGGATAATGGAAAAATCTTCCAACTTGTCGGAAGTAATCTTAAGGCTGGCGGCTCCTTCCAATTTGCCCGCCCTCGAACCAAGGTCAATATGGGATGCATTCACATTCGCAAGGGTAAAGCTCTTTTTAGCGAGTGTTTTCAACTCGGTTATCGGGGCTGATGTTAGTAAGAACTTATTGCCTGCCTTTCGCAATGAAAGCTCTCTTGGTATGGTCATAGCGCTGCGCCACTTTTCCGTGGGAACTTGTTGACCATACAGCCAGTTACTCATCCAACCAAGAAATATCCTCCGGTTGCCCGTGTTCGCATAGGTAACACCGGCGTATTCATCGGGCCCGTAATCCAACCAACGGATTTGTTTATCAAAAGGAGTAAAGTAGTGTCCGTCGAAGTCTCCCACAAAATATTGAGTGGCCGAACCTTTGTTAGGACCACCCGGATTCAGGTTAACAATTAGAATCCACTTTTTCTTCCCATGATAGTCAAGCGAAAACAAATCAGGACACTCCCACACCCCGCCGTGGGCACCGAGGTCCTTTCCAAACTCACTTTCTTTTGTCCAGGTCTTCAGGTCTGGCGAAGAATAGAAATTAATATGATCTAAAACAGCGAGCGTCAGGATCCATTTTTTTGCAACAGGGTTCCAGCTAACCTTAGGATCCCTGAAATCTTTTATACCCGGGTTCTTGAGGACAGGATTGCCAGGATATTTCACCCAGGTTTTGCCGTCATCCAAACTATACGCAAGGCCCTGGTTTTGAAAATCGGTAGCGCCTTCCTTCTCACCTTTTGGATCGTGATAAGTGAACATGGCGACGAGGGGCACTCTTCCTTCCTTGCCAAAACCTGACGTATTCTTTTCGTCAACAACAGCGCTGCCGGAAAAGATATACCCCAAGGTGTCCGGGTACAAGGCAATGGGCTGATGCTTCCAATGAAACAGGTCGTTACTTGTTGCATGTCCCCAGTGCATCGGACCCCACACGGTCCCGCCGGGATAATATTGATAGAACAGGTGATAGACGCCTTTATAATATACCAGCCCATTAGGATCATTCATCCAATGCTCCATAGGCGTGAAATGGATTTGGGGACGGTGAGGATCATTTGGAAATGACTGGCCCGATGCATGATGATTGGTGAAGAAGAAGAAAACTACTAGTACTCGAAATAATTTAGTGAATGGCATGACGGGGTTACGTTTCGGTGCAGGTAAAACTATTCTTTAATTAGTCTCTTCTCAAGATCTTCGAGTGAAACCCCTTTTGTTTCGGGCACCTTCGTTAAAACCCAAATTAGCTGAAGCACCATCATGAAAGCGAAGAAGGTGAATATGGGCCAGGGATTGTTTTTAAATATGCCATGATCTTTGTCGAGGAACACGGGGGTAATCAATGTAATGATCGCAGCGAATACCCAATGAGTGCTGGCACCGAAGGATTGTCCCAAAGCTCTTACTTTGTTTGGGAAGACCTCGGAAATGAAAACCCATATCACGGCACCCTGACCGATAGCATGAGATGCAATATAAGTAAGCAAAAAGACCAGCAGAACCGATGCACTTGCATGGGAGTAGAAACACCAGGCCACCATTGCAAGACTCACTATATAACCCAATGAACCGATTAACAATAGTGTTTTTCTGCCAATTCGGTCGATCAGGTATAAACCGACAAAAGTGAAAACCAGGTTGGTACCGCCAATTGCTATCGAATTAGCCAAGGATTCTTTCGCTGCAAGCCCTGCCCTTTCCAGGATCTCAGGCGCATAGTAAAGAATGAAATTAATTCCGGACCATTGGTTGAAGAAAGCAACAAGGAAAGCGAGGAATAAGACCCTCCGGTATTTGGATTGAAACAAACTAGTCTTACTACCATGGGTCTCATGTTTATAACTGTCGATAATCGAAGCAACTTCTGCGTCGGGGTCTGCTATACCCAGGTTTGATAAAATCTTCTTTGATGCGACTGTATCATTTTTATTCGTGATAAGCCACCTCGGGCTTTCCGGCACGCCGATAACCAACAGGGAATAGATAACAGACGGAATAGCGAGTACACCCAGCATCCATCGCCAGTCGTTGGCTCCGCCGACACCCTGAAGGAAATAGTTCGACAGGTAGGCGATCAAGATCCCTAAAACGATATTGAATTGATATAATGCCACCAATTTACCGCGATTGTTAGGTGTCGATATTTCAGAAATATACGTGGGGGCCGCTACAGATGAAACGCCGATACCGAGGCCGCCGATAAAACGGAATAAGGAAAATATGTAAGGGCCGGGCGCCAATGCCGTTCCCACGGCAGAAAGAGAAAACAAGATACCCACCCACACCAGCACTTTCTTCCTGCCCATACGTTGGGTCGGGATGCCACCGAATATGGCGCCAATGACTGTTCCCCACAAAGCCATGGACATGATGAAAAAGCCATGGAACCAAGGAGAAGTGTGCCACAAGGCTTTTATTGGCAGATTAGCCCCGGAAATCACCACAGTGTCGAAGCCAAAGATGAAGCCCGCGAGGGCAGCCGTTAAAGAGATTTTTACGAGGTAAGCAGATGTTTTTGAGGTAGCAGCAACCTGTGTTAACCGTTCGGTGGCCGGTTGGGTTTCTATATACATAGAAAGAGTTTACTTATAACAAGCATTTGTTTACGTCATTAAGTTAAGAAACTTACCAATCACTCATCGTGAAATATTGTTCACGATCTTTTTACCGCTGAAAATTGTTTAACTTTTGGTGCTGGTTCCAATCATAAACTTACCTTCCATAACGATTGCTATGAAAAGATGTTTGTTTTATTTAGTATCCCTTTTGATTTCGTTATCGTCGTTTGCCCAACAAAAGCCGTGGATGTTAGTTCCGTTTGTCAAAGTCGATGAGGCGAACCCTTGCCTCGTTCCTTCAAAGGCCGGCTTTTATGACCCGATAAGGAAACAGACCGTGTTGTGGGAAGAAAAAGACGTCTTCAATCCAGCCGCCGTCGTTCGAAACGGTAAAGTCTATCTCCTTTACAGGGCACAAGACAAGATCGGGAAGCCTGCAGGTACATCAAGAATCGGTTTGGCGTCCAGTACAGATGGACTCCATTTCAGCCGAATGAGTGCGCCAGTTCTTTACCCGGCTAATGATGCCTATAAGAAATATGAATGGGAAGGTGGTTGTGAAGATCCACGGATTGTTGAAGACGACAAGGGCACCTACTATATGACCTATACTGCATACGATGGCACAACTGCAAGGTTGTTCATTGCCACGTCGACTGATTTAATTCACTGGACCAAGCATGGCTCCGTATTTAAAAAGGCAGAAGGCGGCAAATACATTAATTATTGGTCCAAATCGGGTTCCATCATCAGCGAAAGAAAAGGTGACAAGATGGTTGCCAAATTGATCAACGGGAAATATTGGATGTATTGGGGTGAATCGAATATTTATATGGCAACATCAACTAACCTGGTAGACTGGACTCCTATTAAAGAGACGGATCCTTCCAAAAAGCAGTTCGATTCATTGAGAAATTATGAAGCGTTTAAAATTTTATTTTCTCCCCGCAAGGGCAAGTTTGATAGTGAATTGGTGGAACCGGGTCCCCCGGCAATGGTAACAAAGGATGGAATCCTTTTTATTTACAATAGCAAGAATAGTCCGTCTTTCGGTGACAAAGATTTGCGCGACGGGGAATATGCCGCCGGGCAAATTCTTTCGGATAAAAACAATCCCACTAAAGTCATTGATAGAAGTGACGTCAACTTCTTTCATCCCGACAAACCGTATGAGATCACGGGCCAGGTAAATAATGTTTGTTTTTTAGAAGGACTGGTCTTCTTCAAAGGCAAATGGTTGCTTTACTATGGAACGGCAGATTCGAAGATTGCGGTCGCCAGGAAAGATTAGCGTCCGCATCCATTATTCAACACATAAAGGATCCGAAAAACCAGGTTATTTCGCCCGAAACATTTTGTCGAAGGCCAAATAGACACCGTTGGTCCATCCAAATCCATCTTGCGTAGGATATTCTCCGCCCCCGCTCTCGAGGTGGGTATCTTCAACATTATATTTCTCCAACATCTTCCCTGTTGAAGAGAAAACTCTTTCGTTCACTGCCATCCAGCGTTCCGCTATTTTCTTTGCCAGGTCCTGGTAGTCATAATTCATCAGCCCTTTCACTGTGATGAATTCAAGCGGTGCCCATCCGTTGGGAGCATCCCACTGTTCGCCTGTATTATATACCGAGGTTACCGCTCCACCATCTTTGAGAAACTTATCCTCGATGGCTTTCATTACACCTTCCGCCTGGTGCTTAGTTGCCAGGCCACAAAAGAGTGGTATATCACCGATGATATGCCACCTACCGGTGGTTTTATTTTTAATGAAATCGTAGTCAAAGAAATAGTTGTTCCTGCCATCCCAGCAATATTTCAAAACAGAAGCCTTCCGCTTTTCTGCTTTCTGAGCATACATTTTCTCTTTGCTGACTGCACCGATTGACTTTGCAGCTTTGCTTAGAATAGTTTCATAGGCGTATAGCAGGGAATTAAGATCAACGGGCACGAGGTTACTTGTTTCAATAGTATTCAAGTGCATGGTATCCCGGAACCAGCGGCTGCTGAAATCGATACCGCTTTCTGCTCCTCCCCTTAGGTTGCGATACACCATTCCGTCTCCGTTCTTATAGATCTTGCTTGTTGCAACGTCCTCCGCATAAGATTCCTGCCGTGGTGAGTTCACATCATCCCAGTTGCGATTGAGGATGGAGCCGTCGGGCATCTTTACCAGTCTTCGATAGGCACGGGTCGTTTTCAGCTTTTCGGTTCCTGTCATCCAGAATGCGTATTCTTTTTCCATTGCAGGAAAGAACTTTTTGTATGCTTTACCATTATGGTCCTGCAGCAATTGAACCATCATAGCAAAATAAGGCGGTTGTGACCTGCCTAAATAGTAATTACGATTGCCGTTGGGAATATGACCATAGTGCATGATCAGGTAAGAGAAATTATCGACCATGTCCTCGATAAGGTCGTACCGGCCGCTCACCGCCAACCCTTGCATGGTAAAATAGCTGTCCCAGTAATATATTTCGCGGAATCGACCGCCGGGAACAATGTAACTATAGGGCAAAGGAAGAAGTGAACTCCACTTCTTTACAGAATCCTTATTGCGTGTGAGTACATTCCATAACTCCGCGAGATGGTCTTTTAAAGAAAGGCCCGCGGTAACCTTAACATTCGGGGCCGAGGGAATAATGAAATTGTCGGCGACAAATGTCTTCAGGTCGAAACCGCTCATGCTCTTCTGCTCAGCATATTTCTTTAGAATGACGGAAGGTTCGTGTTTCGGAACGCAGTCCACGAAGGTCTTATTGTCTCCAAGTGTGTGGGTTAGTTGAACATCTTTAAAAAGCTGTCCCCACAAAACATCGGGTGTGGGCGTTAGTTGTGCCTGTGCGACATTGGCGACAATTAGAAATAGCAAGAGGGCTTTTTTCATGAAGCAATTGTTAGTTCTTTAAAGATAGCAGATTACGCCATTTTTGAAGAGGTTCAAAAGGTTTAGCACAAAAAAAAGCCTCTCTTATAGAAATAAGAGAGGGTTAAGTAAAACATCCTAAATTTTTATGCTAGTGAGAATTTGACTTATTATGCTACTGAGTGTATGCCTGTAGCACGGCATTATAGCTGCCTTCGGTGGAGCCGTAAAAATGACTTCAACATCAACGCCTTAATTCATCGAAGGCGGGATCGTTTGCTTCACCGTTATTTAATCATTTGGTGGTGACGAAATAATATTGGTGACTTAATTGAACTATCTAAAAGAAAAAGCCACTCCGAAATTGATTGTGTAATCAGCAAAAGCAGCATCCCCTTGTGAGTACACACCGGTCTTTTCGGTTTTAATTTTGTCAGGGACACTTTGGGTGCGGTTTCGTTGTACGGCAACCGGAACAGAGAGATATAGTTGGGTATATTTTATCCTGTAGGCCACCACGGGCTCAGCACTTACAACATAACCAGGTCTTCTAAATCCATTGCTTCCCCCAATTAAATCTTCAGCAGGAACTCCTTCGATGCGCACGCCTCCAGAGACGCTAAGATGATCTACAGCATAGGACGCTCCGAGCCGCAGCATAAATTGATCAGGCACACTCATTACGTCACTGCCGTAAGCGATGCTGGAGGCTGACGGAGTGCCTCCGCGGGCAGTGGAGACTCCGTTTTGTTCCCTTGGATTAGACAAATAGTATCCATTAAAGAAGACACTTGTTTTTCGGGAAATGTTATAAAAAGCATTGGTCTCCAGGGAAACGCCAGTCCCACCATCACCCAGTTGAATCGATTGATCCACGGGCCCGAGACGTTTTGTTGAATCGGTGATATGAAAATAGTCCTGGTATCTATAGTCGCCTGTAGGTAACTTAATGCCCAATCCAATCTGCACATTCGCTTTAGAAGATTTTGCAGGGTCAACAAGCCAATAATAGCCTGCAAAACGAATGTCGCCCACACCAAATGAATGGGTGCTATAGCGGTGCTTACCGTCATGCTCATAGAGCGAAGATCTGGTGTTACTAATAACCGGAACAAAAAACGCGAGCGACCATCTGCGGTTGAATTGGCGTACCAGGCTCAATTCCGTAGAAAACACGTGGTTGATTACGTTAGTTCCTTCGTCCACTCTTTGTTTCTGCTCTTCGGTACCGACGAAGTGTTTGTATGATCTAAAATAGCGATTATTCACAGCAAATGTCCATGAATCCGATTTCTGGGATGGTGCCTCATCATGGCCCATCATCGTGCACGTCCCTCCGTTATTACGAATAGCAACGCAGCCTTGCGCGTTTGAATAGTTGTAGATGACTATTGATATGAAAAGTATAGTAAAGTGTTTCGTTAGGTTCATAAAAAGTTTTTTATTTGTTTAGACTTGCCGTCGTCTCGTTCTTTTTCATTTTCAATCTGGATACGATTAGGTCACCGACTTTTTTTCCCAACTCGGTGCTTACGATACAGGAATGATGAAAATGGATGCCGCCATAGAACCTGGCCCAGTTGTTCTCTTCTGCTGCGTTTCTGAAAGAGGTATACGAACGGTTCTTGATGCCAAATTCGAGTTCAGTGGTGTCAGTATAAGCAAAGTTGTCACCAAACACACTAGTGAGCGCTTCCGCTGCAGCCGATGAACAGGTGGAATGGCCGCATGTATATTCAGGGAAGGGGGGTGTTTGCAAGTACGGTCTCCATTCCATGTCAAGTGTCTTGTTGATGACTGTTTCAGGCCGGACGGTATTATAAGTGTACTTCACGTCCCAGCATTGAATAAAGGCGTCGAACAGGGCAATACTCGTCTTAGCGTAAGCGTAGACCGTCGTTGGAAAGTCGGCTTTAGCTTTTTTGGCGGCAATACCGACAATGCTTTCCCAATGACCAGGAGGGGAAAACTTTTTCGTCGCATACATGATATGGCCTGAAACATTTAGCTTGAATGGATTATCATCCCAAAAGTCAGCCATGTGCTTTTGTTCGTCGGTCAGGTTCTCAATTGCCGTCTTGATTTTCATTACTTCCTTGCAGTAGTCGCTGTTCGGATCCTTCATATTGTAGGTGAAGGGAGGCGGCGCCGGAAACTGGTGGGCGCTGTCCATTACAAGCGGTCTTATTTCACTCCAATGCGGTTCCATTGCCGAGGCATAGGCGGGCGGTGTTGGAACCCATCTACCGTCGACATCGGTGACGTTATATTTCGTTGCACTCCTGGTCTCGGCATAATTATCCTTCTTGCTCCAGGCCATGATGGCCGCAGACACGGTGTCCGCATAAGCAATGGAGTTGTTGAATACGTCTGAGGGCATGCCGTGATCCCTGGCAGTCTTTTTAATTCCGTCCACATATTCTTTCATGCTGCCTTCGGGAAAGGTGACCGACTCGCCCAGTTTACAATAAGCCAATAACGATGCAAACTCGTAGTCAACCTCAGTACCATTTGGTGGCTTTGGGACTGATTTTAAACCGTTCAACTGCCCGGCGAGCGAATAGTATTGGTCGGGGTAGCCGGCAGCAATTATCTCGTACGCAGCCACACTGGCATACAAATAATTACGGGAAGCGACGATGGGCGAAAAATTATTACCCATGACAACCTGGTTCAGTTCATGAACTGTGTTAGCGAATAAATTAGGATCGTGTATGACCGTTTTATAATCATTCGGTTTGCAGGCAAACAATGTTGCTGATAGGCACAGCAACAACAATATTTTTTTCATAATCGGGAAATAGTGGAATTAGTTTAAAGCAATAGAAATTAACAAGAGACAGTAAGCGATTTGGGAGGTCTCTTAAGCTTTAAACGGTAGCCTGGGGCTAAATTGTAATTGTATTCGGAAAAGACAGTTGTTTGATCCAGCAAACAAGTGGTTGAAAAGATCTTAATGGGTTGGAAAAAATCAGGTAGCGAAAGTTTGATTGTTGTGTGTTTCTTAGGAGTAGTTGATTGCCCATCCGCCAAAGCCTTGGTGAATTCATTTTTCAGAGACTGCATTTTTGTTTTCGCATCATTGGGGAGGCACAACAATTCAAGAGTGTCTTTATAAATTCTACGCTTTACGTATTGATAACTCGTGCCATTTATTACCATTGCTCCGTAGGCTCTTTCAAATTCTGCCGAGCTCGAATAATAAGGAAGGTCAAGTTTTGTTTTTATGGTAATCAGTTGTTGCTCGTCGTAATCATTCTTATCAACCTGGTTTTCCAGGGCTGCATCGCTGTTGGCCTGCATATAGGAAATCACCAGGCGGTAGCCATAAAAATTAAAGAGTACTACTGTGAAGAATAATATAGCAGCTAATCTTTTCAAAAGCAAGGGGTCAATTTCCAGCCAAAAAGTTAAGGAAAATTATTTAACCACGTAAGTTTTTTTCTGCGGACCGATTCCGGTCAGCGTTAAAGATTTCCATTCCTTTGGCAGATTTGACTTCACCTGGCTTATGCCGGCCGAAGTAATTTCAAGGCCACCAAATCCCATTAGTAAAGACTGCAATATTCCACCTGCCCCTGTAGCAAAATAGGGATTCGTGCCTCCCTTGGTTTCTGCCAACACACGGAAGGGTGGATTTAGGTTTGGTTCGAAAGCGTCTTTAAACCACTTATAGGCTTTCTCACCGTCTCCAAGCCGGGCATACAATAAAGTAAATACAGCCTGTGTCATTGCCGGCGTGCCCTCGTTTGGAACTCTTGTTTCGTAGTACTCAAGATCTTTTTGAATTTGCCTGGCATCTGTCACTTCTTTCAGTGGATAGGCGAGCAGATTGACGTCTGCTTGCTTGATGCCCTCCCCATGGTAAGTCGCATGCTCCCTGGTTACGCCGTTCTCCATTTTGAGGATCGGAATATTGTTCGCGACGGTGACCCAATCGGGATTAGGATTGATTCCCAAAATCACCGCAGCCTGCGTAGCATACCTTAGGTTTGCCTTTGCGGCCGCATTAGTAAATGCGTTATTGTCCACATTCTCGGCCCACTCATCAGCGGCTACAACATTTTTAATATCATAATGCCCAGGACCGTTTCTTTCCGCCCGGCTTGCCCAAAAATCTGCTGTAGCCGCTAGGATGGGATAACCTCTGTCCCGCAACCATTGCTTATCCTGTGTGACGGCATAATAGTTCCAGGCGGCAATGGCAACATCGGCTGAGATATGGTGTTCAAAAGGGCCACTTAAAGCCCAAACGGGTGTTTCCTCCACTCCTTTGTCGGCACTCTCCCACGGAAACATAGCGCCTTTGAAGCCCACAGCAAAGGCATTTTGCCTTGCCGCCTCCAGGCGCTGATAGCGATACTCGATCATACTCTTGGCGAGCTCCGGGTGCAAAACAAGCAAGGCAGGGTACATCCATAATTCCGCATCCCAGAAGACATGGCCATTATAACCCAATCCACTCAAACCCATTGGGGAAGGAGACAATGCTGTTCCCTCCCTGACGAATGAATAGAGGTGATACATCATGCTGTGCACATCCTGTTGCGCCTGTGCATCACCTTCAATGCGGATATCACTTTTCCATAAACTGTCCCAGGCTTCCTCGTGAAACTTCAACAGTCTTTCCCGACCTTGGAGCTTAGCATAAATGGTTAGTCTTTCCGCCTCGTTCAAAGGATCATCGTGGTGGGCTGAAGTGATCGAAGAACCGGCTATCGAAAATCGATAAGTCTCACCTGCCTTCACGGTCTTCGAGAATTTCATCAGGTGCATATTATTGTCCCACATTTCATGAATCACCCTTGGCTCCTGCCCATGTGGTTCATTAAAGAGGAAACTGTTCGAAGCGCAAAGTGTCAGCTTCCCTGTGGGCGATTTTGCCGATGAAGTAAGAAGACTGATAACAACGTGTGGCCGGTCAATTTCGTTATAATAGTTTTGAACGTCTCGCAATGCATCCGGTGCTTCCATGACACTCGCCGTGGTTATTGACACATCTTTTTTTGCCGTAATAGACACATCCATCAAAACGGTAAAGGGCAACTGCCTTAATGAATAATAGGTGTATGTCACAGATGCCTTGTCACCGTAATCAAATGATGTTGAAAAACTGGCTTTGTGCATGTCCAGCACCTGTTTCATATTGGAAACGTCTTTAGCTCCTATCCTGTTGCCGTCAATATCCATGGTCATGTTCAACAAATTGAAGCTTCTAAGAAAATTGCTTACACGTCCACGCCCATAAAGATCATAGGCCCCCGCCAGGACTACGTCCTTTACCTTGAAGGGTTCGGGAGATGAAACAATCCCAATCATACCATTGGCAACGGTTACTCCGTAATAATTGGAGGGATCGATCTTGTTTACTTCAATCTTCCAGGGGTCTTGTCCGAATGAAGCTTTCAACAGAAGAAAACAACTAAAACTCAAAAGCAATCGGTAAGCAGTCATTTAACACACGATTTTATCAGTGAATTTAATTTATTTTGAAGCATATTCGATTCTCTGTATGAAAAGATTAGTTCTTGTTGCTCTTGTAGTTCTCTTTATAGGCCTGGTTTGTATTTACATTTTTATTCCCGGCACTATTAATATTCAACAAACCGTCCGTGTCAGTGCGACCAGGGATGGGCTTTCGAGAAAGCTCTTTAACGAGAGTGAATGGAATCATTGGTGGCCCGGTTCAATCGAAAAAGGCGGCGGAACAACAAAATATCATTACGGTCATTCCGTTTTTTCAATTGACAAACAAACTATAGGCTCCATCGTCCTGGCTGCAGCTAGCAATAGAGTGGCCTGCACCACATTTCTTAATCTTGTTAACACTAAGATCGACACGACCCAGGTCATTTGGAGCGGTGCAGTACCGACATCTTTGAACCCGCTGAAAAGAATACAGATTTACTTTGCCACTAATAATATAGGAGCCGACGTTAACCGCATACTGCAGGCCGTACAGTCTCACTTTTCAAAAACCGAAAATGTTTATGATTACAATATACGGTACGATGGTGTAGTTGACACTTTTCTCGTTACAACCTCCGTAGAGATGAAAACTTACCCGTCAACCGAATCCATTTATCAGCTCGTTGACCTTCTGGACAAACATATACAACAAAGTGGCGCTAAAGAAACCGGTAACCCGATGTTGAACGTTAGTACAAATGATAGTGTTACTTATTTGACAAGAGTGGCCATCCCGGTCAATAAGATCATACCGCCTGGCAATAAGATATTTTTTAAACGAATGCCGGCAGGCGGAAACATTCTCGTGGTAAATGTAAAAGGTGGTCCTTATTCAATCAATCGAGCCTTTAGCCAGGTTCAGAATTTCGTATCCGACTATCATGAAACTGCGCCGGCTATTCCATTCTTTTCTCTTGTTACTGACCGAAGACAAGTGACCGATACCGGTAAGTGGATCACGAAGATCTACTACCCAATCATGTAATCATTTCCGGGGGTC
>Ga0157372_10006149_pt1 | contig 12759 bp, 11 predicted proteins | sample C55metaG_FD_115307 | JGI IMG/M metagenome (GOLD analysis project Ga0157372, IMG submission 115307) | Corn rhizosphere microbial communities from Kellogg Biological Station, Michigan, USA - C5-5 metaG | ecosystem: Host-associated > Plants > Roots > Rhizosphere > Soil | place: USA: Michigan... | reverse complement strand
GCGAGATGTTCGAGCGCGTGCGGCCGCTCGTGCAGGGGATCCAGGTGTCGGCGCCCTTCGGCAAGGTCGAGCTGGCGCTACGCGTGCTCGAGTAGGGGCCGAACATCGGGCGATGCATTCGCCCGAGTCGCCACTCCAGCGGACGTGTCGCCCAGCCGATCGAGATCCGGCGCCCGCTCGTTCCGAACCGCGCGCATCGGGCTTTCCCGCGTTGCGTCCCCAGTCCTAACGCCGGACAGCTGATTGGTCGAGCGGGTCATCGAAGTCCGAACGGGCGGTCAGCCGAACGGAAAGCCCATCGGACTCCGAACGCCTGACCAGCTGATCGGAACTGCGTGTCACCGGACTCCGAACAGCGGATGCAGCACTAAACGCGATCCAACGCCTTCTTCGCCGCTTCCTCGCCGCTGATGAACGCCTGATCCGTCCAGGCGTGGTTCCAGTCGCCGTAACGGCCGCAATAATGGATGCCGACGTCGTTCAGGAAACCGTGAATCGTCGCCACTGCGGCCGGACGATCGACGTCGTAGATGACGTTCGCGTAGCGGTTCATCGCGACGTCCTTCAGCAGGATCTTGTCCGTCTCGCGGATGAACTCCGCCCGGCGCAGATCGGCGATCACGCGCTCGATCAGCGTCGACGGGTCCGGCGGCAGCGGACGGTACTTGTCGGAGAAGTACACCTCCGCCTGGATCGTTCCGCACCCCGGCGGCGCGTTTCGCGGCGAGAACATGTGCGGGAGATTGACCCGCGAAAAGATGATGTCTTCGTCGTAGAAGTACGTGATGCCGGCGTTGGAGAGATCCTCGCGGTCGATGCCGAGGTTGATCAGCACCGCCGTCGTGAAAGCCAACTGCTTCGCGGCACTTCGCACGTCGTCCGGCGCGCGCGCGATGAGCGGAATGAGCTCGGGCAGCGGGATCGACGAAACAACCCGGTCGTACGATTCCACCTTGCCGTCGGCGAAGCGAAGTGTCTTCGCCATGGGATCGATCTCGACGAGCTTGTGGTCCAGTCGCATCTCGTAGCGACCGGCGAATGCCTCGAGGTACGTCTTGAAGCCGCCGACCTTCGGATAGCGGAACATGTCGACGTAGTGCGCGCCGTTCACCTGCTTCGCGCCGGCGATCGCGCCGCGGAACACCTCGTCCAGACTCGGACGATACATCCGCGGCCCGATCCAGTCGGTCGTCAGGCGGTCCATCGTCGTCGTGTGGTACTTGTGGCCGTAGACCATCGGAAAGGTGCTGGCGAAAGTCTTTCCGTACGCGCCGACGAGCCACTCCGCGTAACTCGCGTCCGGAGCGAGCGTGCTTCCGAATTGCGAGGCGTATTCCGTCAGAATGTCGACACTGAGATCCGGCGGCAGCTTCGCGAGGTTGCACTGGACCGGATGCGGAATGCGCAGCCCCTTCCAATAGTTGTCCGCGCCAAGACGCCGCTCTTCGAACTCGCCCTTTACGTTCTCGGCGAGGATGTCCCGCACGTGGGCGTGCTTGGTGAACGACACGTGCCCGCCCTCGTCGAACACGAACCCGCTGTCGTAGCGGAGCGAGTGCGTGTGGCCGCCATAGTACGGATTCCGGTCGTACATGACGAACGGCATCCCCGCGGCCTCGAGCGCATGCCCCGCACCGAAGCCGGCCATGCCCGTGCCCAACACGGCGAAACGAGTCACGACGCTTTTCTCCAACGCAGGTCCGAATCGACGCGGCCCTGCTCGAGTAGACGAAGAATCGATTTGACGCGCGAGTAGCGAGCGCCTTCCAAATCGTCGCGCGTGAGTCCGACGGCCACGAATGCGTCGCGCAGCTGATTGATGCCGCGCTCGACGTTCCACGTCGGCTGGAACGCCGGTACCAGGCGCGTGATCTTCGAGAAATCGACGCGGTAACAGCGCGGATCGGGGCCGGCGCCTTCGGCGAAGCTCACCTCGCTGCGCGGAACGGCGCGCTGCACCATCTCGGCGACGGTGCGAATGCGATAGTTCTCGCCCTGCCGCCCGACGTTGAACGCCTGCGCATGGATGGCCTCGCGCGGCGCGACGAGAATCGCCGCGAATGCGCGGCAGACGTCCTCGACGTGGACGAGAGGACGCCAGGGCGAGCCGTCGCTCTTCAGCACGACCTTGCCCGTGGCCACTGCCCAGCCAACGAGATTGTTCACCACGACGTCGCCCCTCAAGCGCGGCGACACACCATACACCGTCGCGTTGCGAAGAAACGTCGGACTGAAATCGTCGTCGGCCACCTCGAGGAGGCCTGCCTCCACCGACACCTTCGACTCGGCATACGGCGTGATCGGTGCGAACGTCGCCTGCTCGTCGAGCACGTCGTCCGGGCTCGACGCGCCGTAGACGCTGCACGACGACGAGAACAGGAAACGCCGGACGCCGGCGTCCTTCGCGAGCCGCGCCAAATGCAGCGACGCGCGGTGGTTGATACCGTATGTGCAATCCGGATTGAGATCGCCCACCGGGTCGTTGGACAGCGCGGCGAGGTGCACGACGGCGTCGAAACCGGCAATGTCGCCGGGGCGCACGTCGCGCAGATCGCGCTCGATCACCGGAACGCGCGGTGTGTCGTCGCCGAAGGCGCAGTCACGGTAATAGCGCGTGTCGAGCCCGACGACCTCGTGTCCCTCGGCCGTAAGAAACGGAGCGAGGACCGCGCCGATGTAGCCGTCGTGTCCCGTCATCAGCACCCGCAAGCGACGCCCTCCCCCCCCCACCCCATCAGCGGGACCCGCCGGGTGCGACGAGCAGCTTGCGGGCGTGAAACGCCTCGGCGTACCCCTCGGGCGCCGCGCATTCGACGCCGCGCAGCCGCATGAGACCGTCGAACGTCTCCGCGGTGAACCACCGCTTGCGGCGCTGCGTCGGGAAGGCCGCCATCAGATGCCGCACCTTCCGCCGGCGAATCGCCGCGTCGAGAGGAACGAACACGTTGGGGCGCCCAAGATCTCCGTCGTATTTCGGGATTTCGTACTCGAGGATGCAATAGTCGCGGAACGTGTTCCATGTCAGCTCGGACACCGCGCGATGGTCCTGATGGGCGTCATCGCCGCGGTGCGTGAAGATCAGGTCGGGATCGATGCGGCTCTTGAGCAGCTCGAACCGCTCTTTGATCGCCGCGCCCTCGAACGGAAAGAAGCCGTCGCGGAAGTCGGCAACCTCGATCTCCAGCTTCGCGGCGCCGCGCATCAGCCGCGCGGCGCTGGTCCGCGCCTCGCTCGCGCGGCGTGGGTCGCCGCTGAACACCACCCAGTGCACGTGCACCCGGCGCCGCTCGGCCACGAGACGAAGCAGCGTTCCGCCGCATCCGATCTCGATGTCGTCGGCGTGCGCGCCGAGGCAGAGCACCGCGAGGGGACCACGCGGAGAAAGGCCGAGCGTGAACGACAGCATGTCGTCTGTCTTATTTTCGACCGTTTTCCCACGGCGGGCCGCCGCGGGCGTACAACTCGTCGAGTTGTTGTTTGTCCTTGTACGTGTCCATCGCCTTCCAGAAGCCGTCGTACTCGAAGGACATCAACTGGCGGTCGGCGATCAACCGGGAGAAGGGACCGTCGACGAGATCCTCGCCCTCGCGAAGATAGTCGAAGATCTCGCGGCGGAAGATGAAGAAGCCGCCGTTCACGCGGACGCGAGCGGCACGGACGTCGGTGAGCGCGGTGACGAGACCGTTGGACGTCGCGACGTAGTGGTAGCTGACGTTCGGCGCGACCGTGACCATGGCCGCGACGACTTTCTTTTCGCGGAACCGTTCGATGTAGCTCGACAGATCCAGATCCGTGAGGCAGTCGGTGTAGTTCGCGAGAAAGATCTCCTCGCTCTCCACGTGGCGGCGCACCTGACGCAGCCGCTCGCCGATCGCTGTCGTGGGACCGGTGTCGGCAAAGGTGATTCTCCAGTCCTGGATGTCAGTGTGCAGCAGCTCGACCTTGCGGGCGCCGTCGGTCAACACGAAGTCGTTCGACAGCGCTTCGTTGTAGTTCAGGAAGTACTGCTTGATCACGTCGCCCTTGTAGCCGAGGCAGAGCACGAAGTCCGTGTGGCCGTGGTGGGCGTAGTACTTCATGAGATGCCACATGATCGGACGATATCCGATCGTGACCATCGGCTTGGGGAGATTCTCGTCGTAATCGCGGAGGCGCATCCCCAGCCCTCCGCAGAAGAGCACGACCTTCATCGCGTTACCAGGTCTCGCTCGAGCGCCGGCCGCGCGGATGCTTGCGACCCCGCCGGCCAACGTTGCTGCTGTTCGCCCCAGAGTTTGTCGCTCAAGCGCTCGGCCGGCATGCGCACGTCCGCCATCGTGAGCGCGCTGTCCTTGGCAACGTCTCGAGCCAGAGTGCACCCCTCGGCGAGGCCGATCGGGAGCGCGTTGATGCCGCGCGCCGCCGACGAATTGTCGATCAGGCCGTACGTGCAGAACCCGCCGATCGCGTCCAACTTCTCACCCGCGCGCAGGTCCCGCTTCGCGACGGCGAGGACTTCGCAGCGTGGTCCGTCGAGCGGCGTCACCGTCGCGTCGTTGAAAAGCGCGGCGCGCCCGATGGTCGACGCGATTTGCAGGTGCGGGAGGTGGAAGGGGGTGAAGAACACGTGGAACGGGCCGTCGCCCATTCGATAGTACGTGAGCTGGGCTGACTTGAGAGGATTCGTCTCGTGCACGATGGCAAACCCGCCGGTGCGCGGTTCGGCACCGAGCGAATAGTCGACGATTCCACCGTCGAGCATCGCTTCGGCGGGAAGCAGCGTCGCCAATTCGCGGACGTCCTTGCACGGCGGGCCGTACATGCCGCGACGTCCGACGTGGAAGCCAGTCGCGTTCGCGAGAACGGTCGTTTCCATCGACAGCTTGGTCGCGTCGGCGAACGACGTCACCTTCCAGACGTTCTGGTCGTAGCGCGCGGCGAACTCGCGCTGGGTCTCGGGCGTCCGGTAGTGGTCGACCATTCCCTTGATGTTGCCGGCTGCCACGACCTTCATGCCGATGCCGCGCAGATAGCGCACCAGCGTCATCGCGACGCCCGGCTCGTCGCCGTCGGTGTTCGTGATCACGACCCCCGCGGCGTCAGCCTTCGTCTTCAGAATCGGCCCGACGAGCGAGTCCAGCTCGGCGTTCACGATCACCGCGTGCTTCTTGTGATCGATCGCGTCGAGCACGAGGCCGGCGGCGAAGTCGATCGAACCCGTCGCCTCGACGATCAGGTCGATCTCGGGCGAGCGCACCAACAACTCCGCGTCGTCGGTCAGCACCGGAACGCCGCGACGGATGCTTTCCGCGGCGACGCCCGGTTGATCCGTGTTTTTCCAGTTGGCGATGCCGGCCTCGCGAAACGCGCGCTCGGCGTTGGCCGGCGTTCGGTTGGCGATTCCCGCGAGGCGGATGCCCGGCACCGGCGTGCCGAGTTGGAGAGCGATCGCGCGTCCGGTGGCTCCCGCGCCGATCATGCCGACCCGGATGGGACGACCGTCGGCCTCACGACGCCGCAGCGCAGTGTCGAGCATCAGCGTGCCGCCTCGAGGGGGGAAAGGTGATCCTGCAGCGATGGCCAGCGCGAATCCTGCTCCGAGATCGCGGTGGGCGGCAAAGGCCATTCGATGCCGACCGACGGATCGTCGAATTTCAGGCCCCGTACGGCGCTCGGTTCGTATACCGCTGACGTCATGTAGTAGATGTCGGAATCGTCCACGAGTGTCTGGTATCCCGTCGCGCATCCGCGCGGAACGAACAGCATGCGCGCGTTCTCCGCCGAAAGCTCAGCGCCGGCCCAGCGCCCGAACGTCGGCGACCCCTGGCGCAGGTCGACCAGCACGTCGAACACCGCGCCTCGCGTGCAACGCACCAATTTCGCTTCGTCATGGGGTGCCGCTTGATAGTGCAGACCGCGTAGGGTGCCGGCGGCACGGCTCGTTCCAATGTTGGCCTGGAGCGGGACGAAGTCGATGCCGAGCGCGGTGAACTCGTTCGTGCACCACGCCCGAAAGAATCTTCCTCGATGGTCGGCGTGGGGAGATGGATCGATCGTCCATGCCCCACGAATGGGAAGTTCGGTGAAGTGCATGCCGGGTGGGCGGGGGGGGGTTACCGGGTCAGCGCTTTGACGGGGGCCGGCGCGGTGGCGTGCGATCCAGCATCCTGCGCGCGCGAGAACATTCGCTTCGCGAGCGGAAGGAAGGTATTGAGCGGATTCAGCGCTTTGTCGACGACGTGGAGCGATACGTATTTCCTGAGTCGGGCGTGGTCGATGCCGCGGCCGAGATCCGTGGCGAGACGCTCGTGGAAATCCCAGAACTCGTCGCCGCGGGATTCGAACAGGCTGCGCGCGAGCATCTTGTAGTAGAGGTGCTCGACGCGGCGCAGGCGCCTCTTGTACTCGACGGGCGACAGGTAGACCGGTCCGAAACGCGTCACGAGGTCGACGACTTCGGCGGGACGGGCCGTGACGCGCTCCAGGTACGGCGTGGTCGCCGCCTGCTGGTCGCGCCGTTGGAAGGACAGCACCTGGTACACGAACCCGAAGTCGTGCCGCTGCATGACGTCGAGATAAGCGTCGGTGTCGCCGTGGTAGATGCGCGGGTTGCAGAACGGACGCTTCGCTCGAACGACGTCGGCTCGAATCAGCGACGCCGATGGACCGCCGAAGGAGTCGATTCCCTCGAGGAGGTAGCGGCGCGCCGCCTCGCGTCCCGTCCAGAATGGTGCGCCGTAGGGCAGCCCGTCGAACACGACTCGGTTTTCCCTCAGCATGTACGACGACACCATGCCGATCGTCGGATACGCCTCGGCGACCGCGACCAGCTCCGTCAGACAGTTCGGGAAAAGCCAATCGTCGGCCATCAGGATCTTGCAGTACGCCGCGTCATCGGAGATCAGCGTGAACGCCCGATTGTGGCTGTCGACGACGGAGACGAATTCGGTGGCGTGGTAGACCCGCACCCGGGGATCGTTCCGCGCGAACTCCTCGGCGATCGCCGCCGTGCCGTCGGTGCTGCAGTTGTTCGCGATCGTAAGGTTGAAGTTCGCGTAGGTCTGGGCGAGCACACTGCGAATGGCGTCCGCGATGGTATCCTGGCCGTTGTAGACCGGAATGACGACGCTGACGAGTGGCGATCCACTGGTTGCCATTTTTACGACCGGCGGAATGTCTGACGCGGCACCGTCGTTCGACGGCCCTGGTGTGGAGCTAATTCTTCGCAAGGACCCTGCTTCCTGCAATAGACAGATTCTGCCGCTGCCTAATCTCTGGCCACCACTATAACCTACTGTAAATCATAGGTTTGCACACGCAGCCCAAGACGATGCAATTCCAATTCTCGCGGCCCGATTTTCGATATGTGTTGCGCCAGTCCAACAAAGATCGTGGCAGCAGCGCGCCACCCAAGCGTGTGATTGACCGCCCCCCACGTCGGTGATGCGCGGCACAGTCATGATACGTTAGCCGAGAGCACTCCCAACACGGAACCGGGCGTCGCTCGGCAGTATATTGTCGCGGTGCGCGCGATATTGCTCATCGATCATGGATCGGTAAAAGCCGAGGCCAATCATATGGTCTCGTGCATGGCCAACCTCTTACAACACGTGGTGGGAAATCAGGTTGTGGTCCGCCACGCGCATATGGAGCTCGCGGAGCCGTCCATCGGCGCCGGGTTCGCGGACTGTGTCAGCGCCGGCGCGACCGAGGTGATCGCGTTTCCATATATGCTTTCACCGGGCAAGCACGTGACCCGCGACGTTCCGAGGCTCGTGGCTGAGGCCGCTCGGGCGTTTCCCGACACGGCCTACCGCGTGACCGACGCTTTCGGCGTCCACGAGAAGTTGGCGGAGTTGATCGCCCTCCGCGCCGGCATCGAGGTCGCCAACGCCGTCGACGCCGCGGACGCCTGCCGCTGCTGGGAACCGAACGGCCAGGTCGGGTCGTGCGGAGCGGCCTGCGCGGCGCGTGCCGGGGCGAGTGTTTCGCTCGAGCACTCGACGTAGGAAATTCCATCCCGCCTATGTCGCTATCTCACGCTCCGTTGACGATCCTCTCCGACGACGAAGCGGCGTTTCGTGACGCCGTCGCCGGTTTCGCCAAAGACGAAGTGCGCCCGCGCGTGCAGCAGATGGAGCGCGACGGCAAGATCGACCGCGCCCTGATCGACAAGTTCTTCGAGATGGGCCTCATGGGGATCGAGGTCGCCGAAGACTACGGCGGCGCCGCCGGCTCGTGTGTCATGGTGGCGATCGGCGTCGAAGAGATCAGCAAGATCGATCCGGCGGCGGCGATTCTGATGGACGTGCAGAACACGCTCGTGAACTACCCGATTCGTTCTTACGGCAGCGACCATCTTAGGTCGACCTATCTGCCGCGGCTCACATCCGAGAAGGTTGGCGCATACGCGCTCTCGGAGCCGTCGAGCGGATCGGATGCCTTCGGCATGCAGACGCGCGCCGAAAAGCGCGGATCCTGCTGGGTGCTGAACGGACGGAAGATGTGGATCACGAACGGCGCCGAAGCCGAGATCTACGTCGTCTTCGCGAACGCGAATCCGCCGGCCGGCTACAAGGGGATCACGGCGTTCGTCGTCGAGCGCGGGTTCGGCGGGTTCAGCGTCGGCAAGAAAGAGGACAAGCTCGGGATCCGCGCGTCGAGCACGACCGAGCTCATTCTCGACGAGGTCGAGGTCCCGGAGCAGAACGTGCTCGGCCCCGTCGGCCAGGGATACAAGATCGCGATCGAGACGCTGAACGAAGGCCGGATCGGAATCGGCGCGCAGATGATCGGCGTCGCCGCCGGCGCGTTGCATGCGGCGACCGAGTACGTGAAGGAGCGCACGCAGTTCGGCAAGAAGCTCTCCGATTTTCAGGGTATCCAGTTCCAGCTCGCGCAAGCGCGCACGGAGCTCGAGGCGGCGCGTCTCATGGTGTACAACGCGGCGCGGCTCAAGGATGCCGGCCACGACATCGCGATGGAAGGCGCGATGGCGAAGCTCTTCTCTTCGCAAGTCGCCGAGCGGGTGACGTCGGTCTCGCTCGAGCTGTTCGGCGGATACGGCTACACCAAAGACTACCCGGCCGAGAAGTTCTACCGCGACGCGAAGATCGGCGCGATCTACGAGGGCACGAGCAACATGCAGCTGCAGACGATCGCCAAGGCGATGCTGCGCGGCTGATGCGAGCGATCCGTTTTCACGAGACGGGCGCGCCGGACGTTTTGCGCCTCGAGGAGGTTCCCGACCCGACACTCGGCCCCGGTGAGCTGCTGATCGACGTCGAGGCCGTCGGCGTGAACTTCATCGAGATCTACTATCGGGAAGGCTGGTACCCGATGCCGCTCCCCTCGACACTCGGCGGCGAAGCGGCCGGCACCGTGCGCGCGGTCGGTTCGGGAGTGAGCGGCTTCAAGATCGGCGACCGTGTCGTGTCGCAGAACGTTCGAGGGTCGTACTCCGAGCGCGCGGCCCTACCGGCGGCGAGCGCGGTGATCATTCCCGACAACGTCTCGTCGAAGACGGCCGCCGCGATGTGGCTCCAAGGCATCACGGCGCACTATTTGTCGACGTCTCTCTTTCCGATTGCGCCGGGGCATCGTGTGCTCGTCCACGCGGCGGCCGGTGGCGTCGGTCTGCTCTTGTGTCAAATGGCGAAACGGCATGGCGCGTTCGTGATCGGAACCGCGTCGACGCCGGAGAAGCGCGCGCTGGCGCACGACGCCGGCGCCGATGAGATGATCGATTACACGACGCGGGATTTCGCCGTGGAGACTCGACGGATCACGGACGGCGCCGGCGTGCACGTCGTCTACGATTCGGTCGGCAAAACGACGTTCGACAAATCGCTCGATTGTCTCGTGCCGCGCGGCACGATGGCGTTGTTCGGTCAGTCGAGCGGACGCGTGCCGCCGTTCGATCCGCAGATTCTCAATCGAAAGGGATCGCTCTTTCTCACGCGTCCGACGGCCGCGCACTACGTCGCGACACGCGCCGAGCTGGAGCAGCGCGCCAAGGACCTGTTCGATTGGCTGGGCAGCGGGCATCTGCACGTGCGTATCGGGGCCGAATTCCCACTGGCGCGCGCCGCCGACGCGCATCGCGCGCTCGAGGGGCGACAAACGACGGGCAAGGTACTGCTCTTGCCCGGCTGACGGGCGCCACGAACCCTTCCGGCATCGGCCGGGGTACGTGCGCCTAGTGCAACCGCCGGCTCGCCGCCGGTCGGAACAGGTCGGAGGTTTCGTGCCTACTCGCGTCTCGTTTTCGCCGCGTCGTGCGCTCATGGTGGCCGCATTGGCCGGCGCCGCGCCGTTTTACACCATCGCGTCGGCCCAAGGAACGCGCGCTTTCATTCGAGTGACGGCGCGCGACTCGAGCGGCGCCCCGATTCGAAACGCGGAGCTCGCCGTCGTACGCGGCCTGCACGACGTCATCGCGCACGGCGCCACCGACTCGGCGGGCGGCGCCGTGTTGAGCGTGGAGGGGCTGCGCGACTCCACCGATCTTCAGGTCGTGATGCGCAAGATCGGGTACCAGCGGGGCGATCATTTCTTCCCGCTCTACCCGCACGACACCGTGAACGTCAAGATCGTCGTCGGTGTCGTGTCGGCGCGGCTGCCGACGATGGAGGTGCGCGCCGCGACCGACCTGCGATGGAAGAGCTATCACCTCGACGCCGACGACATCGCGAACAGCGATGCGCCATTCACCGACGCGTGGGACGTCGTGAAGCGGCTGCGGCCGGACATTCTGCGCAGTCGCGGCGGATGCGCGACCGGTGTACAGGAAGTGTGGATCAACGGCAAGCGCATCGTGTTGCCGCTGGAGCCGATCGGCATGGCCAAGACGCGCGCGTTCGTCGGCGCGCCGCCGGACACGCGCGTCAGCTACATCCCGATTTCCGTTCTCTCGGACATCGCGCCCGAACACGTCCAGGAGATGATGTACCACGACTGCTTCGACCACTCGATGGCGGCCGTGGGGAGCGTGAACGCGCTGTTCGTCACGCTCAAACCGGGTGTGGCGTTTCAGCGGGACGTCGGTAGTTTCGTCGTCGATTCGAGCACCGACAACAAAACCAATCCGCGCTGATGCGCAGGTGAACGCTCCGTGACCGACGACCGCGACGACAAGACCACAATCACCCGTCGCGGGTTCGTCGGCGCGACGCTCGCCGCCGCCGTGATGGGCGGGTCGACGCTCGGCGGATCGGCCGCGGGCGGTGCCTCCACCGCGCCGACATCCGGCGCGAAGCAGCAGATCCCGGCGTTCGCTCTCGACGAGCTGACGATCGAAGAGCTGCAGGGACGCATGCAGTCCGGGCAGGACACGACGCAATCGCTCTCACGACAGTATCTCGAGCGCATCGCCGCCATCGATCAGCGCGGCCCCTCCATCAACTCGGTCATCGAGCTCAATCCCGACGCGCTGGCGATCGCGCGACTGCGCGACGAAGAGCGTAAAGCCGGCAAGACTCGCGGGCCGCTGCACGGCATTCCGGTGTTGATCAAGGACAACATCGACACCGCCGACCACATGCATACGACCGCCGGCTCTCTCGCGTTGGCTGGTCACATCGCCGCGAAGGATTCGTGGGTCGCCGAGCGCTTGAAAGCGGCCGGCGCGGTGATCATCGGCAAGACGAACTTGAGCGAGTGGGCGAACTTCCGTTCGACGCACTCGTCGAGCGGGTGGAGCGGACGCGGCGGGCAGACGCGCAATCCGTACGTGCTCGATCGAACGCCATCCGGCTCGAGCTCCGGATCGGGCGCGGCGACGGCGGCGAACTGCTGCGCGGTCGCCATCGGTACGGAAACGGATGGGTCGGTGACGTCGCCGTCCGCGGCGTCGGCGCTCGTCGGCATCAAGCCGACGGTCGGGCTCATCAGCCGCGCCGGAATCATCCCGATCGCGCACAGCCAGGATACGGCCGGGCCGATGGCGCGCACCGTCCGCGATGCGGCCATTCTGCTCGGCGCACTCACCGGCGTCGATCCGCACGACTCGGCGACGCGGGCGAGCATCGGGGGGGGACGTTCACAGACGGACTACCGAACATCGCTCGACAAAGACGGCTTGCGCGGAGCGCGGATCGGCGTCGCGCGCAAGCGATACACCGGCTATTCGCCCGAGACCGACAAGGTGTTCGCGGCGGCACTCGATCTCATGCGGCAGCATGGCGCGACGATCGTCGACCCGGCCGACATCGAGACCGCGGGAAAGACGGAGGACTCCGAGTTCGAGCTGCTGCTCTACGAGTTCAAGGCCGATTTGAACGCGTACCTCGCGGGCGTCGAGCCGAGTGTCGGGATCAAATCGCTGGCCGACGTGATGGCGTTCAATACGAAGAACGCGTCGCGCGAGCTGCGCTACTTCGGCCAGGAAATCATGGAGCAAGCGGAGAAGAAGGGGCCACTCACCGAGAAGAAGTACCTGGACGATCTGGCGAACAACCGTCGCTTGATGGGCGCGCAGGGAATCGACGCGACAATTGGCAAGCACAAACTCGACGCGATCGTCGCGCCGACGCAGGGCCCGGCGTGGCTCATCGATCTGGTGAACGGAGACGCCGGCGGCGGCGGATCGTTCACCGCACCCGCCGCGGTCGCCGGCTACCCGCACGTCACTGTGCCGATGGGCCAAGTGCGGGGACTTCCGGTCGGGATCTCGTTCGTCGGCCGCGCATGGAGCGAGGCCACGCTGCTCAAGCTGGCGTACGCATTCGAGCAAGCGGCGCCGGCGCGGCGGAGGCCGACGTTTGAGGAGACGGTGGTTCT
>Ga0157372_10006148_pt1 | contig 12759 bp, 10 predicted proteins | sample C55metaG_FD_115307 | JGI IMG/M metagenome (GOLD analysis project Ga0157372, IMG submission 115307) | Corn rhizosphere microbial communities from Kellogg Biological Station, Michigan, USA - C5-5 metaG | ecosystem: Host-associated > Plants > Roots > Rhizosphere > Soil | place: USA: Michigan... | reverse complement strand
GCACCCTGGGCGGTCGACCTGCTGTCGCCCGACGGGTGGACCGCGCTGCATCTTGCCGCCTTCGTCGGAAAGGACGCAGCCGCCGACGCCCTCTTGGCCCGCGGTGCCAGCGCCCGGATCATGGGACGGGCTTTCGAACAGAATCTCGCCGTGCATGCAGCTTGCGCCGGACGAAGGCTCGGCAAGGCTGTGTTCGCAAAACTTGTCGCCGCCACAGGCGATCCGAACGCGCCGCAGAAACAGGGCTACACGCCCCTCATGATCGCGGCGGGGAACGGCTTCGTCGATGCGGTGGACGTTCTGCTGGCGGCGGGCGCTGATTGCACGCTCAAGCAGGCCGAAGGAAAAAGCGCTGCGGACTTGGCGCGCGAGCGTGGCCATCACGAGCTGGCGAAGCGCTTGGAGTAGCAGCGATCCTATTCCTCGCCGAACTTCGCCTCGATCAATGCGATGATCGCGGTCAACGCTTCGCCGCAATCTTCGCCCTCTGCCGAGACTTCCACATCGGCTCCGGTGCTGGCGGCGAGCATCATCAAACCCATGATGGAGCGGGCGTTGACCGACTGCCCGTCGCGCTTGACGACGATCTCCGATTTGAAGCGTGCTGCGGCCTCGACGATTTTCGCCGCTGCGCGCGCATGCAATCCGCGTTTGTTGGTGATCCTGGCGATCGCGCTTCGCCGCGTGGCTTGGCTCATTCCCTGGAGACGCCCGCGAGATCAGCGGAGCCGGCGCGCATATATTTCCGCCCGGCATCGATCGCTTCCTTGACCGCCTGGTCGAGCGAGAGCTTGGTGCGCACATCGATCAGTTTGATGAGGCTGGGAAGATTGACGCCGGCAAGCACTTCGATCTTGCCGCGCTCCAGAATTGTCAGAGCGAGATTGCACGGCGTGCCGCCGAACATGTCGGTTGCGATGACGACGCCGCGGCCCATATCGACCGATTTGGCGGCGGCCGCGATTTCGCGTTGGCGCCGTTCGATATCGTCTTCAGGGCCGATGCAGACGGCGCGCAGATGCGTCTGCGGCCCCACCATATGCTCCATTGCCGAGATGAATTCCTGCGCCAAACGGCCGTGGGTGACGAGTACGATGCCGATCATGAGCTGCCTCGAATATGGTGGCACGATAGCAAGGTTCGAGAGAGGTAAAAGCCCTCAATTGCGCTTGACAGTTTCGCGGAAAGTGCGGTTGTGCAGCGCCGCAACCGCCGCAAGAACCTTGTCGGGAGCGGAATCCTCAAGCGCCGACAAAGGGAGCAGAGGCGGGCGATTTTTTTGCGGCATTGCGAGCGCTTTCGGCGGCGAAAAAGAGCGCCGACTTGGTAAACGCGCGACAGTTCCCGACAGATCGAGGACCAGCACGACAGCTGCGTCTCGCGCGTGCGGCAGTTCCACGATTCCCGCGCCGCGAATTTCGAGCAGTCCGGCAAGGCTTCGCGGCGCGCTTGCCATGAGCTTTCCGCGGCGCACGAAAAGATCGGTGCGATCGTCGGAAACGAGCAACGCGCCACGGCCTATCAGCCTGAGCGCAAGGTCGGATTTACCCGCGCCACTTTTTCCAATCAACAACACGCCCGCAGATGAAGGCGCGTCGAACCGCATGCCTGCTTCGGCAATCCGAACGCAGCTCGCATGGATGTTCACGCGCGCGCTCATCCGCGGGCCAAGGGCAGCTCGACGATGAAGCGCGCGCCGCCGCCATCGCGATTTTCCGCCCACACGCGGCCGCCGGCGCTCTCGGTGATCTGTCGCGCGATCGAGAGTCCAAGTCCGGAATTCTTGCCGAAATGATCGTGCGGCCGTTCGGTATAGAAGCGCTCGAAGATCGTTTCGAGATTTTCCGGTGGGATTCCCGGACCGTCATCCTCGACGCTGACACGCGCGCGACCTGCTTCCGCACTCGCTGCGATGGACACCGTCCCGCCGTCCGGACTGAACGACACCGCATTGTCGATCAGGTTGCGGAACACCTGACCCAGACGTTCGTCGCGCGCCAAGACTCGCGCCTGCGGCGGCAGGCGAACATCGAGCCTGATGTCGATGGCGTGTGCGGAATCGGTCATGCGATAAATCTCCACGATCGTTTCCAGGAGGTGGGCAAGATCCACGCGTTCGCTGGTTTCGCGGCTCAGTTCCGCGTCCAGCCGCGAGGCATCGGAAATGTCCGAGATCAGCCGATCGATGCGCTTCACGTCGTTGCGGACGATCTCCATCAGCTTGGAGCGCGATTCGTCGCTGCCCGCCCGCGTCAGCATTTCCACTGCGCTCTTGAGCGACGTAAGCGGGTTCTTCAACTCGTGCGCGACATCGGCCGCGAACCGTTCGATCGCATCGATGCGATCATAGAGCGCGCGGGTCATGGCCGACAGGCTGGACGCCAGGTCCCCGATTTCGTCGCGCCGTTCCTCCATTCTCGGAATGGTCGCGCGTCCGGTGTGGCCGCCCCGAACTTCGTCCGCCGCGCGTGCGAGCCGCTGCACCGGTTCGGCGATGAACCGCGCGAGAAACAACGACGAAATCACCATCACGCCGACAGCGACCAGGAAGACCTGGATGAGTGTCGCCCGTTCCTCGCGCAGGATGTCGTCGATGTCGCCTCCTTCGGTCGACACCAGAAGCACGCCATAGATGGCTTTGAAGCGCTGGATCGGAATGGCGACGGACAGTACGAGCTTGTTCAACTGATCGACCCGCTCTGCCGTCCCGATATCGCCCGCGAGCGCAGTCGTCACTTCGCCATAGACGCGGCCGTTCTCGCCGGCTTCGAAATAGGGCGCAAGGCTGGAGAGCGGGCGAACGCCCATCACGCCGTCATAGATGCGCGAGGCATCCGCGTTGAAGCGGTGCCACCAGTCGATCGGCGGCAGGTCCCGCACCTGAACCACGTTGCGCGCGAGAAGATAGCGCGTGTCGATCAGAAGGCGTCCATTCGTGTCGTAGAGTCGCGCGCGAAGGCGGGTCGGTGCGATGAGCTGGCGCAGGAGCGGCTTGGCCTGGCTGACCTGGATACCGTGCGTGTCCTCGTCGGTGGTGTATTCGGCCAAGGTGCTGGCGACGATCTGCGCCTGTTCCTGAATGCCGGAAAGCCGTTCGTCGACAAGTCCGACGCGGTTCGCCTGCACGGCGATGACGCCCGCGATCAACACCACGAGCGCGAACGCGTTGAACAGGATGATGCGGCGCGAAAGCGCGGAAAATCCCGGACGACGTTGCACGCCCGCCATCGCTACGACCGTCTTCGGGTGCTACGCCTCACGATAGCGATAGCCTACACCATAGAGCGTTTCGATCGCTTCGAAGTCGTCGTCGACGACCTTGAACTTCTTGCGCAGGCGCTTGATGTGACTGTCGATCGTGCGATCGTCGACATAGACTTGGTCGTCATAAGCCGCGTCCATCAGGCTGTCGCGGCTCTTCACGAAGCCCGGCCGCTGCGCCAGGGCTTGCAGGATGAGGAACTCGGTGACGGTGAGGCGCACCGGCTTGCTGTCCCAGGTGCATTCGTGGCGCTGCGGATCGAGGGCCAGCTTGCCGCGAACCAGCGCTTCCTTCTTGCCTTCGCCGGGCGCGCCGCCGCGATGCGGATCGGCGCGGCGCAGGACCGCTCTGACGCGCTCGAGCAGCAAGCGTTGCGAGAAGGGCTTGCGGATATAATCGTCGGCGCCGGCGTTGAGACCCATGAGTTCGTCGATCTCCTCGTCCTTCGATGTAAGGAAGATCACTGGAAGATCGGCGCTTTGCCGCAGGCGGCGCAAAAGCTCCAAGCCGTCCATGCGCGGCATCTTGATGTCGAGGATTGCGAGGTCCGGAGGCGTCGCGGTCAGCGCAGTGAGAGCCGAGGCGCCGTCCGCGAAGGAACGCACATGATAGCCCTCCTGCTCCAGGAGCATGGTCACAGACGCCAGGATGTTCTTGTCATCATCGACGAGCGCAATGTTGGCCATGATTCCCGCCCCAATCAGCGCGACGCAGTATAAGGCCGCGTCCGGCAAAGCAAAGCCGTCGTGGCCGGCGTGCTCGTCTGCGCCTGATTTGCGTCCAACCTGTCAGATGAACTCGACCTTGAGGATTTCATACGAACGGGCGCCGCCCGGCGTGGTCACTTCCACCGTATCGCCCTTGCCCTTGCCGATCAGGGCGCGGGCGATCGGCGACGACAGCGAAATCCTGCCGTGTTTGGCGTCGCTCTCGACATCGCCGACGATCTGGTACTTGCGTTTTTCGTCGGTGTCCTCGTCGACCAGTGTGACCGTCGCTCCGAATTTGACCGTGCTGCCTGAGAGCTTAGACACGTCGATGACTTCGGCGCGGCCGATCTGGTCCTCGAGCTCCAGGACGCGGCCCTCGATGAAGCCTTGGCGTTCCTTCGCAGCATGGTACTCGGCGTTCTCGGAAAGATCGCCATGCGCGCGCGCGTCGGCAATCGCCTTGATGATCTCGTGGCGTTCGACGTTCTTGAGGTGGTTCACTTCGTCTTCAAGCGACTTGAACCCTGCGGCGGTCATGGGAATACGTTCCATGGCATTCGAATCCTGTCTTCAGCAAAGCTGTTCCATGCGGCCCCGCTTGGCGGTCTGGCCGGATGCAGATTATTGCGGTGTTTTCCTTAAATACTTGTTACGCCTGGACTTTCTTTGTCCCTTCGGGGGCGCCAGCTACCAAGAGTAAGACTGCAGGGGTGCGACTTCAAGGGAGCCGGCCTGCAGAGCGGCGATCGCTTGGGTCGCCGCCGCGGCGCCTGCGATGGTCGTGTAGTAGGGCACCTTCAAGGTCAAAGCGGTTCGGCGAATCGAAAGTGAGTCCGTCAGCGCGACGGCGCCCTCGGTCGTGTTGAACACAAGATGGATCTCGCCGTTCTTGAGCGCGTCGACGACGTGAGGACGTCCCTCCATGACCTTGTTGATGAAGCGGACGGGAATGCCCTTGGCTTCGAGGGCGAGTGCGGTGCCCCGTGTCGCGATCAATTCGAATCCCATGCCGATCAGTTCGCGGGCCGAGGCGACAACCTCTTCCTTGTCGGCGTCCTTCACGGAGATGAAGACGTTGCCCGAGAGAGGCAGCCTCAATCCGGCGCCGATCTGGCTTTTGGCGAAAGCGCGGCCAAAGTTGCGGTCCAGTCCCATGACTTCACCTGTCGAGCGCATTTCAGGACCAAGGACGGTGTCGACGCCCGGAAAGCGTGCGAACGGCATCACGGCCTCCTTGACCGAGATGTGCGGGGAGAGCGAGGGCGCGAGTTCGAAGGTCTTCAGCAATTCGCCTGACATCACGCGCGCGGCAATCGCCGCGATGGCCAGGCCCACCGCCTTGGCGACGAAGGGCACGGTTCGGCTGGCGCGCGGATTGACCTCGAGCACATAGATGTCCTCGCCCTGAACCGCGAATTGGACATTCATCAAGCCGCGAACCTTGAGAGCCCTGGCAAGCGCTATGGTCTGGCGCTCGATCTCCTTGATCGTCGCCGGCTTGAGCGAGTGCGGCGGTATTGCGCAGGCGGAGTCGCCCGAGTGCACGCCGGCTTCCTCGATATGCTCCATGATGCCGGCGACAAAGACGTCCTGCGCGCTGTCGCAAATCGCGTCGACGTCGACTTCGATGGCGTGGTGCAGAAACCCGTCGATCAGAACCGGGTTGTCGCCGGAAATGCGAAAGAGCTCGCCCGACTGGACCTGGGAAATCAGATGTGCTTCGTCGGCGCACACCACCATGCCGCGTCCGCCCAACACATAGGAGGGACGCAGGATCACCGGGTAGCCGATTTCGCGCGCTGCGGCGATGGTTTGTTCGGCTGTCATGGCGGTCGCGTTGCGCGGCTGCTTGAGTCCAAGTTCGTTCAGCAACCGCTGAAAGCGTTTGCGGTCTTCCGCAAGGTCGATGGCGTCGGCGCTCGTGCCCAAAATTGGCACGCCTGCAGCGACAAGCGTGTTTGCGAGTTTGAGCGGCGTCTGGCCGCCGAACTGGACGATGACGCCAGCCAGCGTTCCGTTTCCTTGTTCGACGCCTACGATCTCGAGAACGTCTTCCGTCGTCAGAGGTTCGAAATAAAGGCGGTCGGAGGTGTCGTAGTCGGTCGAAACCGTCTCGGGATTGCAATTGACCATGATCGTTTCGAAGCCCTGCTCCGACAGCGAGAAGGCCGCGTGGCAACAGCAATAGTCGAATTCGATGCCTTGGCCGATGCGGTTGGGCCCGCCACCGAGAATGATGATCTTCTTCTTGTCCGTGGGTTTGCTTTCGCACTCGGCCGCGGCGCCAAAAGGGGTCTCGTACGACGAATACATGTAGGGCGTGAGCGCCGCGAATTCGGCGGAACAGGTATCGATACGCTTGAAGACAGGGCGCACGCCGAGTGCGGCGCGCCTGGCACGGATTTCCTTTTCGGTAAAGCCGGCAAGCTTGGCAAGCCGCGCGTCGGAAAATCCCATCGCCTTGAGGCGGCGCAGGCCCGCCGCATCCTTCGGCAGACCGTTCTTCGCTACTGTCCCCTCGATGGCAATGAGATTCTCGATTTCGCTGAGAAACCAAGGATCGAATTTCGTGATGGCCTGAATATCCGGCGTTGGAAAGCCGAGGCGCATCGCTTGTGCAACCAGACGCAGCCGATCCGGCGTGGGGCGTGCGAGAGCGGCGCGGATCTTGTTCTTGTCGGAGGGCAGTTCGATCTCGTCGAAACCGCTGATCCCGGTTTCCATCGAGCGCAGCGCTTTTTGCAGAGACTCCGCAAAGGTCCGGCCGATCGCCATGGCCTCGCCGACAGATTTCATCGACGTCGTCAGCAGAGGTTCGGCGCCCGGGAATTTCTCGAAGGCAAAGCGCGGGATTTTCGTGACGACATAATCGATCGCCGGCTCGAACGAAGCCGGTGTGACTTTCGTGATGTCGTTGCTGAGTTCGTCGAGCGTGTAGCCGACCGCGAGCTTGGCGGCGACCTTGGCAATGGGAAATCCGGTCGCCTTGGAGGCCAGCGCCGAAGAGCGCGAAACCCGCGGATTCATCTCGATGATCACCATGCGGCCGTCGGCCGGGTTGACAGCGAACTGCACGTTCGATCCGCCGGTTTCCACGCCGATCTCACGCAGCACCGCGATGCTGGCGCCGCGCATGCGTTGAAATTCCTTGTCGGTCAGGGTGAGCGCAGGGGCGACGGTGATCGAGTCGCCGGTATGCACGCCCATCGGGTCCACGTTTTCGATGGAGCAGATGATGATGGCGTTGTCGGCGCGGTCGCGCACGACTTCCATTTCATATTCCTTCCAGCCGAGAACCGATTCCTCGATCAACACTTCGTTGGTCGGTGAGGCGTCGAGCCCACGCTCGACGATCTCGGTGAACTCTTCCTTGTTGTAGGCGATGCCGCCACCCGTGCCGCCGAGCGTGAAGCTCGGCCGGATGACCGCCGGCAATCCAACGAGTCCAAGCGCATCCTTGACGCGGCTTTGCGATTCCGCCGCCAGTTCCATGATCGCGTTGCCGCGATTGTCGTACATGAACTCGCCGTCCGCGTCCTTCTTGTGGCGCAATTCGCCCTTCAGCGTGACGCCCTTGGGTACCTCGAGGCCGATCTTCAACATGGAGCGGCGGAACAACTCGCGGTCTTCGGCCTTGTCGATGGCGTCCGCGCTCGCGCCGATCAGTTCGACGTCGTACTTCTCCAGCGTGCCGCGCTTGCGCAGACTGAGCGCCGTATTGAGAGCCGTCTGTCCGCCCATCGTGGGAAGCAGAGCGAACACCTTTCCGGGCGGGACATTCGGTCGCTCACGCGCGATGATCTTCTCGACGAATTCGGGCGTGATCGGCTCGATGTAGGTCGCGTCCGCCATGCCAGGATCGGTCATGATGGTCGCCGGGTTAGAGTTCACCAGCACGACGCGGTAGCCCTCGGCCCGCAGCGCCTTGCACGCTTGCGCGCCGGAATAGTCGAACTCGCAGGCCTGACCGATCACGATCGGTCCGGCGCCGATGATCAGAACCGTATGAATGTCATTTCTGCGCGGCACGACCCACCATTCATAAAAAAGCCCTCGCCGGTTGCCGGGAGGGCCCTAAACCTGTCCGAACCTCAACTCCGCCATCGTAACGTCTTCTCCTGCACCGGATTGACGAACGGGTTTCCCGTCCGGATCGATTCGGCCCATGCCTTCTTGAGGCGGTGGTACCACATCGCCGGCACATCGGAGTCCTGAATTAGCATCAGCGATGGGCTGAATTTAAGTCCCTCGCGCTGGAGTTCCACAATCTTTCGATCATCCGCTAGGAATGTCGGCCCAAGCGCCATGAAGAAAGGCTTGATGAAGCCGAGCCAGGACGGCCAATAGAAGGTCTGCGTGACCTGCGTCGTTTCGGCATCGCGCGGCGTACAGGTCGTCAAACCGATCACGTCGACCTGTCGGCCGAACACCCGACCGCGGATGTTTTCGAACCGGGTGCTCGGAAGCTCGAAGGTGATTTCGGTGGATACGTCGGCCCCAAATATCTCATAGGCCGGTTTCGAAGGCCGGTGCCGGGTCATGACGAAGCCGGTCGGCAGCGGCGCATAGTGCTTGGTCTTTTCCTTGGGGCGGACTTTCCACCACCAGCGTCCATGCACATAGGCAGCATGCGCCGGGTCCATCAACCCAATCACGGCATGATCGATGTCGCAGTGGAACAACTGACTCTCGACCCACCTTGGCCGTGAATTCGGCAGCGACACTTTTGGCGGCCCAGTTCGCGGCGCCGTGCCGTCGCGCGGATTCGCCGCGACATAAACCCAAATCAGTCCATCCTGTTCGCAAACCGGATACGAACGCACGCGGATGTTGGATGGATCAAGTGCCTGGCCATCCACCAACGAAGGAATATGCGTGCAGACGCCTTCTTTGTTGAACTGCCAGCCGTGATAGGGGCATTCGACGTTGTTCTCTGCCAGGACCCGTCCGGCGGAAAGCGGCACGCCACGATGCGGGCAGATATCGCGCAATGCGAAAGCCTGACCGGTCCGCATGCGCCCGATCAGAACCGGCTCGCCGAGCATCAGTTCGCGCTTCAGCGTTCCTTTTCGGATGTTCGCGGAATGAGCGCCGAGATACCAGCTGTCGCGTAGAAACAGCGGAACCGAGCTGTCCTCGGACAGGACGGTCGTCTCGACGGTCATCGCGGCGCGTCCGGAGCCTTGAGCAGGCTGTCGAGCGTGGTCATGAAGAGCTGCCCCTTGTAGGCCGGCAACTTATACGCCCATCCGGATGCGTGTGCATTGATGGCGGCGGCCTCGGCCAGCGCCGGACTGCGCGGGTTCATCGCTTCGGCCGACACCGTGGCCCAATAGTCGGCACCCTGGCGTTGGACATTCACGGTCACTTTGAGGCCGTCAAAGGTTTTTGTGATGACACGAGACGTCAGATTCTGATTGCCGAAGTCCAAGTCGCGCGCCGGGCGCACGTCATCGAATCCGAAGCCCGTGATCGCCGCGGCGACGCCATCTGGCGCAGTGGGATCAGAGGGAGACTTTCCGGCCGGCAGCGGCGAAAGCGTGAAATCGGGATCGCTCGGCTTCTCCCGCCGCACCATGAAGGACGTACCGCCGGCCGGATCGACATCGGCTTCCTGGACGCGGGCGCGATCGATATCCATGACCGTCTTGTCGAGCCAATCGGAGAGCGATGCGCGCGGATCGAGGACCGATCGCGTCAGCCAGCTCTGGAGTTCATTCGGCCGGCGCACGAAGAGTCCCGTCGCGCCCGTCGCGTCGCCGATGTCTTCGCTCTTGCCCGCAATCAGCGATGCCAGCACGCGGCCCTTGTCGTCTCGAACTGTGATCTCGATCCCATCGCCCTTGGGAGGCGCATCAAGCCCGAGATAACGCAACCAATCGGCGCGCGCGGTTTTCGGTTCGATCGTCTGCAGTGCGGCGAGTCCGACCAGAGTGCGGCGTACCAAGTCGAAGGAAGCGGGAAAATCGCTTCGCGCGGGCAGCACCCAGCCCTTGTCCGGAATGAAGACGACGTCGAATGGCGCACTCGCTCTTGACGCGATGTGAATCGTCGTCGCGTTGCGCACTTGTCTGGCCAGGCCGGGGAAGAATTGTTCCGGAGCGTACGCCGAACGCCCAAGTTCGGCTTGCTGCCAGATCGCGCCGAGCGCCAGCAACACGGCGACGAGCGTCACGGCTCCAAGGATTGCCAGAGTTCGGCGCCTGGGGTCGGTCAAGATCGCGCTCTCAGCCATGGACGCCTCACGCTCGCAAGGCGCGCGCCCGCCGACGGCGGCGCAAAAACGCGACAAGCAAGGCAAATCCGGCGACAAAGATGGGAACGACGGCGATGTTCACGAAGGCGAGGAAGTCGCCCAAGGCATCGATATCCTTGCGCAGATTGTGCTGCATTTCGCGCAGCGAAGCGCGCGTTTCGATCAGCACCCGCTTGAAGCGATCGATCTCGGCCTGCTGTTCCGCTGTGAGCGCCTGGCTCGTGTTGGGGCGGCCGTTCGTGCTTCCGCCCTGTTCGAGTTCGTGAAGTCGCTGTTGAACGGCTGTGACCCGGGCCTGAAGCGCTTCGGCCTCTTGCTGGAATTGCGCCTGCGCATCGGCTTGGAGCTCCTTGACGACAGTAAAGGGCCGGTCGTTGCTTGCACGCGTGCGAAGCGAAATCAGATCGCCGGATCCCATCAGATTTTCAACCGCGTTCAGGACGAAGGCGCCATTGTCGGCGAAAGGAGTCGCGATGCGCTTGCCGTAGAGATTCTCGACACGCACCCAGAAGCGGTCATCGAAGATGTCGCTGTCGGCCATGATGACGACGTTTATGGGGCCGGCGGACTTTGTGATTTGGGGCGGAAGCGGTATGGGCGCGCGGCCCGAGCTTGTTATCGCCGCTGGCGGACCGGCGGGAAATGCCGTCTTCGCAGGGCCGGAAAGCCGTGCCGCAATCGTAAAAGCCTGGCCGCTTGGCCGAATTTGGGACATCAGATCCTGCGGTCTGGGATTGAATCGGACCTGTTCGCTATCGACGAGTTGGGCTTCGGTCGATGAAGAAACCAAAGGCGTGAAATGTGTCGTCGCCTGTTTCTCGGGGTACAGCGCGCCAGCACTCGCCAGATTTACGGATTGTAAGTTCGCGGTGATGGTGTCGCCTTTCGCAAACTGCGGCGAAGTCAGATGCAGCCAAATGGGATAGCTCGCGACTGGATTGCGCGGGTCGCTCGAAAGCTGCACGCGCTGCGCGAGCGCTTTATCGGCGACGACCTTGCCGTCGTTGAAAGACACGCCCCAGGCCTGGAACAGCTTCGGCAGGTCCGACATGGGGGCTCCGCCGGCGCGAGGGTCGAGGCCGCCGCCGGCCTGCGCCAACTCCGAATTGGGATCGACGAAGATGAGCGCGCGTCCGCCGCCGAGCACGAATTGGTCGATGGCATAAAGCTGCGCCGCGCTCAGATTTGTCGGATGTACGACCATGAGAACAGCGACGTTGGCGGGCACGCGCGCGAGGCCGGGATCGAGAATCTGCGTCGCATAGGATTGGCTCAACTCCGAATAGATCGCGTAAGGCTGGCTATTGCCCTGAAGCGCCGCTGCCATCCCGCCTGTTCCGGTATCGAGCGGAAGGCTCGAGATAATGCCGAGCACCGGTTTTGCCGGCGTCGACAGACGGTAGAGCAGCGAGGAGAGATCGTATTCGAGATAGGGTTCGCGCTCCGAGGTGAAATAGGGAATGACTTCCTTGCCGTCGATGCGGTTAGTCCCGACGAGACCGAAGTAAACCGTGTCGCCGGAGTCCGTCGCCGCTCCGCTCAACCCGTTCGCGGTTGCCTGGTCTTCCGCCGCGGTGAACGGCTCAGGATCGACTTCCTGAAGGACGATCTTGCCGTCGCTGAGCGAGGCATATTCCTTGAGCAAATCCAGCACCCGCTTGGCATAAGCGGCCGTCTGCGCGTAGTCCGCGGCCACATTCTTGGAGTAGTAGAATTTCAACGTGATGGGTTCTGGGATCTTGCGGATGATGTTGCGCGTTCCGTCCGCCAGCGTGAATCGCGCGGTTTGCGTCAAATCGAGTCGTGCCGTAGTGATCCACGCGTCGGCGGCAATGTTGATCGCGACGAAAAGTATCGTGGCAAGAGCCAGGACCGAAACTGCGTAGAGCCTTCGCGACAACGGTTTCATCGTTCAGCCGCTTCGCTTCAGGTCGACGACGACGGTGTTGGCCGTCAGGAACAGCGCGATCAGCGAGAAGAAGAAGATCAGGTCCCGCACATCGATGACGCCGGCCGAGATCGCGGAAAAATGCGTGAGAAAGCTGAAGGACGAAATCGCGCTGATGAGGGGGAGCGGCGCCCAGCTGCGGAAGAAGTCGAGGACGAGTGGGGCGCCGGAAACCGTAAATAGAAAGCACACCACTACCGTCACGACGAAAGCGATCACCTGGTTTTGCGTGGTCGCCGAGATGCATGCGCCGATCGCGAGATAAGCGCCGGCCATGAGCAGGCTGCCGACATAGGCTGCGGCGATCACGCCATTGTCGGGATTTCCGAGATAGTTGACCGTCAGCCAAATCGGAAACGTCAGCGCGAGTGCAATGGCGATGAACGCCCATGCCGCGAGAAACTTGCCGGTTACCGTCGCCCAGAGCGGGACGGGCAGGGTCAGGATCAACTCCATGGTACCGGTGCGGCGTTCCTCGGCCCACAAGCGCATGGCGATTGCGGGCACCAGGAAGAGATAGAGCCAAGGGTGATAGCCAAAGAACACGGAGAGGTCGGCCACGCCGTTGTCGAAAAAGCGCCCG
>Ga0157372_10006144_pt1 | contig 12762 bp, 8 predicted proteins | sample C55metaG_FD_115307 | JGI IMG/M metagenome (GOLD analysis project Ga0157372, IMG submission 115307) | Corn rhizosphere microbial communities from Kellogg Biological Station, Michigan, USA - C5-5 metaG | ecosystem: Host-associated > Plants > Roots > Rhizosphere > Soil | place: USA: Michigan... | reverse complement strand
GCCTTCCTTGTCGGCATCCAGAATGGCGACCAGCGCGCATTCCGGAATGTCGAGCCCCTCGCGCAGCAGGTTGATGCCCACCAGCACGTCGAAGGCGCCAAGCCGCAGGTCGCGGATGATCTCGATGCGCTCCAGCGTCTCCACATCGCTGTGCATGTAGCGCACGCGGATGCCCTGCTCGTGCATGTATTCGGTGAGGTCTTCCGCCATCTTTTTGGTCAGCGTGGTGACGAGCGCGCGGTAACCCTTCTTGGCGATGGCGTGGCACTCGAAGATGAGGTCGTCCACCTGCGTTTCCACCGGGCGCACTTCCACCGGCGGATCGATAAGGCCGGTGGGGCGGATCACCTGCTCGACGAACACGCCGCCGGTGCGCTCCAGCTCCCACGGGCCGGGCGTGGCGGAGACGTAGACGGTCTGCGGGCGCATCGCGTCCCACTCCTCGAATTTGAGCGGGCGGTTGTCGATGCAGCTAGGCAGGCGGAAGCCGTATTCCGCGAGCGTGGATTTGCGGCGGTAGTCGCCGCGATACATGCCGCCGATCTGCGGCACGGTGACATGGCTTTCGTCGCAGAACACCAGCGCTTCGTCCGGCAGGTATTCGAACAGGGTGGGCGGCGGCTCGCCGGGTTTGCGCCCCGTGAGCCAGCGGCTGTAATTCTCGATGCCGGCGCAGGAGCCGGTAGCCTCGATCATCTCCAAGTCGAACTGCGTGCGCTGTTCGAGCCGCTGTGCTTCCAAGAGCTTGCCGTTGTCGCGCAGCCATTTCAGCCGCTCGATCAGCTCGTGCTTGATGCCCTTCATGGCCTGCTGCAGCGTGGGCCGCGGCGTCACGTAGTGCGAATTGGCGTAGACCTTGATGTTATCCAGCTGGCCGGCGCTGCGGCCGGTGAGCGGATCGAACTCGGAGATCGAGTCGACTTCATCGCCGAACAGCTCGATGCGCCAGGCGCGGTCTTCGTAGTGCGCCGGGAAGAGATCGATGGTGTCGCCGCGCACACGAAAAGCCCCGCGCACGAAATTGTCGTCGTTGCGGCGGTATTGCAGCGCGCTCAGGTTGCGCATCAGGTCCATGCGGTCCCAGCGCTGGCCCCGCGCGATCGAGAGCGCCATGCCGGAATAGGTTTCCACCGAGCCGATGCCGTAGATGCACGACACGCTCGCCACGATGATGACGTCGTCGCGCTCCAGGATGGCGCGCGTGGCGGCGTGGCGCATGCGGTCGATCTCCTCGTTGATGGAGGAGTCTTTCTCGATGTAGGTGTCGGTGCGCGGGATGTAGGCTTCTGGCTGGTAGTAGTCGTAATAGGAGACGAAGTACTCCACCGCGTTGTTGGGAAAGAATTGCTTCATCTCGGCATAGAGCTGGGCGGCGAGCGTCTTGTTGGGCGCGAGGATCAGCGCCGGCCGCTGCAGGGTGTGGATCACCTTCGCCATGGTGAAGGTCTTGCCGGAGCCGGTGACGCCGAGCAGCACCTGGTCCCGCTCGCCCACCGTGCCGTGGTTGGTGACGTTGTCCGGTAGAGCATCCCCTTCCGGACGTGAGAACCGGGTTTCGCCTTCTTCCGAGCGCGCAGCGCTCAACCCTTGAATGCCCGCGACGAGCTCCCGGATGGCGGTGGGCTGGTCACCGGCGGGTTCGTATTCGGAGACAAGCACGAAACGCTTGCCGCCTTCCGATTTCTCCGGCCGCACGGGTCTGTGGGGAACGAACCCGGCGATCTCCGCGCCGGTCGCACCGTGCAGCGGCAGATTGCCTATGCCGTTCTGCACGGTGTTGGCGTTGATTTGGTCAAGGTTCGGCGGACCGGGATCGTAGGCGGTGCCGGCAGGCTCGATCGGCACCGCGTCGGCGGCCGCGCGGAACTTCGCCGCGTTCTCGGAAAACCCGCGTCCCTTCCCTCGCCCGCCTCTGCCCTGGCGGGGCATCATTCCATTATTATGCGCCATGGCCGGAATATAGGGATTCTGTTCTGGATTTTGCACCAGCTAATTCGGGTCCAATTGACAACCAAGAGAATCGCTGGCCGCATCTGGAACTCTACGGAACAGAGGGGACGTGCAATGGGCTTTTGGGTGTTCGCCAGCAGCTTGCTGGCATCGGTTTTCTTGATCTGCGGGGCTGCGGGTGCAGCATCCTCGCGAAGCCCCAGTACCGCCCCGCCCGCGGCTTCGACCATCTGTAGCGGCATGGAACACATCATCGCGGCCAACGAACAAGACATAAGCGAGCAGACCGCGAATGAAATCACCGAAGACAGCGCTCCTCGTGCCACTGTCGAGGAGTTGAAGATCAATGCGGACTATCAAGCAATCCACGCGAATCTAGCGTTGATGGCCCAGCACCATTGTGCGCCGTATGGTCACCCGATAGGTGCTTCCTATTTGGTGGATGCCGTTCGATGTAAGACTGATCGCATGAAGGGCATTCTTTCCGGCAGCTCCGCGATACCGGATAGCTGTGACCGCACAAAATAGACGCGTATGAATTAGATGAACTGCGATAGATCGTCTGTCAGCAGCCCATATGAACTATTTTCCGGCTCCCTAATCTGATCTCATTCGGCTTGTATAGAAGCCGGCAGAGGCGGGATGGCTAATCACGACAGTTATGGCAAGAATTTGCTTGATCGGGTCACGGGCGGACGTTGCAAGTTCTATGGTCCTCCGGTCGAAACTAATCATGGAGCTGGGGGTGCCTGCCGCATCGATGGCGCCGTGGCAAACATCGCAATTGAGGTTGAATCGAGGACGGCGAAGCAAGTCCGGGGAGCCATTTTGGATCTGATTCTTCATCGCTTCCCGAAGAAACTGCTAATCCTCCTACCGGTCCACATGAACGTGCGGATCGAGCAAGACCGATGCGCTGCCATTTTGCGTCGGTTTTGTGCTGAAGAAGATTTTCAGGTTATCGCCCTTTTGGGGCACGCTGAGAAGCCTAGCTTTGAGACAGATGCAGGCGCAATATCACGTGCGCTCGCGGCGCTTGGATTTGAAGGAGACAAGCTGCCGGCGGCTCACGCCAATTCGGGCGCGTAACGCAGAACCATCAGGCCGTGGTGGGCGCAGGGCACGACAGCATAGGCGCGGCCTTCGTCGTCGCTAAATTCGACCAGCGCGGAATTGCCGTCTAGCACTTCGATGACAGTCCCCACCTGCCCCCGCGCCAAGCCGCTATCCGGCTGCTCCGCCAACAGCGCGACTGATTGGAAGAGCGCTGGCTTCCGCATTCACGCTGCCATGGGCTGGATGGAGGCGAGGGCGGCGCCGATTTCGCGCTTCTTCGCACGCAACTCGTAGTCCGTCTGCAGACCAAGGAAAAAAACCTCCGACATTCTGAAATACCGCGCCAGCCGCAGATCGGTATCGGCTGTCACCGCGCGCTGCCCGAGCACGATCTCGTTAATCCGCCGCGGCGGCACATGAATGGCGCGGGCCAATGCGTTCTGGCTCAAGTCCATGGGCTTGAGGAATTCCTCCAGCAGAATTTCGCCCGGGTGGGTCGGCCGCAATGCACGCTTAAGAGCCATGATAGTCCTCCAGATCGACGGCTGGCGCTCCCATCGTACCATGATACAGAACGCCCATGCCCGTGCCGCTCGTTCAGCTTCAGGATATCCGGATCCGTTTCGGCAACTCGCAGGTGCTGGATGGCGCGGCGCTTGCCATTGAAGCGGGTGACCGGTTGTGTCTCGTCGGGCGCAACGGCTCGGGCAAATCAACCTTGCTCAAAATCGCCGCCGGGTTGCTAGAGCCGGATTCCGGCAGCCGCTTCGCGCAGCCCGGCGCCACCATCCGCTACCTCGAGCAGGAGCCGGATTTCGCCGGCTACGCAACAAGCCGCGACTATGTCGAAGCGGGTCTTGGCGAAGGCTACGACAGCGATCGCACCTTCCATCTGCTGGGGAAGCTCGGCCTCACGGGCCGAGAGCCGCCGCAGCAATTGTCGGGTGGCGAGAAGCGGCGCGCGGCGCTGGCGCGGGCCCTTGCGCCGGAGCCGGACATCCTGCTGCTCGACGAGCCCACCAATCATCTCGATCTCCCCGCCATCGAATGGCTGCAGGAGGAATTGGCGTCGCTACCTTCGGCGCTGGTGCTGATCAGTCACGACCGCCGCTTCCTGGAGGACATGTCGCGCGCCACCGTGTGGCTTGATCGCGGGCGCACGCGGCGGCTGGAGCGCGGCTTCGCGCACTTCGAGAACTGGCGCGACGAACTGCTGGGGCAGGAAGAACTGGAGCAGCACAAGCTCGACCGTAAGATAGCAGCGGAAGAAGACTGGGTGCGTTATGGCGTCAGCGGACGGCGCAAGCGCAACCAGGGCCGCCTCGCCAAGCTGCGAGACTTGCGAACGGCCCGCCGCGAGCAGATCCGGCAGGCGGGCGCCGTGCAGTTCGCGGCCGCCGAAAGCGAAAGCGGCAGCGCCAAGCTGATCGAAGCGCGAAACGCGTCCAAATCATTCGACGGCCGAAGCGTCGTGCGCGATTTCTCCATCCGCATCGCGCGGAACGATCGGGTCGGAATCGTCGGGCCGAACGGCGCGGGTAAAACCACGCTGCTGAAGCTGCTGATCGGCGAGCTTGCGCCCGACTCCGGCACCGTGAAACAGGCTGCCACGCTTGATTTCGCGATCCTTGAGCAAAGCCGCGCGGCGCTGCACCCCGACACGATGGTGAGCGCCGTGCTCACCGGCGGCTCCGGCGACACCGTGGACGTGCGCGGCGAGAAGCGGCACGTGGTGAGCTACCTGAAGGACTTCCTCTTCACGCCGCAGCAGGCGCGGACGCCGGTTCGCATTCTTTCTGGCGGCGAGCGCGCGCGGCTGATGCTGGCGAAAGTGCTGGCGCGGCCCTCGAACATGCTGGTGCTGGACGAACCCACCAACGACCTCGACCTCGAAACCATCGATCTGCTGGAAGAGATGCTCGCCACCTATCCGGGCACCGTGCTGGTGGCGAGCCACGACCGGGACTTTCTCGATCGCGTGGTCACCTCCGTGCTGCGGGCGGAGGGCGATGGCCGCTTTGTGGAATATGCCGGCGGCTACAGCGACATGCTGGCTCAGCTTCCGAAAACGCCGGAAGCGCGGAACATGGTTTCACCAAAAAGGAAAACGGCTTCAGCAGTGGCGCCGCGTGCGCGGGGCGAGCGGCAGCCGTCGCAGCGCCGGCTTTCCTTCCACGAGCAGCATGCGCTGAAGACATTGCCGGGCGAGATTGCAAATCTGGAACGCGAGATCGCCACCTTGCAGCACCGGCTGGCCGATCCCACGTTCTACGTGCGCGATCCGGCCGCCTTCGTGACTGCATCCGCGAAACTCAAGGATTGCGAAGCGGCCTTGTCGCAAGCGGAGGAGCGCTGGCTCGAACTTGCGGTGCTGCAGGAAGAACTCGGGCAGGCTTAGCCGCGCAGGTAGTCGGAAACCTATCGCGCCGCGACCGCGCGGCCGTGCACAAGATGCTGAAGTCCGTAATAGCGATTTAGGCTAGTATCGGGCGTGGTTATCCGGAGTGGGCATCATGAATCGCAGGGAAATCCTGTTGGGGACCGCGGGGGTTGCAGTGGCGATGGTGGGAGCAACGGGTGCGAGTGTGACGGAAGCGACGGCGGGTGCAGCAGCGCCAACCGCACCGGCGGCACCGCCCAAGCCGTGGGTGGCGCCGCCGGGCGACTATGTGCCGGTCTCGCCGCGGGCGCACGCGCTCTACGAACGCGCTATCGTGTTCGACGCCAATTCCGGCCCGCCGGGGCAGGAGACCTTCCCGCTGCCGGAAGCCATGCTGGCGCTGTCGCGCGATTCCGGCGTCACCGCCACCAAAACCACCATGGGCGGCATCAATTCGAACTTTCAGGATACGGTGGATGAAATTGCCTGGTACATGCGCGCGATCGAGGCGCATCCTGACGTGTTCATGCAGGTGCGCGTCGCATCAGATTTCGCCAGAGCCAAGCGCGAGAAGAAACTCGGCATCCTGTTCTCTTTCGAATCCGCAGACATGTTCGAAGGCAAGCTCGAGCGCATCCTCATCTTCCGCAATCTCGGCGTGCGGGTGATGCAGCTCTCCTACAACAAGCACACGCCGTGGGCCTCCGGCGTGATGGAGAACCCGCCCACAGGTCTAACCGCGGAAGGCCGGAAGGCTGTCGCCGAAATGAATAAGGTCGGCGTTGCCGTCGACATCAGCCACGCGAGCCCGCCCTCCTATGCCGACACGCTCGCCGCCTCCACCAAACCCGTGCTGGTGACGCACACCGGCTGCATGGCGGTGCACAAGCACCCGCGCAACAAGACCGACGCGCAATTGCGCGCCGCCGCCGACAAGGGCGGGGTCATCGGCATCTACGACCTGCCCTATCTCACGCCCAGCCCGAAGCAGCCCACGCTCGACGACTACATGGCGCACATGACGCACGCGCTGAAGATCTGCGGCGAGGACCACGTCGGCATCGGCAGCGACAGCGGCCTTATCCCGTGGGACACCTCGCCGGCAGGCGCGGAGGATTTCCGCAAGATGGAGGAGGAGCGCAACAAGGCGGGCCTCGCGGCGCCGGAGGAGGACCGGCCGATGTACGTGATCGGCCTCAACCACAACCGGCGGCCTGAGACCATCTGCGATGCTCTCCTGAAGCGCGGCTATCCCGAGCGGGTGGCAGAAAAAGTGATCGGCGCCAACTTCATCCGGGTGCTGGGCGACATCTGGGTGTGAAAAGCGCCGCGGCTGGCCGATCAACCGGCCCGCTGCCGTTAGGCGTCACAGATTGTTCGTAGAACCGCCCCGACTCCTGTGCTAGAATGCGCAGGTGCAGTCCATCGGGGAGGACGCCCATGATTTCCGCATTCTCGGCACACTTTGCAGCCTTCGCGGTCTTCGCACTTTGCACGTCTGCTGACGCCGGCGTCTTCACCACGTTCGATCCGGCGGGATCGGTGGACACGTTCGCGCGCAGCATCAACGCCTCGGGAGCGGTCGCCGGCTCCTACAGTCTCAGCGACGGTTCGGTTCACGGCTTCGTCCGCGCACCGGACGGCAGCATCGCAACATTCGATCCTCCTGACTCGTCGCACACGCAGGCCTATGGCATCGACGATGCCGGCCGGGTCGTTGGCAGCTGGTGGAACAACAGGCACGGGACGCATGGCTTCTTCCGCGATGCCGATGGCGCCATCACGGTGTTCGATCCGCCGCGCTCGAAACTCACAACGGCCGCAGGCCTCGACGCCTCGGGAAACATCTTCGGCACCTTTGCCACGCACAGATCGAAAGGGCGCGGCTTCGTGCGCACGCCGGACGGCAGCTTCAGCATTTTCCACGCACCCCAGGCGCTGGTCACCGAGGTTCTGGCGGCGAACAGCAGCGGCGCAAGCACCGGCCTGTACGTCAAGCAATTCGAGCCGAACCACGGTTTCATCCGCGCGCCGGACGGGACGCTCGCCTCCTTCGATGTGCCGGGCGCCCCTTCGACCGCCGGCGTGAGCATCAACCGCGACGGCACGGTCGCCGGCACCTACATCGACTCCAATGACTTCGATCAGGCGTTCGTGCGCACGGCAGACGGAACGATCACCACCTTCCGTCCTCGGCATGCCGACAGCGCGGATGCGGCGGCCATCAACGATGCCGGCAGCATTGTCGGCAGCTACGATACCGGCGATGGCGTGATCCACGGCTTTCTTCGGCGACCGGACGGCCGCATTCTCGTGCTCGACGACCCGGACGCTGTGCTGGCCACCTTCCCGGCGAGCATCAACAAAGCGGGTGTCGTCGCCGGCAGCTTCGAGGATGCGAGCGGCGGCCGGCACGGGTTCCTCTGGACGAAATAAAACGTCGGTGGCGTGCGTGGGGGCGCGCGTAGGGCAATCTGCCTGTTCAGGAACATTGCTTTCCGTCAATGTGAGCGCCGGAAATCCGGTCGGGGGAATCCCATGCGCTTCACATCAGCCTTTTGCGCGTTGGCGTCGGCAACGGTTGCGCTGCCACTGTCGCTTGCGGCATCCGCACACGCCGCGACTTACACCACCTTCGACCCCGCAGGGTCGATTGAGACCTACCCCCGCAGCATCGATGCCAACGGCGTCATCACCGGCAATTTCAGCCCGGACAAGTACATCGGCCACGGCTTTATTCGTGCTGCGGACGGCACCATCGCCGTATTCGATCCGCAGGGCTCCCAGGTGACGGAGCCGGCGGGTACCGATGGGCAGGGCCGCGTCTACGGCAGCTACGTGCCGCAAAACCGCGATCGCGAACGCGGCTTCGTGCGGGATACGGACGGCTCCATCGCCACGTTCGACGCGCCGGACGCCCATGGCATGACCCGCGCCCGCGCGTTCGACCCACAGGCAGGCCTCACGGGATATTATACCGGCAAGCATCAGAACCCCACGGGCTGGCTGCGAAAGCCGGATGGGCAGATCCAGACGTTCAGCGTGCCGCACTCGATTTTCACGCTGCCGTACGGAATCAACAGCGCTGGCGTGGTTGTCGGCGTCTATGTCGGCAACGCCGTTAAAATCGACAGTTTCATCCGCACCCCCGATGGCACCATCACCAAGTTCGGGCCACCACACCATGGGGAAGTCGACGCATCGGGCATCAACGCGGATGGCGTGATCACCGGCAGTTATTATCGCGGTGACGTGACCCGCGGATTTGTCCGCGCCGCCGATGGCACGATCGTGCTGTTCGATCCAAAAGGGTCCACTGACACGGAGGGTTACGCCATCAACGCCTCGGGCGCGATCGTCGGCACCTATGAAACCGCCGGCAAGATCGTGCACGGTTTCCTGCGCAATCCGGACGGCACGATCCAGACGATCGACGATCCGGACGCCACGAAGGCGACACGGGCGCTCGGCATCAACGACAAGGGCGTGATCATGGGCGACTTCGAGGACGCCAACGGCCTGTGGCACGGCTTCGTCCGCACCCCCTAGGGAGGGCCTTTTGAGATGTAAGTCTCTCCCCCGCGCGTAACGGCAGGGGGGCGTGTCGCTCCGCGATCTGGAAAAACAGGCCGGCCTGCATTTAAGAGGACGTCATGCCCCAGTCCGGCCAGGAATTCGCAAATCAGGTGGCGCGCGTTGCGGCAGGCCGCGGCAGGAGCCGCTCCCTCAGGCCTTTGCGGGCGCTGGCGCCGTTTCTCCGGCCTTACCGCCTTAGGATCGGCATCGCCGCCCTGGCGCTGGTCTGCTCGTCCACGGCCAGCCTGCTGATCCCGCCCGCCGTTCGCACCATGATCGACCGCGGCTTCAGCCGCGCCATGGCGGCGCAGATTGACCGCTATTTCCTGCCGCTGATTGCCATTGCCGGCGCGCTCGCGGTGTTCACCGCCATCCGCTTCTACTTCGTCAGTTGGCTGGGTGAGCGGGTGATCGCCGATATCCGCAAAGCCGTGTTCAGCCACGTCATCGGCCTGACCCCGGAATTCTTCGAGGTGACGCGCACCGGCGAGGTGCTGTCGCGCCTCACCGCCGACACCACCCTCATTCAAACCGTGATCGGCTCTTCCGCATCCGTGGCTGCGCGCAACCTGGTGATGCTGACGGGCGCCTTCATCATGCTCTTCATCACCAGCGCCAAGCTGACCTCTCTGGTGCTCGCCATCGTGGTGGTGGTGGTCATTCCGCTGATCCTGTTCGGCCGCTGGATCCGCACCTTGAGCCGCAGCAGCCAGGACCGCATTGCCGATACCAGCGCGCGGGCCTCGGAAGTGATGAACGCCGTGCAGACGGTACAGGCGTTCACGCACGAGACCTACGAGCGCGCCGAGTTCGGCCGGGCGGTGGAGAAGTCCTTCGACATTGCCATCCTGCGCACCCGCGCCCGCGCGGTGATGACGGCGTTCGCCATTGCGGCGGTCGCCTCGTGCATCGTCGGCGTGTTCTGGATCGGCGCGCACGACGTGGTGGGCGGCCGCATGACGCCGGGCCTGCTGATGCAATTTGCGCTTTACGCCCTCATCTTCGTCACCGGCATGGGCGCGCTGTCGGAAACCTGGGGCGACGTTCAGCGCGCGGCCGGCGCGGCCGAGCGACTGCATGAATTGCTCGATACCAAGCCGGCCATTTCCGCGCCGCCGAATCCAATGCTGCTGCCGCAGCCGGCCCGCGGGAACGTTCAGTTCGAGAATGTCGTGTTCCATTATCCGTCGCGGCCCGACCAGGCGGCCCTGAACGGATTGTCGCTGGCGATTGCGCCGGGCGAAGCGGTGGCGCTGGTGGGCCCATCCGGCGCCGGCAAATCCACCGTGTTCCAGCTGCTGCTGCGCTTCTTCGCGCCGCAATCGGGGCGCATCCTGTTCGACGGCATCGATGCTGCGGCGCTCGATCCCGCGGAACTGCGCCAGCACATCGCGCTGGTGGCGCAGGACCCGGTGATTTTCTCCGGCACCATCGCCGACAACATCCGCTATGGCCGCCCGGAGGCGAACTCCGCCGCCGTACGCCGCGCGGCGGAAGCGGCCGCGGCCGCCGAGTTCATCGAGGATCTGCCGGCCGGCTACGACACGCCGATCGGCGAGCGCGGCGTGAATTTGTCCGGCGGGCAGCGGCAGCGGCTCGCCATTGCCCGCGCCATCCTGCGCGATGCGCCGCTGCTGCTGCTCGACGAAGCGACCTCGGCGCTGGACGCGGAGAACGAGCGGCTGGTGCAGACCGGGTTGAACAATCTGATGGCGGGGCGCACCACCATCGTCATCGCGCACCGGCTCGCGACCATCCAACGGCTGAAGCGGATCGTGGTGATGGATCAGGGCCGCATTGTCGGCGAAGGCAGCCATGCGGAGTTGGTCGCCGGCGGCGGACTCTACGCCCGCCTCGCCGAACTCCAGTTCAGCGCCAGCCTCGCGCTGGCGAACTGACAGCGCGTTGGAAACCCACTACTGCATATTCACAGAAAAGACGGTGCCGTAGCTTGGTCCCCCTTGGTATGTCGTCCCGTACAACAATCCATTCCGCCCGTGGGTCAGGCGCCCGCGCGGAAATGCGCCGTCGCTGCCACCGGAAAAGCTGTGCAAAATGCTTTCGGTTCCATCGGGATCGAGTGCGAAAACCGTCCCTTTATTGGAATCGCCACCAGAAGAGGTGGTGCCATATAGGCGACCGGCACGGGTAATCAACAAGTCGCTAATAGGATAGTCGCCATCGCTGCCGCCTGTGAATGAATGCAGCACAGTTTCGGTGCCGTCGGGCGCAATTTTGTAGACCGTACCTTCGTTAGATGCCCCCCCAGTGTAAGTCGTGCCATAGAGGTTTCCCGACCGATCTTTTACGACTCCAGCGCCGGTCTGGGGATAACTTCCGTCGCCCCCACCGGCAAAGGCGTGTAACACCGTCTCAGTGCCGTCTGGCGCGATTTTAAAGACGGTGCCGCAACCGCATCCCCCGCCGCCTGAGAAAGTCGTTCCGTAGAGATACCCGGAATGGAACCTCTTCAGTCCGGTCGGATTAGCGCCGTCGCTGCCTGTGAAGGTATGGAGCACGGTTTCGATACCACTCGAGGTGACCTTATAAACAATGCCGCAATTGCAATCCCCGCCTCCGTTTGATGTCCCGTAAAAGTTGCCCTGCGCGTCGCGGGAGATGGGGCCAACGGGATTGTTTCCATTGCCGCCGCCGGTGAAATTATAAATCACCGTTTCGGTCCCGTCCGGGGCAAGGGCGAAAATGAGGCCGTAGTTGTTCGGGCCGCCTTCCGCTGCCCCGTAAAGCACGCCAGACGCCTTATCCAAAATCAGATTCGAGCTTGGGTTCTTTCCGTCCGCGCCGCCGGTGAACGTATGGAGCGTCGTCAATGTGCCGTCGGGCGACAGTTTGAATACGGCGCCCCCGCCCGTGCCTCCATAAAAGGTGGTGCCATAAAGATTTCCCGCAGCGTCGCGCGTCACACCGTTTATCGGATCTGCACCGTCCGGTCCGCCCGTAAAGGCATAGAGCACCTGCTCATTGTTTGCGTACGCGCCCGAAAGGGCGACAACGGTCAATAGGCTGCCTAGCAGGGTTGCGCGACGGAATGAGCCATAAGGTCTGAGCATGGGACCCCCTTCGAACGCTGCGCCTTGGCTCCGGGGACATAGCTATCCCCGCGAGTGCAACGGGTTCGGCGCCTTGCCCGACAATTCGCGCCCGATTGGCTCAGGGAAACACCGCGCAAGCATCGGTTGCAATGGCGATCAAGATTAACTGGTACAATCACGCTTCAAACAACAATGAAAAAAGGGCGCCGGAAAGGCGCCCCAGTTGGGAGAAGACAGAGGAAAAGAGTTTGCTAGGCGGCCGCGGCGGCCGGCGCCTTCTCGTTGTCGGGATCTCGCAGCACGTAGCCTCGCCCCCAGACGGTCTCGATGTAATTGGCCCCGTTGGTGGCGGCGGCGAGCTTCTTGCGCAGCTTGCAGATGAACACGTCGATGATCTTCAGCTCGGGCTCGTCCATGCCGCCATAGAGGTGGTTGAGGAACATCTCCTTGGTCAGCGTCGTCCCCTTGCGGAGCGAGAGCAGCTCCAGCATCTGGTATTCCTTGCCGGTCAGGTGCACGCGCTGGCTGTCAACCTCCACGGTTTTGGCGTCGAGGTTCACCGTCAGCTTGCCGGTGGTGATGACCGACTGCGAATGGCCCTTGGAGCGGCGCACCACCGCCTGGATGCTGGCGACCAGCTCGTCCTTGTGGAACGGCTTGGTCATGTAGTCGTCGGCGCCGAAGCCCAGCGCCTTGACCTTGGATTCCACGATGGCGTTGCCGGAAAGGATCATTACCGGCGTCTGG
>Ga0157372_10006140_pt1 | contig 12763 bp, 15 predicted proteins | sample C55metaG_FD_115307 | JGI IMG/M metagenome (GOLD analysis project Ga0157372, IMG submission 115307) | Corn rhizosphere microbial communities from Kellogg Biological Station, Michigan, USA - C5-5 metaG | ecosystem: Host-associated > Plants > Roots > Rhizosphere > Soil | place: USA: Michigan... | reverse complement strand
GCCGGCGGAGCGTCGAGGCTCCGGGCATCGGTATCGCGATCGCGCAATGCGACGTTCCGGCCAACCTGCAAAATGGGTCACGTCTCGCCGGCCCCGCGTCGTACTGTCGGACGCGCCGGAAGATCATGCGTCAAGCACCGACGTCAATATTGACGCATTCGAATGCCGGCGAATCCGGCCGTCGGCTGAAATCCCTGTACGCGTCGGTCCGACGTCCGCGATCGCCGACAGGTCGCGATGAACGCTTGCTCAACGATCGACCGACCGGAAATCGGGCGCCATCAGTACCGTTAGAATAGGCAACGACGTTTCGCCGCTTGTCGATCGCGCGCTTCCCTTGTCATCCCCCGTCGAGCTTGCCGACCTGCGGCGCTTTGCGATTGCGCGAAGCCTTTTTTTCCGCACCGATTTGTGTAGCGCGCTCGATCGCCTCGGGTTCGTGCAGGCCGATCCGATCCGCGCGCCGGCGCGTGCGCAGGACCTTGTGCTGCGGCATCGCGTCACCGGTTACCGCGCGGGCGATCTCGACCGGCGCTATCCGATGCTCGACATCGAGGAGGATTTTTTCGTCAACTATGGCTTCCTGCCGCGCGCGCACCATGCGCTCATGCACCCGCGCGTCGTGCGCACGCCGTGGAGCCTGGCGAAAAAGAAGCGAGCGCAGGCGGTGCTGGCGTTCGTGCGCGAGCGCGGCGAAGTGCATCCCCGCGACGTCGACGAGCGCTTCGCGCACGGCGCCGTCGTCAACGCCTGGGGCGGATCGTCGAATGCGACGACCCATCTGCTCGACGCGATGCATTACCGCGGATGGCTACGCGTCGCGCGCCGCCACGGCGGCATTCGCATCTATTCCGCGCGTTTGGAGCGAAGCGACGCTCCGGAACTGCCATCGCCGGCTTTGCGTCTGGATGCGCTGATCGACGTGGCGGTTCGCCAATACGCGCCGCTGCCCGCGGCGAGCCTCGGCCAGCTCGTGCGGCGATTGCGCTTCGGCGCGCCGCAACTGCAGCGCGGGCTGGATGCCGCGCTGGCGCGCACGAAGCGCCGGCTCGCGCACGCCCGTGTCGACGGCGCGGAATGGTATTGGCCCGACGGTGAGGCGCCGAAGGCGGCGCGCGAGGCGCTCGACGAGGTCCGCTTGCTGGCGCCGTTCGATCCGCTCGTGTGGGATCGCGCCCGCTTCGAGCGATTCTGGGACTGGGCCTATCGCTTCGAGGCCTACACTCCCGTCGCGAAGCGCAAGCTCGGCTACTATGCGTTGCCGATGTTATGGAGAGAACAGGTGATCGGGTGGGCGAATCTCACGCTCAGCGACGAGGCGCTGACGAGTGACGCGGGCTATGTCGCCGGGCGGCCTCCGCGCGATCGGCATTTCCGATCGGCGCTGGAAGCGGAAATCGAGCGCATTCGCGTATTTCTGACCGCGCGCGAGCCGGCGCCGGCCGAAAGAACCTCATGAATAAAGCGCGAACGATCGGCAGCGGCAGCGTCCGCGCGCTCGGATGGTTCGTCATCGTCTTCGCGCTGATGCTGTCCGGACCGTTGCTGACCCTCGCGTTCGGCAGCGCGTCGATGCACGGCGACTGGCGTACCGCCACGCACCGGCCCACGGGCCTCGCGCCGGATCCGCGCACGTATCCGGATGCCGTCGTGCAGGTGTACGCAAGCCGCACGTTCGGTTGGCGCGGCGCATTCGCCGTGCACACGTGGATTGCCGCGAAGCCTGCGCACGCCGATCGCTACACCCGCTACGAAGTCATCGGGTGGCATGCGCGCGGTGGCGGATCGGGACTCGCGATTTCCGATGACGAAGCACCCGATGCGGAGTGGTATGGCCGCGCACCGCGGCTCATCGGCGATGCGCGGGGTGCGAGCGCCGAGGCGGCCATCGCGAAGCTCGCGAAAGTCGCGGCCGATTACCGTTACACGACGTACCGTGCGTGGCCCGGCCCGAACAGCAACACGTTCATCGCGTATATCGGCCGCGCCATTCCTGAATTGCATCTCGCGATGCCTGCGCTTGCGATCGGCAAGGACTACCTGCCCATCGGGCAATGGGTTTCGCCAACGCCGAGCGGCACCGGCTACCAGCTATCCGTCGGTGGCGTCGTCGGCGTGACCGCCGCGCGCGACGAAGGGCTGGAGCTCAACCTGTTCGGGCTTGTCGCCGGCATCGATTTTCGGCATCCCGCGCTGAAGCTGCCCGGGATCGGGCGAATTCCCGGCGGCGCCCTGGGATGAAACATCCCCCCACGCTCGCTCCGCTCGCTGCCCCCCAGGGGGCTGGTCAGTCGGTCGGGGCGGCCCTTCCCGACTGACATGAACCTCAATGCAGGCCGAGAATCTGTCGCGCTTCGGCGGGTGATGCCACATGGCGCCCGTATTCGCTGCACGCCGATGCGACCCTGCCGACCAGTTCGGCGTTGCTCGCGGCAAGACGCGTCCGATCGAATCGCGTGTTGTCTTCAAGGCCGGTGCGACAGTGGCCGCCGGTTTCGAGGCACCACCGGTTCACTTCCCATTGATGTCGAGCGATACCGGCCGCCACCCATGTAGCGCCGGGCAGAACGTCGGCCAATTCGGATCGCAGGAAGTCGAAGACCGAACGCCGCATCGGCAATGCGTTCGGAATGCCGAGCACGAACTGCACGTGAGGCGGATTGCGCAGCAACCCCTTCTGCACGAGGTTCGCGGCGTTGTAGAGCATTGCCAGGTCGAAGATTTCGATTTCGGGCTTGATGTCGTAGTCCAGCATCGTTTGCGCGAGACCTTCGACAAAGTCGGGCGGATTCTCGTAGATGCTGGTCGGGAAATTGACCGAGCCCGTGGCAAGCGACGCCATGTCCGGCCTGAGATGCAGCATTGCCCCGCGCGCCGCCTGATCGCGGCCGCGCCCGCCCGTGGAGAACTGTACGATCATGCCCGGGCAGTGCTTGCGGATGCCCTCCTGCACCTGCGCGAACAACTCGGGATCGGAGCTCGACGATTCGTCCGGATTGCGCACGTGAACATGCACGAGCGACGCGCCGGCCTCGAACGCCTGATGCGTCGATTCGATCTGCTCGGCCGGCGTAACCGGGATTGCCGGATTGTCCTTCTTGCGCGGCACCGAGCCGGTGATGGCGACGGTGATGATGACAGGTTCGGTCATGGTATCGATCCTTCTGGCTCGTCGTCAGGATGGCACCGCGAACGCCATCGCGCAACTCACCGCCCCGGTCACGACAAGCGTTGCTCCCCATATGGTCTCGAGATTGATCCAGGCGCGCGTCAGAAAGCGCAATCCGAGATAGCGGTACACGACCCATGCTACGCCCAGCCCGGCCGCGATCATCGCGAGCGTATGGACGACCGATACCGCGATCGCCATGGTGAACCCCGAGCGCATCAGCGCCATCGATGCCGCGTGGCCGGAAAGCGATGACGATGTCGCGGCTCCGACGGGCGCGCAAAGGCTCAACGCGAGCGGCACCAGCATCAATCCTGCCCCATGCGCCGTGGCCATCAGGAACGACCACCACGTCAGTTGCGTCGGCCGCACGCGCGCAAGAAGGCGCGGGTGCCGGCGATCGATCAGTCGGTAGATGCCGAACATCAGCACCAGCCCGCCGGCGCCGAAGCGAACCGCACGGCTCCATTCCACGTACCACGCCAGCAGCGCGAACGGCACGAGGACGATCGCCATCGCGAAGAAGTGTCCTGCGCCGATGGGCCATGCGGTCGCGAAGACCGCGGCGTCACGTTTTTCCGTCAAGCCGTTGGCGACCGCGAGCGGCCATCCCATCGCCGGATTCAGCCCGTGATAGAGGCCGAAGGCGATGACCATGATCCACAGGCTCGTGTGAGCGCCACCCGTCACGTGACGCGACCGCCGAACGCATCGGCTCTGCTCAAGCGGATGTATAGCAGAACGAATCGGTCGAGCAATCACCGCCTTCGAGACGGACCTGATGGGCGCCGTAGTCCGGACCGAAATCGACGTAGAACTTTGGATCGAGCGTCAAGCCGCCGCTCGCGCCGACGTGGCACATCACCTGCGCGCCGGGCACGCCGTCGGGATAGAACTGCGCGTCCCAGGTGCTGTAGAGCGAATTGGTGAAGTACACGCGCTTGCCGTCGCGGCTGATCTCGGTCATCTGCGGCCCGCCGCCGAAGCGGCGTCCGCTGGGATGCGCGCCGCGCTGCGCAATGCCGCCGATCCGCACGCTGCCGGCAACACGGGGTTTCATCGGATCGGAAACGTCGTATTGCTTGAGCTCGCCCGTGCCCCAGCAGGCAACATAGAGAAAGCGGTCATCGAGCGAGAGGTCGATGTCGCTGATCAGCGGCGGCACGGCGCCGAAGCCCTTCAGCAGTGGCGGCAGCAGATCGGCATCGGCCGGTTCTGCCGCAATCGTCGCCGTCTTCCTGATGGCGAACTTGCCGCCGGACTCCCGGTACCACGTCCAGATCGAGCCTTCGAGGTTGCTCGTATCCACGACCACGCCGAGGAAGCCGTATTCGCGTGCCGGATCGTGCGCCGGCCGCAATTCGAGCGCCATCTGATGATTGGCGCCGAGGTCGAGCGTCTGCACATGCTTGCGTGCGCGCAGATCCCAGAAATGGATCGCATGGCCGTACCGGTTCGCGAGCAGGTCCTCGGCGACGATGCCATTCTCGAACTGCGGCGGCAATCCCCATTCGCTCGACACCATGTAGTCGCGTGGCAGGTTCCACCAGAAGTCGTAGTGCAGCTTCTGCGGCCCGCGCTCGATTTCCCACTTGCCGAGGATGTCGAAGCTCTCGCAATCCAGGATGAACACGCCCGGCGCGCCCTCGGTGCCATCGGCGCCGGCTCCGCCCAGCGTGCTGATGTAGACGCCCTCAGGCCCGCAGTGCACCGTGTGCGGCCGCGAGTAACCGGTCTTGCGCAGCACCTCTTCGGGCTCGATGACCCGGGCGATGCCGGGGCGCAGCGGATCAGGCTGCGTGTCGACCACATAGATGCGCGATGAGCGGATGCCCGGGATAATGAGATAACGCCGCCTCAGAAAGGCATGCCCGGACAGCGGCGAGAGCGCTGACGAGCAGGCGTTCCAGCCGAAGTGGTGAAACTCGTCGCCGCGCACCGGCATGTCGAGCCGGTACAGCATCGTGCCGAAGGTTTTTGACGTACTGTCCACATCGATCACGGCGAGCGCGTCGGGCCGCGAGCGATCCGGCGAGAGCAGCGCGGTGTACGCGATGCGCTCGGGCTCGGCCTCCATGGCGAGACGGGGCGACGGATAGAACGTCGGGTCGGGGCGGAGCGATTCGAGCATGGTCGTCTCCTCGGAAAGGTATCCGACCGGCTTCGAGCGCAGTCGGTCACCGCAGACTCGCTTGCATCAAAACGCCGCGCGGCGGCGGTGTCAAGAGCCGGCCTCTCCGCCGTCCTGCGAGGCGCTGCGCGATGGCGTGCCGCCGCATCATTTCCGTCGACGCCGGATTCCGTGGACGAGCGTGTATCGCGGTTTCTGGCGTAACATGGATTCTCGTGCTCGCTGCCGTAGCCTCGTGCCGGCGTGTCACGTCCGAAACCTGTCTACGACTCGATTGGCCGTTCGCGAGACCCCATGTCCGAAGCGCGATGGCGGCGGGCCGGTCCGATCCAACCGACATTCCCCCCGGAGGTCCCATGTCGCATTACATCGACGCGATTGTCATCCCCGTTCCTCGTGCCAACCTCGACACCTACAAGCGCATGTCCGCGGAATGGGGCGACGCCCACCTGCGCCACGGCGCGCTTTATTATTCCGACTCCATCAGTGACGACGCTCAGACCGGCAAGGTCACGTCATTTCCACAGGCCGTGCAACTCAAGGACGGCGAGGTGATCGCGTTGGCCTGGGTCGTGTATCAGAACAAGGAGGACCGCGACCGCATCAGCAAGGCCGTCATGGATGATCCGCAGCTCAAGCAGTCGATGGACCCTTCGAAGATGCCATTCGACGGCAAGCGAATGTTCTGGGGTGGTTTCGAGACCATCATCGGGCGCGGCCGTACGACGCAATGACGCCGAAAGCCGGACCGCTTCCCCAGCGGCCGGATGCCCGATAATCCCCCGAATGCCGCCCGCGCGACGGGCGGCGATCTTCCCCTTCGCTGCCGAGGTTCGTCATGCTCGTCCGATTCGCCGTGCTGCTTGCTGTCGCGCTTGCCGCGACGAGCGCCCACGCGCAGGAGTCCCGTCTCGAGGGGATTCAGAAGAGCGGGGTTCTTCGCGTGTGCACGCCAGGTGACTATCGGCCGTTCAGCCTGGCCAGGCCGGACGGAAGCTATGAAGGTCTCGACGTCGACCTCGTGCAGTCCATGGCCAAGGCACTCGGCGTCAAGGTCGAATTCGTGAAGGCGCCGTGGGCGCAGCTCATGGACACGTTTGTCGATAAATGCGATGTCGGCGTGGGCGGCATCTCGGTCACGCTCGACCGGCAGAAGCGCGCATTCTTCACCGAGCCTTACATGGTGAACGGCAAGGCGCCGATCACGAAGTGCGAGAACGCGCGAAAGTTCCAGTCGGTGGCCGACATCGACAAGCCGGGCGTGACCGTCATCGAAAACCCGGGAGGCAGCAACGAGCGATTTGCACGCGGCGCGTTCAAGCAGGCGAAGATCGTGATCTTCGACGACAACACGAAGATCTTCGATGAACTGCTGAAGGGCAACGCCGACGTGATGATCTCGGAGTCGGTCGAGACGATCGCCCAGCAGAAGCTTCATCCGGGGCTTTGCGCGGTGAATCCGGACAGGCCGTTGTAGTACGGCGAAATGGCGTACCTGCTGCCGCGCGGCGACGTCGTGTTCAAGGCGTGGGTCGACCAGTGGCTGCATCTTGCCAAGGCGACCGGGGAATACGACAGAACGCTTGCCGCCTGGCTCAGGTGATCGTGGCGAAGGCGGTACGCCGTGATTTCCAGTGCATCTACATCGGAATCAAGGGGCAGTCGCTCTGGTTCCGGTAAGCGCCACGAAGGTCCTTTCAACGCGTTATCGTCAGCCCTCGTCGGTCCAGTACTCGACGTCGTGCTCGCGACGCGTCATGTGCCGGAAGCCCTTCGCGAAGACGCCGACCTTCTTCGAGTCGGGGTACTCGCAGATCTCCGCCGGCATCATCGTGCTGATTGAAAGGTAGGCGAGCTCCGCGTCCGAGTCATTGATGATCTGGTGTGCGGTTTCCGGGCCGCCGGTCGGGCAGCAGATGATGTCGCCCGCGCGGATCTTTCGCGACTTTTCGCCGTAGCGCAGCGTGCCGCTGCCGCGCACGATGAAGAACATCTCCTCCTCGCCGCGATGGCTGTGGAACGGGCAAGCGCGCTTGCCGGGCGGAACGACATCGTACGAATAGCCGAGGTCCGTTGCGCCCAGCAGCGTACCGACGCGTGCGCTCGTCCATTCGAACTTGTCGCCGTTGCGGCCATGCTCGAGCTTCAGGTCGTCGATGTTGACGACACGCTTGTCGATGACGGTCATGGTTGGCCTCGCATCCGCGAAACGAGCCAGCATATCGCAACCGGAGCGAAGTCGCCTGCCGTCACCGATCACGCCGGCTGTCCATCGCGCTGGCGGCCGGCGGACGACATTGCCCGTTGCAACGACGCCGGGCATCGGCAGGCAACGCGGGATTGACATCACACCGCCGCTGCCACTACTTTTCGCGATGCCCGTCGCGAACCTGCCCCTCGTGGAGATCACCCAATGGCCAAACCCGCTGGCATCTCACTTCGCATTGCCGTGCTGCTTGCCGCGTTCTCCGGCAGCTTGAGCGTGTCATCCGACGCGGCTGCAACGATCATCGACGAATGGACGTCGGTGAGGGTTCCGCCGCCCCCCGCCGTCAAGCCCGTCACGATCGACAAGACGACAACCGCGTTGCTGATGCTCGATTTCAACAAACAGACGTGCAACATGCAACGCAGGCCGCGGTGCGTCGCGTCGATTCCGCACGTGAAGTCGCTGCTGGCCGCCGCGCGCGCCGCCGGGGTCCCGGTGGCCTGGTCGCTCGGCGGCGGAGGAAAGCCCGCCGATCTGCCCGAGGAGCTCACGCCGGCTGCCGGGGAGCCGATCGTCTCGTCGGGCGTCGACAAGTTCGCGAACACCGGGCTCGAGTCGTTCCTGAAGGGCAAGGGTGTGAGGACCGTGATCGTCGTGGGCGCGGCCGCGCACGGCGCGGTGCTCTATACGGTGAGCACCGCGGTGATGAAGGGCTTCAAGGTGGTCGTGCCGGTCGACGGCATGTCCGCCGACAACGCATACGCGGAACAGTACACGGCGTGGCACTTGGCCAATGCGCCGCGGGTATCGTCGGGGGTGACGCTGACGACGATCGAGGGCGTCAGGTTCTGATGTAGCGCCGAAGGGCTTACTCGATTCGATCCTTCGCCCTCGCGGCCGCGCGCGTCTGCCACTGCATGTTCGACGGGTCGTCGGTCCCGCCGTGCTTCAACGCCTGGGTGCCGCGATCGCCGTTCGATCATAACGGCGCGCACGCACGTACAAACTACGCAGTTACAGTTTCCGTGAGCGACACCGTAACCATCATTATTGGCCATCGTCTCGGAAAGGCCGAGGCTGTCCGCCGTGTCACCGAGGGCCTGGGCCGCACCCGCGGTCACCTCGGAGGGATGATCGCGATGGAGCACGAGCCCTGGCAAGGAGATACGTTGCGCTTCCGCATGCGTGCGCTCGGCCAAACTGCAACGGGGAGTATTGAAGTGCTGGAGGATGCGCTGCGTATCGAAGTCTCGTTGCCTTGGCTCCTGGCGAAGGCGGCGAAACGCCTTCTTCCAATATTGCGCAAGGAAGCGACGCTGCTCCTGGAGAAAAAATAGAGCGCTCGCTGGATGGCACGTTGCGGCACGCATTGTTCGATTCGGCGCAAACGACCGCTTTCGGCACGTGGTCCATGTATCCGCTTCTTCTCGCACGGTTAGCAAAAATGCGAACCGCCATTGGCTTATAGGAACGCACGGAGTCGGCCTTGGTTGAGCGCAGGTTCGTCCCAATGACTGATAGGCAGGTCTGCTGTCGTGAGTTAGCATTTTTGCTAACCGCCCAGCGCAAGCTTTACACAAATGCTCGTGGGCGATCTCGTGGCCGCGCGCACGGCCGCGGGAATGACCCAGGAGGAAGTCGCCGTGAGAATGTGGACAACGAAGAGTGTTGTTTCACGTCTGGAGAGCGGTGTGTGCACCCGCCCGACATTGTCGCTGGGGGGTCAGAGCCGAAAGTCGCTGAGCGGCCAGAATCGGTCGCTTGCGATTCGTGGCAGACTATTTCGCGCGTGCGCTGGCGTGAGCAACCAACCTGCTACACAGGTCGAACAGCGTTCGTCGCTCGATTGCGCGTACATTTCATGTGTTGGAGAAGAACATGGCTAGCAAGAACACGATCTGTCTCTGGTATGACGGCACCGCCCTGGACGCCGCGCAGTTCTATGCAGAAACGTTTCCGGACAGCGCCGTGGGAGCCATCCATCGCGCGCCTGGCGACTATCCCGCCGGCAAGCAGGGAGATGTCTTGACGGTCGAGTTAACCGTCATCGGCATCCCTTGCCTCGGCTTGAATGGAGGCCCCGCGTTCAGGCACAACGAGGCATTCTCGTTTCAGGTTGCGACCGATGACCAGGCCGAAACGGATCGCTTCTGGAACGCGATTGTCAGCAACGGCGGCCAGGAAAGCGCATGCGGCTGGTGCAAGGACAAGTGGGGCCTGTCCTGGCAGATCACGCCACGAGCCCTCATGGATGCGATCGCCGATCCTGATCGCTCGGCGGCGAAGCGCGCCTTCGAAGCGATGATGCAAATGAGAAAGATCGACATCGCTGCTATCGAAGCGGCACGACGGGGTTGAGCCGCACCGATCCACGCGCGCCCGGGCCAAGGTAAGCACGGGCCATCGCGCCTTCCGCAGACGGTGTCGCCGACACGAGAAACGACATCATGCCTTACGCCATCGTCGACGCCGAATCGCACGATGCGGCGGCACGAGCCTTCGAGGGTCACCCGCACTTCGGAATTCCGCAGGCGTCCATCGAGGTCATGCAACTCAGTCCATTGCCGGGAACGGAAGGCAAGTAATCGGGACGCCACCATCCTCGCGTACGCTGCACCCAACCCATGGAGTGAGACATGCTGCAACGATTTCCCCTCCACGCGTACATCCCCGCCAAGGATGTAGCCCGCGCGCGCCGGTTCTACGAAGACAAGCTCGGCTTCCAACCGAAGGAGGAGGTCGCGGGCGGCGTCGCATACGAATTCGGCGACGGGACGGCATGCTTCCTCTACCCGACACCGAACGCCGGCACATCGAAGGCGAGCCAGGCGTTCTGGCAGGTCGATGACGTCGAGCGTGAAGTGGCCGAGCTGAAGTCGCGTGGTGTCGAGTTCGAGGACTACGACATGCCGGGCGAAAGGAGCCCGAGCGGCGTCATTACCGCCGGCGGAGCGAAGGCGGCATGGTTCAAGGATACTGAAGGCAACATCCTCGCGATCATCCAGAGCGCGTGAGCTCGGCCTCATCATCCGAGTCGACGCCATGCAATGCGACGGCGCCGTCCGCTAGCCGGAACCGGTTGAACGCTGCTTCGCGCAAAGTCCAGAGGTTAGTCATGGTCGTCCGATCCGCCGTGCTGTTTGCCGTCGCACTTGTCGCGACGAGCGCCGATGCGCAGGGGTCCCGTCTCGACGCGATCTCGTCCAGTCGATGGCCAAGGCACTCGGCGTCAAGGTCGAGTTCGTGAAGGCGCCGTGGGCGCAGCTCATGGACACGTTCGTCGATAAATGCGACGTTGGCGTCGGCGGCATCTCCGTCACGCTCGACGATTCGCACGCGGCGCGTTCAAGCAGGCGAAGATCGTGATCTTCAACGACAACACGAAGATCTTCGCATCAGCCGACGGAGCTGAACGAAGGTGCGCATGATGGCGATATTGCAGGACGCTGGAAAGCATGGCGATGCCTTGCTCGGTGAACGCAAAGCGACTGGCTCAGCAACCCGACGGGAACGGGTGGAATAGGACGCCACTCAACATTGTTCTTCTCGCGAAGACCCCCGGTCTTCGCTTCGTCGGCCGACTGGATTGCCGCCCCGTCCCACCGTTCGCATTCGCGCCGTGCAAGGCTGCTGCCTCGAGACCTTGAAAACGCTCACCCTCACCATTCCGTTATCGCTCCTGTTGTTCGCGCACGAGGTCATCGCATGAGGCGCCGTGAATTCGTCGGTCTTCTCGGTGGCGTGGCTGTTGCCTGGCCAATCGGCGCGCAGGCGCAACAGACGACGCTGATCGGCTTCCTCAGCGCCCGATCTCCCGATGAGTCTACAGCGTTGGTCGCGGCGTTCCGCGAAGGGTTGCGCGAAGCCGGATTTGTCGAAGGCCAGAATCTGCTGATTGAATACCGCTGGGCGGAAGGTCGCTATGACCGTTTGCGCGCGCTGGCCGCCGAGCTCGTCGGGTTGCGTGTCGCGCTGCTATTTACGGCAGGGGGGCCGGTCTCCGTATTGGCGGCAAAAGCGGCCACTTCCACGATTCCAATCGTGTTCTCGGGAGCCGCGGACCCGGTCCGCCTCGGGCTGGTATCCGACCTCAACCGGCCCGGCGGCAATGTCACCGGCATGAGCTTGTTCACGCTGACGCTGGTGCCGAAGTCTGTCGAGATGCTGCACGAATTGTTGCCGACGGCCTCGGTGGCTGCCTATCTCGCGAATCCATCCAGCCCCAGCACCAGGGTGGAGACGCAAGAGGCGCAGGCGACGGCGAGTGCCCTGGGGATTCAGCTTCATGTACTCAACGCAAGAACGGAAGGCGAACTGGATAAAGCCTTCGCGAGCCTGGTCAATTTGGGCGCGCGTGGCCTCATCGTGCCTGCCGATGCGTTTTTCGACAGCCATCGCGACCGGGTGGTGGCGCTATCCGCACGATATGCGGTCCCCGCCGTCTACCAATGGCGCGACTGCGTTGTCGCGGGCGGCCTGATGAGTTACGGGACGAGCTTGACGGACTCGTATCGTCGCGCGGGTATCTATGCCGGCCGGATTCTCAAAGGCGAGCGGCCCGCCGACCTTCCGGTTCAGCAGCCGACCAAGTTCGAGCTCGTGATCAATCTCAAGACCGCCAAGTCCCTTGGCCTGACGGTTCCGCCTTCAATACTGCTGCGCGTGGACGAAGCGGTTCAATGAACGATTTTCCTTCGAGTCCAGGGACGCGAGCTCACCCGCACGCGCCGGTATATCCGCAATCGGTGCAGAAATCGCACCCATCCTTCCGGATCATCGCCTTGTTCCCGCACTCCGGACACTTCTTGCCCCGCAGCGTCGTGTACGCGCGCTTCGCCTGCTCGGCCTCCGGCACGTCGAGTATGCCGGCCGCCTCGACCGGATAGCCTTCCTCGGTCAGGATGCCGAGCATCGCGTAGCGATGGATCATGAGCTGCGCGAGATAGGCGATCGTCGACGCATAGGTCTGTGACTTGTTCGACCCCGGAATGCGCGCCATGAACTCGCCGTTCGGCTCGCCGTAGTTCAGGAGCTTGCGCAGCTTCATGCCGATCCACGCCGGGTCGTACACGCGCATATCGAGCGACAGCGCCTTGCACAGGCCGTCCATCACGCGCGGATACTCGCCCGACAGCCACATCGAGTACGGCCGTCGCTGACCGTTCGGCATTACGAGCTCTTTCAGGAACAGCACGAAGTCGTCGCCGGTCGTGTGATTGACGACGTCGACGGTCCACGACAGCGTGCCGTCGGG
>Ga0157372_10006139_pt1 | contig 12764 bp, 11 predicted proteins | sample C55metaG_FD_115307 | JGI IMG/M metagenome (GOLD analysis project Ga0157372, IMG submission 115307) | Corn rhizosphere microbial communities from Kellogg Biological Station, Michigan, USA - C5-5 metaG | ecosystem: Host-associated > Plants > Roots > Rhizosphere > Soil | place: USA: Michigan... | reverse complement strand
TGTTCGACCTCACTCGGCTGGTGCGTTGACCTGCTCGACACCGGAACCGATGACGGAGGTCGCGATGCTGGCGGGCAAAGGTTTCGGCGTTTCAAAAATGCCCAGCAGGGGTAGGATGAGCAGGAAATAGGCATAATAGTAAGCGGTGCCGAGCCGCGCGAAGGGCAGCATCGGAATGCCGGTGCCTGGGAACGCTGCATCCGGCCGGTGCGCCCCGAGATAGCCGAGCAGGATGCAGTCGAACACCAAGGCCCAGAAGAACTGCTTCGCCAGCGGCCGGAAGCGCATCGAGCGCACCCGCGACGTGTCGAGCCACGGCACGAACAGAAGCACGGCCAGCGCGCCGAAGAGGACGATGACTCCGAACAGCTTCTGCGGGATAGAGCGCAGCATGGCGTAGAACGGCAGCAGGTACCACTCCGGCACGATCTCCGGAGGCGTCACCAGCGGGTTGGCCGGGACGTAATTGTCCGGCTCGACGAGCGAGTTCGGCAAATAGAACACGACGATCGCAAAGAGGATGACGAACAGACAGAGATAGAACGCGTCCTTCACCGTGTAATACGGGTGGAAGGGCACCGTGTCCTGCGGCCCCCTCACATCGATGCCGAGCGGATTGTTGTTGCCGGGCACGTGCAGCGCCCAGATGTGCAGCACCACCAGGCCCGCAATCACGAACGGCAGCAGGTAGTGCAGCGAGAAGAATCGGTTCAGCGTGGGATCGCCCACCGCGAATCCGCCCCACAGCCATTGCGTGATCGCGGTGCCGACATGCGGCAGGACCTGATCGATCGAGCTGAACAGATTGGTGATGACCGTGGCAGCCCAGAACGACATCTGTCCCCACGGCAAAGTATATCCCAGGAACGCGGTGGCGATCATCAGCACGTAAATCAGCACGCCGATGATCCACAGCACCTCGCGCGGCGCCTTGTAGGAGCCATAATAGAGGCCCCGGAAAATGTGCAGGTAGACGGCGAGGAAGAAGAACGAGGCGCCGTTGGAATGCATGTAGCGCAGCAGCCAGCCGTAATTCACGTCGCGCATGATGTTTTCGACGGAATCGAAGGCTTTGTCGGCGCTCGGCACGTAATGCATTGCCAGCACGATGCCGGTGACAATCTGGATGCCCAGCATGAAGGTGAGAATGCCGCCGAACGAGTACCAGAAATTCAGGTTCCGCGGCGTGGGGAACGTCATCATGGTGTCGTTCGCCAACCGCAAGATCGGCAGGCGGTCGTCCAGCCAGCGTGTGAAGCCCGTCTTCGGAACGTAGGTCGAGTGTCCGGCCATTTTTCGCTCCGTCAGCCGATCTTGATCTTGCTGGGGCCAAGATAGGAATAGGGCGGAATGTACATGTTTTCCGGCGCCGGCCCTTTGCGGATGCGCCCCGCCGTATCGTACTGCGAGCCATGGCAGGGACACAGATAGCCGCCGTAGTCCCCCTGGTGATCGAGCGGGATGCAGCCCAGATGCGTGCAGATGCCGACCATGATGAGCCATTCCGGCTTGGACATGCGGTTCTGGTCGGTGGCGGCCGCGTTGTCCGGTAGGTTGGCATTGCGGGCCAGCGGGTCGGGCAGGCTGGAGACCGGCACCGCGCGGGCGTCCGCGATTTCCTTCTGGGTGCGCCGCCGCACGAACACCGGCTTGCCGCGCCACATCACCGTGACCTGCTGGCCTTCCTCCACCGGCGAAAGATCGAACTCGATGGAGGACAGCGCCAACACCGAGGCGGAAGGGTTCATCTGGTCGATCATCGGCCAGGCAAGCGCGACCAGTCCCACCCCGCCCGCTGATGCCGCGGCGATGTGAATGAAGTCGCGGCGGGTCGGCTCGTCCGCTGTCGTGGTTGCCACGGATATCACCCTTGGATCAGGCGCGCCGGGGAAAGGCAGGGGCACGGCGCAGCCCCCGGAAATCCTGCGCCGCCTCGATTTGCGGGCGCAAAATAGTGAGTCGGCCCTAGGGGGTCGTCGCGGCACGATGCCGCAGAAATCGGGCCGTTTACCGCAGCTTCAGTCCGTCTGCTGGTTGCGGCGAGAAATTCGGGCATAGTCGAACTATGGCTGCGGCAGACCCAGTGCAGGAGGACAAATCAGATTCCCGCAAGGGTTTTGCGGAAGTTTGGTTCGCGGAGTTGCGGGACCGGATTTGCGCGGACTTTGAAGAAATCGAGCGGGAGTACGCATCTGGCGAACTGAGCGGGCGCCTACCTGGCGTCTTCAACCGTAAAGCTTGGGAGCGTCCCTCCGAAGATGGCGAGGACGCCGGGGGCGGCGAAATGAGCGTCATGCACGGCAGGGTTTTTGAAAAGGTGGGGGTGAATATCTCGACGGTTCACGGCAGATTCGCCCCCGAATTCGCCAGCCAGATTCCCGGTGCCGCTGAAGATCCGCGCTTCTGGGCCAGCGGGATCTCGCTCGTCGCCCACCCGCAGAATCCCCACGTCCCGGCCGTCCATATGAACACCCGGCATATCGTCACCACGAAGGGCTGGTTCGGCGGCGGTGCCGACCTCACGCCCATGTTCCCGAACGAGGACGATGCCCGCGATTTCCACGCCGCGCTCAAGCGCGCTTGCGACCGCCACGATCCGGCTTACTATCCCCGCTTCAGGCAGTGGTGCGATGAGTATTTCTTTCTGCCGCACCGGGATGAGCCGCGCGGCGCAGGCGGCATCTTCTTCGACTATCTGAATTCCGCCGGCTGGGAAGCCGATTTCGCCTTTACCCGCGACGTCGGGCTGGCATTTCTGAATATCTATCCCCAAATCGTCCGGAGGCGGATGGACCGGCCCTGGACGGAAGCCGAGCGTGAGCACCAGCTCATCCGGCGCGGGCGCTACGTGGAGTTCAACCTTCTGTATGACCGCGGAACGCAGTTCGGCCTGAAGACGGGGGGCAATGTGGACGCCATTCTGATGAGTTTGCCGCCTCTCGCCCGCTGGCCATAGCGGCAAGGGCGCCAGGCGTTGTTCGACTTTCTTTCACCCGCTTTGGCCGCCCTGCTGCAGGTCATCCTGATCGACATCGTGCTGGCGGGTGACAATGCGATTGTCATCGGCATCGTCGCGGCGCGTGTGCCGAAAGCGAACCGCCGTCGCGTCATCTTCTGGGCTTTGGTTGTCGCCGTCATTCTGCGCGTGCTCCTGGCGACAGTTACTGCGACCATTCTTCAAATCATCGGGCTGATGTTTGCCGGCGGCTTGCTGCTCTTGTGGGTCGCCTGGCGGCTCTATCGAGAAATTCGGCATTTTGAGCAGAAGAAAATCGACCTGCAGAAAATCAGATATGCGAACGAGGAGGAGGTTGACGATCCGGCCACCGGACTGACTGTCCGAAAGGCAATTGTGCAGGTGGCGCTCGCGGATCTCTCGATGTCGCTGGACAACGTGCTGGCTGTCGCCGGCGCGGCCATGGACCACGTTTGGGTGCTGACGATCGGCCTCCTGCTTTCCATTGCGCTGATGGGCGTGGCAGCAGCGATGATCGCCAATCTGCTGCAGCGCTATCCCTGGATCAGCTATGCCGGGCTGATCATTGTGCTCTACATTGCCGTTCGCATGATCTGGACGGGCGGCTGGGAGATTTATCACGCTCAGGATGAGGCAATGCGCGCTGGACCACCCGTCGGATATCACGTGGCGATGGTTGCAGTCTGACCGTCAGTAGGCGATTGCCTGCACCACCGCCTTCAGCCGCTCTGCGAGCGAGAACTCATCGGCGGCGAAATCAGATTCGATCCACCAGTCTTCAATTTCCGACAGGACGCGGCCGACCAGCGGGCCCTCTACCACGCCGGCTGCCATCACGTCCTTTCCAGAGAGCGGAAAAATCGGCCGCTGCCACGCATCCGCAACCGCCAACAGCGCGCGCCACTGCACCGCGTTCGAATCCTTCTGGTCTTCCGCCCAGCGCAACCGCACGCGATCGCGGAAGCGCTGCGCGCCAAGCCGATAAAGCAGCCTGCGCGCCTCCCGGATCGAAAGCCATGGCACAATCTTTTCCGTCGCGCCCGCGAGGTCGCGCATCCGCTCGCGATCCGCATTGGAAAGCTTCAGGCGGTCGGCACTGGCTTCCGCGAAGTCGAGATTAGCCGGTAGCATCGCGGCGAGCCGAAGCTGCGGATCGGCAGGGAAGAACGCGCTTCGATCGATATCGATCAGGCGCTCGAAGCGCGAGAGATTGGGTGTCCCCGGCAACACTTCACCCAGAATGCCCGATGCTGCCATGACGCGAACAACGGGGGCAGGGTCCTCCGCCTCCAACAGCTTCAGCAATTCCTTTTGCAGGCGTTCGCCGGAGAGTTTGCCGATGCCGTCCTTTTCGGCCGCCGCAGCGCGCAAGGAATCCGCACCGATTTCGCCGCGGCCGTACCAGGCGTGGAAGCGGAAGAGTCGCAGAATGCGCAGATAATCTTCGCGAATGCGGGTTACGGGATCTCCGACAAACCGCACTTGGCCGGCTTCCAGATCGGCAAGGCCGCTGAAATAGTCGAACACCTCGCCAGCCGGCGACGCGTACAGCGCGTTGATGGTGAAGTCGCGGCGGCCCGCATCTTCCTTCCAGTCGCCGGTGAACGCCACTGTCGCGCGCCGCCCGTCGGTGCTCACGTCGCGGCGCAAGGTCGTGATTTCGAATGGTTTGCCATGCGCGATAGCTGTAACCGTGCCGTGTTCGATTCCGGTGGGCACCGCGGCCAGTCCTGCGGCTTGCAGCCGCTGCGTGACCTCGCCCGGCAGAAGCGGGGTGGCGATGTCGATGTCCGTTGTTGGCCGATGCAGAAGCGCGTTGCGCACAACGCCGCCCACGAACCGCGCCTCGCCCCCATCCTTCGTCAGGGTATCCAGCACTGCGCGCGTTTCCGGCGCCGTCATCCAGGGTTCGCGCGCGGGATCGAGTTTCATGGAGAACGATCCTTCTCCACGTGGCCGGGCACTATTTTTCCGTTCACCACATGCGGCGGCACATAGCGGCCCTGCGTGCTTTCGCCTTCCGTCAGCCCGACATAGAGGAAACTGGCGGCGACGAGCGCAAGGCCGCTGATAAAGAGAACCGTCCATGGCGTATCATGCTGCAGCACGATGGAGCGCGCCCGCGACAGCAGCAGATAGGCGCCGTAAATCGCGAACGGCAGCGCAAACAGCAGCGCGCGAAGCAGCAGAACCCGAATCATGCACCGAGCAGTCTATCGGCAAAATTCACCAGAATCCCCGCCGTCGCGCCCCAGATATAATGCGTACCGTAGGTGAAGGCATAAAACTGCCGCTGGCGCCCCCGCCATTCCATGCTGCGGCGTTCGCGATTGGCAGGATCTAGCAGGAACGCGAGCGGCGCTTCGAACGCCTCTTCGACTTCGTTGGCGTCGGGCGCCAGCACGAAATTCGTCCGCAGCAGCCCTACGACCGGCAGAATGGCAAAGCCGGTGCCTGTCTCGTAACACTCCAGAAAGCCGGCAATCTCCACCAACTCCGGCGCGATGCCGGTCTCCTCTTCCGTTTCGCGCAATGCGGTTCGCACCAGCGAGGGATCGTCGGCATGCAGGCGGCCGCCAGGAAAACTCACCTGCCCGGCATGCCGCGACAAATGCGGCGTGCGGCGAGTAAACAAGACGGTTGGCTTCGGGCGCGCAATAATCGGCACCAGCACGGCCGCAGGCGCCAATTTTCGCGTTCCGTCGCGCCGCATCTCCGGATTAAGGTCGTAATCGCCGCCGGCCGGGCCGACGGAAATCGCAGGAGGCTCGGCCAGCAAACGTCCACGCAGCAGCGCCGCCTCTCCTTGGGCCAGCTGATTCAAGATGCGCTGGAGATGGGACTCAGAATCGTGTTCTGCCATGACCCCAATGTAATCCGCCTTCACGGCATTTTGCTGAATTTCCGGCAAGCACGCCGGGCCTCTGCGGTTGCGCCGCCCCCCGCGCGAATGCCATGAAGGTCGCTTCCGGCCGGTAAATGCCGGCCGTCGAAAGGACTGTTTGTTGGACGAGTCTATGGCTCTGACCGAGGCAATCGAAGTTCCACAGCACGACGAAGGCGCTGTCGCGCAAGCGGGCCACGTCGCGAGGCGCTTTGCCCGCGTTCGGGACGCGGTCGGCCGCACCATCCTCGGGCAGCGGGAAGTGGTCGATCAGGCGCTGATCACCTTGCTGGCCGGCGGCCATGGGCTGCTGATCGGCGTGCCGGGTCTTGCCAAAACGCGGCTGGTCGAAACGCTCGGCACGGTGCTCGGGCTCGACTGGAAGCGCATCCAGTTCACGCCCGATCTGATGCCGGCCGATATCGTCGGTTCGGAGGTGCTCGAGGAAGGCGAAGGCGGCCGCCGCGGCTTTCGCTTCATTCAGGGACCGGTCTTCACGCAGCTGCTGATGGCGGACGAAATCAATCGCGCCAGCCCGCGCACGCAGTCGGCCCTGCTGCAGGCGATGCAGGAGCGCTACGTCACCATTGCCGGTCAGCGGCACGATCTGCCCACGCCCTTTCATGTGCTCGCGACGCAAAATCCGCTGGAGCACGAAGGCACCTACCCGCTGCCCGAAGCGCAGCTCGATCGCTTTCTGCTGCAAATCGACGTCAACTATCCGGATGAAGAGGCCGAGCGGCGCATGCTGCTCGCCACGACCTTCGGAGAAGAAGCCCCGCCGCAGGCGATCTGCACGCCGGGCGATCTGATCGAAGCCCAGCATCTGGTGCGCCGCCTGCCGGTCGGCGAAAAAGTTGTCGATGCGGTCCTCCGCCTGGTGCGGGCTGCCCGTCCCGATGAATCCGGGGACACGCAGCTGCGCGATCTGATCTCCTGGGGTCCGGGCCCGCGCGCAAGCCAGGCATTCATGCTCGCCGTTCGCGCCAAGGCGCTGATTGAGGGTCGCTTTGCGCCGTCGGTGGACGATGTCGAGGCGCTCGCGCCCGCGGTGCTGCGCCACCGCATGGCCCTCAACTTCACGGCGCGCGCGGAAGGCACGACTCTTTCGGATGTCATCGGCCGGCTGTGCCGCACCTATCTTTGACAGGCCCATTCTCCTTGGACCAACGCCGCACATGGAATCCTCTGCAGGAGCAGGCGGAGCAGCTTGCGGCTGCGCTGCCGCCGCTTCTGGCAGAGGCCGAGAAGCTCGCGGCATCGGTCAGCCTCGGCGTGCATGGGCGACGAAAAGCCGGCATGGGCGAAACCTTCTGGCAATTCCGCCGCTATGCGCCGGAAGATCCGGCGGCGGCGATCGACTGGCGGCAATCGGCGAAATCCCAGCACCTGTTTGTGCGGGAGCGGGAATGGGAAGCAGCGCAAGCGGTGTGGTTCTGGCGCGATGCCTCCGCGACAATGCGCTTCAAATCGCAGCTCGCGGAAACCACAAAGGCGGACCGAGCTACGCTTTTGGCCTTGGCGCTCGGATCGCTTCTTCTGCGCGGTGGCGAGCGCATCGGGCTGTTTGGCCACGAACGCCCGCCGTCCTCAGGGCGCGCGACGCTGCGCCGGATCGCGCACGAGTTGATGGACTCCGACGATCGCGCCCTGCCACCGGATGTGCCGGTCAACCGCAGCGCACAGATTGTCTGGCTGAGCGACTTTCTCGGTGCACCGGAAGAGATCGAACGCGCGATGCGCAGGCTGTCTGCCGCAGGGGCGCTGGGCAATTTCGTGCACATCGTCGATCCCGCGGAAGAGGATTTCCCCTTCGAGGGCCGCACGCGCTTCGACGCTCTGGCCGGCAAGGAGAGCGAGTTGTTTGGCCGCGCGGAGTCGGTGCGGGACGCCTATCGCGAGCGCTTTCGAGCGCACGCGGAAGCAGTCGCCAACCTCGCGCGGCGTTTCGGCTGGAGCTACCTGGCGCACCGCACCGACAACAGTCCGCAGCTCGCCCTCATCGCGCTTTATGCCGCCATTGGCGGAGAAGCCGCGCAGCGGATCGCCTGAATGCTCGCAGGCCTGAGCTTCACCACACCGTGGATTCTCGCCGGACTGATCCTCCTGCCCGCCATCTGGTGGCTGCTGCGCGTGACACCGCCAGCGCCGCATCGCGTTCCCTTTCCGCCGCTGCGCCTGCTGCGCGGCCTCACCGCCAGCGAAGAAACGCCGGCCCGCACGCCGTGGTGGCTGCTGCTGCTGCGCATGATTGTCGCTGCGCTGATCGTCGTTGCGCTGGCCGAGCCGATTTTGGGCGTGCCGCCGGCCGCGCAAGGCACAGGGCCGCTGGTGCTGTTCGTCGACAACGGCTGGACGGCAGCGCATGCCTGGGCGGATCGTCAGGCCGCCATCTCCGATGCGCTCACCGCCGCTGCACGCGCCGTGGCGATCGTTCCCACTGCGTCCGCCAACGCGCCCAACATCACGCTGCTGGATGCCGGCAAGGCGTTGCGCACGGCGCGCGATCTGGCGCCGTCGCCGTGGCTGCCGGACCGCACGCGCGCCGCGCAGGCGCTCGCGAAAGCGCACCTTGCTGCGTTGCAGATCCTTTGGCTGAGCGACGGGCTCGATTACGAGGATGCCGCGAAAACGGCGCAGGCGCTGGGCAAACTCGGGCATCTGACGGTCTTTGCCGATCCCGTCGGAAAGCTCCCGCTGGCATTGAAACCGGCGCGCAATCAGGCGGACGGTTTTGTCGCCACCGTCACCCGTCCCGGCGGTCAGGGCGAACGGCGTGGCGATGTGCTGGCGCTTGGCGCGCGCGGCGAGGTTCTTGCCACCGCGCCGTTCCGGTTCGCGCGGGGGGCAGATACCGCCACCACGAAAATTCGGCTTCCGCTGGAGCTGCGCAATCAGACCCAGCGCATCGCCATTGCCAACGAAGACTCTGCCGGTGCGGTGCAGCTGTTGGACACCAGCGCGCGGCGACGCTCGGTTGGCCTCGTCTCCGCCAGCAATCAGGAAAACGAGCAGCCGCTCCTCTCCGACGTCTATTATCTCGAGCGGGCCCTCTCACCTTACGCCGATCTGCACAAGGGCACCATCGGGGAGGCGCTTTCGCGCAATGTCAGCGTGCTGGTGCTGGCCGATATCGGCCGCATCGCCGGAGCGGATCGCGACCGGGTGGCGAAGTTCGTGAACGACGGCGGCGTGCTGGTGCGGTTCGCCGGCGGCCGCATGACGGAAGCGGTGGACGATCTCATTCCGGTGAAGCTGCGCAGCGGCGGCCGCTATCTGGGCGGCGCGCTCGCTTGGGCCTCGCCGCAGCATTTGGCGCCGTTTCCGGAAGCCAGCCCGTTTCGCGGCCTCGGCGTCCCGCGCGAGGTCACGGTGTCGCGACAGGTTTTGGCGGAGCCGAGCGTCGAACTCGGCGAGCGCAGCTGGGCGCGGCTGGCCGATGGGACGCCGCTCGTCACCGGCGCGGCGCACGGGAAAGGGTGGATCGTGCTGTTTCATGTCACCGCGAGCCCGGCGTGGTCGTCGCTGCCGCTGTCGGGCCTTTATGTGGACATGCTGCGGCGGATGCTCGATCTCGCCGGCGGGGCGCGTCCAAGCGAACTGGGCGCGGCGGCGAACGCGGTGTTTCCACCGGTGAGCACGCTCGACGGGTTTGGGCGGTTGCAGAAGCCGCCGGCAGACGTGCTGCCGGTCAAGGGGGTGCAGCTAGCCAGGATCGAACCGTCGCCGGCGCATCCGCCGGGCCTTTACGGCGCCGAAGGCAGCGAAATCGCTATCAATGCAGTGGATTCGAACACCAGTCTCAATCCGTTCGGCGATATCGGCGTCGCCGCGCGGGCCTATGCCGGCACGTCCGCGCTTGCGTTGCAGGCGCCTTTGCTGGCGCTGGCGCTGCTGTTTCTGCTCGCGGATGTGATCATATCCTTGTGGCTGCGCGGCTATCTCGCCAATGCGCGCCGCTGGATGGCAGTCGGCTCAACCGCGCTGCTGCTCGGCGTCGTGATTGCGCCTGTCAGAAACGCGCGCGCAGACGATGCCTTCGACATGCAGGCCGCGCTCGACACGCGGCTTGCCTATATCATGACCGGCGTGCCGGACGTGGACCAGATGAGCAAGGCGGGGCTCACCGGCCTCGGTCTCTATCTCAAGGCTCGTACCTCCTACGATCCCAAGGAGCCGATGGGCGTGAACGTGGAGAAGGACGAGCTCGCGTTTTTCCCGCTGCTCTATTGGCCGATGGATCCCCGCGAACGCGACCTCTCGCCCAGGGCGCTCTCGAAAATTTCGGATTACATGCGCGGCGGCGGTACCATCCTGTTCGACACGCGCGATCTTTCGCTCGGCTCGTCGCGCGGCGCCAATTCGCCCGGCCAACAGACCTTGCGCCGTCTCATCGGCAAGCTCGATCTGCCGCCGCTGCAGCCGATCCCCGCCGATCATGTGCTGACCAAATCGTTCTACCTGCTGCAGGATTTTCCCGGCCGCTGGGATGGCGGCAAGCTTTGGGTCGAAGCCCTGCCGCCGCCCGATCCGGATGCAGGGCCAAGTCCGGCCCGTGGCGGCGACAGCGTTTCGCCGGTGATCATCGGCGGCAACGACTGGGCCGCCGCCTGGGCGGTGGATGCGAGCGGCCAGCCCATTGCGGAGGTCGAAGGCGGCGACCAGCAGCGCGAAATGGCGGTGCGCTTCGGCATCAATGTGGTGATGTACGCGCTGACCGGCAATTACAAAACCGATCAGGTGCACGCGCCGGCGCTGCTCGAACGCATGGGGCGCTAAGTGCATTACGGCATCGAATTCGCGCCGCATGTTCCGCTTGCGCTGCTCTGGGTTCTCATTGCCGCAGCGATTGCGTTAACCGCACTCGCATTCGCACTGCGCGCGCCGGGCGCCTGGGCGCGCGGGGTCGCGCTCGCGATTGTGCTGCTGGCGCTCGCCAATCCGTTGATCGTGCATGAGATGCGCGAGGGCCTGCCCGACGTCGTCGCGCTGGTGGTGGACCATTCGCAAAGCATGGACGTGCGCGGCCGGCGTGAGCAGGCGGATCGGGCGGCAGAACAGGTTCGCAAGGCGCTTGCCGCGGACAAATCGCTGGAGGTGCGGCGCGCCGAGGTGATCACGCGGCCGGGCGAGGACACCGGCACGCAGCTGTTCGCCGCGCTGCAGGGCGCGCTGGCGTCGGTGCCGCCCGACCGCGTCGCCGGCGCCATCGCCATCACCGACGGCGAAGTTCACGACGCGCCGGAAAACGGCAAGCGCGCGTTGAACGCGCCGCTGCAGGTGCTGATTGCCGGCCAGCATGACGAGCGCGATCGCAAGCTCACCATCTCCAGCGCCTCGCGCTTCGCCATCGTCGGGCAGGATGCCGAGATCACGCTGCGGGTGGACGATTTCGGCGCCGGGTCAGGCGCGGCCAACGTCGATGTGCGCATCGACGGCGTGAATGCCGGCGCCCGCACCGTGCCGACGGGCCGCGGCACCGTTATCCACGTGCCGATCCGCCATGCCGGGGAGAACGTCATCGAGGTCGAAGCGCGCCCCGGCCCGGCCGAACTCACCCTGCAGAACAACCGCGCCGTTATCCCGGTGACCGGGGTGCGCGATCGCCTGCGCGTGCTGCTGGTTTCCGGCGAGCCGCATGCCGGCGAGCGCGTGTGGCGCTCGCTGCTGAAAGCGGATCCATCTGTCGATCTGGTGCACTTCACCATCCTGCGTCCGCCGGACAAGCAGGACGCCACGCCGGTGAGCGAGCTGTCGCTCATCGCCTTCCCCACCCGCGAGCTGTTCGTGGAGAAGCTCGATCAGTTCGACCTGGTGATCTTCGACCGCTGCAACACCGGCGGCGGGCTCTCGCTTATCCCGCTCGCCTATTTCGAAAACATCGCCCGCTATGTGGAGGAGGGCGGCGCGCTGCTCATTGCCTCCGGGCCGGAATTCGCCGACCAGTTAAGTATTTACCGTACGCCGCTGGCGGCGGTGCTGCCGGCGCAGCCGACCGGCGATGTCATCGCGCAGCCGTTCAAGCCGGTGGTGACGGATGCAGGGCTGGCGCACCCGGTGACGCGCGATCTGCCGGGCGCAAACGCCAACGGGAAGCCGCCGACATGGGGCCGCTGGTTCCGGCTGGTCGGCACCTCAAAAGTGGCCGGCGAAACCGTCATGGCCGGGCCCGACAGTCGCCCGCTGCTGGTGCTCGACCGCGTCGGCAAGGGACGGGTGGCGGAATTTCTGTCCGATCAGGAATGGCTCTGGGCGCGCGGCTTCGAAGGCGGCGGCCCGCAGGCCGAGCTGCTGCGCCGGCTGGCGCACTGGCTGATGAAGGAGCCCGAGCTGGAAGAAGAACGGCTGTCCGCTTCGATCGTCAACGGGCAGATCGCCATTGAGCGGCACACCATGGCGCCGCAGGCACAGCCCGTGATGCTCACCTTTCCATCCGGCCGCAAGATCACGATCAATCTGAACAAGATCGAGCCGGGACTTTGGCGCGCCGCCGCCAACGCGACCGAGCTCGGGCTTTATCGCCTCACCGACGGCAAGCTGAATGCGGTGACGGCTGCGGGCCCGCTCAATCCGAAAGAAGTCGCCGACATGCGCGCGACCGATGCGATCCTGAAGGCTCCGGCGCAAGCGACCGGCGGCTCGATGCACTGGCTCACCGATGGCGGCGTGCCGGACATTCGGCGTGTGGGGGCCGGCGCCACGGCTTCGGGCACGCACTGGATCGGCCTGCGCCGCAACGGCGCCTATCGCGTCACCAGCGTGGAACAAACGGCGCTGCTGCCGCCGTGGCTCGCTCTCATCCTGTTGATCGGCACCCTGTTGCTCGCCTGGCGACTCGAAGGGCGATAGCGGGCAGCCCTTGGAACCAACCTTCCTCTATCGTCATGGCCGCCCCTGAGGCGG
>Ga0157372_10006135_pt1 | contig 12775 bp, 15 predicted proteins | sample C55metaG_FD_115307 | JGI IMG/M metagenome (GOLD analysis project Ga0157372, IMG submission 115307) | Corn rhizosphere microbial communities from Kellogg Biological Station, Michigan, USA - C5-5 metaG | ecosystem: Host-associated > Plants > Roots > Rhizosphere > Soil | place: USA: Michigan... | reverse complement strand
GGCGTCCTCTCGCTCGTCATCATCCTCGTGTCGGGGCTCTTCGTCGGCATGGTGCTGGCGCTGCAGGGCTACGACGTGCTGTCCCGCTACGGGGCGAACGAATCGCTCGGCATCCTCGTCGCGCTGTCGCTCGTGCGGGAACTCGGCCCGGTCGTCGCGGGTCTGCTGTTCGCGAGCCGCGCGGGTAGCGCCGTCACCGCCGAAATCGGTCTCATGAAGACGACGGAGCAGCTCTCGGCGATGGAGATGATGGCCGTCGACCCGCTCGCGCGCGTCGTCGCGCCGCGCTTCGTCGGCGGCGTGATCTCGATGCCGCTGCTCGCCGCGCTCTTCTCGACGCTCGGCGTGTTCGGTGCCTATCTCGTCGGCGTCAAGCTCATCGGCATCGACGCCGGATCCTTCTGGGGCAACATGCAGGCCGCCGTCGACTTTCGCTACGACATCGTGAACGGGATCATCAAGAGCATCGTGTTCGGCACCGCAGTGAGCGCCATTGCAGTCTTCGAGGGTTACAACGCGAGGCCGACGGCGGAGGGCGTGTCGACCGCGACGACGCGCACCGTCGTCGCGAGCTCGCTGTCGATCCTCGCGCTCGACTTCGTGCTCACCGTGTTCATGTTCCGCGGCGTTCATTGATGAGCCGCTCGACGCTCGATCTGTGGGTCGGCATCTTCGTCACGATCGGCATCGCCGCGATCCTGTTCCTGGCGCTCAAGGTCGGCAACTTGCTCACGCTCAGCAACGAGCCCGGCTATCGCGTCAGCGCGGCGTTCGACAACATCGGCGGCCTCAAGCTGCGCGCGCCGGTCAAGGCCGCCGGCGTCGTCGTCGGGCGGGTCGAGCAGATCCACCTCGACCGGCAGTCGTATCAGGCGGTCGTGTCGATGCGCATCGATCGCGGCTACGAATTCTCGCGCGACACGATCGCGTCGATCCTCACGTCGGGGTTGCTCGGCGAGGTCTACATCGGCCTGTCGGCCGGTGGCGACCCGCAGATGATCGCCGATGGCGGTCGCATCGCCAAAACGCAATCGGCGATCGTGCTCGAAAAGCTGATCGGCCAGTTCCTCTTCGACAAGGCGGCGAGCGGGACGTCGGCCGCGCCGGCGAACGGCACTGCCGGCGCAGCCGCGGCGAGCGCGAAATGACCACGCTCTCCCGTCATCGACGTGGCGTCGCGCGGCGCACGCACGTCCGCGCAGCGATCGTCGTCCTGGCCGCGCTGACGAGCGGTGGATGCGCGCTCGGCCCGATGCGCGACGATCCGTTCGAGCCGATGAACCGCGTGTCGTATCGGGTTCATCAGGTCGTCGACGGCAGCATCGTGAAGCCGATCGCGCAGGCGTACGTCGACTACACGCCGAAACCCGTCCGGCAGGCGGTCGGCAACTTCTTCGGCAACATCGACGACATGTTCTCGTTCGTCAACGACGTGTTGCAGGGGAAACCGGACAAGGCGGGGCACGACCTCGGCCGCGTCATCACCAACACCGGCTTCGGCCTGCTCGGCCTCATCGACATCGCGTCGGATGCCGGCATCCCGAAGGGCGGCGAGGATTTCGGGCAGACGTTCGGCGTGTGGGGCATCGCGCAGGGTCCGTACCTCTTCATCCCCGTGTTCGGGCCGACGACGGTGCGCGACGGCAGCGGCTGGCTGATCCGCGCGTACGCGTCGCCCGTCACGCACATCAACGACACGGCGACGCGCGATGTGCTCTTCGCACTCGGTCTCCTCGACCTGCGCGCTTCCGCGCTCTCGGCCGAAAGCCTCGTGAACCAGGCGGCGCTCGATCCCTACGCGTTCATTCGCCGCGCGTACCTGCAACGTCGGCGCTACCTCGTCTACGACGGACACCCGCCGCCGCTGAAGGATGACGAAGAATGATCCCGAGTAGCCGCATCGCATTCACATGCACGCTCGCGCTCGTCGCGCTTTTCACGCAGGCGGCACCGGCGCGGGCGCAGGAAGCGCCCGACGCGCTGGTGAAGCGCGTGTCGCAGGAGGCGCTCGACATCATCCGCAGCGATCCGAAGGTGCAGGCGGGCGACAAGACGCACATCCGCGACCTGATCGAGGCGAAGATCGCGCCGCACTTCGACATGGAGCGCATGACGGCGCTCGCCGTGGGCCGCGGCTGGCGGCAGGCGACGCCGGAGCAGAAGAAGCGCCTCGCCGACGAGTTCAAGACGCTGCTGATCCGCACGTACTCCAACGCGCTCGACCAGTACCGCGACCAGACGTTGCGCTACCTGCCGCTGCGGCCGGACGCGAACGCAACCGACGTCACCGTGCGTACCGAAGTGATCCGCCCGGGCCAGCAGCCGGTGACGATCGACTACAGCATGGAGAAGATGCCCTCCGGCTGGAAGGCGTACGACGTGATCGTCGCGGGCGTGTCGCTGGTGACGAACTATCGCGACGAGTTCGCGCAGCAAATCCAGCGAGGCGGCATCGATTCGCTGATCCAGGCGCTCGCGACGAAGAACGCGGCGCCGGTGCCCGCGAAATAGCCGGAGAGCCGCTTGCCGGAGGAACGCATCGCGGGCCGGATCGTCGCGGAGAACGACCGCTGGCGCTTCATCGGCGCACTCACGTTCGACGACGCGGCCGACGTGTTCGAGGCGGCGAAGGCGATGCCGCTGCCGCCCTCCGGCGTCGTCGATCTCGGCGGCCTCACGCACGCGGACTCGTCCGCGCTCGCCGTCGTGCTCGCACTGAAGCGGCGCGCGGTGCTCGCGGGACAGCCGCTGCGCATCGAAGCGGTGCCCGCGGCGCTGCGTACGCTCGCCGTCGTGTACGGCGTCGAGAGCCTGCTCGGCTGAAGCCGGCGCGCCGGGCCGGCGCCCCGCGCTTGCGAATGAACGCTACGCCGTCGTCCGTTCCCGCCGTCGAAGTCGCCGGCGTCGCGAAACGCTTCGGGGACGTGCAGGCGCTCTGCGAGGTCGATCTTCGCGTCGAAGCCGGCGAGTTCTTCGGGCTGCTCGGCCCGAACGGCGCGGGCAAGACGACGCTGATCTCGATTCTCGCGGGACTCGCGCGCCCCGACCGCGGCACGGCGTTCATCCTGGGACACGACGTTGCGACCGACTACCGCGCCGCCCGCCGCGCGCTCGGCGTGGTGCCGCAGGAGCTCGTCTTCGATCCGTTTTTCACCGTGCGCGAGACGTTGCGCATTCAATCCGGCTATTTCGGATTGCGTCGCAACGACGCATGGATCGACGAGTTGCTGCACCATCTCGATTTGACGAAGAAGGCCGACGCGAACATGCGCTCGCTCTCGGGCGGAATGAAGCGGCGCGTGCTCGTCGGGCAGGCGCTCGTGCACAAGCCGCCCGTCATCGTGCTCGACGAGCCCACCGCCGGCGTGGACGTCGAGCTGCGGCAGAGCCTGTGGGCGTTCATCCGCAAGCTCAACCGCGACGGCCATACCATCATCCTGACCACGCATTACCTCGAGGAAGCCGAGGCGCTCTGCAATCGCATCGCGATGATGAAGGGCGGTCGAGTCATCGCGCTCGATACGACGAAGCGGCTCCTCGCGCGCTTCGCCGGCATCATCGCGCATGTCTCGGCCGAGCGACTGCCTGCCGAGTGGACGAGCCGCGTGCGCCGTCGCGACGGGCAGATCTTCTACCTGGCGCTCGACGACTACGCGCAACTCGAGGCGCTCCTCGCGTCGTTTCGGCGCGATGGCATCGAAGTCGAAGAGCTCACGATCGCGGCGACCGATCTCGAGCAGGTGTTCCTGCGCATCATGGCGGGCAGCGGGACGAGCGACGAGACGCGGGTGCCGGCGCTCGAGGTGCCTGAATCGTGACTCCGTCGGTCGGCTGGCTCACGCTCCTCGAAAAGGAGCTGCTGCGCTTCTGGAAGGTGAGCTTCCAGACGATCGCGGCGCCGGTGCTGACCGCGCTCCTCTACCTGCTCATCTTCTCGCACGTCCTCGAATCGCGGGTATCGGTGTTCGGCGGGCAGGTTCGCTACACGGCGTTTCTCGTGCCCGGCCTCGTGATGATGTCGGTTCTGCAGAACGCGTTCGCGAATGCGTCGTCGTCGCTCATCCAGTCGAAGATCACCGGCAACCTGATCTTCGTGCTGCTGCCGCCGCTGTCGCCGCTCGACATGTACGCGGCGTACGTGCTCGGCGCGATGGTGCGCGGGCTCGTCGTCGGACTCGGCGTGTTCCTGGTGACGCTGCTGATCGCGCCCGGTGAGCTGCACCTCGCGCATCCGGCCATCGCGCTCGCGTTCGCCGTGCTCGGCAGCGCGATCCTCGGCACGCTCGGCGTCATCGCCGGCATCTGGGCCGACAAGTTCGACGAGCTGGCGGCGTTCCAGAATTTCCTCATCATGCCGCTCACTTTCCTGTCGGGCGTGTTCTATTCGATCCATACGCTGCCGCCGTTCTGGCAGGCGATGTCGCATTTCAACCCGTTCTTTTATATGATCGACGGCTTCCGCTACGGATTCTTCGGGCTGTCGGACATCTCGCCGGGCATCTCGCTTGGCCTGGTCGCGGTCGCCGCCGTCGTGCTGGCGGCGATCGCTCTCGCAATGCTGGCGCGCGGCTACAAGCTGCGGCACTGAACGGTCACTCTCTCCATCATGGTCACTCCGGAATCGATCAAGGCCTCGATCGAACAGGGTCTCGAATGCGACCGCGTCGAAGTCGCCGGCGACGGTCATCACTTCGAGGCGCTGATCGTGTCGCCCGCGTTTCGCGGACTCTCGCGCGTCGCACGCCACCGCCTCGTCTACCAGGCGATGGGCGAGCGGATGCGCGAGGAAGTGCATGCGCTGTCGATGACGACGCTGGCGCCGGAAGAGCATGGATAAGCTGCGCATCCAGGGCGGCACGCGTCTCGCAGGCGAGGTCCGCGTCTCCGGCGCCAAGAACGCGGCGCTGCCGATCCTCTGCGCGTCGCTGCTCACTGCCGAGCCGCTGGTCGTATCGAACGTGCCGCGGCTCAACGACGTGCGCACCATGCGTTCGCTGCTGTCGCAAATGGGCGTGCGCCTGACCGACGGCGACGGCTTCCTCGCGCTCGACGCTGCGCACATCGACTGGCCGCTTGCGCCGTACGAGCTCGTCAAGACGATGCGCGCATCGATCCTTGCCCTCGGCCCGCTGCTCGCGCGCTGCGGCGAGGCGCGCGTCTCGCTGCCCGGCGGCTGCGCGATCGGGCTGCGACCCGTCGATCAGCACATCAAGGGGCTGCAGGCGATGGGGGCGGAGATCGATCTCACGCACGGCTACATCAACGCCCGCGCGACACGGCTTCGCGGCGTCGCTTACGCATTCGACGTCGTGACGGTCACCGGGACCGAGAACCTGCTGATGGCCGCGACGCTCGCCGACGGCACCACGACGCTTCAGAATGCGGCGCGCGAGCCGGAGATCGTCGATCTCGCGAATTGCCTCGTCAAGATGGGCGCCCGCATCTCGGGCGCGGGCACCGATTGCATCGTCGTCGAAGGCGTCCTGCGCCTGCACGCGGCCGAGCACGCGATCATGCCCGATCGCATCGAGACCGGAACGTTCCTCGCGGCGGGCGCCGCCACGCACGGTGACGTGGTCGTGACCAACGCCGATGCCGCATCGCTCACCGCCATCATCGACAAGCTGCGCGAGGCGGGCGCGCACGTCGACGCCGGGCCGTCGCGCATTCGCGTTCGCGGCAACGGATCGCTGCGCGCGGCGAGCGTGCGCACGGCGCCGTTTCCCGCGTTTCCCACCGACATGCAGGCGCAGTTCATGGCGCTCGCGACGCTCGCCGAAGGTGCGTCGGTCATCACCGAGACGATCTTCGAGAACCGCATGATGCACGTGCAGGAGCTGCGCCGGCTCGGCGCGGACATCGACGTCGAGGGCAACGCGGCGGTCGTGCGCGGCGTCGCGCGGCTGACCGGCGCGAGCGTCATGGCGACCGACTTGCGCGCATCGGCGTGCCTCGTGATCGCGGGCCTGATCGCCGAAGGCGAGACGACGATCGACCGGATCTACCATCTCGATCGCGGCTACGAGCGCATCGAGGACAAGCTCTCCGGCCTCGGCGCACGCATCGAACGCGTGACATGACGACACCGCGTGCGTCGGCCGACTTGGCGCCCGGCGATCTCGCCAAGGCGCCGCTCGGCCAGCGCACGCGTCACGTCGACCGCTACGATGCGTCGCTGCTCTTCGCGGTGCCGCGCGCGCCGCAACGCGCAGCGCTCGGCATCGCCGGCGCGCTGCCGTTCACCGGCGTCGACGCGTGGACCGCCTACGAGCTCACGTGGCTCGACGCGAATGGCAAGCCGCAGGTCGCGCTCGCGAGCTTCGAGGTGCCGGCGGAGTCGCCGTCGATCATCGAGTCCAAGTCGATGAAGCTCTACCTGGGCTCGTTCGCGCAGACGCGCCACGCGGGCATGACCGAGGTCGCCGCGACGATCGAGCGCGATCTGTCGGGCGCCTGCGGCGCGCGCGTGGGCGTGGCGTTGCGCGGGCCCTCGGCGTTCAAGACGCAGGCGATCCGCGAGCTCGACGGCGAGAGCCTCGACGATTTCCCCGTGACCTGCGTCGCCTACGACGTCGTGCCCGATGTGCTGTCGGCAGGCGGCGGCAGCACCGACGAGGCGCTCACCACGCACTTGTTCCGCTCGGTGTGTCCGGTCACCGGGCAACCCGACATCGCGTCGCTGCAGATCGCCTATCGCGGGCCTGCGATCGATCGCGAGGCGCTGCTCCGCTACCTCGTCTCGTATCGCTGCCACGCCGGCTTCCACGAGCATTGTGTCGAGCGGATCTTCATGGACGTCGCGACGCGCTGCCGCACCGAGCGCCTGACGGTGCTCGCGCGCTTCACGCGGCGCGGCGGACTCGACATCAATCCGTTTCGCACGAACGCCGGTATCGCGCATCCGGACAACGTGCGCACGGCGCGGCAATAGCCGCTCGCGATGGGCGTGAGCCCGGTGCGCCCATCGTCGCCCGTCACGGCGATCCGCGCATCGCTGCTGACGTTCACGGGCGACCCGTTCATCGACGGCAGCGCCGGGCGTCGCTACGAGCCGGACGCGATCGTCGCGATGGCGCAAGGCCGCGTCGTGTCGTGCGGCCCCGCCGCGGACGTCGCGCGAACACTGCCGCCGGGAACGCCGATCGCGCGCTACGAGCACGCCGTCGTGAGCGCGGGGTTCGTCGACGCGCACGTGCATTACCCGCAGCTGCCGATTCTGGGCGCCGGCGGCAAGCCGCTCCTCGACTGGCTCGCCGCCTATACGTTTCCCGCGGAGTGCCGGTTCGGCGACGGTGACCATGCGCGCGCGGTCGCGGCGCGCTACTTCGACGAGAACCTGCGCAACGGCATTACGACGGCGTGCGTGTTCTGCACCGTGCACCCGGAATCGGTCGACGCGCTGTTCGAGGAGGCTGCGCGTCGCGAGATGCGCATCGTCGGCGGCAAGGTGCTGATGGATCGCAATGCGCCGAGCGAGCTGCTGGACACGGCGCAGCGCGGGTACGACGAGAGCAAGGCGCTCATCGAACGCTGGCATGGCCGGGATCGGCTCGCCTACGCCGTGACGCCACGCTTCGCCGCGACGTCGAGTCCCGCGCAGCTCGAAGCCGCGGCGGCGCTGTGGCGCGAGACGCCGGGCGCGTTCGTGCAGTCGCACGTCGCCGAGCATCGCGACGAGGTGACGCTGATCGCGTCGCTGTTTCCCGAGCGCGCGGACTACGTCGATGCGTACGCGCATCACGGCCTGCTCGGCCGCCGCGCGATCTACGCGCACGGCATTCATCTCGCCGACGGCGAGCTGGCCCGGCTCGCGGCGACGCAGACGGCGCTCGCCCACTGCCCGACGTCGAACAATTTCCTGGGCAGCGGACATTTCGCGTTGCATCGGGCGAGGGCGCGCGGCGTGCGTGTCGCGCTCGGCACCGACCTCGGCGCCGGCACGAGCTTCTCGATGTTTCGCACGATGCAGGCCGCGTGCGACGTCGCCCAGCTGCAGGGACATGCGCTGCGCGCCAGCGAAGCCTGGTGGATCGCCACCGGGGGCGCGGCGGAAGCGCTCGACCTCGGCGATCGTATCGGTCGCGTCGCCCCCGGCTACGACGCGGACCTCGTCGTCGTCGACCTGCACGCCACGCCGCTTCTCGCGTTTCGCATGCGCCACGTCGCCGACATCGACGAGGCGCTCGGCGTCCTGCTCGCGCTCGGCGACGACCGGGCGGTGCGCGCGACCTACGTCAACGGGCGCCTCGCCTTCGACCGGGACGCGCCGTTGTAGGAACGCGCCGACAGCAACCTGCGCCCCGCGGCCGGAACCGCGTTCTGCGCGTACCTGCCCAACCCGGACACGGCACGCATGGAGGCAGCATGAGGCACGGCATTCTGAAGGCGATGATCGGCGGTGCGGGACTTTGCGGTTTGCTCGCCGGCTGCGCGACGTCGGTCGACATGGGCGGCCCGCTCGGCCACTACAGTTACAGCTACGATTCGCGGCCGGTGATTCACGATGACGACGGCACGACCTATCATCGCGACACCTACACGGATCGCTACGGCGACGACGAGCCGCGCACCGGCGTCACGATCTACCATCACGACGACGACGATGACTGAGTGACGCAGGGCGGCGCCGAGCGCGCCGCCCTGCGTCTTGACGTCGGCGCAGCGGCGGGCGTCGAGCGGTCGCTCCGGTAGAATCGATCGCTTCGACGCGATCCCGCTCCTTGCCCGCACTCACGCTCGCCCTGTCGAAAGGGCGCCTTCTCGACGAGACGCTGCCGCTCCTCGCCGCGGCCGGGCTCGTTCCGGCCGACGAACCCGGCGCGTCGCGCAAGCTCATTCTCGCCACGCGCGCACCCGGCGTGTCGCTGGTCATCCTGCGCGCTTCCGACGTGCCGACGTACGTGCAATACGGAGCGGCCGACCTCGGCATCGCGGGCAAGGACGTGCTGCTCGAGCACGGCAGCGAAGGGCTCTACCAGCCGCTCGACCTCGGCATCGGCCGCTGCCGGCTGGTCGTCGCGACGCGGCGCGACTACGACTGGGCGCGGTCGGTGCAGCGCGGCGCGCGCATTCGCGTCGCGACGAAGTACGTGAGCACCGCGCGCGAGCACTTCGCCGCGAAGGGCATGCACGTCGACCTGATCAGGCTGTACGGGTCGATGGAGCTCGCGCCGCTCGCGGGACTCGCCGATGCGATCGTCGACCTCGTGTCCACCGGCAACACGCTGCAGGCGAACGGGCTCGTCGCCGTCGAGGACATCATGCCGATCAGCGCGCGGCTCATCGTCAATCCGGGTGCGCTGAAGCTCAAGCGCGACGTCGTGAAGCCGCTGATCGACGCGATCGCGCGCGCGGCCGAAGGCGGCGGCCGAAAAGACGCTGCCCGCCTGTCCGCATGAGCGCGTCGCTCACGTTGCGGACGCTCGATACCCGCGAGCCGGGCTTCGACGCGACGCTCGAAACGCTCGTCGCGTTCGAGGTCGCGCAGGATGCCGCGGTCGATGCAGCGGTGGCCGACATCATCGACGACGTGAGGATGCGCGGGGATGCCGCGGTGCTCGATTACACCGAGCGGTTCGATCGGCTTCGCGTGCCCTCGATCGACGCATTGACGATCGATGCGCGCGCGATGCGCGCCGCCCATGATGCGCTGCCGGCCGAGCAGCGCAACGCGCTCGACATCGCCGCGCGACGGATTCGCGACTTCCACGAACGCCAGCGCAGCGGTGGATTCGGCTTTCGCGACGACGACGGCACCGAGCTCGGCCAGCGCGTGACGCCGCTCGATCGCGTGGGCCTCTACGTGCCCGGGGGCAAGGCCGCCTATCCGTCGTCGGTGCTGATGAACGCGATCCCGGCGGCCGTCGCGGGCGTCGGCGAGATCGTCATGGTCGTTCCCACGCCGGGCGGCGCGCGCAATCCGCTCGTGCTCGCGGCCGCGCATGTGGCGGGCGTTACGCGCGGCTATGCGATCGGTGGTGCACAGGCGATCGCGGCCCTCGCGTACGGCACGCAATCGATCCCGGCGGTCGACAAGATCTGCGGGCCCGGCAATGCGTATGTCGCCGCGGCGAAGCGGCGCGTCTTCGGCGTCGTCGGCATCGACATGGTGGCAGGCGTCTCCGAGATCCTCGTTATCGCCGACGCGAGCGCGATTCCGGACTGGGTCGCGATCGATCTCTTCTCGCAGGCCGAGCACGACGAGATGGCGCAGGCGATCCTGCTCACGCCGGACGCCGCGCTGCTCGACGCCGTGAAGGCGAGTGCCACGCGCCTCATCGCGGACATGCCGCGCGCGGCGATCATCATCGCGTCGCTCGCGCGCCGCGGCGCCCTCGTCCGCACACGCGATCTCGACGAGGCGTGCATGCTCGCCAATCGCATCGCTCCCGAGCACCTCGAGCTCGCCGTCGCCGATCCCGAGGCGCTGCTTCCGAAGCTTCGGCACGCCGGCGCGATTTTCGTCGGACATTACGCGAGCGAGGCGCTCGGCGATTATTGCGCAGGTCCCAATCACGTGCTGCCCACGGGACGCACCGCGCGCTTCTCGTCGCCGCTCGGCGTTTACGATTTTCAGAAGCGTACGAGCGTGCTCCGCATCGATCCGAAGACCGCGCGCAAGCTCGCGCCGGTCGCCGTGACGCTCGCGAACGGCGAAGGCCTGACCGCGCATGCGCGCTCGGCCGCGGCTCGCCTCGAAGGCGGCAGATGAGCGCCGCCGAGCCGCCTCGAGGCGCGAATTCCGCCCCCGCGGGGGGCAGCGAAGCGCGTGAGCCCGAAGGGCCGCCCCGAGGGCGAACAGGCGAGAGCGAAGCTCGAGCACCGTTCAACGCGCCGCGAGCGTGGCGGGATCATCCAGGCGCGGATGCGGACGTGCGCGCGCGCGTCGCCGCGACGGTGCGAAGCGACGTGCAGGCGATCGAGCGCTATCAAGTGCCCGACGCGCGTGGCTTCGTGAAGCTCGACGCCATGGAAAATCCGTATCCGCTGCCGGCGACGATCGCGCGGTCGCTCGGCGAGGCGGCAGCCGCCGCGAGCCTCAACCGCTATCCGGATGCGTCGGCAACGGCGACGCGCGACGCACTGCGGCGTGCGCTCGGCCTTCCACCGGACGTGGACGTCCTGCTCGGCAACGGCTCCGACGAGCTCATCCAGATCATCGTGTCGACCGTTGCGGGGCCCGGGCGAACGGTGCTCGCGCCGGATCCTTCTTTCGTGATGTACCGGCGCACGGCCCTGATCGGGAATGCGCCGTTCATCCCCGTGGCGCTTCGCGACGACTTCGCGCTCGACGTCGATGCGATGCTGCGCGCGATCGAGCGCGTGCGCCCGGCGGTCGTCTTCATCGCGTATCCGAACAACCCGACCGGCAACGCGTTCGCCGCGCAGGATGTCGAGGCGGTGATTCGCGCAGCGCCCGGACTCGTCGTGATCGACGAGGCGTATTACGCGTACGCCGAGCGTTCGTACCTCTCCCGTGTGCGCGCGTTTCCGCACGTCGTCGTGCTGCGCACCGTCTCGAAGATCGGCATGGCGGGATTGCGCGTGGGGTACGTGGTCGGCCATCCCGCGTGGATCGCGGAGTTCGACAAGGTGCGTCCGCCGTACAACGTCGGCGCGCTCCCGCAGGCGGTACTACCCGTGCTCCTCGAGCATCGCGACGTGTTCGAGGCGCAAGCCACCGACGTGCGCAGCGAACGTGAGCGGTTGCGCGCCGCGCTCGAGCGGGAAGGAATGACCGCATTTCCGTCACAGGCGAATTTCGTTCTCGTGCGGCTGCCCGACGCGAACGCCGCCTTCGTGGCGCTGCGCGAGGCACGGATCCTCGTCAAGAATCTGGACGGGTCGCATCCGCTGCTCGCGAATTGCCTGCGCATGACGGTTGGCACGCCCGACGAGAACGACGCGCTCGTCCGTGCGCTTGCGCGCCACCTTCAGGGGACTCGATGAACGAACGAACCGACACCGCGCGCCGCGCGGACGTTTCCCGGCGCACCGCGGAGACCGACATCACGGTGCGGCTCGACATCGACGGCACCGGCAAGACGGCGATACGCACGGGCATCGGCTTTCTCGACCACATGCTCGACCAGGTCGGCCGCCACGGCATGTTCGACCTCGCGATCGAAGCGCGCGGCGACCTGCACATCGATGCGCATCACACCGTCGAGGACGTCGGCATCGCGCTCGGCCAGGCGCTGCGGCAGGCACTCGGCGACAAGCGCGGAATACGCCGCTACGGCCACGCCTACGTGCCGCTCGACGAGGCGCTCACTCGCGTCGTCGTCGACCTTTCCGGCCGGCCGGGACTCGAATTTCACGTGCCGTTCACCCGTGCGCTCGTCGGCACGTTCGACGTCGACTTGATCCACGAATTCTTCCAGGGCTTCGTCAACCACGCGCTCGTCACGATGCACGCGGACAATCTGCGCGGCACCAACGCGCATCACCAGGCAGAGACGCTGTTCAAGGCGTTCTCGCGCGCCCTTCGCACGGCGTGCGAGCGCGACCCGCGCGCGGCCGGCGAGGTGCCGTCGACGAAGGGCAGCCTGTAGGCAGCGATGATCGCCGTCGTCGACTACGGCATGGGCAACCTTCGCTCCGTCGCGAAGGCGCTTGCGCACGTCGCGCCGCAGGCGCAGATCACGGTGACGAGCGACGCCTCCGTCATACTGCGTGCGGACCGGATCGTGCTGCCTGGGCAAAGCGCGATGCCCGACACGATGGCGGCGCTCGAGGATTCCGGCCTGCGCGATACGGTGCTCGCCTGTCTGCG
>Ga0157372_10006133_pt1 | contig 12777 bp, 11 predicted proteins | sample C55metaG_FD_115307 | JGI IMG/M metagenome (GOLD analysis project Ga0157372, IMG submission 115307) | Corn rhizosphere microbial communities from Kellogg Biological Station, Michigan, USA - C5-5 metaG | ecosystem: Host-associated > Plants > Roots > Rhizosphere > Soil | place: USA: Michigan... | reverse complement strand
TTCGGCCAAAGACGCGCCGGTGGCGGCTCCGGCGGGATTGGTGTGTTTGATGATGGCGCAGAAGGGCTGATCGAAATCCTGGGCGAGGTCCCACGCGGCTTGCAGGTCGACGATGTTGTTGTATGAGAGTTCTTTGCCCTGCACCTGGCGGCCGTTGGCGACGCCGGTGGTTGAGCCGTCGGAGTACATGGCGGCTTTCTGGTGGGGATTTTCGCCGTAGCGCAGGTCGCTGACTTTTTTGAAAGAGAGGCGAAGCGTGTCGGGGAATCCTTCTTGCGACTTCAACTGAAAATTTCCGTTGGCGTGGACGCGCTCGAGGGTTGAGGCGATGGCGGAATCGTAGGCGGCGGTGGTGGCGAAAGCTTTTTGCGCCAGGCGCCATTTGGTTTCAGATGACAGCTCGCCTTTGGAGCGCGACATTTCGTCGGCGATGGATTCGTAGTCTGCCGGTGAAGTGACGACGGCAACATCGTGAAAATTTTTGGCGGCGGAGCGAATCATCGAAGGGCCGCCGATGTCGATGTTCTCAATGATTTCGTCGAAGTGCACGCCTTGTTTGCCGGCAGTTTTTTCGAAGGCGTAGAGGTTGACCACGACCATGTCGATGGGCTGAATTCCGTGCTCAGCAACGGCTGCGCGGTGGCCGGGATCTTCGCGGCGATGCAGAATCCCACCGTGAACCTTAGGATGTAGCGTTTTAACACGGCCGTCGAGCATTTCGGGGAAGCCGGTCAGATCTGAAATATCTTTTACTTCGATTCCGGAGTCGCGCAGGAGCTTGGCAGTTCCGCCAGTTGAAATTAATTCCACGCCGAGGGTAGAGAGCTTGCGGGCGAAATCGGCGAGGCCGGTTTTATCAGTAACACTGAGAATTGCGCGCTGGATTTTGTGAGACATGGGACCTCGATCGAAGTTGTAACTAAAATCTTATCGTAGGAAGAATGAACGTGCTTGGCCCTTTACTCCGTCGAGCTGATTCGGATCGACAAGAGTGGAAGCTCGTGCCTTTCCCGGAATGGATAGACGTCGCGTCAGCCGGCCAGCATGAAGTTTAGGTTTTTGCGCGGGCGGTGAGTTTCACTTTGCCGTCGGCAATGTCGACGGAATATTCGACTTGCTCGCAACCATACTGTTTTTTGATCTCTTTGGTCTTTTTTTGAACGAACGAACTGAAACTTGCAAGCGAACCGGAGACGTTTTCGCCAGCTTTCTTTTTGGCATCGCTTAGGGCGACGAATAATTTCTCGACTTTATCGCCTTCGGCCTTGACGTCAGTTACCACGAAGGGCTCGGCCTGGTTATGAACTCCGTAAATTTTGTGGGCAGGTTGGTGCTCCTCAGGGCGGACGCCCCCGACCGACAGCAGTGCATCCTGCGGACGCCGATATCCTTCTTCTCGAATGCGGGACTTCTTACGCCAGAGGTCGCTGTAAACGGCGTAGCGCTGAGCAATTTCGTTGTAGCGAAAGCGCTGGGGGAAACTCATGCGGCCGCCGCCGTCGGAAAATTTGCGCAGAAGAGCTAACACCTTCCATTCCAGATCGGAAGGCGGCCTCTTGTGCGGACTGTTGAAATAGATTTCGTACTCGATTTTGAGTCGCCGCAAATGCGACTCAAGTAGAGTGAGCTCTTCGTCAACCGTCATGGGATCTCTCGGTCGGCAGGCGGGAGCTTTTCGCCTGCTGTGACCTAATCGTCAGTTTAGGGGAGATTGGTAACTGCGGCGAGGTACCGCTCGGGCACGGGAGGGATGGTACGAAAGTACCTGAAAGCAGCTTCTAGCTTTTAGCTCCTAGCTTTTAGCTAAACCTTGGTTGGTGGTGAAATCGCATGCCCTTGGTATCTACGCTTGCTGGAAAGTTAGAAGGCCACTCAATCCAGGCTTTGAGCTAGGAGCTAACAGCTAGGAGCTTCCTTCTATTTCACTGCCATTTTCTTAACCATGGCGATGACCAGCTTGCGATCGCTGTCGTTTAGATTGCCGGAGTAGCGCCGGATCTGGGTCAGGAAACGGAGTTCGTCGTCGGAGAGTTGAGGGAGAGCTTTGGATCCGTTACCGCTGCCGGGCTCGGCAAAGAAATGCGAAAGCGGCAGCTCCATGGCGCCGGCGATTTTTGAAAGGGTATCGAGCGAAGGAACGGTATGGCCGTTTTCAACCCTGGAAAGATAGCAGCGGAGGAGCCCGGTCCGCTTTTCGATGTCACCTTGCGACATTCCCTTTTGCAGCCGGAAGCTCCGGATTGTCACCCCAATGTTCATCGAAAGGTCAGCGTGAATGGTAATCAGAGTAGTACACGATGGCAAGTGAAAAGTTATGATATCAGCAGCAGCTCGCTTGTGCTTAGTTCTCTGTGGACTACAGTGGCTGCGCGGAAACAATCCAACGGATTTTCACAAGCAAAATTTCCCCAATCTATTTTTTTAGCGTGCTGGCGAAGAAGGCGACCGTCTTCTTCCACGCGTCCTGCGCGTCTTTCGGGCGATAGCCGTCTTTATTGTTAGGATTTTCGAAGGCGTGTCCGGCGTTGGGATAAATTGAGAAATCTGCCTTTTTCCCCAGCTTGGACAATTGATCCCAAAACTTTTTCAGGTCATCAGTTGGAATCCCGCGGTCCTGAGCGCCAAAAAATCCCATGATGGGCGCGTTGATTTTCTTGATGGCAGCTTGATCTTTAGCCAGACTCGCGTAATCGTAAACGCCGTAATTAATTACATCCGCTGCGAGCTTCGGCTCCTGGAGCGCAAGCCCGAGCGAATATCCGCCGCCCATGCACCAGCCGATGGCGCCAATGCGATCTTTCCTGATGTCGGATTGTGATTGCAAAAAATTGAAGGCGGCTTCCAGGTCGCGTTTGGCGCGGTCCTGCGGAACTCCGCCCATGAATTCGTGGGCTTCGTTGGGAGTAGTCGCTACTTTACCGCGATACAGATCGATGGCCAACGTGACATAGCCCTGGTCGGCAAGCTTTGAGGCTTGGTCTTTGACCCAGTCATTCAATCCCCACCACTCGTGAATGACGACAATTCCCGGGAACGGCCCTTTTCCTGCTGGAGTATAGAGAAGCCCATGAACCGTATCGCTGCCGCTTTTGTAGGTAACGTCTTTGGGAGTGGCGGCAAGCGAAGGGATTACCAGGAGCACGAGAACGCAGCATAAAAGAATGGATTTCATAGGATCCTTTCAAAGTTCACAATTGTAATTCCATGTAGAGAGCACCCGCGATGGGGTTGTCCCGATAGGGCGGAATTTCGCGGAAGCCTAGTTGGCGGTACATTGCCACGGCAGTTTTCATAATCGGCTCGACGGTATCGAGACGTAATTTCTTACAGCCGAGTTGACGAGCTTCGGCGATGATTTTTTCCGACAGCTCACGGCCCAGACCTTTTCCGCGATACTGTGGCCGGACATAGAGGCGCTTCATCTCGCAAATTCCGGGGACAAGCTTGTGCAGAGCGGCGCAGCCGGCGGGTTGGCCGTTGCTGGTGGCCAGCAGCAGGCGACCGTTGGGTGGTGCGTAATCGCCGGGGAGAGATGCCAGTTCCTGATCGAAACTTTGAAAACACAAGCTGAAGCCGAGGGAGTTCGCGTATTCGAGGAAGAGTTCGCGCGCTTGAGCAATCTGCTCAGGAGTTTCGGCGCGCTCAAAGTCAAAATCATCAATCATCGAGGACGCGGGCTTTTCTGATTCGCGGTGTTGCATTTTTATTTCCAGTTGCGAACACAGTCAGAGTCCAAAGCTTTACCACAGAGGACACAGAGATCACAGAGGAAAGCCACAGAGGGAAGCGTTATCCCATCAGCATCCCGCCGTTTACGTTCAACACGTGGCCGGTGATGTAACCTGCTCCTTCGGAGGCCAAAAACGCCACGCAATTGGCTACGTCTTCAGGCGAACCTATACGGCCAAGCGGAATCATCTTCAAGGCATTTTGTTTTAGTTCTTCGGGCAATTGCGCGGTCATGGCCGTTTGAATGAATCCGGGAGCTACGGCATTGCAAGTGATGTTGCGCGATCCAAGTTCGCGCGCCACCGCCATGGTCAGGCCGATCAGTCCCGCTTTCGACGCCGCGTAGTTGGCCTGGCCGGCCTGGCCCATCTGACCAAAAATCGAGGTGATGTTGATGATCCGTCCCCAGCGCTGCTTGAGCATGGAACTGATCGCTTGCTGAGTGCAGAGATAGGCGGAAGTCAGATTGGTACTCAGCACCGAGTCCCAATCGGCGCGCTTCATGCGCATGACAAGCTGGTCGCGGGTGATGCCGGCGTTGTTGACCAGAATATCGATCTTGCCGAATTCGGTGATGATGGATTTGAAGGCGGCTTTGACTTGATCTTCGTTCTCGATGTCTGCGGGGATGACGTAAGCACGGGCGGGGACGCGCGTGCCCCCATGGCCGGAATCAGAATTTGGGTAACCAATGTTTTGAATTTCGCTGGCCGCTTCTTCGAGTTTTTCGCGGTTGCGCGCGAGCATAGCTACACTGGCTCCGCATTTTGCCAGCTTCAAAGCGCAAGCGCGCCCGATGCCTTTAGAGGCGCCAGTGACCACGGCCACGCGTCCAGGTAGGATCATGCTCTAGACCAAAGATTTTCAGGGCGACTCGACGCTTCTCCTGCGATGTCAGCGGCTAAGCTCCTAACCGCGGAGCGGCGCAGCGTATTCGCAGAGATCGCAGAGAGAAGAGTACGAAGCGGAATTATAACTGGACTGTGACCGGCATGCGCTCTTCCTGTCGTTCTTCGATTTCGCGCCGGAACAAAACGCGCAGCAGTGGAGGAGCAAGAAGTGTAGTGACCGCGGTCATAATAACAACGATAGAGTAGGTGGTTTCCGTCACAATACCTGCATTAAGCCCGGCCAGAGCCACGATCAGAGCGACTTCGCCTCGTGGCATCATTCCAGTCCCGACCTGCAACACCTCGCGCCATCCCTGGCCGATCATGGGCAAGCCGCAACCGACCAACTTGGAAACGATCGCCAGCAAAGAAATTATCAATGCGGAGATCAGAATTTCCCTGGTCAGCAATGACGCATTCAGACGGGCGCCAATGGTGAAGAAGAAAAACGGGGCCAGCAATTCGGTAATTCCTGACACACGAGGCAGGAGGTTGCGCTGGGGAGCGTAATCGGCAAAGACAAGTCCTGCGAAAAATGCGCCGATGATTGCAGCGATGTTGATTCGAACCGCCAGCCACGAGAGCAGGAGACAAATGGCCAATGCGACCACGAGCGAGGCATTTTGTATGGAGAGGTGCTCCACTCCAGGTTCCATGCGCCGCACGATGCGTGGGGCCACGAACATCATGAACAAGGCAAAGCCAGTTGCTTCACCAATCAGGACGCCCATATGAAGCCAGTTCACGCCCCCCGAAGCGATTCCGCCCACCACGGCTAACAGAAGCATCCCGAGAATGTCGTCGAAAACTGCCGCCCCTAGAATAATCTTCGCGGTTTCCGTCGAGAGCAAGTGCAGGTCTGCGAATACTCGGGCTGTAATGCCTACACTGGTGGCGACCATGGCTGCCCCGACAAACACAGATTCGCTAGTCACGTTGCCTCGCAGCTTCATGTAAACAAAGCCGAGCACGAAAGGCAGCACGACTCCAGCAACTGCGACCCGTAGCGATTTTCCGCTGGTACGAATCAGTTCGCCGGGACTGATCTGAAGCCCTGCACTGAAAAGCACAAAGATGGCGCCCAATTCGGCGACGGATTGCAAAATGTCGCTGGGCTGAATCCACCCGAGCGCATAAGGTCCCAGCACTGCGCCGGCAAGGATTTCCCCGAGCACCGAAGGCAAGGTAAAGCGTTCGAACAGTTCTCCAATTGCCTTTGCGGAGACAAAGGTCGCGAACAATTCGAGTAAGAGCAACTGCTCGGTCGCTGTTCCTGGGGGACTGGCCATGATCTAGTTCGCAGCATATTTGAAGGCAGAATGGCACGCAATAAAACTCGTGAGCTGGATTTTCATCGCGGGAAGCTGTCGAGCAAAGATTTGCCGTGGCTTGTCAAGCCCTTTTCAGCGGCCAGATTAACACCTCAAGGCATTTGGCAAAATGCGCCAGCGGCTGTGTTGCGGGCAGCTGGATGCCGGCGGAAGTCGCCATGGAATTTACGGAGAATTCACATTCCGCATCCTGCAGCGGCCAAGGCTCATGGTGAATCTCAGCCCGATAAACGCGACCGTGATGCATGGCGTAGAGGCAATATCGCTCGCTAAGCCAGTGCTCGAGGGTGGCTGGATTTCTCAGTTGAACGGGAGCAACCGGGCGAAATCTGCCTTTCAGTTCCGCCTTTGAGTCGCGAATGGAGTGGTAGTAAATCCATCCCTCGCGATCAATGCTGCTCATACGAGCGTGAAAATATGGAAGATGGTATGTAAGGCGCGCCGTCCAAGCCGCAACTCTGCTGCCCGCATCCAGGCTGAAAAAATACACTCCCGGCTTGCCGCGGTAATTTACATAAGTGCGAACGTTCAGCTCCGGGAATGCAGAAAGGCCTGGGAGTTGGGGCATGAACCGAGCGCGAATATCGCTCATGTGGAACGGCGTGACGGCGACCCAGCATTCTCCGTTGAAAGTGTCGAGTGCGAGAACGGATGGAATAAGCGGGCGCATGACATCTGGATTGATGGGCCAGTGGGCGAACAGGAGATCGTTCCAAGTTTGCTGCATGATCCACGGACCGGATGGTAGAGGCCAAGGGCGGTGCTGGGTGAATTTGAGTGCGGGATGCAGCGGATTCTCCAATTAAGGGATGGTAATTCAGGCAGTCAAATGCAAGTGGGGGCCTAGGCAGGAGTGATAAATCCTACTTACGTCCGTGGATCATTCGCATCGTATGTCCCTCTCTCGTCCGGCTCGTCGGAGTGAATTTCTCCGCGTCCTCCCACCTTTCTCTGCGATCTCAGCGGTTAAGAGCTTTTGCTTTTGTCTGCGGTTTCAGTGCCACGATGCCAGGGGACTGCATTCAAAAAGCTTTTAACCGCAGAGCACGCAGAGAAACCCCAGAGTGCGCTGAGAAAACGAGTCTTTTACGCGAACGAGTTCGGGATGACACTCGGAAAAATATTCCAGCCGGTCTCATTCCTGGCGGCTTACTCCTGGCGGACCTGACCGTAGTTCAGGACGCTCACGATTCCGACGCCACCCACGATATTACCGAGCGTTGCCGCAAGCAGCCAGTGCAGGTAGGCTCCCGGGAGGACCGACCCGGATAGTGTGGAGACCAGGATCTCGCAACTGGTTACGACGCAGTGCGCGAAATGGCCGATACCGACAACAAACGTTAGTAGCCATATCATCGCAACCTGTCCGATGGTCCAATGGCTCGCGCTGACCATCCACGCGACTAGCGCGATGAGCCAGCCGCCCACGACTCCGCTCCAGAACAGATGGCCAAAGCTGCCCTGCACCGCAACCACGCCGAGTTCCACGAGCTTAGTTTTTATGTCTGGCTTGAGGGCAGTGGTGTAAGTGCACAAGGCGGCGAACAGCATCGCGCCAGCAATGTTTGAGGCGAAGACTACGCCCCAAAGACGGAGTGTCGACAGCACGTGCTTTCGTTCATCGAGGACCAACACGACGGGATACAGGGTGTTTTCGGTGAAGAGCTGCTGGCGTCCAATGATCACAGCGATAAAGCCGACAGGATAGATCAAATAAGCCAGTAGCTCCTGCCAGCCGCCGTCGCCTAAAGTGGCGCGGATCGATGCGACCCCGATTGCGGTGAGACCTAAGGTAGTGCCGCCGGCCAAGCCGGAAAATGTGAGTCCAAGCCACGGACGTTTTAGCTCTGAGCGGGCGTTCTCAGTAGCGGCATTAAAAATTTCGGTAGCGGTAAGGCGGCGGCTTTCAGCGGTGGCTTGCTCGGGTTGTGACATCCGGCATTGGATTCTGCTGGCGGACTTAGGGTTTTCACTGCGCGGCGATGTTTGGGTGAAAAGCTACAATGGCACTGTGAACGCCGTTGCTACTCCCTCCGCGCCGAAAGTCGATAAGCCCTGGCGCAAATTCACGCTGAAACAGAGGATTCTGCTGTGGCTGATCGAGTGGGCGGGATTCCTGACAATACGGATTTTGGGGCCAACGATACGGTTTTCAGTTTCATGGGAAGAAGGCTCACCGAAAAGCCTGGCGCAGCGCCCGAAGGTGTATTCGTTCTGGCATAACTGCATGATTCCGGCGATGTACTGGTGCCGCGATCTGCAGGTGCGGGTGATGAGCAGCGACAGCTTTGACGGCGAATACACCGGACGGATCATGCAGAAATTTGGGTTCGTGAAAGTGCGGGGATCGAGTTCGAAGGGCGCGGTGAGGGCGCTGCTGGGGATGAGAAGGGAGATCGAACAAGGCTGGACGGTGGCGTTCACCATCGATGGGCCGAAGGGGCCACGGTATGTCGCGAAGCCGGGACCGGTGGTTCTGTCGCGCAGTACGGGAGCGCCGATGGTGGTTTTTCATATTGCGCTGGATCGGGCGTGGGTGCTGAAAACCTGGGATGGCGCTATGATCCCGAAGCCGTTTTGCCGGGCGCTGATGCGGGTGAGCCGGGAGATTCCGGTGCCTCGCGACGGTGGAGATGAAGAGTATCTGGCCGAATTGCAGTCAGCTCTCGACCGTGTGCGGATTTTTGCGGAAGGGAACATTGCAAAGGCGGGGACGGCGGAGTTTCCTTACGGGCATGGCAATCGGGATGAGCACTGAGGTCGAGCTTTTAACCGCAGAGATCGCAGAGAAATGCCGCAGAGGTCGCAGAGAAGTTCGGGCTGAGGCTGGAGCGATCGAGGTGCTGACCAGCCCCATACACACCAGCCCACCCCGCACGTATCAGTCTGTCCGCAACGCGCTCATGGGATTGATTGATGCTGCGCGGTGAGCGGGCAAAAATGACGCGAGCAATGCCAACAACAAAACCGATACTGCAGCCAGCGCCAACACGAGCGGATCGAATGGACTCACATCGAAAAGGAAAGTTCGCAGCAGGCGTGATGCGGCGGCGGCGCCGAGTAACCCAATAGCGCAACCCAGTGCGCCAAGGCGGGCGGCGGAGGCGAATACCAGGCGCAAAATTCCGGAACGTTGCGATCCCAAAGCCATGCGGATTGCCATTTCCTGTACGCGGAGAGCTGCAGAAAATGCGATCACGCTGTAAATCCCCAGCACTGCGAGGAACACGGCTGCAAATGCGAATGCAGAGATCACCGCGGTATTGAATCGCCGGGGAGCTTCGCTGTCCGACACGGCGTGTTCCATGGTCTGCACCTGGGTCAGGGGGAGCTGAGGATCAATTGAGCTGACGGTGGAGCGCAGAGAGTTGGCCATCTGCTCGGGTGGAATCGCCGTGCGCAGAGCGATGTATCCGAAGTTGCCGTTGACATCTGTGGGGTGACCGAGTGGGCCAAGGCTTTTTTCAGTTTGCTTGACTGGCTGGTACCACTGTTCTCTATCTGGAAGATCCGGCGTGTATTCTTTTATATTGGCAACCTCACCTACAATTGTGATCCAGGGCGTAGGTGTTTCAGGCGTGCCGATGCGGAAGCGTTTACCGATGGGATTGCCGTTGGGCCAGTAGTGCTTCGCAAATTTCTGGTTTACCAGAGCCACGAGTTGAGTATCGGGAGTGTCGGCGTCGGTAAATGCGCGCCCGGCGAGCAGGGATATGCCCATAGCTCGGAGATAGTCACCTTCGATCTGTATCGGCGTGGCAAGATTCAGGTTTGCTCCCTTAGGCGGAACGTATCCGTCCACAATAAAGGTGCTGGCGCCACCGCTACCACCAGCCGGCAAAAACGTGGTCAGTCCGGCGGACTGCACTCCGGGAACTTGTTGCAGACGGCGCAACAATTCGTCATTGAATGCGTCTGCTAGCGCCTGGGTGGAATATTGCTTCTGGGGAAGAGAGTAGTTGCCCACCAGCGTGTGATCGGGACGAAATCCGAGAGCGACAGCGCGCATCCTTTCGAAGCTGCGCAATAACAGTCCACAGGCTGCGAGCAGCACGAGTGCAATTGCAATCTCACCGACAACCAGGGCAGAGCGCAAACGCGCATGCCCGCCTCCCACGCTGCCGGTGCGCCCGCCCTCCTTCAGCGAATCGTTGACACTGGTGCGAAGGCTCGCGAAGGCTGGCGCCAATCCGCAAACTATGCCGGTGAGTATGCCGAGAGAGAGGGCGAACATCACAACCTGCCAGTTGGTCCCGATTTCGTTGATGCGCGGCAAGGTTTCAGGCAGCCTGCTGACTCCGATCCGGAGCGCAATATCTGCGACCAGCAAACCGGCGCCACAGCCGGTAACGCTGAGCACCAGGCTTTCGAGCATTGCCTGCCCAAGCAGAGCGCCGGCGGATGCGCCTAAAGCCAGACGAACGGCGATCTCGCGGCGACGGCGAATGGCCCGAACCAGCAGCAGACCAGCAAGATTGGCGCAGGCAATCAGCAGCACCACAGCGGTTGCAAGAAGCAGGGTCCGCAGTAAGGGACGCGAATCCTGGATTGTCTCCTCCCGCAGAGAGTGCACAACGGCACGGATACGTAGACTTGCCATGAAAGGCGGGAAGGCGCGAATGTTGTCCTGGGCGACGGGCTCGGCATCGGTTTGGGCCTGTTCAGCGGTGATGCCCGGCTTGAGGCGCCCGACCATACTGAAATTCCAATTGCCAGGTCCGTCGTCCGGGGTGAGGCTGAGCGGGAGCCATAATTCGCTCTGGTTCAGGTGGCCGGGAATCAATGGGAACTCGAAATTGCGCGGCATCACGCCGATAATTTCGTAAGGCTTGCGATCGAGAAGAATTTTTGTTCCCAAGACGTGAGGGTCGCCGTGCAGGCGTTTTTGCCAAAGCGCATAACTCACCACCACAACCTGCTGCTTTTGCTCGTCTTCGGTCTGCGTGTAGTAGCGCCCCGTCAGAGGGTGGACTCCCAGGGCCGAGAACACCGGCGCTCCAGTTCGCGATGCATTGATCTGCGCGGGATCGCCGATTCCGGAGAGTTCGTATACCGTCGGGTGATAGGCGCCGAGGCTTTCAAATGCATGGGTGTTGCGCATGTAATTGGGGATTTCGGGTCCGGTGACGCCGGCCTCGCTGGAGCCGCCAATATCGGCGCCCTGAATCACGTCTGAGAGTTGGACGAGGCGCCCGGAATCCGGGAACGGCAAAGGGCGGAGAATCACGCACTCGACCACTGAAAAAATAGCGCTGGTCGCACCGATGCCGAAAGCGAGCATCAGCACTGCGGTCGCGCTGAACCCGGGTGACTTCAACAGGTGGCGGGCGGCGATTCTCAGGTCGTGGAAGAACATGGGCAGCTCCTGGGGGGACTTGTCCTGGGACGTGGAGAGCACCTTTTCAACCAAATACGATCGTGGCTAAGTGATTGTTCCTTTTGAAGCCGATGGCAATTGATGGTGCGGTTGGTGTCCGCGTTCGAGAGTTGCTGTCCGAGATTGGACAGGCGGTTGAATAGCTGTCACCACAAGGTCTCTCGACTCCGCACCTCGTCCGCCAGCGGACGCGCCGCTTCGCTCGAGATGACACAGATGTGGCATCGCATTGGATGGAATTAAGCCGCACCGTTCTGGCGGAAGTCGCAAAAATCCAGTAAAATTGAGATTCAGCCGTAAAGTTCTGATTCTCCGGGAGTAGACATGGCACAAGTATGCGAAATCTGCGGCAAGAAGCCGCAATCGGGAAACAACATCAGCCACGCTCACAACGTGAGCAAGCGGCGCTGGAATGTCAATTTGCGGCCAGTGCACGCGAAGGTGAAGGGGATCGGCAAACGCATGCGCGTCTGCACTTCCTGCCTGCGCAGCGGTAAAGTCGTCAAGGCTTAACGTCGAAAGTCTAACCACTCAGGACAGCAAGGTTCACTCGGGAAGCAGGCACTCTTGTTGCTTTGCTGCGTTCGGTTCAGGCTCACGACTCAGAGCCGAAGCTCCCCATTAGTAACACCCAAAGCTTTACCACAGAGGACACTGAGTTTCACGGAGGGAAATCTCACAGAGGAGAACTGCGCTTATTGTGGGGGCTCTTGGATGCTTAGCAACTGCACGTCGAAGATCAGCGGCGAATTCGGCGGGATGGTGCCGTCGGGGCTTCCGTTTTCGCCGTAGCCTAAGTCCGGGGGAATGTGCAGCTGGCGCTTGCCGCCGACCTTCATTCCGGCGACGCCTTCGTCCCAGCCTTTAATTACTTCGCCATTGCCGAGGACGAATGTAAACGGACGGTGTGCGTCCACCGAGCTGTCGAATTTTTTGCCATTCGTGAGCCAGCCGGTGTAGTGCACGCGGACGCCGTCGCCTTCTTTGGCGACCTTGCCGGTGCCGACGACGATGTCCCAGTACTGCAGGCCGGATTCAGTTTTGACGCCTTCGCCTGTGACTTGGGTTGGAGCCTTGGTGTTTGGACGCGCGCTGATGACCCTGACGGGCCTCTTTTTTGGTGCGGTCTGCTTTGGTGCGGTCTGCGCGAAGATAACCGCGGCAGTGGAAATCGTCAGTGCTACCACGAGGAATTTCCTGAACAAGTTTTCGCTCCTATTTATAAAAATCGCCGCCCTCGTCTATCGAGGTCAGCCCGATTACATCAATCTCAACCAGTACGTCTTTTGGCAGGCGCGAGACTTCAACCGTGGACCGGGCCGGTGGCTTTGCACCGAAAAATTTTCCATAGACTTCGTTCATCGCGGCGAAATCGTTCATGTTTTTTAGGAATACCGTGGTGCGGACCACCTGGTCAAGGCTGCTCTCGGCGGAAGACAGAATCGCCGAG